>ERZ1034901.1367-NODE-1367-length-16986-cov-12.694938_pt1 | contig 16986 bp, 13 predicted proteins | sample MGYA00520628_ERZ1034901 | MGnify/ENA primary metagenome ERZ1034901 (study PRJEB33766, sample SAMN09781783) | gut metagenome | biome: gut microbiome | host: Homo sapiens | place: Madagascar | study: EMG produced TPA metagenomics assembly of the PRJNA485056 data... | reverse complement strand
CAGAGAGCTGAACAAAGGAACCACCCCGGTAAAATTGGTGGATTCCAGCTAACGGTTTTGTAAAGAGTCTGTGCGTGAGTGCGCACATGATTCTGGAGATGCGGCAGAAGGCTTCAGAGGCGATTTTCAATAGGGCGTGAGCAGATGATTTAATAGCGTGATGGCTATATTGTTTTTATTTCGACATGCCAACGTTCATGCTTAATTTACCATTAAAAACAATAAATAAGGTTTTATATTTTTGATCAATGAATCAATATATAGCTGTATTGCTATTCGATTATAGGAGGATCGCTAGAGTTATCGACTTTATTGCTTCAGCAATATCAGCGCGGAACGCTCAGAAAGTTGTCGGTAGATTAAATGGCGCGCCTGTCCGCAGAAAGTAGAAAAAGAGATTTGCGGAGGGCCTGCATCATCGAAACGAGATTTGCCCGCTTAAAACATGTGCGGCCGGTCTCAGCGCACGTCAGGTGCGCGATGACGCACGAACAGAACGGCATTGCCGCTTCCCGAGCGAAGCAGTCCGAACCGTTCCCTTCGGAGACCCACCAAAAAGGAATACCCATCCATGACCAGCCTGATCATCGCGGGCATCGTGATTCTTTTTGTCGTCACGCTTCTCATCAAAGGCTTCTATCCGCAGGCCGCACTCTTCATCGGCGGTCTTGCGCTCCTCGGCGCTACGGCCGCCTTCGACTTCGGAGAGGTTCTCTCCGCGGATAAGAGCACCAACTTTGCGGCCTTCGATGTGTTCAAGGCTTTCTGCAACGGCTTCTCTTCGCGCATTGCGGGTTTGGGACTCACGCTCATGGCGATCGGCGGCTTTTCGCGCTATATGGAATACGTCGGCGCTTCCGGAGCGCTCTTCTCCGTCTTCGAGCGTCCGCTCTCAAAGATAAAGTCGCCTTACGTTCTTCTTGCGGCAGCCTTCATCTCCTCGCAGTGCCTCGTCGTGTTCATCCCTTCGCACGCCGGGCTGGCGCTCCTTCTCATGGTGATGCTCTATCCGATTCTCATCCGCTCGGGCGTGAGTCCGCTCTCCGCTCTCGGCGTGATCGGCTGCTGCCAGTTCATGGACGTGGGCCCGGGCGCAGGGAGCTCAATCCTCGCCGCACAGATTGCCGGCATGGACGTATCCGAATACTTTGTCTACTACCAGATGCCGCTCTGGCTCGGCATGGTCGTCATCATGACATTCGTCGTGGTTTTCGTTCAGCGCTGTTGGGACCGCTATGAAGGATGGACGGAAAAAACGGGAGCGGCTCAGGCGCAGGCGGCCAGGCGTTCGACCGGGAAGGAGTCTGACTGTGCGCCCAGGATTTATGCAGTGCTTCCCGTCATACCGCTCATTCTGATCATCTGTTTTTCCAAAGTCGCCGGCAGCAGCATCCGCATGGACGTGCTCACCGCAATGGTGATCTCGACCTGCACTGCGATCCTCTTCGAGCTCATCCGTCATCGCAATCTGCGTACCGTGCTCGCAAGCTTTCAGAACTTTTTCGACGGCATGGGCAAGATCCTTGTCGGCGTCGTTTCGCTCATCGTCTGCGGCGAGTTCTTCGCCTCGGGCATCATTAAGTCGGGAGCGCTTGCGACGCTTATTGCCGCCGCTGACAGCGCCGGCTTCGGTCTCGGTTCGATGGTTTTCTTCGCGGGCCTTCTGATGATCGTCATGGCTTTCATCATGGGCTCGGGGAACGCCGCCTTCTTCAGCTTCGCGCCTCTGACGCCTGATATCGCGGCGGCCCTCGGCGTGCCGGTGATCAGCCTTATTTTCCCAATGCAGATTTTTGTCTCCTACGGCCGCGCGGCTTCGCCAATTACGGGCGCCATCATTGCTGTGGCGGGGATGGCGGGCTATTCACCCTTCCAGGTTGCAAAGCGTACCTGCATTCCGATGGGCATTGCAGCCGTGCTTACCTACATCTACTGCTACATTGTTTTCTGATTTGCTGCCTGAGGCAGGTAAGCTCTTCAGAGATGAAAACTCCTTCCGGGATCCGCCGAATCCATAAGCCGGCGGATCCCTTGCGGCGCTTTGGTGTCCGCTTCTCCGGGCGGCGTTATTCGAGCTTCTCGCTCCCATCAAGGACCTTTGCCGGGATCTCAAGTCCGATCGCTGCGGCGGTCTTCAGGTTGATGAGGGGCTTCTGAGCAGTCTGGAAGGCAACCGGCGTATCGGCGGGCTTCTTCTTCCCTTCAAGAATGTCTGCGCCGATCGCGCCCGTCATGCGGCCGAGCTCGTAGTAGTTGACGGAAATCGAGGCAAGGGAGCCCGCGCGCACGAGCGCCGAGTCGCTAGCAACCACGGGGAGCTTCGCGTCGATGGCAAGCTTCGCGACGTTGGCGGCAGCGGAAGCGAGCACGTTGTCGGTCGGAAGCCAGAGCGCGCAGACCTTTCCTCGCATCGAGGCGATCGCCTGAGGCACGTCGTTGACGCTTCCGGCCGCGGCTTCAACTACCGTGATGCCGCGGGCCTTCGCTTCCGCGCGGAATTTCTCAACCTGGTATTCGGCATTGACTTCGCTCGGGTTGAAGATGACGCCGACGGGCTGGGTGCGGGTCTTTTCGCCCGTCAATTCAACGAGAAGCGCGAGCTGGTCGGCAATGGGCCCGAGGTTCGAGACGCCCGTGACGTTGCCGCCGGGCGCCTTGTCCGACTTGACGACGCGTGCGGCTTCAAAGCTCGTCACTGCGGTGGCAACAATGGGAATCGACTTCGTCGACCGGGCCATTGCCTGAAGCGCGGGCGTGGAGGAGGCAAAGATGAGTTCGGACTTTGCCGACACGAAGCGGCTTCCGATATTGGCGAGCGTCGTCTGATCGCCCTGAGCGTTCTGGCGGTCGATGCGGATCTTTTCGCCGTCCTTAAAGCCGCGGGCGGCGAGCTCGTCGATGAAGCCCTTGACGGTGGCGTCAAGCGCCTCATGTTCAACGAGCTGAACGACGCCCACGGGAATGAGGGCGGTTTTTTCCGGGGAGGCGGCGGTCTTCTCCTCGCCGCAGCCGGCGAGTGCGAGTGCAGCAATGATGGCGGCAGCGGAAGCGCGAAGCGTTTGGGAAGAAAGGCGAATCATTTGAGAGGGCTCCGTAGGTACTGGTGAAAATGGTCCGGGACTTGCTGCCCGATGCCTCTGCGAGCCTTCTTTCCTTTCCCCGGGGGTTGAGCGCGGCTCCAACCCCGAAAAAAACAAAAGCCCGCATCAGCTGCGGGCTTGGTATGGAAGGAATTCTTTGACTTATTTCAGAGTCAGGCCTTCGATCGCACCCGCAGCAACGCGTACGGATACGAGTAGTAATAAGCCTGGGCGAACATGGCGCCTGAAGAAATCGTAGTCATGCGCTTCACTTTACCGGAGGGCGCACGACGAGTGAGAGAGAAGAGTTACCCCTAAGATGAATCCTCTAGTCATGCCGCGGGCATAATGGACTTTTCTTCCTGGACATTTTTCCCTTTCCGGCGATTCTTCGCCTTCCTTATGTCTCTCGCTGATCCGGTTTTTCAGAACGATCTCACGCGGCGCATCGTCCACGTGGACATGGATGCGTTCTTTGCTTCGGTCGAGCAGCGCGATCACCCGGAGCTGCGCGGCCTTCCCATTGCCGTAGGGCACGCGGATCGAAGGGGCGTCGTCGCAACGGCGAGCTACGAGGCAAGAAAGTTCGGCGTGAGGAGCGCCATGCCCTCGAGCCGGGCGAAGATGCTCTGCCCGAAGCTCATTTTTGTTGAAAGCCGCATTGCGCGCTACCGCGAGGTCTCTGAAGAAGTCCGCGAAATCTTCCGGCGCTATACCGATCTCGTGGAGCCTCTTTCGATTGACGAGGCGTTTCTCGACGTCACCGAAAACAAGCTCGGCATTGAATACGGCACTGAAGTGGCGCGCCGCATCAAGGCGGACATCCGGCGCGAACTCAATCTCACGGCGAGCGCGGGGGTCTCCTACAACAAGTTCCTCGCGAAAATTGCATCCGACTGGCGCAAGCCCGACGGGCTCTTCACGATTCATCCGGACCGGGCGCAGGACTTTATCGACAGGCTTCCCGTCGAATCCTTCTGGGGCGTGGGACCCGCCACCGCAAAGCGCCTTCATGAGATCGGGATCACAACGGGGCTTGAGATGAGGCTCGCGAGCTTCAGGTTCCTCACGGATCGCTTCGGCGCGGCTGGCGCGCTTTTCTACAAATGCGCCCGGGGAATTGATCTGAGGCCCGTGCGGCCGACGCGGGAGCGTAAGAGCGTCGGCTGCGAGGAAACCTTTTCAGAGGATATTCCGGCAGGAGACGAGCTTAATGCGCGCCTCTCCGAGATCGCCTCTCACCTCGTGAAGCGCCTCGCCCGGCATGAATTCAGAGGGCGGACCCTCACCCTCAAGGTGCGCTTTGCGGACTTCACGACAAAAACCCGGAGCGTTACGGCGCTCCGGGCTTTCGAGGATGAGGCTTTTGTGAGGCAGAAGGCTGAGGAGCTTCTTGCCGGAATCGAGATTCCTCCCGCAGGCGTGAGGCTTCTCGGCCTTGCGGTAAGTCAGCCCGAAAATTCAGGGCCCATGGAGGAAACGCTATTTTAAGAGCGGCCTCGCGTCATGGAAGACGCGTCATCGAGCCGTCGTCCTTCGACTCCAGGTCTTCGGGCATCGAGCCGTCAGGGAGCGAGCCCGCAAAGATGTCGCGGAACATGACCCAGATCCCCGCCTGGCCGATGGAGGTGAAGAGCGCGGCGACGAGGGGCGCAAGGAACGCAAAGAGCTGCGGGACGCCGAGAAGGCCGAAGACGACCTCAAGTCCCATGAAGAGCGCGAAGGCCGCGGCACCGGCAATAAGCACCCAGACGAGCACGGGGCCGATGGCGCGAAGGACGCCGAAGAAGGAATAAAAGAGGCTCTTTCCCACCTTCTGGCGGTTCTGCACGATGAGAAGCGGCGAAAAGAGCGTCATCATGAGAAGCGGCAGATAGAGGATGAACATCACGGCAAAGGCCGTGTAGGGAAAGTTCGACGTAATCGACGCGAGGTCGATCCCTTCGGCGGTGATCTTCCATTTGTCGAGCGCGTCGGCGCCGAGCGTGCTGAAGATCAGCATGTCGACTTCCATCCAGACGCTCGAAATGAGGCCGAGGATGAGGAGCGGATAGCGCGAGGTCTTGTCGCGGAAGATCGCGATGAGCGTGCTGTAGACCGGAACGCGGCCGGCGAGCGTATCTCTTGCGGCAAAGCCCGTGAGGACCGATGCGTAGGGCATCCAGAGGCTCGCGAGGAGCGTCCCGATGAAGGGGATTCCCGTGAGCATTCCGCTCACGAGAAGCGAAAAGATGACGATCGCCGGGTAGGAGAGCGGCTGCATTCTGACGGCGCGGCAGGATTCCCTGAACCAGGAGAGGCCGAGCGAGAGCGGAAGGGCTTGAGACATGAAGGAAAGCGTTGGTGTCGAAGGAGATGCGGGAAGTTTGGCGGCGGTTTGAAGAGGAGCCAGTCGGCTCTCCTATAGAAGAGGGCGCCCGCTCCGCAAGGGAGCTGGCGCCCGTCTTCCCTCAAAGAAGCCTCTTCGGAGGCTTTATCGTTACCAGCCGAACTCAATGAGCTTCGGCGTTCCGAGCGTTCCGCTCGGGTTCTTGCCGGGCGTCGTATCGATCGGCCGGTCGGCGCGGTTTTCGATCCGATAGGGGATCTTGGTGCTGCCCGGCGTGACGACGTACTCGGTCACGTGGTTGTTCGGATCGCGCACCGCTTCAATCTTGGTGCGCTTGTCGTTGTTGCGCGGCGCTCTGTCGCCGCGCTCGCGCGCTTCGCGCGCACGCTCCATGTCCTCTTCCGTGGGCGCAATCGACATGTCGGCGTCGGGCGCCTTGGGTTCAAGACGACGGGCAGGCTGAGGAGCCGCAGCGCCCTGAGCGGCAACGTCGCCCGCATAGGGCGGAGGCGCATCAAGGGGGGCGGCCTGAGTGCTCATCGCGAAGACGAGACCGAGAGCGGCGGAAAGAAGAATCTTCTGCATAAATACTTGAAAACCAATGCCGGCCGCGAGGCAATGCTTCATTGCTCCGGCGACCGCATAAGAAGCACTTTGAGGCGGAAAACTGCCTTCGGGCTTCCATAATCAAATTGTGCCACGGGGAGCCGGTGGATGGCGTCATTCAGCGGGAAGCATTTCGTGTGCGGATATTGCCCGAAGGATGCCGGTCCGCTTCGGGAAACGAGGGATGGGTTGACGGGAAAGCGGGCGCCGCGCCGCTTCCTCGCGTATGCTTCTCACTCAACAAAGGATCCTCGAGATATTCCCGGGTGAACGTGATGCCAAAGCTTCTTCTTATTGACGGTTCAAACTATCTTTTCCGCGCCTACCATGCGCTTCCGCCCCTTACGACGTCGACGGGCGAACCCACCGGCGCGATCAAGGGCTTCCTCGGAATGCTCTCGCGCGTTCAGTCGCTCGCGAAGCCCGATATGGCCGCAGTCGTCTTCGACGCGCCGGGAAAGACCTTCCGTCACGAGATGTATCCCGAGTACAAGGCGAACCGCCCGCCCATGCCGGACGACCTGCGCGTGCAGATCGAACCTCTTGAAAAGGTTGTGGCCGCGCTCGGCTGGAAGGTGCTCATCGTTCCCGGGATCGAAGCCGACGACGTGATCGGGTCGCTTTCGGCAATGGCAAAGCGCGAGGGCGTGAAGTCCGTTGTTGCAACGGGCGACAAGGACCTCTCGCAGCTCGTCGACGACGACGTAGTGATCCTCAATACGATGAACACGAAGTTCTACGACCGTGCGGGCGTCATTGAAAAGTACGGCGTGCCGCCCGAGCGCATGATCGACTACCTCGCGCTCATGGGCGACAAGGTCGACAACGTCCCCGGCATCAAGGGGTGCGGACCGAAGACGGCGGCCAAGTGGGTGGCCGAATTCGGCGGCATCGACGCCATCCGGGCTGCGGCGCCGGCTATGAAGGGAAAGATCGGCGAAAACCTCCGTGCAGGGCTTCCGTTCCTCGATGAAGCTGTGGCGCTCGTCACCGTGAAGTGCGATGCGGAAATTCCGGGCGTGAAGTCTCTTGCCGACCTCTCCTTCGCCCCGGGGGATGCCGGGGCGCTCAACGCTTTTTCCGAGCGCTGGGAAATTTCGCGAACAACGCTTGCCCGCGCCGAAGCGCTCAAGGGGGATTCTGCCGGATCGCAGACGGGAAGCGCATCCGCTGCATCTTCAGGAGCGGCTCCGAAAGCCGTCCCGGCGGCAAAGCTCCGCGTCGTTGCCGAAGACCGCCCGGAACTGCCGGTCGAGGGCGAACCCTTCCCCGAGGACTATCAGAATCCGGACGCCATTCCCTTTACGGAAGTGACGGATCCCGACGGGCTCGAAGCCCTCGTCAGGGTGCTGAAAACGCCCCGCACCGAACCCGTTGCGGTTTCGCTCCTTTACGACGGCGCCCCGCGCCACGCTGACCTCGGGGGCTTCGGCATTGCGCTGAGCCCCAAGGAAGTCTATGTGGCTCAATCCTCCGTCGGGCTCTCGATCGACAAAATCGCCGCTGCCCTCAAGCCCTGGTTCGAACGGGAAACGCCCAAAATCTTTCATGACGGCAAATCCGCCATGCATGCGCTCGAGGCTCAGGAAATCTTTGTCGAGGGCGTGGTCGACGACGTGCGCCTCATGGACTACACGCTCGAAGCTCATCTCTCCCATGACCTCGACAAAATCGCGCGCCGCGTGCTGAGAAGAAAGCTCCCGACCCGCGACGAGGTTCTCGGAAAAGGCGCGAAGCGCCGCCACTGGCGCGAGGTCGAGCCCGAAGCTTCGGCGCTTCTCCTCTCGGAAGAGGCGGCCGCCATCCGTGCCGCGGGTTCGGTTCTGCGCGCGCGCCTTGATGCGGACCCGAAGCTTGCAAACGTCTACGACTCGATCGAGCGCCCGCTCCTTCCGGTTCTCTATCACATGGAAGCGGTCGGGATCACGCTCGACGCGAAGCTTCTGAGAAACGAATCCGCCGAGCTCGGCGTGGAAATCGAGAAGCTCGCTCAGGCCGCGGAAAATGCGGCGGGCCGGCCCTTTAATCTCGCGAGCCCCAGGCAGCTCGCTGAAATTCTCTTTGTCGAGCAGAAGATCCCCGTCATCAAGAAGACGGCCTCCGGGTCGCCATCGACCGACGAAGAGGTGCTCACCGAACTAGCGCTCGACTATCCGCTTCCCAAAATCATTCTCGAGCACAGAAGGCTCACGAAGCTCAAAAGCACGTATCTCGACAAGCTCCCCCTCATGATCGACCGCGACGGGCGCGTGCATACGACCTTCGGCCAGGCGGTCGCCGTCACCGGGCGTCTCGCGAGTTCGGATCCGAACCTGCAGAACATTCCGGCGCGAACCCCGGAGGGAAGGCGAATCCGCGACGCCTTTGTCGCTCAGGACGGCTGGACGATCGTCGACGCCGACTATTCGCAGGTCGAGCTTCGCATCATGGCGCATCTCTCGCAGGACGAGGGACTGCTCTCAGCTTTTGCCCGCGGAGAGGATGTGCACCGCTCAACCGCTTCGGAAGTTTTCGGCGTGCCCCTCGATCGCGTGACGCCCGACGAACGCCGCATGGCGAAGGTGATCAACTTCGGCCTCATCTACGGCATGAGCGCCTTCGGACTTGCGCAGCAGCTCGGGCTCGACCGCAAGGTGGCGGCCGCCTACGTCGAGCGCTACTTCCAGCGCTTCCCCGGCGTGCGCCGCTACATGGATGAAACGCGCGCGCGGGCGGCCGAGGACGGATATGTTGAAACCGTATTCGGCCGCAGACTCTGGATTCCCGACATCCGCTCGAGCCGTCCGATGGTCCGCGCAGGCGCCGAGCGCGCAGCCATCAATGCGCCGATGCAGGGGACGGCCGCCGACATCATCAAGCGCGCCATGATCTCGGTGGAAAAGTGGATCCTCGAAGACAGACTGAAAGCCATGCTGCTCCTTCAGGTGCACGACGAACTTGTTCTCGAAGTGCCTGAAAACGAAGTGGAGCTCGTGAAGAAGAAGCTCCCTGAGCTCATGGCTCAAGCGGCCTCGCTCTCGGTGCCGCTCATTGCCGAGGTCGGAACCGGCCGCACCTGGGGCGAATCGCACTGATTCGCGATCAAAAAAACGCAGAATCGAAAAAGCCCGGCGTTCGAGAGGAACTGCCGGGCTTTTTCAGAATTCAGAAAACCGATGCGGGATCAATCGCATTTTCCCGCGCGCTCGGGGACGAGCGTGACGATCTTTTTGCCGTCGGCATCCCAGAGATCAATGCCCTCGCCCGCCTGAGTGGCGTAGCGGACCTGGCGCAGGAACCCGAGGAATTCGTCCTCAACCTTCATGAATTGAGGTGCGCAGAGCTTCATCGTGGTCGCGACCTCGCCGAGGTCGAGGCTCGTTCCGTTCTGCTTGTATTGACCGAGGAGCCGGTTGCAGCCGGCGAGACCCGAGAGGCGGCCCTCAGCGCTGAAGGAAATCGTGGGCGGAAGTTCGCAGTCCTCGCTCACGCCGCCCGTCCACATGAAGGACTTGCCGGCAAGCTCGGGGGCCTTCCCCTGAGGACCGGCATTTCCGCCGGTGGCGGCGCAGCCGGCGGCAAGGGCGGCGCAAAGAAGAGCGGGAAGAAGAGGCTTGAAGCTCATTTGTCATCTCCTGATTTATTTTTCGGCAACGGCTGCCTGGATCGCGTGGAATCGACGGCGACCGGTCATTTTGAGGCTGATGCTACATGAGACGGCGGGCGACGGCCGCAGCCCGTAAAAAACTGAAATGATTTTCTTCGCCTGACCGTTCAAAAAGAAAGGCTCCGTTTCCGGAGCCTTTCGGGAGTGAATCCGTTAAAGGTAAGCGGAATTACGCTTCGCCTTCCTGATAGGGTTCGCTGTTGAGGTCGCCCTCGAGGTTCGTGACGACGATGGCGGAGGCCACGTCGCCCACCACATTGATCGACGTACGGATCATGTCGAGGATACGGTCGATGCCGGCGATGAGGGCCACGGCTTCAAGGGGGATGCCCACCTGCGTGAAGACGACGGTCGTCATGATGAGGCCGGCGCCCGGGACGCCCGCGGTGCCGATGGCGGCGAGAACGCCCATCAGAACGACGGTGAGCTGGTCGGAGAGCGTGAGGTGAATGCCGAAGACTTCAGCCGCGAAGATCGCGCAGACGCCCATGTAGACGGCCGTGCCGTTCATGTTGACGGTGTTGCCGAGCGGGATCGAGAAGGAAGCGATCGACTTCGTGGCGCCCAGGCGGCGGGCAGCCTTGAGGTTGGCAGGAAGCGCAGCCGCAGAGGAGCAGGTCGTGAAGGCGACGAGCCAGGGCTCGAAGATGCCCTTCAGGAACTTCGCGGGACCGGTCTTGCCGAGGAACATCACCATCGGGATGAGGATCAGGAAGACGAGGACGACCGTTGCAATGAAGGACGTGAGGATGAGGGAGAAGAGCGGGAGGAGCACCGCGAGGCCGTGCTTCGCAACCGTGAAGGCGATGAGGCCGAAGACGCCGATCGGAGCGTACATCATGACGTAGCCCGTCACGCGGATCATCACGTCGCCCACGATTTCAAAGAAGTGAAGCACGGGCTTGCCGCGCTCGCCGAGCGCCGCGAGGCCGAAGCCGAAGATCACCGCAAAGAAGATGATCTGGAGCATCGAGCCCTTGGCCATGGCTTCCATCGGGTTGATCGGCACGATGTTGAGAAGCGTCTCGGAGAGGCTCGGGGCCTTCACGGCCTTGGCGACCAGGCCGTCGGTCGAGAGATCGAGACCGAGGCCCGGCTGGATGAGGTTCGCGAAGAGGAGGCCGATCGCCACGGCGATGGCGGTCGTGATCGCGTAGACGACGAGGACCTTGCCGGCAACGCGGCCGAGCTTCGAGGTGTCGGAAATGCCGGCAGCGCCCGCAATGATCGTTGCGACAACGAGGGGAACCACCACCATGCGGATCAGGCGGATGAAGAGCGTGCCCAGGGGCTGCAGATAGGTCTGAGCAAACTGAGAGTCAACGATTGCGCCGACTATGACGCCGAGCGCGAGGCCGATCATCATCTGCCAGGCTAGTGAAATCCTGCATTTGGATGCCATGATTAATGTCTCCTGCGCCGGAATACGGCGCATTTTCTTTTTGAGTCAGAGAACCGAGAGCCGGACGGGACGCTTCTGTTGGGTTTTGATTGAGATCAGAAGCCGACCGGCCCTGAACACTCCGGCTTGAATCGATTATAGGAAGGCGTTTTCGCGAAAAATCACCGACTTGACTTAAGTATTTCTGCGTATTAAATCTTTTGCAGAATGTATTTCGAAATCAATTCCATGAATTTCAATGGCACTTTTTCAGGAATGCTCCGGACTCAAAATTGCTTTTCTTTGTTCAAAAGCAAATGGCCCGAACAAAATCGGAAACCCCAAGCCGGGGATTCTGAGTCAAACGCTTCAGCGAGTAGGTGAAGGGACGAAAAGACGGGGAATAAATCAGCTCTTTTCAAGAGGAGTCCCTTAAAGAATTGCCGGCATGAGATAAATAGGGATTCACCCTTACGTTTTTTCCACAGGGCGTAGAATGCTTCCATTGTTATTTTTCGATTTTTTTGTCGGACACCATGAGCTTTCTTCTTTGCCTTGAAGTGTTCCTTGCCAATTTCCTCACCCGCGGAGCCGCCATTTTGTGCGCCTTCTGGCTGGTGACGCGCCCCTTCGCGCGCTTCGGAGACGTGATGCTCGCCGCTGCGAGCGGCTTTCTCCTCACTATGTCCTTCACGCACCTGCTCCCGGAAGCCTTTGAGGCCGACGGCGCCGACCCGCATGCGCTCGGAATCGCAATGCTCGGGGTGGTGCTCCTCTTCATCATTGCGGGGTGCCTCCTGGGTGGCGGTCATGCGCACGATGGAGCCCGGGGAGAAGAGCGGAGCCTCCCCGCGCTTTTTGCGGCGGCGTCGCTTCACGGCTTCGTCGACGGCATTCTGATTGCGACCACATTCCTCGTGAGCGAATCAGCCGGGTGGCTCGCGGCCCTTGCCGTTCTCATGCATGAACTGCCGCAGCAGGCGGGCTTCATGGTGATTCTTAAGAATGCAGGAAAAAGTTCCCGGGCGGCGCTCCTTTTCTGCTCCGGGATTGCACTCTCGGCCGTTCTCGGAGGCTTTGCCGGGCTCGCAGCGATCGGAAGCTTCAGGGGACTTCTTCCCTATGCGCTCGCGATGTCCGCGGCGTCCTTCGTCTACATCACGCTCTTTGCGCTGCTGCCTGAGGTTTTTGAAGGCTCTGACGGAAAGGGCGCCCGCGTGAAGAGGCTCGTCGCCGTTCTCGCCGGGTGCGCCCTCTCGCTCCTTCTTTTAGGCGCCGCGCACGAGCATGAGCACGACCACGCGCCGATTGAGGGCTTTCATGCGCCGCATGAGGATGTCCGCCGCGGATGAGGCGCCTCATCGCCCGGCGCTTCCATAAAGGAAGATTTCAGGCGTCGCCCGCTACAATCACGGGCAGGCCGCAGGAAATAGGAGAGAGCGTCTTTCCTCCCTGCGGAAACCATCTTTCTCAAATCAGCTGAGGGATACATGACCGAAGCAGTCCAAAAGCCGGCAAGGCCGCCGGAAGAGCTTTCCTTTGAGGAGGCGCTCGCCGAGCTCGAGGCCCTGACCTCGCAGATGGCATCAGGCACCGTGACGCTCGAGGAGAGCGTGAAGGGGTATGAAAGGGGCGCGAAGCTCCTTCTTCGCTGCCGCTCGGAACTCGCGCGCGCGAGAGAGGCGATTGAGCGTATCCGCGCCGAAAATCCAGGCGTCGCAGAGGGCGACTCGACCTTCTGACCAGAAAGACCTCAAGTGAACGGAGACGAGACATGACGGCTCAAGCGGAAGAGGAACGGGCAACCGGCTTTGAGGCCTGGTCGCACGACCGGGCAAGACATTTCGAATGGGCGGCGGAATCGATGATGCCGCGCCCGGGCGCAGGTCCGAAGCGCCTCATCGGCGCCATGCGCTATGCCGTCCTCGGGGGCGGAAAGCGCATCCGGCCGCTTCTCTGCTATGCAGCGGGCGAAATCACCGGTGCGGATGAAGCAGTGCTTGATCGCGCGGCGCTTGCGCTCGAGATGATCCACAGCTACAGCCTCGTGCACGACGACATGCCGTCGATGGACAACGACACCCTGCGCCGCGGCCGCCCGACCTGCCACGTGCAGTACGGCGAGGCGCTTGCGATGCTTGCGGGCGATGCGCTCCAGGCCGAGGCCTTCACCGTCATTTCCGTTCCTCAGGTTCCTGCGGAAATCGCCGCGCGCCTCACGCAGACGCTCGCGCGTGCCGCGGGCGTCTGGGGCATGTGCGGCGGTCAGGCGCTCGACCTCGCCATGGTGGGCGAACATCCGGGCGAAGCCGAACTCCTTCGCATGCAGGCGATGAAGACGGGCGCGATGATTCTCGCCTCCGTTCTGATGGGCGCTCAGTCGGGGGGATGGGAAAAGCTCGGCGACGGCGCGAAGGCGGGGCTCGTGCAGTACGCGCAGTCGCTCGGCGTCGCCTTCCAGGTGGTCGACGACATTCTCGACTGCACGCAGGATACGAAAACGCTCGGCAAAACGGCCGGCAAGGACGAAAAGGACGACAAGCCCACCTGGGTGTCGCTTCTCGGTCTTGAGGGCGCCCGTGAGCGCGCGGCGGAGCTCGAAAAGGAGGCGCTTCAGGCGCTCCGGCTTGTTGAGGCAGATCCGGAGGTGCCTGAAGCGGCTGCCGATCGACTCAGGGAAATCGCGCTCTACGTAGTAAACCGCACCCATTAAATCTCAAAAACCGCCAAAATACCTTATTTGCACCCTCAGGCCACCCAGCATGTTTTCAGGCACTTCGCATAAAGCCTCTTCGTCGGGAGAGATCGACTACAGCGCTCCCATGGACTATCCGCTTCTTGACGAAGTCACGGGCGTTGATGCGCTCAGAAAGCTTCCTGTGGAGGAACTCCCCGAACTCGCGCGGGAGCTGAGGCACTTCATGGTGCGCTCGGTTGCGAAGACGGGCGGCCACCTCTCGAGTTCCTTGGGCGCCGTGGAGCTCGCGATTGCGCTCCATTACGTCTTCAACACCCCGTACGACCGCATCATCTGGGACGTGGGGCATCAGGCGTATGCGCACAAGATCCTGACGGGGCGCAGAGAAGGCATGGCGAAGCTGAGGATGCTGAACGGCCTCTCCGGCTTCCCGAAGCGCTCCGAGTCTCCTTTCGACGCTTTCGGCACGGCCCACAGCTCCACTTCCATTTCCGCCGCGCTCGGCATGGCGGTGGCCGCTCACCTTGAAGGCCAGAACGACCGCTGGGCGATTGCCGTGATCGGCGACGGCGCCCTCACGGGGGGCATGGCGATTGAGGCCCTCAATGACGCGGGCGTCTGGAAGAAGGGCCTGAGGCTTCTCGTCATCGTGAACGACAACGACTGCTCGATCTCGCCCCCTGCCGGGGCGCTTTCAAAGCACCTCGCGAAGATCGTCTCGACGCGGGCCTTCAACAGCGCGCGCGAAATGAGCAAACGCATGATGAAGCCGATTCCGCGCCTCTGGGAGGTTGCGAAGCTCGCCGAACGCCAGACGATCGGGTTCTTGAGCCCCCAGTCGGCGCTCTTTTCGGCATTCGACATCAACTACTACGGCCCCGTGGACGGGCACGATGTCGAGAGCCTCGTGAGCGTGCTTAAAAACCTCCGCGAAATGGACAGGCCCATCGTTCTTCATGTCGCGACGATGAAGGGCAAGGGCTATGCGCCCGCTGAGGCCGATCCCACGCTCTATCACGGCGTCTCCCCCTTTGATCCTGCAAAGGGCATCGTCAAGTCGAATGCCCCTTCGAAGCCCACCTACACGCAGGTCTTCAGCCGCTGGATCTGCGACATGGCGGCGCACGACAAGCGCCTCTATGCCATTACGCCCGCCATGCGCGAGGGCTCGGGGCTCGTGGAATTCAACCGCCTTTATCCGGACCGCTACCGCGACGTCGCGATCGCCGAACAGCATTCGGGCACCTATGCCGCGGGCCTTGCCTGCGGCGGCATGAAGCCCGTGCTCGCCATCTATTCGACGTTCCTTCAGCGCGGGCTTGATCAGCTCATTCACGACGTTGCGCTCCAGAACCTTCCCGTCATGTTCGCAATCGACCGCGGCGGCATCGTTGGCGCTGACGGCGCAACGCACCAGGGCGTCTTCGACATTGTGGAGCTCAGAAGCGTCCCCAACATGACCGTGATGACGCCCTCGGACGAACGCGAGACGAGGCTCATGCTCAACACCGCCTATTTCATGGAGACGCCCGCATCGGTGCGCTATCCGCGCGGGAAGGGCCCGGGCGTCGAGGCCGGGACGGACTTTGAGACCATTCCCATCGGCGTCTCGAAGACGCTCATGAAGGGGTCAAAAGCTGCCTTCCTCGGCTTCGGCTCCATGACGGGCGTTCTGAAGCCCGTGGCGGAAGCGCTCGGCGGCACCCTGATCGACATGCGCTTTGTGAAGCCCATCGACCGCGACGCCATTCTTGAGGCCGCCCGCACGCATGAGCTCATCGTGACGGCTGAGGAAGGCGCGCTGATGGGGGGCGCAGGCGACGCGGTGATGGAGGTGCTCGCCGATGCGGGCGTCGCGCTTCCGGTGATGCGCTTCGGCATCCCGGATGAATTCATCGAACAGGGAACGCAGAAGGAAATTTACGAACTCCTGGGGCTCACCCCGCAGGCGATTGAAGCAAAGGTACGCGAACGCCTCGCGGAGATTGAGCTTAATAAAGCAGAGGCTTGATTCCTCTTTTTTCGCTTTCCTTCAGACTTTTCGCCCGGAAGTTCTCAATGGAGCGCTCCCGGGCGAAATGTTTTTTGAGCGCCCGAATGCCTTCCTATAATCCTCTGAAGACTTCCCCTCAACCCGAGGGATTCATGTTGTGAGGTTTGAAATGATAAAAATCAGAGAAAATTATTCACTTGACGACCGCACAACCTTCGGGGTCCGGGCGACGGCAGAAGCCTGGGCCGAGGCCGGAACGACGGCCGAACTCATGGAAGCGGTTGAGGCCGCTAAGGAACGCGGCTGGCCGCTTCATGTTCTCGGGGGCGGCTCGAACGTCATTCTGATGAGTCGCGTTCCCGGACTCGTTCTTCATCCGGTTTTTCACGGCATTCGCAGGGAAGCTGAAAAGGACGGCACGCTGATCGTCGCGGGCGCCTCTGAAGCACTCGACAAGCTCGTCCGCACGTCGATCGAATGGGGCCTCGCCGGCCTCGAAAATCTCGCCGCCATCCCCGGCACGGTTGCGGGCGCGGTCGTTCAGAATGCCGGCGCCTACGGGCTCGAAATCGCCGAGCGCCTTGCCTGGTGCCGGGCTCTGGATACGGAGACGGGAGAAGAACGGGTCTTCACGACCGAAGACTGCGACTTCGGCTACCGCTCGAGCTTCTTTAAAACGGAAGCCGGAAAGCGCTTCATTATTCTCGAGGCGGCTTTCCGCCTTCCGGCCCGCTGGACGCCGGTGATTGCCTATAAGGAGCTCGCGCTTCAGTTCGGAGGAAAGGATTCAGACGCCGCAACGCCCGCAGCCGTTGAGGCAAAGGTCCGCGAAATCCGCGCGGCCAAGCTCCCCGATCCCAGGGAGACTGGGAGCGCCGGGTCCTTCTTCAAGAACCCGGTTGTTGCGAAACTGAAGGCACGGGAGCTTATTACCCTTCATCCTTCGCTGGTGACCTATCCGCTCGCCGGCGGCCGCGCGAAGCTCGCAGCCGGCTGGCTCATCGACGCCGCGGGACTTAAGGGCTATGCCAAAGAGAAGGTCGGCGTCTGGCCCAAACACGCTCTCATTCTCGTCAACCGGGGCGGCGCCACGGGCGAGGATGTCCTTCGCTTCGCGCACGAGGTGAGAGATCGCGTCGAACGGCGCTTCGGCGTGGAGTTAGAACCCGAACCCGTCATCATGGGCGCGGACTGGGACGATTGAGTCTCTGAAGCGTTTGTTTACGCTTTTTGCTTTTTCTTCGGGTTTCCTC
>ERZ1034901.1365-NODE-1365-length-17011-cov-7.561925_pt1 | contig 17011 bp, 16 predicted proteins | sample MGYA00520628_ERZ1034901 | MGnify/ENA primary metagenome ERZ1034901 (study PRJEB33766, sample SAMN09781783) | gut metagenome | biome: gut microbiome | host: Homo sapiens | place: Madagascar | study: EMG produced TPA metagenomics assembly of the PRJNA485056 data... | reverse complement strand
TTACAAAAAAATTGTATTTTGAATAGTTATGGTACGAATGGAGGACGCATGCGATAAATCTCGGAAAGGCTATTGAAAAGTGCCAAATCGTTGTGCCATAATGTGTGTACACACAAGAGACATGAATGGAGGTACATTATGTTTGGTGCTTTTATTGGAGATATTGTTGGATCAAAATACGAATTTAATAATATTAAGACCAAGAAGTTTCCTCTTTTTTCGCATGGATGCGATTATACAGATGACACGATCATGACTGTAGCGGTTGCTAAAGCAATCATGCTCAGCCATCAGGAGCAATTTGAGAAGAGCGAAAACGGAAAAGGGTTTCAGGAATTTCTTGTTGAGATAATGCAGGATTACGGTAGGAGGTATCCGAATCCTACCGGCGCCTATGGTGGCAGCTTCGCCAAATGGCTCTTTCAATCAAATCCGAAACCTTATGGAAGTTATGGAAATGGTTCCGCAATGCGTGTTTCTCCCTGCGGTTTGGCAGCGGTTACCATGGACGAAGCATTAGCCTTGGCTCGTGCAAGTGCCTGTGTCAGTCATAATCATCCGGAGGGTATCAAGGGAGCGGAAGCGGTCAGCGCAGCGGTCTTTCTGGCAAAGAGCGGCAAATCAAAAGAAGAAATCAGGCAGTACGTCAGCGAACACTATTACGATTTGGATTTTACTTTGGATTACATAAGAGATAGCTATCAGTTTGATGGTTCCTGCCAAGGTTCTGTTCCGCAAGCGATCGTCGCATTCTTGGAATCTGAAAATTTTGAAGACGCTATCCGAAATGCCATTTCGATTGGTGGCGATTGTGACACGACCGGAGCGATAACCGGTTCAATTGCATGGATCTATTATGCCGGATATGGCAACTGGGTTACAAATCGTTTTGATAGCTCTATGCAGAAAATTAAAACGCAGGCAATGACGTATCTCCCAAAAGAATTTATCGACATTGCGGATGAATTTCGGGATGTCTGCGTCGCAAGAGCCGGAACAAATTACCATGTCGGCTGGTGCACTCCGATATTAAATCGCAGTGAAAGTAAAAGATACCGGACAGACTGGGGAAAGCCTTCTGTTCCTCAAAGAGAGGATTGGTCATCCCAAATAACTAAACAAATAAAGGAAGCGATGACAAGGTTTTGCAGCAAGTATACTAATCTTTCGTTTGTACAAGTGCCTCAATATACATTGGAATATATTATTATGGCGAAAAAAGAGCATCCGGATAAAAAATATTCAGGCGCATATCACATCAGTCATGACAAATCTATGGAAGAATGGCGTCTGAGAATCCGGTTGGATAGCAAACAACTGTGGTTTTTAAGCGTATTCGTCCGTGATGATGGTAGATTTGAGAAATACTCGTTGGATAAAGAAACCGCAAATGATTCGCACTATGAATTTACCAATGAACAGGCAATTAGAAAAAATATATATGCTCCTGGCGATGAGAAAAAATATTTCCATGAAATTTTGGCTCGTTATGTACAAGCGAACGGTGGCGAAGCTTTGCTAAGTCAGATAATGCCTTATGTAACAGCTCAATTTCATTTTTAATCATCAAGGAGAGAAATATACCAGATAACAGAAATCGCAAGCGGCCGATACAGGTCAAATTTTTCGTAGATGAACACGAGCTTGAGCTGATCAAGACAAGGATGGCGCAGGTGGGCACAGAGAACATGAGTGCCTACCTCCGCAAAATGCTATTTTGCTGTTTTACGAGCACCGCCCTAATGTGGTGTTTTTTTAGTGTCTTATATGAGGTATTGCTGTATGTTACAAATTGATTTTGCCGGAAAATATTGACTATATCCCATATATAAGGGTAAAATAATTAAAAACATCCTTAAAATAAGGAGATGGATATAATGAAAAAATATGCTGTAAAGAAAAGCGTAACAGGATTGGAAATTAAAAAATGTCGGAAGAGGCTTGGCGTGTCTCAGGAGGAATTCGCAGAGCTTGCAAATGTATCGAAGAAGACGGTGGAACGGTGGGAGTATAGTGGACAGCTCATAACTGGTCCGATCGTTACGCTGATACAGATATTAATGAATGAACCTGCGTGGGAAGAAAAACTGGTCATACCGGAAAAAGAAATGCCGATCAGAATTTCTTATATGTTCCGTGATGAGTTATGTACGATCATCGATGTAGATGAAGGAAAACGGAGTGTGAATGCACTGAACTATACGAATCATTTTTTGAAAAAAGCATTTGGTGATAACGAGCATCCGACCTATGAAGATTATGAAGAATTTCTGGAATCCAGATGTTTTCCAAGAACAAGAGATAAGATGAAACTCATTCTGCGGGAACTGGATCTGCCATTTTACGATCCGATGATGATTATAGAAAAGACAGAAGGCAGGATGGCAGAGGATGATTTCTGGATACGGATAGAGAGGTGAGAGTGTGGTAAGATTAAAAAAAGCGGATTTGCGGGAACACATCCATCAGTCGTCTAAGGGTAATCAACTAAAATGGGAAAAGGATGGTATCTGGTATAAGGCAGACTATACAGGGTATGAAGGTCTGGCAGAATATATGGTGTCGCAGCTGCTTAGGTATTCTACACTTGATGCCAAGGAGTACGTATTGTATGAGACAGAACAGATTGCGTATGCCGATCATGAATATCTGGGATGCAGCAGCCAGGATTTTCGAGAGGATAAAGAATGGCAGGTAATTACAGCAGAACGTTTGTTCCGAAGAAAATATAATCAGAGCATGTATATCAGTATGTTTCGCATCAGAGAACCGGAGGAACGGCTGAAGTTTATGGTTGATCAGGTGGTTCGTATGACAGGTTTATCTGATTTTGGACAATATATGAGTAAACTGATTACCATTGATGCATTGTTTTTAAATGAGGACAGACACACACATAATATAGCGTTCCTTTGGGACGGATATGATGAATATAGATATTGTCCGATATTTGATCAGGGAGCCTCCTTGCTTGCGGATACAACCGTGGATTATCCGATGGAAAAAGATGTGATAGATCTGGTCGGAACAGTGGGAGCGAAGACATTCAGCAGGTCATTTGAAGAACAGCTTGACATTGCAGAGAGGCTGTATGGAGATACGATACGGTTTCGATATGGAGAGCGTGATATCAGAGAACTATTGGAACGGGAGCAGGTATATGCTGTGGATGTGAAGAAACGGGTATATACAGTGCTGATGCAGCAAAGAAGGAAATATCAGTATTTGTTTAAATAACGTAACTATTCAGAATCTCTTAACACAAGAAAGTCTGTTATTCTATGCTTGCATGTGGATAACAGACTTTCTTGTTTGTAAGATGGCTCGAATAGAGTCACCGCCCATATATGAGCAAGTTCTGAATAATTATATTTCTATTTATTCCCACCAAAGATGGCACCCATAAAACGGATGTATGTATATACTACCAATACGACTGCAATGATTGTTTCGATCAGTACGATATTTGCCAGGAAAGGCATCGGGTGTCCCATATTGGCAGCGCATGCCATCGTCTGTTTGGTTGCGATCGCGCTGATTACGAATGGGAAAGTGAATGCTGCATAGCTTGGGTAAAATGGCATCTTCAGATATACGATCGCTTTGATCAGTGCGAAGATGTAGATTACAGTAGCGACAACAAACATTGCCATCAGGAAGTTATAATTCTTAGGCATAACGGACTGTACATAGCCTGCGATACAGAGGCTTGTCGGTGCGGCATAGATACAGATCAGCGGTTTTGCCGGATCCGGAACTTCTTTGAACTTCACATAGCGATAGGTTACCAGTACCAGCAGAATGATCAGTGTCACCAGACCGAACCAGAATGTGGCGCTTCCGAGAGACTGTTTCTCGTAGGCAGGTGCAGTGACAGCTGCCACAACGATACCGACATACACGATGTAGTAGCTTGCGAATACCTTTGGCATTGCTAATTTTGCGATAAATTTAATGGTAAAATAAACGATCAGCACGACATGAAGTGCGATAGCAAACAGCCAGATATAGTAAGCTGCCTGTCCGATAAATGGCTTCACATAGGTGCTTAAGATCATAAGTGCCATTGGGAATGTTCCGGATACACTTGCCATGATCGGATTGTTCATATCCTCTTTGACAGCTCCCGGGAACATGATCAGTTTCAACAGTACAAGTACCAACAGGAATGCAGCGAATACTCCGCATACATAGCGGATACCTTCAGAATAGCTCTGAAGGAGATTGCCCAGTGCGGCAGTTCCCAGCATAACTCCGCAGAGTGGAATTGGTACTTTTTTAATTACATTACTCATAGTTTTACCTCATTTCTACTAGATAGTTTGATGCTTTAAAATGTGTGTGCCTAGACAATATCTGCAAGAGCACGGCGCTCGCATGGCTCATCAATCTCATCAAGATTCTTGATACCGCACTCGCGACAGACGATTTCTGCAACCTTCCATGCACATAAGCCGGTGAAGAAGATACACTGTTCTTTGTGTTCGCCCTGTCCCATATTGAATTCTTTTGTGAGCACACGACAGCAGATCGCATTTTTCTTATTGGCTGTTTTAAACCAGTCATGCAGTTCATGCGTCAGTTCCATACATTTTACACTCTTTGGATTGGTTGGACCGTTCTGCTCGGTGCGACCGAAGAACATGCCAAGTGCAAGGATACCGCCGTTGAAGGCACCACAGACGCAGCCTGATTTACCCGCGCCGACAGCCATGCCGGAAGCCATAGCGATTACAGAATCCGGAACATCCAGTTTGAACTCCTGCTTTATTGTAGCCATCAGTGCTTCGCAGCAGTAATAGCCTTTCTTGAAATTCAGCTCAGCAGCCTGCTGTACGGCTCTCGGACTGATCTCAGTTACTCCAATTTTTACGTTTGATTCTAACATATCAAACCCTCCTTAAATTTAAAATAATATCAAATATATTATACCTTTTGGGAAAATGATGGTGAAATTGATAGGATTTATAAATGTTTTGATTTATAGAAAAAAACTATAAATAGAGAAAAAATATACAAAATGCCATGCATTATGTGATGAGATTTTTATGAATCCTGGACAATGCATGGCTGTAAAGCAACTGTTTGTTACGAGGTGTCAACCAATCGGTGAGAATGCAGAAAGATATATCTGAAAGGTATATTATCGCATAATCTCTCCGGTCTGTAATTTCTGTATCCAGCTCTGAATATGTTCCTGAAAGAGGCGGACGGCTGGATTGGCAGATTCGGATTTACGCGTGAACATATTGGCATTCCAGCGAAGCTCGTGTTCTTCAAATGGGATCTGTTTGATGCCATCTTCTTTCATATCATCATAGATGAAATTTACAGTAACGGAGATGCCTTTGTTCTGCTTTACCATTTTATGGCACAGGCTGAATCCGCTGGTTTCAAAGACAATATCAGGTTCGAATCCGGCTTCCCTGCATTTATTAACGATCAGGTGGTGGATCTGGAACTGGCTGCTTTCTATATACAATGGCTGATCTTTCAAATCTTCAATGGTCACGGAAGAGCGAGTGCTCAGCGGATGCGACTCGTGAACCAGAAGCATGATCGGGAATGAATCCAAAGATGTTTTTTCGTAAAGTTCCGCATCAAAGTTCCCTATAGAAAATGCAACATTTCCTTCATTTTCTGCAAAGAGTCGTTCTACAACGAGATCTGGATATTCCCGGTAATGAAGCGTAACGTCTGGATGTTCAGCGCGGAAAGCAATAATGCATTCCGGAGTGACGAGACGCAGAATGCCATATGCGGATAACAGGTCTACCGTCATGCGCTGGCGTTGTTTGATGCGCAGAAGTTCTGCTTTCGCCTGACTGTATTTTGTGACGGCCGAGTCGGCATAGGAGAGAAAATGCGTACCGGCTTCCGTCAGTTTCATGCCAGATGCTGTCCGGGTGAAAAGTGTACAGTCTAATTCATTTTCCAGCTTTTTGATGACCTTGCTGATGCCCTGAGGAGTCATATACAGGAGCTTGGAAGACTGTGTAATGCTTTGCTCGCGGGCAATCGTCTGAAATATTTTTAAATCTTTGATATCCATAAGTGATTCCTCCAATTGTACTAAGCATAGCATATCCGGTTTGCAGCGTCAAAATGTGCTGTGAAAACACAGACTTTTAAATTCTTCCGTAATCTTGTCTTTTTGACATTTTTCGAGTATCTTATTAGGTATAGGAAAGTGAAAAAAGGAAGCAGTCAGAGAGATGGCTGTGGAGGGAGAAAAGCATTATGGAAGAAATTACAGAACAAAAGGGATCTGCGGGTGAGCATACACCGAGACCGGGAGGTATTAAGGCACATAAAGCTGCAGCGGAAAGACATGAAGCAGAGGACAGAGATCGTGCAGAGATGAGGCGACGCCGTGCGGCAAGAGAAAAGCGCAGAAAGAAGCGTAAGATCCAGAGAGCAATCCTGATTGCGGCAATGGTATTGATGTTGCTTCTATGTATCATGCTGGTAAGAGCAGTAGTGAAGAAAGTGACCGGAAGCGGTAAAAAAGAACCGGCAAAGACAACTTCTGTGGAAGTGAAAAAGGAAGATAAGGCGGAATCCAAGGAAGCGACAGCGACCATTAATATCGCAGGTGATATTATTATGCATAAGCCATTTTTGACTTCTTCGGTGTATAAGAATGGAGACGACTATGATTATAATCCGATCTTTCAATATGTAAAGGATTATTATAATGATGCAGATTTTTCTATCTGTACGACAGAGTATGCTCTGACTGGCGGTAATTATAGTGGTTATCCAACGTTCTGTGCGCCGGATGCTATTGCAGATGCGTTGGCAGAGAATGGGATTGATATGTGTCTGCTTGCGAATAATCATATTTATGACGGTGGAGACGAAGGACTTCAACGTACTATGGAGGTATTGGATAAGGATGGCATCATGTATACCGGTGTGCGTAAGAAAGCTGACGATAAGAAGTATGTGGTGAAGGATATCAACGGAATCAAGGTTGGCTTCTTCAATTATGTATTTGAGACTGAAGAAGTGAATGGACAGAAGACAATCAACGGTATCGCAGTGAACGATGAGAGTGCAGATCTGATCAATTCCTTTAAAGAAGCAGATCCGGAGTCGCTGTATAGCGATGTAGAGCAGATTTTATCTGATATGAAAGAGGAAGGTGTGGAATATACTGTTGCGTGTATGCATTGGGGTGTAGAATACCAGACGGAAGAGAATTCTGATCAGGACGAGATCGCGCAGAAGCTGTGCGATATGGGTGTGGATGCGCTCATCGCCAGTCATCCGCATGTAATTGAGCCTGTGGATCTTCTGACCAGCACAGACGGTGACCATGAAATGGTATGTGCATATGCGATTGGCAATCATCTGTCCAATCAGCGTACCGAATACATGGAAGGTCTGACGAATGGCTATTCGGAAGATGGCATGATGGTGAAGCTTACTGTAAAGAGAGATGCCAAAGGCAATATTTCTCTTGATGGCGCAGATTTTATTCCAACCTGGGTATACATGGATCAGAATCCGGATAATGAATATTTTATTCTGCCACTGGATGATCCGGAGAATCTGGAAAAGAATACAGGACTTACGAATCTGACAGATGATGTGACAGCATCTCTGGACAGAACAGATGGGATTGTAGGTGATGGCGTGAAGAAAGTGCAGGATGCACTGCCGATCGCACAGAAGGATCCATCAGTAAAATCAGCTAGTGAAGTGAAGAACAGCAATACAAGGAACGATAAATCAAAAAAAGATACAAAATAAAAGGATCCCCTGCGGAGGAAAGTTAAGAAACCTGCGCAGGGGATTGTTTTTAAAAATCTGTCAGAATTTGGTGTGCCATTTGGCGTGTGAACGTGGCAGTCCGATCAGATATATCATAATCCTTGTTAAATTCAACAATATCACATGATATTACAGGAAGACCGGTAAGAAGCTGGTGCATAAGCGTAAACGCTTCTTCTTCCAACAGACCGCCTGGAACCGGAACTGAGACTCCGGGAAGGTGTGTAGGATCCATTACATCAATATCAAAGCTGATATGGACATTCTGCAGATGAGACAGATATTGAAGTGTTTCATCGATACAGCGTTGGATACCAAGAGTTGCCATCTGTTGCCATGTATAATAGCGAATATTAAGCTTGTTCAGAAACTCCATCTCCGGCGGGTCAATATCGCGAAGCCCCAGCATGACAATGTTAGATGGTTTGACTTTAGGTTTGTCTGACAAGATTCTGGTCAATGACTGTTCGCCCATACCAATTAGAGCGGCAACGGGCATTCCGTGGATATTACCGGTGACAGTGGTCTTGTCGGTATTGATGTCCGGATGTGCATCAATCCAGATCAGACCAAGATCTTCGCAATAGGTTCCGGCAGCAGAGACACTTCCGATGGCGGAACTGTGATCGCCGGTAATGTAAAGTGGTGATTCACCTTTGCATAATGCATGATATCCAGATTCAGCAATTTGTGAACAGCTTGCAATTACGCTGTTCAGATGTTTCAGATTGCTCAGGTTCTCTTCCGGTCTGGTAATTTCCGGAAGTATATGAATATCCAGTTCAGGGCAAAAAGATTGCAGATAATCCAGACTGTTAATCAGTCCCGGAGCGCCCACTCCATAATGCATGGGACAACCGAAAATGTGATTCATAGAGTAACCTCCTTATCCTATATGAATATATGACATACACACATACATGCATCATATCATGATTGTGTGCTTCTTTCAATGCTGTAAATGTGGTTGAAATAAATTGTGACGCGTATATTTTGGATGCGCTTGAAAAAGAGAATAAAACATCAAATTAATTGATTAAATATTTGAAAAATGAAAGTATTAAAATTAGAACTTGCAAAACAAAAAAGGCTGTGCTAAGATTGAATCAAATTTCAGAGAATGCTGAGAACAAGACTCGACTTTCTGGAACCTGACAGGAATAAGGTGTCACCGACTGAGAGCACCTTTTAGGGAATGAGAGATATGGGAACACTTGGGAGCAGACTGGCTGAAAAGTTGTGACTTAGTAGGGCAGTACGTGTCATGCGCGTTAAGCATAAGAGAGGAATTAAAAGGGATAAGATTCCCGGAGATTCAAAGCGGGTGGTACCGCGGATTATGTCAGATCCGTCCCGGAACATGAGAGATCATGTTCCGGGACTTTTTATTTAAAGTCGTAACTATTCAGACCCGCTGAGATACGAAAATTGATATGTCATGCTTGCATGAAAGTAGCAATTTTTCGTATCTCAAGGGAACTCGGATAGAGTTCCACCCCACATATGAGCAAAATTAGCTGCGTAGCAGCGAGAAAGCATGAGTATCGTGCGATTTTGCGAATGTGTGGTGGGTCTGAATAGTTATACAAATTCAATCATAAGAGACAGATCCGTCCCGTTCAAAAAAAGGAGGACCAATCATGGAATATTTAACAGGAGTAGCTAAGAAAGAGACTTTAGAAATCAGTGAACTGCTTGCCGGAGATCTGGCAGGACAGAAGGTTAAGGTTAACGGAGCCGTTCATACGATTCGTGACATGGGAACCGTAGCATTTGTTGTTCTGAGAAAAAGAGAAGGACTGCTGCAGGGTGTATACGAGGAAGGCACAGCCGGATTTGATCTGAAGGATCTGCGGGAAGCGGATGCCGTAGAGATCGAGGGAACGCTGGAGAAGAATGAAAAAGCGCCGAACGGCATCGAGATTCGCATGGAATCACTGCGAATCCTCAGTGAGCCGGAAGCAGATATGATGCCACTTGCCATTTCCAAATGGAAGCTGAACACCTCACTGGATGCAAAGCTGAACTACAGACCGATCGCACTGCGTAATGTGAGAGAACGGGCAAAGTTCAAATTGCAGGAAGGCATTACAAGAGCATTTCGTGATTTTCTTTATGAACAGGGATTTACGGAGATTCATACACCGAAGATCGGAGCCAAGAGCGCAGAGGGCGGAGCGAACCTGTTTCGTCTGGATTATTTCCACAGACCGGCAGTACTGCAGCAGAGCCCTCAGCTTTACAAGCAGATGATGGTCGGCGTGTTTGACAGAGTATTTGAGACAGCACCGGTATTCAGGGCAGAGAAACATAACACCAAGCGCCATCTGAATGAGTACACCAGTCTGGATTTCGAGATGGGTTACATCGATGGATTTGAAGATATTATGGCAATGGAAACAGGATTCCTGCAGTACATGATGGCAATGCTCGCTAAGGATTATGCGAAAGAACTGAAGATTTTGAATATTACACTTCCGGATGTCAGCAAGATCCCGGCAGTGAGGTTTGATGAGATCAAACAGAAGGTATCTGAAAAATATGGTCATAAGATGCGGAATCCATTTGATCTGGAACCGGAAGAAGAGCAGCTGATCGGACAGTATGCGCAGGAAGAATGGGGAAGTGATTTCGTATTTGTTACCCACTATCCTTCGAAAAAACGTCCGTTTTACGCAATGGATGATCCGGCAGATACCAGATACACATTAAGCTTCGACCTGTTGTATAAGGGAATGGAGATTACCACAGGTGGTCAGAGAATCCATGATTACAAAGCACTTCGCGAGAAAATCGAAGTACGTGGCATGGAAGAGGAAGGTCTGGAGCATTATCTGGATACATTCAAACACGGTATGCCGCCGCATGGTGGACTGGGTATTGGTCTGGAGCGCCTGACCATGAAGCTGGTGGGAGAAGACAATGTCCGTGAGACTACACTCTTCCCAAGAGACTTAAGCAGACTGGAACCATAGAACAGAGCACGGATAAAGGAGTAGTTATGGCAAATAAGATATCAGATGAGACCATCGAATATGTAGGCATTCTGGCAAAGCTGGAATTGTCTGAAGAAGAGAAGGTAGCAGCCAGATCCGATATGGAACGGATGCTGGATTATATCGATACACTGAATGAGCTGGACACCGAGGGGATTGAGCCGATGTCGCATGTATTTCCGGTAAATAATGTATTCAGGGAAGATGTAGTGACAAATGGAGACGGAAGTAAAGATACTTTGAAGAATGCACCACTTCAGAAGGAACAGTGCTTCAAAGTGCCAAAGACTATTGGATAGACAGAGTCAGGAGGATAAGAGATGAGTATCAGAAGTCTGACAGCAGTTCAGCTGGGTAAGAAAATACAGGCAGGAGAAGTTACCGTCCGTGAAGCAGTGGAAGCGTCTCTTGCACAGATAGACAGTGTGGAATCAGAAGTCCACAGTTACGTGACAATCTGCAGAGAAGAAGCACTGAAACGTGCAGATCAGGTGCAGAAAATGATTGATGCAGGAGAGCTTACGGGACCGCTTGCAGGTGTGCCGGTTGCCATTAAGGACAACATGTGTACCGAAGGCGTGCTCACAACCTGCAGTTCTAAGATATTGGGGAATTTCGTGCCGACATTTACGGCAGAAGCGGTAAAACGGCTGGAAGAAGCCGGCGCAGTCATCCTTGGCAAGACCAATATGGATGAATTTGCTATGGGTAGCACAACCGAGACTTCCTATTATGGAGTGACAAAGAATCCATGGAATACAGCCCATGTGCCGGGCGGATCTTCCGGTGGTTCCTGTGCGGCAGTGGCAGCAGAAGAATGCTTCTGTGCACTGGGATCAGACACGGGTGGTTCTATCCGTCAGCCAAGTGCATTCTGTGGCGTGGTTGGAATGAAACCGACATATGGTACGGTATCCAGATATGGGTTAATCGCCTATGGTTCTTCTCTGGATCAGATCGGACCGGTGGCAAAGGATGTGACGGACTGCGCAGCAATTCTTGAAACGATTGCAGCACATGATGAAAAAGACAGCACTTCTATAGGAAGGGACAGCTACGATTTCTCATCTGCACTTGTAGAAGATGTGAAAGGCATGAAGATCGGTATTCCAAGGGATTATTTTGGTGAAGGACTGGATCCGGAAGTAAAAGCAGCTATCCTGAAAGCGGTAAAGGTACTGGAAGAAAAGGGAGCGGTTGTAGAAGAATTTGACTTAAGCCTGGTAGAATATGCAATTCCAGCGTACTATGTCATCGCGTCGGCAGAGGCAAGTTCCAACCTGTCCCGTTTTGATGGCGTGAAATACGGATACCGGACAGCAGAGTATGAAGGACTTCACAATATGTATAAGAAATCTCGTTCTGAAGGATTCGGACCGGAGGTGAAACACCGTATCATGCTTGGTTCCTTTGTGCTGAGTTCCGGATATTATGATGCATACTATCTGAAAGCACTTCGTACCAAGGCATTGATCAAAAAAGCGTTTGACCGCGCATTTGAAAAATACGACATGATTATTGGACCAGCTGCACCGACGACCGCACCGGAGCTTGGTAAGAGCTTAAGTGATCCGATGAAAATGTATCTGAGTGATGTATATACTGTATCTGTGAACCTGGCAGGACTGCCGGGTATCAGCATCCCGGTGGGACGTGATTCCAAAGGACTGCCGATCGGTATGCAGATGATCGGTGACTGTTATCAGGAGAAGAAACTTCTCCAGGCAGCATACACATATGAACAGACAGGAAGTTATGTACGGCCGGAGCTGGCAGAAGCAGCTGAGAAAGGGGGCAGATAATCATGGCAAAACAGTATGAAACCGTCATTGGACTGGAAGTCCATGTAGAACTTGCCACTAAGACGAAGATATTCTGCGGATGCAGTACAGCATTCGGGGGTGCACCAAATACACACACCTGTCCGGTATGTACCGGTATGCCGGGGTCTCTTCCGGTATTGAATAAACAGGTAGTAGAATACGCTGCTGCCATCGGTCTTGCAACGAACTGTGAGATCACGCAGGTATGCAAATTTGACCGTAAGAACTACTTCTATCCGGATAACCCACAGAACTATCAGATCTCGCAGCTGTATCTTCCAATCGCAAGAAACGGATATGTAGAGATCGAAGTCGGAGAGCAGAGGAAAAAGATCCGTATCCACGAGATGCATATGGAAGAGGATGCAGGTAAGCTGGTGCATGACGAATGGGATGACACCTCTCTGGTAGATTACAACCGAAGCGGTGTGCCACTGGTAGAGATCGTATCTGAGCCGGATATGCGTTCTGCGGATGAAGTCATGGCATATCTGGAAAAGCTTCGTCTGATCATTCAGTATCTGGGCGCATCGGACTGTAAGCTTCAGGAAGGTTCTATGAGAGCTGACGTGAACCTGTCTGTCCGTGAAGTAGGGGCATCTGAATTCGGTACCCGTACAGAGATGAAGAACCTGAACTCTTTTAAAGCGATTGCAAGAGCCATTGACGGAGAGCGTCAGAGACAGATTGATTTAATAGAAGCAGGACGTGCAGTCGTACAGGAGACAAGGCGCTGGGATGACAATAAAGAATCATCGCATGCTATGCGTTCTAAAGAGGATGCACAGGACTATCGCTACTTCCCTGAACCGGATCTGGTGCCAATCGTGATCAGCGATGAATGGATCGCAGAGATCAAAGCCAGACAGCCAGAGTTCCGTACCGAGAAGCTGGAGCGCTACAACAGAGAGTTTGATATACCACGTTACGATGCAGAGATCATTACCAACTCTAAAAAGATGGCAGACATTTTCGAGGCGACAACAGCAATTTGCGGTAAGCCGAAGAAAGTGGCTAACTGGCTGATGGTAGAGACGTTGAGATTGTTGAAGGAACGCGGACAGGAACCGGAAGACATCTGCTTTGCACCGGAACATCTTGCAAAACTGATTGAACTTACCGAAGCTGGTACGATCAACAGCTCCGTAGCCAAGGAAGTATTTGAGAAGATCTTCGATGAGAACGTAGATCCTGAGAAATACGTAGAAGAAAAAGGTCTGAAGATCGTACAGGATGACGGAGCATTGGAAGAGGTGCTGAAGAAGGTTATCGCAGATAATCCACAGGCTGTGGCTGACTATAAAGGCGGTAAAGAAAAAGCACTGGGAGCTCTGGTTGGACAGACAATGAAGGCAATGAAAGGCAAGGCCAATCCGGGTGTGGTTAATAAGAAGCTTCGTGAGATGCTAGCTTAAGACAGAATGAGACATTATTATTAACAGCATTATATAGAAAAAACAGGCAGGCATTTAGGTATTTAGAAAAATATCTAAATGCCTGTTGCATTTTGTGATGAGGTGTGTTATAAACTAATTAGAAATATTTCTAATTAGATTCATGACAGGTAAAGGATGGTGAATATGGGATTTGGAGAGACATTTAAAGCACTGTCAGACCCGGCACGCCGGGACATTCTTTCTTTATTGAGAGAAGGACGGATGTCGGCTGGAGAGATTGGAGCACATTTTGACATGACAGGTGCGACAATTTCTTACCATTTAAAAATACTTAAAAAAGCCGGACTGGTCTTTGAGACCAGAGAAAAGAATTACATTTACTACACACTGAATACTTCTGTAGTTGAGGAAGTAATGCTCTGGCTGTCAGAGCTGAAAGGGGATGGAACTCATGCTGAAAGCAAATAAAAAGTTTTTTATTGTAACGTGTATTATTACGATATTGCCAATATTAGTCGGACTGCTGTTATGGAATCAGCTGCCGGAACGGGTGGCGACACACTTTGGAACCGATGGTACACCGAATGGATACAGCAGTAAGTTAGTTGCGGTAATAGGGATTTATCTGTTTTGCCTGGCGGTACATGTATTCTGTGCATTGGTGCCAAGTGTGGATCCAAAAGGAAAGAATATCAGTCCGAAAGTTTATCGTCTGATCCTCTGTATCTGTCCGCTAGTATCTATTTATGCGGGTGCCACTGTTTATGGTAATGCACTTGACTATAAGAGCGTAAACAGTACAGTCTGGATAAATGCGTTGATGGCTGTGATACTGATCGTGGTCGGTAATTATCTGCCGAAATGCAGACAGAACTATACAATAGGTATTAAGCTGCCATGGACACTGGCAGACGAAGAAAACTGGGATTATACACACAGGATGGCTGGCAAATGGTGGATACTCGGCGGTGTGTTAACCTTTCTGGCTGGCTTTCAGTCATGGGTAGATCCGGTTTATGTGAGTCTGACGATTATAGTAATCGTGGCACTGATTCCGGCTGTAGCATCCTATCTGTATTTCAGAAAACACAGCTTATAAATAAGATTAGGAGAAATAATATCTGCATTTTATCGACGGGTGATATACTGTATATAGTATGTCAGAATAACAGATAAGATAAGGAGAAAGTTATGAGTGGTTTTTTCGGAGTAGCATCGAAGGAAGATTGTGTACTGGAACTTTTCTACGGAGTGGATTACCATTCCCATCTGGGAACAAGACGTGGAGGTATGGCAGTTCATGGGGAAGACGGCTTCGACCGTGCAATCCATAATATTGAAAATACACCGTTCCGAACCAAGTTTGACAAAGATGTCGGCAATATGAAAGGCAATATCGGTATTGGCTGTATCTCAGATTATGAACCGCAGCCGCTGCTGTTCAGTTCTAAGATTGGAAGTTTTAGTCTTGCATTTGTCGGTAAAGTTAATAATTATGAGGAATTACTGGAAGACCTGTATAGCAGATCTAAGACACACTTTCAGGAAATGACGAATGGAACGGTCAATGTGACAGAACTGATCGCAGCACTGATCTGTGAGAAGGACAGCTTTGCGGAAGGTATCCGTTATGTGCAGGATCTGGTGGATGGATCATTGAGTATGCTGTTGATGACCAAGGAAGGAATCTATGCAGCAAGAGATAAGATGGGACGTACTCCGATTGTTGTAGGACATAAGGAAGGCGCATACTGTCTGTCATTTGAGAGCCATGCATATATTAATCTCGGATTTCAGGATTATAAAGAACTGGGACCTGGCGAGATCGTCTATGTGACTCCGGAGAGTGTGGAGACATTGGTAGAGCCTGGTAAGGAAATGAAGATCTGTTCCTTCCTGTGGGTATATTACGGATATCCGACATCTGCTTATGAGGGTGTAAATGTAGAAGAGATGCGTTATCGCTGCGGAAGCATGCTTGCAAAACGTGATGGCGATTCCGTGCATCCGGATATCGTAGCAGGCGTACCGGATTCCGGTATTGCACATGCCATCGGATATGCCAATGAATCCGGCGTTCCGTATGCAAGACCATTCATCAAATATACACCAACCTGGCCGAGATCATTCATGCCGACCAATCAGAGTCAGCGTAACCTGATCGCACGTATGAAGCTGATTCCGGTTAAAGCATTGATTGAAGATAAGAAGCTTCTGCTCATCGATGATTCCATTGTCCGCGGCACACAGCTTCGTGAGACAACAGAATTCCTGTATCGCAGCGGTGCAAAGGAAGTTCATGTGCGTCCGGCTTGCCCACCGATCATGTACGGTTGTAAATATCTGAACTTCTCACGTTCCAGATCAGAGATGGAGCTGATCGCACGTCAGATGATCCAGAAGAGAGAAGGAGATAACTGTCCGCAGGAAGTACTGGATGAATATGCAGATCCATGCACCTGTAAGTATGAGCAGATGATCGAAGATATCCGGAAACAGCAGAACTTCACCACACTGAGATATCACAGACTGGATGATCTGCTGGCGTCTATCGGTATCGAGCCATGTAAAGTATGTACATACTGCTTTAATGGTAAAGAATAAAATGGATGAACCGTGATACGGTAATTAAAAATAATGATTGAAAATGGATGAAGCTTATGCTATAATCTTATTAGGCGATAAGCTGAAAGATTCTAATTCGTTCATAAGAACAAAAAACGAAATGCCTCGGAGCTGGCACTCCGAGGCATTTCTATTCCGTTTTTCCCAGGTGGCTTAATCCTGAGGCTGGATTTAGCTATTTCTCTCTATCCAGCCATTTGCATATGTAGTAAGATACTACACCTGCCAATACAGAGAGAATAAATGATTCTAATCCATTCACGGCCTCACCTCCTATCTACTGCCTTGTATAGGTGAGACAGTAGATAGAGTATAACATGGTTTAAATAATTAAACAATATGAAAAGAAAAAGAAAAATATTTTATACAAATAATAAAAATAAAACTTGAA
>ERZ1034901.1364-NODE-1364-length-17015-cov-21.876238_pt1 | contig 17015 bp, 12 predicted proteins | sample MGYA00520628_ERZ1034901 | MGnify/ENA primary metagenome ERZ1034901 (study PRJEB33766, sample SAMN09781783) | gut metagenome | biome: gut microbiome | host: Homo sapiens | place: Madagascar | study: EMG produced TPA metagenomics assembly of the PRJNA485056 data... | reverse complement strand
AATGAAGAAGGTTCCAGGCGGGCTGACACCAACATTCGGGACACTACTACAAAATAAGCCAATTTCGCCAAAAAAGCCTGTCCGAGGGTACATTTCAGCAAGATCTTGCCAAATAGCAATGATATTTCTGCCCGAGCGTACAAAATACGCTTATCTTGCCAGTCGTTAATGATTCCACCTGGTGCATCGGCCATGAGTTGTCTCGCTTGGAAGACCAGCGATTCTATTGCGCCTGCGGTGTGACTCTTTCGGTTAAAGTATCCGTATTTTGGGAAAGAAGGACCTTTAACTGTCCATAGGAGTCGGTGCGTCGGTAGGTCCCGACTTAAACATTGAAGCGCTGCGTGCGAAACGCGCCATTCGTGCAAGCGTTTTAGTTTCCTGATTGGCGCATGGTAGAATATCCAAAACTTCGCCGCGCGTAAAAGCGCGGCTTCTTTTTATGAATAACTGCGACGTTGAACAGGGGCTACTGAGCTCGAACGATTATGTGGGGAGCGATCGATGATCATGGAACTTCCTAAAGCAAACCGAATGGTAAAACGAACCATTGATCTTGCTCATCTTTTTGCTGCATCTGTCTGGCTCGGTGGGTTTGCCGTCCTATTTGCTCTGACCCTCAGCGACGGCGCGGCGCTAGGACTGTCAAACCTCGACGCGCCTGTTGCCATTGATGCGTTTCGTTCGCAATTCATCGTGCCATGCATTCCGTTTCTGATGGCGACGGCAGTGCTGTATGGCGCTCTGACTTCATGGGGTTTCGCCAAGCATAGTTGGCTGGTGGCGAAGTGGGTTCTGAGCATTGTTGCTATTGTCGGCTTTGCATTGTTGCCGTTTTCGACGGCAACGGTGGGCGCAATGCTTGCGTGCGTTGTTGCGCTATTTGCCCTTTCGGTATTCAAGCCTGGTATGAAGAAGTCGAAGAAAGTTAAGGCGAAAAACATGGATTAAAGCTTTTGGCAGCATGTTGTTTGTAGAAGCTTAAGGAGAAACCAATGCTCGATACCAGTAAAACAGCTCCCTCTGTTGACGCATGGCTGCGCGAAGCGAAGGCCGACCCTACCGCCGCGGAATGCGGTATGTACCTGACGCACAACGGCACGGTTCGCGCTACGCCTAAATCGGAAGCGCGCGGTGTTGAAACCGATGGGGTGGCTCCTGGCAAAAAAGTGGGCGGCATGCTGTTTACCTACGATGCCGCTAAGGTTCAGGCTGCTATTGAAAGCACCCTTGCTATGTCTGGCATCGGCTATGTGCGCGTCTGGCTTGCAAATGGCGAACTTGCGGTAGGCGACGACATTATGTTCGTGCTCATTGGCGGCGATATTCGCCCACGCGTAGTTGATGCGCTGCAGGCCTTGGTGGGTACCATCAAAAACGAATGCGTAAGCGAAATCGAGCGCGAAGCGTAATCAACCTGCCGGCCCGAACCCCTCATCTCTTTGCCGAACGGCATTGATGCTGCAAAAGATAGTGGCGTTTTTCGCCATAAGTGACGATTTTGCCCTGTATACTATTTTTCCGCATTTATCAGAATGGCGGATGAAACGTAACCTTTTAAACATCCGAGTTACCGAAGAGGAGAAGAGGGGTTTGAAAACAGAATCGAGTAGGAGACGAAAGGCTGCGGCCTTTTGTTTTTCCGTGCTGCTTGCAATTGGAGTTGTTTTTAGCGGCTTTGCTGCTTGGGGGGGGTTCGGCAGCCCTTTTATTAATATGGCATATGCGGCATCCTATGATGCAGAGGACGTGCAGGTATCTCAGGATGGTGTTACGTTTACGTGCGACTTCCTAGACGACGGCACCGCAGTGGTAACCAAGATCGTTGCCGATGATGGCGTGACCATGGTTTCCGTTCCTTCGTCTCTTGCGAACAATGGAAAAGACTACACGGTTACCGGTGTCAAGTTCCCCTATGGAACTAAAGGAAGCGATGTTGAGCAGCTGGTCTTGCCTGATACGCTTCAAACTATGAGCGGATACTGTTTCTGGAAGCTTGAAAAAGTCAAAGAGCTTACCATCCCTGGTTCTGTTACAAACTTCAGCTGCACCTTGCAGAATAGCGATTGTCTTGAAAAGCTCACTTTCAGCGAAGGTGTTGAAGAGCTTAGTGCAAACATGATGGTAGCCAACTGCGGCAATCTTAAGGAAATCGTTCTTCCTTCCACCTTAAAATCTATTTCCCAACCAGGTGTTTTCTCGAGTGCGTCTGCTCTTGAGACCATCAACCTTCCCGATGGTGTGGAGTTTGGCGAAAACGTGGGAGGTACGTTTTCCGATTGCAGCTCGCTTACCAGCATTACGCTGCCCGCTTCTGTTACGACTATTCACTCCAGCATGTTTAAGGGATGCGATTCGCTTACCTCCATTACCGCTAAGGGCAATATTGAATCAATAGGAAGCAGTGCATTTTCGGGATGCAAAGCTTTAACTGAAGTGGGGCTGCAGGGCAAGCTTACTTCAGTGGGCGATTCGGCTTTCCAAGATTGCTCCAGTTTGGAAAATGCCCCTGATTTGAGTGCAGTAACTAAGCTAGGTTCCTATGCTTTCTATAACTGCAAGAGCCTTAGCTGCTCCGTTGATCTGTCGTCTCTTTCCGAGATCTCCGGATACGCATTCTGTTATGCGCCTGTTACCGTTGAAAAGTTCAGCGACTCTTTGGAGACGGTCGGCAAATGGGCTTTGATTTGGGCAACTATCGAAGATAGTCTTCCTGTAACGCTCCAGTCCATCGGCGATTACGCCTTCTTTTTGTGCGACTTGCCTGAAACCTTCGCTATCCCCGATTCCGTAACCTCTGTCGGAACGGGCGCGTTTGAGGAAACAGAAGGAGTGAAGGAGATCACCATCGGTAGCGGTCTTACCTCCATTAGCAAGGACACTTTCAGCGAAAGTTCTGTTTCGAAAATCGTGATCAACAACAGCGCCGATAATATTTCCGGCACTGATAATCTTCCAGGCTCCGGTGTTGAGATTGTGTACCTCTATGAATCTATCGATGATAGTGTGGACGACACCATTTCTGAAGAGGTTGGCGCTAAAACGCTTCAGCAGGTGGTAAACGAAGCGCCTGATGGCGTTGCTACCACTATTGCCATTAAGAAGCATGTGAAGCTGGGTTCCACCCTGAACATCCCGGCGGGTAAGAACATCGTTATCACGTGCGACGATCCCCATACCATCTTGGCGAAGAAGAATACTGCAGGAAGCTTGGTTTCGGTTGCCGAAGGTGCCACCCTTGAGCTTTCGGGGGATGTGTCTTTGCGTGGTTGTTACAATGCTGGCGCCATCATCGACTGCAAGGGCGCGCTTGTTATTTCGGGCGATGCAACGGTATATGATGGCACGGTTCGCTCTACCAATTCAGGCGTTGTAAATCTTTCAGGTTCTGAAGCGGTGCTTACCATGAATGGTGGTGTTATCGAAAGCTGCAATATCGATGAAGTCTATTGCGGTGTTGTACACGCAGCCGACGGCGCAAAGGTTCTGATGCAGGCAGGATCTATTCAGGGCAATCGTGTCGCAGGTGCACAGGGCGACGGTAATTACTGTTCCTCTGCGGGCGTAATGCTGATAGGCAATGCCAGCCTGGAAATGACAGGCGGCACTATCGCTAACAACAGCGGTTACCAAGGCAGCGCGGTTATGGTTTACGGCCCCGACGCTGGCGAAGGCAAGCGAGCCACTTTCCTTATGAAGGGCGGCTCTATTGAGGACAACGCAAGCAACAAGCTTGGTAATCGAACGCCTTCTGGCGCCGTTCATGTAGAAGGCAATGCTGAATTCGTGATGACTGGTGGCGAAATCAGCGGTAACAGCGCTTCGGGCGGCGGCAAGGGCGGCGGCGTTTGCGTGGTTGATCCAGGCGTTCAAGGTTCGGGCTCTGAAATGGGCACCGTGTTTACCATGAAGGCCGAAGACGATGCGAATTCTCGATCTGCTTCGACGGGCGGAACCATTTCGGGTAACACTGCCTATGCTGGCGGTGGTGTGTATTCGTACTCGAATGGCGTTACCTTGAGCGCTGGTGTTATCGAAGGCAACACCGCATGGAGCATGGGTGGTGGCGTATACAGCGAAGGCAACCGCGACTACTACAGCACTCTTCATGTTCAGAACGCATCCATCACTCAAAACTCAGCAAGCAAGCAGGGCGGAGGCTTGTGGTTCTGTCCTACAGGAGATGGCAAGGCTTACGTTCAAGATGGCGGTTTGATTGCGAAGAACAAGGCGGATGGCGTTGGCGACGACGTTGTGTTCATCGGCTTTAAGGATGATCCGTATACCCTGACTCTTGCAAATCGTGCTCCTGGTGGTGGCAAGGTTCTTTGGTATGAGGATGGCGGGCTGTTTGAGCCTGCTGGAATGTTTGCAGCGATTAATTCCAATGTCCCGCGTTTCGTTGAAGGCGGAAACAATGGTGATCCGCTCACTTTTGTAGATGCAAAGCCGAATGTGGCGGTTAAAGCGGTTACTTCCGATGGTTCATTCGATCTCGGCGGTAATCTTGCTTCGCTGATTATCACCGACAACAAAGCTGAGCTAGGCGGCGGAATCGGCGCCAATGGCGGTGTGGTTATCGGCAAGGAAGATAAGTGCCAGATCCCTGTTGAAAAAACATGGGACCACGGCTCGAACCCTGAGTCTTCCAGGCCTGATGTGATTACGGTTAACTTGAAGAATGGCGATACCGTAATTGATTCAATGGATCTTACCGCTCAATCTGATTGGAAAGGCACCTTTACGGAACTTCCTGTTGGTCAGAACTATTCAGTAGAAGAGGTAAGCGTTCCCGGCTATTCTGCAGAGATTACCGGTGATGCCGAAAACGGGTTTGTGATAAAGAACACTTTTGTTCCTTCTGGCGATGGCGGAACAAATCAGAATCCTCCTGTCACGCCCTTAGACCCTGACGCGGATGTTCCGAGCAACGGGGGAGACAGCAGCGGCGACCCTGGTGCCGACCATTCTTCCGTTGACGGCAAGGGTTCTCAGGGCATCCAAACTGGAGATTCCAGCAACGTGCCCTTCTGCCTTGCGGTTGTTGTAATTGCGGCATTGGTTGCCTGCGGTGCCTACGCGCTATCTCGTGCGCAGCACCCTCGTGGGGCTCATAGCGTAAAAAGGAAATAATTCGAAGAAGTGGGGAGCGGTTCAATCCGCTCCCTTTTCTATTTAGTCGGGGCAGATAATTTAGTTGCGGAAAGCGTTAGACGCTTCGGGGCTGTTCGCCAGTAAAAGTAACCGTGTGCTTTCTTGCCGTATCTGCAATCGTGTTAAGCTGGCCTTCGCCGCTACAATTAAACAAGCTTTTGAGCTGCTATTGCTATTACGGTTGCGCTTGGCTCCATGCGGCCTAGGCGCAAAGTGCTGTGCGTTGTCAACGGGATGGGAGCTATTCATGCAGGTAACCGAAACTATCAAGTATGTGGGTGTGAACGACCACGATATCGATCTGTTCGAAGGGCAGTACGATGTTCGCGAAAACGGTATGGCGTACAACAGCTACGTTGTTATCGGTGAAAAGGTGGCGGTAACCGACACAGTGGATGCCCATTTCGTAAACGAGTGGCTTGGAAACGTTGAAGTCGCTCTTGATGGGCGCACGCCCGATTATCTTGTGGTGCATCATATGGAGCCCGACCATTCGGCGGGCATCGTTGCGTTCATGGATCGCTATCCTGAAGCGCAGATTGTGGCTTCGAAGATGGCCTTCAAGATGATGGCTGCCTATTTTGGCACCGATTTCTCCGATCGTCAGATTGTGTGCAGGGAAGGCTTTGAGCTTGATCTTGGCGGGCGCACCCTTCGTTTTATCGGTGCAGCTAACGTTCATTGGCCCGAAGTCATGTTTTCCTACGATTCGCAGGACAAGGTGCTGTTTTCCGCGGATGCCTTTGGCAAGTTCGGTGCAAACGATATCGAAGATCCTGAAGGCTGGGCATGCGAAGCACGCCGCTACTATTTCGGAATTGTGGGTAAGTTCGGCAAGAACGTACAGGCTGTTCTGCAGAAGGTTGCTGCGCTTGATGTCGAATACATCTGTCCGCTTCACGGCCCTGTGCTCTCTGAAAACCTGGCGTATTACGTGGAAACGTACACCACGTGGGCGCATTACGAGCCCGAAAACAGTGGCGTAACCATCGCGTATACGAGCGTGTATGGCCATACCAAGCAGGCCGCAGAAGAGCTGGCTGGTGTCCTTCGGGAAAAAGGCGAAACCGTTTCGCTGTTCGACTTGGCGCGTGATGATATGGCCGAGGCCGTGGAGGATGCATTCCGTTACGATCGCTTGGTGCTTGCAAGCATTACCTATGCGGGGGATATGTTTCCGTTTATGACCACGTTCATCCATACGCTTGCCGAGCACGCGTATCAAAACCGCAAGGTGGCCTTCATCGAATCGGGCACCTGGGCTCCGGTAGCCGCTAAAGCCATGCGTGCGCAGATGGAGCAGCTGGACGGTATCGAGTTCGCGGAAACGGTTGTTACCGTGCGTGGCTCCGTCGATGAAGCTGCGCGTGCCCAAATAGCCGCCCTTGCCAACGAGCTATCCGAATAACGCAGATGGCCTAGCGGGTTGGTGTTGCGTTTCCGCTTGGCGTTGCGCGGGTGGGCTAGACTGCACCGTTCGCTTCGGCTGCGTGCCTCAATCGCATTGCTGTCCAATGTGTAGTACAGGCTAGGCTGCACCTATGTGTATAATTGCGATAATGTTCGGATAGATCCAGGTAAACGGCAATTTTTCTATTGCCGATACACGGTTTCAGGTGTTCACGTTAAAGGGGGCTGTCATGTACGAATTATTTGGTGACAAGTTCGATTTGAATCACGATGGCAGGCTCAGTGCGGCCGAACATATGATGGATTTCTCGGTGTTCAATTATTGGGCAACCGACGATGACGACGACGGAGCTGATTGCGATCGTTCATCGGAATCGTATTATGACGATGATAATGATTTTCATGATCGTGACAGCGACGATTACGATGATGGTATCGGCGACGATTTCGAGGACGATGACGAAGAAGATGAACTATGGTAACCGCTTAAAGAAATCGGAATCGACATTGATGAAGTTGAGTCGATGAGCTTCAAAGAACAATGTGAAACACTGGAAGAAGTTGGCATCAATCCAGATGAACATCGCTTTTAAGCTATGAGGGGCAGCTCAATAAGAGCTGCCCCTGTTCTTGGGACGGTTTCCCTGAACTCCGAAACCTTATTGCTCCATGCCGCAGGGCATTACGTTGTTGCTGGCGCGGCGTTCTTTGGTAACGGCTGCGAAGAAACGGTAGCCGCCCGAAAAGTTAAAGCAGTCAAAACCACGCTGTGTTAGGATTCGGCTCGCAATGTAGCTGCGTACGCCGCTCTGGCAAATAACGTAGACGGGCTTTGAAGGGTCTAGTTCGCCGAGGTTGTCGCGCAGGTTGTCAACGGGGATGTTCGTGAAGCCTTCGATGTGCCCGCGCTTGTATTCGCCAACCGTGCGAACATCCAGCAATTGCACGCTGCCGTCGCGAGGCAAGCTTGGTTCTTGGTCCCAATGCCACTGCTTAACAATGCCGGTTGCTAGGTTTTCAATCATGAAGCCAGCCATATTTACTGGGTCTTTCGCAGAAGAATACGGCGGGGCGTACGCCAGATCCAAATTCTTCAACTGGTCTGCTCGAATGTCTGCTTGAATGGCTGTTGCCAGTACATCGATGCGCTTGTCTACGCCTTCTCCGCCAACAATCTGAGCGCCTAGTAGGCGCAGGGTTTCCTGCTCGAACACTACTTTCATGGTCATAGGGGTGGCGCCGGGGTAGTAGCCGGCGTGTGAGCCAGGTGAAAGTACAACGCTTTCGTACTGGTAGCCTGCTGCGCTTGCTGCCTTTTCGGAAAGACCCGTGTTGGCAACCGTTAGGTCGAACACCTTGATTACCGAAGAGCCTAGCGAACCTTTGTAGCGGCTGTTTAGCCCTGCGATAACATCGGCAACAATGCGGCCTTGCTTGTTGGCGGGGCCTGCTAGGGATATCACGGCATCTTCGCCGGTAACTTGATGCTTTACCTGTACGGCATCGCCTACGGCATATACATCGGGGGCGGAAGTTTCCATGCGGTCGTTCACCGCAATGGCACCCTTCATGCCAAGCTGCAGCCCAGCTTCTTTTGCAAGATGGCTTTCGGGCATAACGCCGATGGCTAGCAGCACCATGTCTGCAGTGATGGGGCTGCCCTCTGCAACGTTGGTAACGATGCGGCCATCGACTTCCTGGAAGCCCGTTACGTTTGCGCCAAGGTGCAGGTTAATGCCTGAATCGCGCATTTTCATGTGGACGAACGTTGCCATGTCGAAATCGAGGCTGTTCATCAGCTGCTTCGGGCGCTGAAGCAACGTTACCTCCAAGCCCAGTTCGCGCAGGTTTTCGGCTGCTTCGATGCCAATATAGCCGCCCCCTACCACAACAGCGCTAGTGGGCTTGTGCTCCTGTACGTAACTGTGGATGCGCAGCGTGTCTTCCACGGTTCGCAGGCAGAACAGCTTCTTGGAATCGATGCCCGGCAGTTCTGGGCGAATGGGATGTGCACCCGGCGAAAGGATAAGCTTGTCGTAGGTTTCAATGAAGTGTTCGCCCGTTTCCAGGTTATGCACTTCCACCGTGTGCTCTTCTGGATGAATGGCGGTTACTTCGTGGCTTGTTTTCACGGTGATGTGGAAGCGGTCCCAAAAGCCCTTGGGGCTCTGCAGGGTAAGGGCGCTTTCTTCTTCGATAACCCCGCCAATGTAATAGGGGAGCCCGCAATTCGCATACGATACGAAGCCGGTCCGTTCAAAAACAATGATCTCTGCCTGTTCGTCGAGCCTGCGCAAACGTGCTGCAGCCGATGCGCCGCCAGCTACACCGCCAACAATTACAACCTTCATGATTAACGCTCCACCTTTCCTGTGTAGCTGTTTATGCCGCCAATGTTCTTTACGTTGGTGTATCCTTCGCGTTTCAGGAAGCCAACGGCTTGCCCGCTGCGGCCGCCGCTTAAGCAATGGACAAACAGCGGAGTATTCTTCTGTGGGTACTTCTTCAGTACGCGGTTAATGCTGTCGAGGGGGATATTTACGCTGCCGGGAATATGGCCCTGCTGGTATTCGCTTGCGCTTCTTACGTCCAGCAGTATGGCGTTTTCGGTGGCTTGCCACTCTTCAACTCCTTTGTTGATGTTTGCGCCTGTGAATAGCTCGAACAGTCCCATTGCTAACTCCTTTGTTGTTTTGCTTAACGCAAGTATGCCAAGTATCCGCATGCCCGTTCTGTGACTAGGTCACCTTCAGGGGGGATATTTCTTGGCTGGCGGGTAGGGGGTGAAACTGGGGGTGCGTGGCGGTTGAGCGCGTTGTTTCGGGTTTTGGGCTATGCCGGTTGGCGCAAGCCGTTTTCGTTAAGGATAAGAATGCGTCCACGCTTTACTTCGACAAGGTCATCGCCGGCAAGGCGGTGCAGCACGCGCGTTACCGCTTCGCGGGCAGAGTTGATATCGCGCGCTAATTCGTCTTGAGTGATTTTCAGTTCGGGGGAGCCGCATGCTTGGGCTCGTTCAATTAGGTAGCTAGCCACGCGCTGGTCTAGCCGTTTGAATAGCATTTGTTGCAGCACGCGCACAACCTGGGAGTAGCGTTCCGCTTCAACCTCGAGCATGAAGGCTTTGGCGTAGATGTTGCTAGTGGTTAGGTGTTCGCAAAGGCTGGCGGGCACCACAAGAAGCGTGGATTCTTCCGTGGTGGTTACCAGCGTGCCGAAGGATATTTGCTTTATAACGCAAGAAGCGGTGGTAACGCAGCATTCACCGCTGCCCAGCCTGAAGAGCGTTATTTCTTTACCTTCTTCAGAGATTAGGCTGGTGCGGATTCCTCCGCGAACAATGAATACGATGCCGGTGCAGGAATTGTCGGTGTTGCTGATTAGCTGATTGGCGCTAAACATACGAAGGAAAGAACGCTCCGATACGAGCGCTTTTTCATCCGATGAAAGATGACCCCAAAAGGGGAGTTGCTCTACGATGCGTTCGGTCATGGTTCCTTCGACTCCTTTCGTGCTGTGCTAAATGTATCAGGTATCGCATGGCATTCTGCAGCAGAAGGGTGAGTGCAAGTTGTTGGCGTGCGCACGTCACCGATGCTCTTCATTTGTCAGCAAAGGGCGTGACAGACGGTCGTCGGGGGCTCGGTGGCGTCGAAAACTCCATTTTGAAACTCAAGCGCCCTTTCGCACGCAAGGCGTCGGCTGCGATCGCAAAAGGCGCGCCGCAATCGTCGGAAGCGCAGGATCTGGTAAGTCTGACAAGTAGCGCTTGCCAGATAGATGCGTCATCAAACTTACATGCGGGCGAAAAATAGCCCCGATTTTGCTATGAAATCGGGGCTCGATGTAAGTTGCAGGGTGCCAAAAGTTACATCAGCCACTTATGATAGCTCGTCTATCCCTCCGAGCGGAACAGGCGCCGATGCCCTTAATCTCCGCCATGTTGAGGCGGCAACTTCCTTACCGCATGTTGCACTGCGGCCTTCGATGGGCGCGCGACCATGGCGCATGTGCAGCGTGCATCTGGGCGCGAACTCGGCCACGCCGCAGTTGCGGCGGTGACGAAACTATATGAACACCCCCCCCTACATTGACATCGGTGTTGAACGTAAAGAGCTCTGGAATGACTGTTTGGTTAATGAGGCACAAGATATTGTGTTTATCATATTATCAGCAACAATATCTTCTTCAATGTGCCTAGTACTATAAAATTGGACGATAAATAACGATCGAAAGTACGAAAGGGGATCTTTGGATTGAGCGAGAATCGAAACGCGCTCGAATCTAGGGTGGAGGAATGCCTCGTCTCCATTACCTGGACACATAAGGTGCACGAGAAGCAGGGGGACATATACAGTCTCTATTCTAAATGCGTCAACATAGCGTCGATCGTTGCCACCTCGCTCACGGGGTCCGGGGCTTTAACGCTGTTGGCGTTTGACGAGTTTTGGATGAAAGTGGCTACGGTTGCCCTGGCTTTTCTATCCCTCGTCTTGTTTATTTGCTCCGTTGCGTTCTCGTTCTCCGAGAACGCCCTTAGCCATCGCCAGGCTGCGAAGGTTTTTCTCTCGCTAAGGGAGGAGGGTAGAGATCTTAAGGCTCTGTTCGCTGACGAATCCTACTCATGCCAGCAGCTCCAGTCAAAGTACGAGGCTCTGAGGGGGAGGTATCTCGTTGCATGCACGCTTGAGCCCCAAACGACCGACAGAGCCGTCGAGAAGGCTGACAAGGCGCTGAAAGACGGCGAGTCGACCGTGTCCGACGAGGAACGCCGCCTGTTAGCCCCCACAAACGGAAGTGAGTCCCTATGAGTCTTGATGAAGCATTCGAATCGTTCTTTGACGCCGTTTATCTTGAGGGCCCCAGTGCCTACCAGCCGACCATTGGCACGATCTTTAAAAAGCTAAACAGCCATTATTACGGATGCTCATCCGAGTCGGACCATGGATACATCGTTGGTTCTGTTGGCAGAGGGACGGCGGTGCTGGGAACGAGCGATGTGGATCTCTTATTTGACTTGCCACCCGATGTGTACAGCCGTTTCGACAGCTATGACGGTAATGGGCAGTCAAAGCTTCTCCAAGACGTAAAGAACGTTATCAAGGAGAGATACCCGCGCACTGATGTGAAGGGCGACGGCCAGGCCGTTGTCATTAGTTTCGACTCGTTGCCTTTCACGGTGGACCTCGTTCCAGCGTTCAAGCAGGAAGACGGATGGTTCAAGTACCCAGATTCAAATGACGGTGGCTCGTGGAAGAAGACTGACCCCATCCCTGAGCAGGATGCATGCGATGACGAGCAGATCGCATCCTCCGGTTGGTTCAGGAGGCTGTGTAACACGCTGCGTGTATGGAAGAACAACGAGGGCTTCCGTTTCAAGGGGCTGTTGATTGACACCTTGGTCGGAAAATTCATCGACGGAAGGGAGGATATTTGCGATATAGGCATAGATTCGTCTTATGGTCTCATCCGAGACCTGATGGAGGAGCTTTCGGGGGAGAACGCGAATCAGGCGTATTGGCACGCCATAGGCAGCAATCAGCTTATTTATAACGACGATGTAGGCAAATTCGTCCAAAAAGCTGCTCGAGCCTTAGGCAAGCTTGATGATGCAACGACGGACGAGGAACGGGAGCAGGGGCTCCGCGGTTTGCTCGGAAAGACATTCGAGGACTGTTTGGATAGTGCTGCCGTCGAGGAAGACCATCGTCGCCTTCTTGAGAAATACGGCGCCGAGGATAGCGAGCAGTTCATCGAGACGCTCTGTCTGGTCGACATAAGGTACAACGTCAAGATTGACTGCAACGTCACCCAGAAGGGGTTCAGGGCATACCTGCTTCGTGACATGCTTAGAAAGCGCTTGCCGCTGCTACCCCGTAAATGTCTCGAATTCATGATCGTGGAGTGCGACGTGCCCGAGCCGTACGAGATTTGCTGGAAGGTAAAGAACTGCGGCGAGATTGCGTATAGCAGAAATTGCATCAGGGGGCAAATAAATAGCGGAGGCAGGCGGATAATCGAGCACACTGATTTTCGCGGCGATCACTATGTAGAAATCTATATCTTGCGTGCGGGGGTGTGCGTTGCCCGAGACCGGATTAGCGTCCCAATCGTTTCCGGATAGTTGGGTCTATTTGTTGACGTGTCAGCGAACTTGCATGCGGGCGTAATCTGGCCCCGATTTCGATATGAACTCGGGGCCAGATGCGAATTTCAGGGTTTCGGAACTTTCATCAATTGCTTTCTGACGGGCCATCTCCTCGTATTTCGGCTCCATCGTGGGGCCGATTCCTGCTAGTTTACTTCGTTTTTCCTGTTGAGCAGGGATGCTCTATCTAGAAGGTTCGGCGGCGACTCGGCAGAGGTTTGATAGCCTCGTGCGCAAAATGGTCAGCTGCGGTCAGTTCGCGGTCAGCTGAGTTGTTTATGCGGCAAGCAACGTTCGCCCATGCCTGCGCGGCATCCGCGTCGGCGTACGGGTCGCCTCAGAGCGCTGAAGTGAGCAGGGCGCCTCGCCGAGGAGAAACGCCCAAGGCCTTCCGGGAAGCCGCTCGCCCCTCATCTCGCCTTCCGGGGGATGCCGGCGGCGAACGGCATCCCTCCCAGCGCGGTCGTCTGCAGCGCGAGCAGCTTCACGGCCTGCGAGAAGTCCGTGCCAAGGCCCTTGAGCACGGACTTCATCTCGCCGGCGACGTCTTCCTGGATCTTGACCGACGTCACCGCGGTCCCGCCGTCCGCCTCGAAGCCGGCGTCGACGGGGTCGAAGGGGATGTCCCCCTCGAGCGCGATCTGGAAGGCGAAGCTCCTCATCGCGCAGGTGGGGTCGACGCCGATGCCTCGCGGCTCGCCCCGGTAGACGAGCTTGTCCATGCACTCCTCGAACGCCTCCGTCAGGGTCATCCCGTGCAGCGCGAGCAGCTCCCTGCTCCTGCGCTTCATGGCCTCGTCCAGCCTGAGCGACGTCGTCTCCTTGGGGTTCGCGTACATCCCCGCCTCCTTTCCTGCGGCGCCTCCGGTGCCGCATTGCGCTCCGTGCACTTGCGTCGGCGCAGCTGCCCGCCCTAAGGTCGTTTTCGGGGCCTTTTGGACAAGGGCGGCCGCGGGCGGCGATCGGTAGAGCCGCTGGCGTGCGGCATGCTCGCCGCGATTTGCCGACGCGAGTCCTCCGTTCCCGCAACAGCCCCGCGGCGCTTGAGCGGGCATGCGGCCGGTGGGGTCCCAAGGGGATGAGGCGGGGAGCGCTCCCCTTGGCCGCCTCGGCGGGTCCGGGTCTGCCGAGGCGGTTCCGGCTTCCGCTGCGCTGGGGGGGGCACGGGGCCGCCCGACGATAACGCCCAAGGGCGGGTTTTCCCGGCAGGCTGGCCGGATGGCGCGTTCGGGATGCTCGGGGCCTAACGAGAAGCCATGGCTTTGCGGTGGCCGACCCTGGCGGAAGGCAGCATTAGCCGGCTTCTGTTGTCGAAGTTCATGTAGCCGCGTTCCGCTTGCGGAGGATCGTCCCATTGGGAATTCGCCTCAATGGGACGATTCCGCTTAGGGGAGAGAAGCCGTCTTCGGGCTCGACCCGACCCTTCGAATTGTCGTCGGGCGTTTTTATTATGCACAAAGCGGTCGCCGCGATTCGCTGGTGCAATACGCTGTCCGCAGTGCGATTGGCAATACAAAAGCCTGCAGGTCAAGCCAATGATCCAGCATATCGGCGCCTTAGTGTTTTTTCGTCTTGACAAAAGGGATATATCCCCTCGGTCTATACGGCGCTACAGGCATAGAGGAAGGCACCCGCTGAAGTGGGGTTGAAGTCAAGCGCGGCGCCCAGTCGTTGAGGACGTCTCCGGTGACTACTCTTGCACCTTGAGGGCTTCGGCCAGGCTCACGCGCTTGATGGACCGCATATGCAGCAGCGCCACGACCAGGTACGTTGCAAAGCCGATGCCCACGCACGCCGCCATGGACCAGCCCGGCACGTAAATCTCGATATTGCCGTTATAGGCGAGCAACATGGAGCGGAAAATGGCCGTGAGCAAGCCGATAATCAACGGCAGGCTCAGCACGAGCGAAGCCGCCACGCACAGCGTGATCGAGCGGATGTACAGATGCGAGATCTCGCCATCGCGATAGCCAAAGACCTTCATGTAGCTAATCGACCGGGCGCTATGGTCGATAACAGCCTTGGTCAGCAGATACATAAACAGCAGGAAGATAAACACCGCGAGCCCGACCATCATGCCGATCATTTTGCTCATCATGCCGATGAACTGGTCGCCCACGGCACGCATGTCGTCGGGTGTGGTATCACCGGCAAAGTAGCGCGCATCGAGGTCGAGCTTCTCATCGCTCACATAGCCGTTGAAGTAGGCTGCATCGTTGCCGAATAGCTCGTTGAAGTCATCGATGCTCATATAGATATTCATGTCTGACTTTGAGCCCCAGGTACAGTCCTTACCTGCGTACTCAAGGGAATAATTCTGAGCCTCGTACTTGTCGCGGAGCTCAACCTTCTGGTTCTCGCTCCAGCCAAACTTGTCGAGCAGGCCGCCGCCAAAGACGACACGACCATCGCCGACGTTGAGGTACTTCCAGTAGTGCGAGTTTGCCGAGACGCCGTAGACGGAAATTGTCTCCTCGCCGTTTCCGTCGCCGCGGTCGTACTGCAGCTGGTAAACAGCGTATTTCTCGGCCTGCGCAATCTTAGCCGCACCGTTGTCGGTCGTGTTGACCGGATGAATGTCGTCGTTGTCGGCGTCGATCTTCGAGGCCTTCTCGATCAGATCGATGGCCTCGTCGCGGTCGCAGCCAAGGGCATCGGCCAAGTCGTCGAGGTGCGCGTAGAACGTATCCTTCTTGTCCTGAGCGTTTGTGAGCGCGCGTTGCATCGCAGACAGGCTCTCGGCAGACGGAGAGCTGGCTGCGGCATCGGCTGCTGTCTGCGCGGCATCAGCAGCGTCATCGAGCTCGTCACTGGCATCTTGGGCGGCGGAGAGCAGCGCGCCGTCCACCGACTGCAAGCGCTCAAGCGCCGCCCACTGCTCGCGCTCCTCGGCGGTGCCCTCAAGCTCTAGCGGAGCCTTGAGCGTGTACTGATGCTCGGCGACCAGGCTCGTCTCCAGGTTATCCGCATAGTGTGTCATCGTGGGCAGAATCGCCAAGCCAAAGAGCATCAGCAGCGATGCGAATGCGATACCCACGAAGAGCGTGGCGAAGTTGCCCAGGTTGCGCAGGAAGATGCGCAGGCGGAAGCGGGATACAAAACCCATGCGCTCGGGCAGGCGCAGGCCGCGCTTGGTGCCCGACTTGCCGCTCGCCTCGCGACGGAGAAACTGCAGCGGCGTCTTACCCATTTTGCGGAGCAGGCCCACCAGCGTGATGAGGATGAGCGCGGCGGCGGGAACCACGGCGCATTTTACGAAGATTTCCCAGCTCCAGTACACCTGGAAGGGCGGCAGACTGTACGAGCCGTAATAGAGGCTGCGCATGGGCTCGGTAAAGAACGCAACGCCGAGCGCGGTGCCCAAAAGTGCAGCGAGCACGCCCACGATGGCGGGAAGCGCAAGGTAGTGCAGCACGATCTCGCGACGGCGATAGCCGCTGGCGAGCAGCGTGCCGATGATGGCGCTCTCCTCCTCGATGGTGGCGTTGGTAAGGACCACAAAGACGAACGCCATGATCACGATGATGATGTCGAGCAATGTCGTCCACATCATGGAGTCGCCGTCCACGTCATCGCGCGCATAGCCAATGCCCTGATTAGAATCGGCATCGGTAAGATCGTCGACGCGCGCGTCGGCATCCGCTAGCGCCTCGACCATATCCTGCTCGGCATCAATGCGGTCCGCGGTGGAGAGGTCGCGGTCGTTAAAGGTAAAAGAGTACGTGTAGGCGGGCGCGCCGCCGGCATCCTCGAGCGCGGCAAAACCGGCGTCGGTGACCTCGGCGACGCCATACGTAATGGTGTTCACCGTAAAGTCCGAATTGTTGAGGAATAACGCCTGGCTATCGGGCTGCGTCATGATGCCGCAGATGGTGTAGGTGCGCCCCTCAAGCTCGACCTTATCACCCACGGCAAGATCGTTGTTGGTGGCAAAGACTCGGTCGATGGCCACCTCGTCGTCCGCCTTAGGCTGCCCGCCTTCGCAGTAGGACGCAATGTCAACCTCGGTGCGATGCGCATAGGTGCGCAGGGTGCGCTTGGTGCCGTCGTCGTCAGCCGCCTTTTTGATGATGGCGTCGATAGAGAAGTTCTTGTAGAGCGTAACGCCGCCGACGTCCTCCGCCGCGTCCTCGGCAGCCTTGAGCTGCTCGTCGGTGGCCTCGAAGGAGGTGGTCACGCGGCCGTCCTCAATCGTGTACCCGTCGTGCATGTCATCGATGAGGCAGCCGATGGAATGAGCTGCTAGCAAAAAGCCCGACGTAAGGGCGATGCTTCCGCACATAAGCAAAAAGATGCCCAGGTA
>ERZ1034901.1363-NODE-1363-length-17016-cov-27.416190_pt1 | contig 17016 bp, 11 predicted proteins | sample MGYA00520628_ERZ1034901 | MGnify/ENA primary metagenome ERZ1034901 (study PRJEB33766, sample SAMN09781783) | gut metagenome | biome: gut microbiome | host: Homo sapiens | place: Madagascar | study: EMG produced TPA metagenomics assembly of the PRJNA485056 data... | reverse complement strand
TGGTCAATAAACACGGCATCGCCTGGCACGAGAAAACGTTAGGACAACTCTTCTGTGATGACTCTGCACAGCAGATTGTCGACATGCTGGTGGATGAGTGTGAAAAGGGTAATGTGACCTTCAGATTGCGCAGCGAAGTGCTGAGTGTGGCAAAGGATGAAACGGGGTTTACGCTTGAACTGAACGGTATGACCGTCGGCTGCGATAAACTGGTCATTGCCACCGGAGGCCTCTCGATGCCTGGTCTGGGCGCATCGCCGTTCGGTTATAAGATTGCCGAACAATTTGGCCTCAACGTGTTGCCCACCCGCGCTGGCCTGGTGCCATTCACTCTGCATAAACCGTTGCTGGAAGAGTTACAGGTGCTGGCAGGCGTGGCGGCGCCTTCGGTGATCACCGCTGAAAACGGCACCGTATTCCGCGAGAACTTACTCTTCACTCATCGTGGCTTATCCGGCCCTGCGGTATTACAGATTTCCAGCTACTGGCAGCCGGGAGAATTTGTCAGCATCAATCTGCTACCGGATGTGGATCTCGAAACCTTCCTTAATGAGCAGCGTAACGCACATCCAAACCAGAGCCTGAAGAACACCCTGGCGGTTCATCTGCCGAAACGGTTGGTTGAACGGTTACAACAACTCGGGCAAATCCCGGATGTCTCGCTAAAACAGCTCAACGTGCGTGATCAACAGGCGCTGATTACCACATTGACCGACTGGCGCGTACAACCTAACGGCACTGAAGGCTATCGCACCGCCGAAGTGACGCTCGGCGGAGTGGACACCAACGAACTCTCTTCACGGACAATGGAAGCGCGCAAAGTGCCGGGGCTGTACTTCATTGGTGAAGTGATGGACGTCACCGGCTGGCTGGGGGGCTATAACTTCCAGTGGGCATGGTCGAGTGCGTGGGCTTGTGCGCAGGATTTGGCGGCTGTGAATAAATAATAAAAATTCGGCGCCGTTATCAACATCAAGGCCGGGAAGCGGGAACTAATGGTTCCCGCTTAATGTTTTATTCACCGCGCAGAATCTGGCGGAAATGGGAAACCAGCGGACGTTGGTTGGCTTTATGCCATGCTGCCCATAATTGCGTTGAATAATTCATCCACGGCAATTCACGTAATACCACCCCTTCCGGCGCATTATGACGCAGACTATGTTGAATTAAGGCCAGACCTAATCCCGCAGCGACCAGACCTAATGCCGTGAGGGGTTCACCCGCTTCCAGGCGAATATCAGGATTAAACCCAGCGTTAACACAGGCTGCGACAAAATGATCGCGAGAATGCGCATCGTCGTTATGAATCACCGCAATCCACTGCTCATCGCCAAGTTGCGACGCGACAAGGTTTTCCTCCTGCGCCAGAGGATGATTTTGCGGTAAGGCCAACAACATTCGATCATCCAGAACCTGAATATATTCCAGATCCTGCTCGCTGTCGGCGGGCGGCGTATCGACCAGAGAAAAATCGAGACTGCGCTGGCGCAGGCCTTCAATTTGGGTAGCCGGTGGTTGGCTGTAAAGAGCGATATGCACATTCGGACGCGATACACGTAACGTACGTAGCGCCGTAGAAAGCACACCGGAATGCATGGCGTTTTCAATATAGCCAATACACAAGCCACCATCTTCACCACGCCCCAGGCGTTTGCCTAACGACTCCAGACGGTTGGCGTGTGTCAGCAACGAACGTGTTTCAGCAAGGAATGTCTGTCCATCAGCGGTCAGGCGAATGCGCTGCTGATTACGCTCAAACAGCATCAGTCCCAGCCGTTCTTCCAGTTGTGCAATCTGGCGGCTCAGCGGTGATTGCGAGATATGTAATCGCTCGGCTGCGCGTCCCACGTGCTCTTCTTCTGCGACCACCACGAAGTACTTCAGTTGGCGTAAATCAATCATGTTAGACCTCAAAGGACTTAAGTCAGACTAATTATGTCCTATCAAGTCACAACCTCGCAAGGTAATGTGATCCACGTCACAGGGCGATAGCAAAAAAACGCCCGAACCCAAACCGAATAATTGAGGACATCTTATGAGCATCAAAAATTTACTTCCCGGCAAAATTGGCTTAGGCGGCGCACCGCTCGGCAACATGTTCCGTGCCATTCCGGAAGAAGAGGCCCACGCCACCGTGAGCGAAGCCTGGAACCTGGGCGTGCGTTACTTCGATACCGCGCCGCTGTACGGCTCTGGCCTTTCTGAAATCCGCATGGGTGAAGCGCTGTCTCAGTATCCACGCGATGAATACGTTCTGAGCAGCAAAGTCGGCCGCATCATGCTGGACGAAATGGAAGATCCGGCAAAACGTGATTTCGGTGAAAAAGGTGGCCTGTTCGAACACGGCCTGAAAAACAAAATTCTGAATGACTACTCCGCTGACGCCACGCTGCGCTCGATTGAAGACAGCCTGAAACGCCTGAAAACAGACCGTCTGGATATTGTCTGGATCCACGACCCGGCGCAGGACTTCTACGGTGACAGCTGGCTGGAGCAGTTCAACATTGCCCGTACCGGTGCGTTTCGTGCGCTGACACGTTTGCGTGACGAAGGTGTGATTAAAGCCTGGGGACTGGGTGTGAACCGCGTCGAACCTTGCGAACTGACGCTGGCGCTGGACGAACCGAAGCCAGATGCGTTCCTGCTGGCGGGGCGTTATTCCCTGCTTGATCACGAACGTGCGCTGCAACGCCTGATGCCAGAAGCACTGGAACAGAATGTGGATATCGTTGTGGGTGGTCCGTACAGCTCTGGCGTACTGGCAGGCGGCGAGCACTTTGAATATCAGAAAGCCTCTGCGGCCATTCAGCAGAAAGTGGCGCAAATTAACGCCATTGCCACACGTTTCAATGTGAACGTTAAAGCAGCTGCGCTGCAGTTCGCGCTGGCAAACCCGGCCGTTGCGGCGGTTATTCCTGGCTCCAGCCGTCCTGGCCGTATGGCAGAAGATCTGGCTGCACTGAATGCGCCTGTTCCGGCTGAATTCTGGGCAGAAATGCGCCGTCAAAATCTGGTTGCGGAAAACGCTCCGCTGCCGACCCGTTAATCAACCTGGTGAGAAAACGATGAAACTGGATCTGACAGGTAAAGTCGCGGTGGTCAGCGGCTCAACCTCCGGCATTGGGCAGGGTATCGCCGCCGGACTGGCAAAAGCAGGCGCAACGGTGGTTGTCGCCGGCCGTAAACAGAGCGGCGTTGATGACGCCATGGCTGCGATTGCGGCACAAACTCCCACAGCGTCACTGCGCGGCGTGGTGGCCGATCTCAGCACCGAAGACGGCGTGGCTGCGCTGATCGCTGCAGTCCCAACGGCTGATGTGCTGGTCAATAATCTGGGTATTTTTAACGATAAAGATTTCTTTAGCGTTCCGGATGATGAGTGGATGCACTTCTATAACGTCAACGTCCTCTCCGGCGTTCGTCTGGCGCGTCACTATGCGCCAGGCATGACGGAACAGGGCTGGGGGCGGATTATCTTTGTCTCGTCTGAATCCGGCGTGGCAATCCCTGGCGACATGATCAACTACGGCGTCACCAAAGCCGCGAATCTGGCGGTCTCTCATGGTCTGGCGAAACGACTGGCGGGAACCGGTGTGACCGTCAACGCCATTCTGCCAGGGCCAACCTTTACCGATGGCCTGAAAGAGATGCTGGCGGATGCCGCTGCACAGTCGGGACGCAGTGCGCGTGAACAGGCCGATGAGTTTGTTAAAACCTCGCGTCCGAGCTCCATCATCCAGCGTGCGGCGGATGTGGAAGAAGTGGCGAATCTGGCGGTTTATCTCGCGTCACCACTTTCCTCGGCAACCACAGGGGCAGCCCTGCGCGTCGATGGCGGTGTCGTCGACACCCTGACTATGTAACCCTATAAATTAAGAGAAAATTATCATGGCTAAAACAACTGTATCGATCGAAATCCCGGCTTCTGCCGACGCCGTATGGCAATTGATGGGCGGCTTTGATGCGCTGCCAGACTGGCTGCCATTCATCCCGAAAAGCGTGGTGACAGAAGGTGGTCGCGTTCGTTCGCTGACAACCTCTGATGGCGGCACTGTGGTTGAACGTCTGGAAGCGTTTGATAACCGTCAACGCAGTTATACCTATTCCATTATTCAGGCACCGTTTCCGGTGGTGGATTATCTCTCCACCATTACCGTTCATGAAACCGCCGACAGCCAGGTTTCCCGTGTGGAATGGTTCGGTGAATTCACCCCAGTGAATATGACGAACGAAGAGGCCGAGGCGCTGTTTACCGGCATCTATCGGGATGGTCTCAAGGCGCTGAAGGACAACTTTGTTGCCTGATGCGATCGACAGGCGTCGGAATGTCCGGCGTCTGATTATTAACAAAAACAGAATAGTCTATTGTCATTTGTATCATTTATGTTATCAGGCAGCAGGCGTATTCTCTCCCCATCGCGTTAATAAACGCCAAACAATTAAGACACTCTGGAATATAAACATGAAAACGATCATCGCAATTTTTACGGCTTCTCTTTTCTCTGTAGCGGCGTTTAACGCATCGGCGCAAAGCGTGACAGCAACCGGTAAAACACTGGATTCTGCGGAAGCGGTTATTGCGCAGAAAGCGAAAGAGATGAACGCCTCTGAATACAAAATTACCAGCGCTCGCATGGGCAATACCGTCACCATGAGTGCCGAACTGTATAAATAATCGCGCGAGGAACCCATTATGTTATTTGCTAAATATGCGCTGAATGCGTTGCCATTAAAAAACCGTATTGTAATGCCACCGATGACGCGTTCCCGCGCCGGTGCGGGTGACGTTGCGACTGACATGATGGCGGACTATTACGCGCAGCGCGCCAGTGCTGGACTTATCATCAGCGAAGGTACGCAAATCAGCCAGCAGGGGCAGGGTTATGCCTGGACGCCAGGTATTTATTCTGAGGCGCAGATTGCTGGCTGGAAAAAAGTGACCGATGCGGTGCATCACGCAGGTGGTAAAATTTTTGCTCAGCTGTGGCACGTCGGTCGCGTGTCTCATACCGTGCTGCAACCGAACGGTGCCGCACCGGTGTCTTCTTCGGCAATTCAGGCCGAAGGGGTAAAAGTGTTTGTCGATGTGGAAGGCCGTGGTCCGGAGAACGGCGTTGGCGAGATGGTTCAGCATGACATGCCACGTGCACTGACGCTGGAAGAGATCCCGTCAATCGTTGATGACTATGCACAGGCGGCGCGTAATGCGATTGCCGCTGGCTTTGACGGTATTGAGTTGCACGGCGCGAACGGCTATCTCATTAACCAGTTCATTGACTCGCAGGCCAACCTGCGTGATGACGAATACGGCGGCTCGCTGCAAAATCGTCTGCGCTTTATGAAAGAGGTGGTGGAAGCTGTCTCTTCGGCGATTGGTAAAGAGCGTGTAGGAATTCGTCTCGCGCCGCTGACTACGCTGATGGGCTCCAGAGACGATACGCCGGAAGCGACCTACCTCGCGGCGGCAAGCGTACTGAACGAGCTGGGGATTGCCTATATCCATATTGCCGAAGCCGACTGGGAAGATGCGCCGGTGATGCCTGCGGCCTTTAAAGAAGCGCTGCGCATAATTTTCCATGGCACGCTGATTTACTCCGGTAAATACACCAAAGCGCGCGCCGAAGAGGCGCTGGCTAACGGCTGGGCTGATCTGATTGGTTTTGGTCGTCCGTTTATTGCCAACCCGGATCTTCCGTATCGTCTGGAAAACGATTTACCGCTGAATGCGCCCATCAAAGAGAAATTCTTTGGCGGCGGTAAAGATGGATATCTGGATTATCCGGTTCTCTGAATTTGAATGGCTCGATTATACGGGGTACTTACACATCCTTCCTGGCAATGGCCGTCCTGCCCCGTGGTCATTTATGGAACAAACCCGTGAATTCAGAATTGAAACCCGCAGCCGGTCTGTCGGGAAGATTATCTTGCGACCCTGACGTTAGTTAAAAACGGCGCAGGTGTGATGCAGGTTTACCGCTTTATCGTCGAGGATGAGTTAAAACGCGGAGAGCTGATTGAGCTATTACCTGTCTTTGCAGGCACCTCCCGACCTTTTATGATTGTTTATCCCTATAAGCGTCAGGTACTTTGACAAAATCGATAAACGCTCACACTGGCGGCTCAATTGACTGCCGTCACGCGGCTGTTCGCGGGGCTCGATATGCCGAATTTTCTCACAGTAAGTTTTAGCAATGACTGAATCGCAACAGATAAACCAGACCCCATCACGCCTTTTCTCCACACCGAACTTCCGCTTCTCGCTTACATCAGACTTTCAGCCCAATGAGCTTGCCTACTCCGTGTTAATAGCGAACCTTGTAAAAATCGATCCCTGCTAGCCAGCAGGGAGCAGGTCAAGGTGGATAGTTATGTGATAAATATCGTTACATATCAATTTGTTGTGTTTTTAGTGACATTATTTTCATGTCAAATATTGAATTAGTAGCAGAACTTTTTTAACGCTACACTGAGTAGTATGAAAATGATGCCCCGCTTTTGCACTGCAAACAGGGCTAGTTGTAACCATTCCGGGATATTCCTCCCGGAATGGTATGATTTTAGATAACCAACTCCAGTCGTTGTTTGGCCTGACTGGTTAGTCGTTTTATTCCCAGAGATTTAGCCATTTCCATGATCTTATTTTCCTCTTCAAGGCTTAACGCTAATGCGCGTAATTCTTCACTAGGTATCGCATCAACCTGACGTATATCCTCGTCAGTCGCTGGCAGGCGGAAGGAATTCCAGTCTGTTCTTTGCGTTTCTGATAGCCAAACAAAATCTTCGCCAGAATGGTCAGTTGCGACGTGATAATTTTGATCGACAATCTCCATGACGCGTTCGCGAATGAGCCTGCCTGCTCGAGTAAATCCATGAATGCGCGCAATACGCTGAACGAGTGTGGTGTCAAGAAGAGGAGATTCGACTTGAACAACATCGGCAATCAACGCTTTTAAAGTGTCATCATATTCAGAGGTATAAAATTTCTCTGAGTCGGTTTTACCTTGCCAGTCAATCAAATTATTCGTGACATAGGTGCCGGTGTTAGTTGTACTGCACATCTCCAGTACCGTGTTATTGGCATATTTTAGTTCAGATAACGGTTCCTCTTCAGGCACCATCGGATGTTCACTCTGAATTAATGAGGATAATTTTTCATCATTAGCGACAATGTGAGCTTCTGTTTCTAAATTCTTATCTGAGTTGCCATTTTCTACTGGGGCGGTTGCTTCCTGTTTTTGCGTTGCAACGTTAGCAGCTTCCTTGGCCCTCGAAGCTTCTAATAAGTTACTTATCGCAGCATCAAGTCGCTCAAGCGCACCTTCTTTGTCGATCCACCATTCAGTTGACCAAAGGCGAAGAAGCGTCCAGCCCAGTCCTTGCAGTATGGCGCTACGAACTTTATCCCGGTCACGTGCTGTGGCGGCGCTATGGTAGGTTGCACCGTCGCATTCAACGCCAACAAGGTAGTCACCCGGTTTATCAGGATGAACGATACCTAAATCAATACGGAAGCGTGAAACGCCGATCTGTGGAACAACTTGCCAGCCTTTTCTGCGTAAGCCGTTTGCTACAGCCTCTTCGAAGGGGGAGTCATACCCACCGACAGAGCCACGAACTGCCTGTGCCAATGCCAGTGGTCCGCGCTGAGCAAACTCGATAAAGTGCTTGAGGTCAGCAACAGCACGCGCGCTTGTGCGGTTAAGGTCGATAAAGGAAGGTTCAAATGAGCTGAACACTATCATTTCCTGGCGGGCGCGAGTCACGGCAACGTTCAGTCGACGCCAGCCGCCTTCGCGGTTTAATGGGCCGAAGTTCATCGACATGGTATTGGCTCCGGGTTCCGTTGGACCATATCCGATGCCAAGCATGATCAAGTCTCGCTCATCCCCTTGTACTGTCTCAAGATTTTTAACAACCACGGGTTCTTCCTGTTCTGACTGGAAGAAAGGCTCAATCTCAGGATGATGTTGGCGGGCGCGATCCAGTAAATCACTGATAAGATTTTGCTGCTCTGTATTCAGGGTAATAATGCCAATTGATTTACCTGATGTGACAAAGTTTTTATCGGTCAGACGTTTTACGGTTTCAGCAACAATCGCTTCTGCTTCGGCCTGATTATGACGTCCTTTCCCTTTGGAGTAGACCCCTGATACTTTGCACCACTGAACCGCGCTTTGTCGTGTGACTGGCGCCGGGAAGGTGATGAGATTACTGTCGTAATAGCGATGGTTGGAAAAGGTGATCAGGCTTTCATGTCGGCTGCGATAATGCCAGCTCAGACTGTGGTTATACAGACCCGCAGCCAGACACTCATCAAGAATGCTTTCCATATCTTCTTCGGTGTCATCATCGGTATCACTCGCAGCCCTGTTAAAGAAACTGGTTGGTGGCATCTGGCGAGGATCTCCCGCAATAACGACCTGCTTACCGCGTGCCATTACCCCAATCGCATCCCAGGGAGAAATCTGTGATGCTTCATCAAAAATAACCAGATCAAACAGTGGTTGATCCGAAGGTAAAAATTGTGCAACAGAAAGAGGACTCATCAACATGCAGGGCGCAAGTTTTGACATGGCGTCACCCATTTCTGCCGCCATTTGGCGGACGGGTTTATGGCGTCGGGATTTTTGTAATTCATGTTTAAGTAAGGCAAAACCGCCTTGCCGGGTAATTTCATTTTTAGCAGGTATGACTCCACACAGTTTGGCGCGAATATAGCGAACCGTGAGTTTAGCCAGGCGATCGGTTTGCGTACGGTAAGTCTCGATATCACTGAAATGTTCAGCAGGGACAAAGTTATGTAATAACGACTCAGAATCAATTACCCACGAAGCGAACCAACGACAATAAGCCGTTTCGAATAACTCCGTCGCGCTGATGTCGTCAGAATCAGCCAGGATAATAGAATTAATCAGAGGTAATAAACCTCGGTCGATGGCCTCTTCACGAACGCGGCACCAGTCACTCCAGGCTTTAAGAGCAGTTTGGTTATTAACGATGCCTGATGCACACTCACGTAACTCGGCGATTCCATGCTCGCTCTCTGTCACATTGAGGAGATGACAGAATCTGGTTTTAGTTTCAGTAAAGTCAGAGAGTGAGGTACGTAAATTTTGGCTTAATGCCATCATCATTCCCTGAGGACCGAGTAACTCATTGGCGTGAACAACTAATGTTTCTACGGAGGTTCGGAATTCTGCAAGTTGTTGTGGCGAGGATGCAAAACTTGCAAGTGCCGTACGAATAGATTCCGCTAGTTCCAACGCGTCGCGTAAGCTATTTTGATTGGTATCAAGACCATACCAGCCTGGCTGCGTCGTCATCAAAGGCGCAAGATCGGACAGACGTTGATGTAATGATTGCAGTTTTTCGATAACAGCGAGATCCACCGAGAGGTCAGGTGTCGCGTTTAGCGAATATTGTTGCATCACCCCAGCAATCACGTTTTTGCGTGCGTTCGTCGCAAAGAACCAGAATTTTTTATCTGCCTCAGCAAGTGAATGTTTAATTTGCGAAATATTCACATGTTGCCAGCTATTATCTGGATAAGTTACAGACAGTTGTGCTTTGTTCGATTCGATCTCACAGAGAAGAGTAATTACCGTTTTTGCCGCTTCTATTCGTGAGGCGACATCGGGAGTAAACATAAAACTGAGATCAAGCCCTGCAGCTTTTGACAATAATTCACAGAGGTTGATTAGCTGATGTAATTTCTCTGGATCAGTGGTATCCAGAGAAATCCCTGTTGCTTCAAGTAATTTTTGTGCGGCTTGTTCATAATCATCAATTTTAACGGGGATCGTCTTAGCTTCGGCAATGAGCGAGGATTGCCATCCGTTCGTCCATTCTGTTTGGGCGATAATCCTGAAATGATGACCATGTTGCTTAAAAGCATCGCGATTGAGTTCCAGGCGTCTGGTTATGTCTCTGAACTCCGTCATTTGTTCAACGGTATGTTGAATACCAGAAGACCAAACCAAAGATGGCGTGACTGAACTGGCATCTCTGATAACGCGTCCCATCGCCTGATGAAGCGTCAGCCCGTTTGACCAACGACGATGCAACAAACGGACAATCTGATTTAATTTGTCGCGCAGTCGTTGAACCTTGCTGGCTTCTTCTTCCCATTCACGCGTAGTAAGTATGTCGCGAGCATCCCATGCACGTTCCAGTTGCTTTAAAAAATCCATCTTTGATGTTTTGCTGGAGTGCAGCTCAAGGCAAAACTCTCCAAGTCCCTGAGTTTCAAGTCTACGATAGACCACATCAAGCGCCGCTTTTTTCTCTGCAACAAATAATACACGTCTACCCAACGCCAGATTATGCGCAATCATATTGGCGATTGTCTGAGATTTTCCTGTGCCAGGAGGACCATCCAGAACAAAATCACGACCTTTTGCCGATGCAACGACAGCTGCAATTTGCGAAGAATCTGCGGGTAAGGGGAGAAAAAGCTCCTGAGTATTGACTACAGCATCAAGATCATCAATTTCGACAATTTCCCCGTTTTTTTCCAGAACCACATTCTCCTGACCGCGCTCAATGAGATATTTCACTAAGGGGCTTTGCATTAGCTGTGGTGCTCTATCGATGAGATCTTTCCACATCAGATATTTGGCAAAAGAAAAAGTGCCTATCACAACATCTCGGGTGACTTCAAAGCCAGGTATATCTCGAACGGCACGGCGTACAATATTCCAGATACCATCGACATCAATGCCGCTTTCATCAGTAGGTAATTCACCATCAAGCCCTTTGATCGTCAGAGCAAAATCATTGTGAAGTAGCTCCAGTAACGTGAGGTTAAAGCGGGGTTCTTCTTCCAGCAGGCGCATGGTTACACCGGAAAGGGCGCTTTTACGATCGAGTTGGATGGGCAGAAGAATCAATGGTGCTGAATAACTTTTTGGATCATCGGCAGATTTTTTCCACTTCAGGAAACCCACAGCAAGAAACAGGGTGTTAGCACCACCTTCTTCCAGATCGCTTTTAGATTTACGATACAAATCAATAAGTGTTGCTTCAAGGCGGTCTTTTTCAAGCGGCGATACCACTTCACCCCGATCAAGAGCAAGAAGAGCATATTCTTCGCGAAGGTTTTCATTGGTTTGCTGACGATATAATTCAGTATCGCGGATTCCCATTTCTAGATCGGGTAAAGGCACAATGCGAATTCTTTTGCCTTCAGCGAGTTTATCTTCAAGATTTCCTGGATGAGGGCAAATTAAGCGAATGCCTTTTGCACTTTCAGGTAAATGCAGTAAACGGTTTCGTGTCGTTAAATCGAGTAATTTACGTTGCCATTGCACTAAACGGCTGGCGGTGTCCTTTTCATTGTTGGTTTCAACGTCAAGCTCAAAAGAGGGGAGGACTGGCGCATCTTCAAAACCGTGCTGGATTTCTGACTCATCTTCGGGCTGGCAGGCCAGGCGGGAGACTGCCAAAGCCAAAGGGCGAATTTTCTGCATTCGCGCACGCCGGGTATCAATGGCCGCGTGAAAAACATCCTCGGTAAGGTGTTTCAATGCCCCTTCAACTGCCTGACTAAATGAAGGTGGATAGGCTTGCGTGACCAGTGTCGTCTCAAACACAACCATCTCTTGCAAATCAATGCGTTTACGGACTGAAGAGACATCTTCTGTGACGAGTTGTGAAAACTCTTGTGGTTGTAACCAAAATCCCGCAAAAGCATGTCCTTCGCACAGGAATACCAAAGAATTAAGTCCTATTTGTTCCAGTGCAGAAGCGAATAATAAAGTAGTGTCCAGACAAGTCGCTATTTTACCTTCGAGAATAGCGCCGGGCGTGCGGATCTTTTGACCGTTACGCTCAAAACTGGCAGGGGGTAAGGCATAGCTGATATTCAGGTTACAGACTGCGGTCCACAACGCGGAAGCAATCTCCCATACCCGTGTTCTGGACTGAATTTCGTAACCTTCTAAAGTATCGTTTTTTCCAGCGCGGCGTAACACGTCTGATGTCGCCTTTAAAAGACGATCGACTGCGGGGTCATTTGGCATAATGAAAGAAGGCAGCAATTCAAACATTGCTTCTCCGCCCCATTCATTTTTCGCCAGTGCTTCCAGAGGGGAATTAAGAGTGAGAAGCTCTTCGGTTCCCTGTAGCAAACTGAACGAGACTTCACATACGACGCTTTCTGTCAGCTCCGCCAGCCACTCTGCATTGAGTTTTATATCGCGATCGCGAATGTCCACAGAGGAATTGGGAAGCAAGCAATCGATATGCCACTTTTTAGGTTCCAGAACGGTGGGGGAGGTTTGCAAATGTAACGTTAAATCGTGAAAACTTTGGTCTGACTCGTTGTGTAAAACAAACTCACGTAACAGAGGCACGGCATTCTGATGTGAAGTAAATCCCAGCTTACTGGCAATACTTATTTGCGCTTTAATACTCATAAACGCCTCTCCTTTGAGGTAAATTCCTCTGGCATTCAAAGGGTTGCTGAATGGATGTCTAGGCAGACATAAAGGAGAGGAGAAGGGTTGCTATTACACGATGTTCAAAATTGCAGGTCTACTGTATAACCCGATCGCAGGGTATAAGTACAAAGGCAACTAATGAGAAGCAACGACATCCAAAACCGTCCGTCTGGATAAATATCCTAAGAATAGTCTCGATTTTTTTAATACCTTAAATGATTAAGCACCGCTAATCTATAGGCGTTTTTCACTTTCAGTCGTTGTTTTGGGAAGACGCTATTATCTGGGGCGCGGTTTGTATTTCTAGTGACTTAAGTTAACTCCGTGTTAATTATAAGAAACAGAAGTAAATACCCCTGCAATGAGAACCACTTTGAGAAGGGAGCGTACATTTCATGAGCCAGGCTAATCATGCCTCGGTCTGAGGTGCGCTTCCCCCATTACGCCCCTTGGCTTGCCTGGTTTTTATTTATCGTAGAAGTAACAGAAGTTACCAGCTGACTGGGAGTTATGACTTTCAGGGGGAGTGGGCTTGTGCGCAGGATTTGGCCTCAGAATAACGTCTGCGTTACATATCCCATGACCACTGCCATTCCTAAAATTACCATCAGAAAGGCAATAATCATCGGCGTGCGAAACATCGATTTCAGCAAAATAACTTCTGTTAAGCTGGCACCCGCGCTACCGATGATGAGTGCCATTACAGCTCCCATCCCCATGCCTTTGGTCATTAATACCGATGCGAGGGGAATTACGGCCTCTGCACGTATATAGAGCGGGATACCTATAACCGCGCTCAAGGGGATGGCCAGTGGATTATCCGTTCCGGCATGTGCTGCAATCCATTGCGCTGGAATAAAGCCGTAAATAAATGAGCCAATTAGTACCCCAATTAACAGGTAGGGCAGCACTTCTTTAAATTGCAGCCATGCATCCTTTATTGCCTGAGTCAGCAGGCTGGGGGGAGCCGTTTTGGCTGCACTACAGCAATTAACAGCAGGTTTTGCGGTACAGCAAGATGTGGTTTGTGGCGTAAACGTCGAGGAGCGCAAGTTAATAACGGGTTTATCGGACACCGGTTTGCAGCAGCTCGCGTTGCTCGCCTTCGCCGGTATGACGTATCGTTCGAAGCCAACAAAATCCAGTAACAAACTGGCGCTCAGCGAAACACCGCACGCAATAACGGCGTACAGCAACGTTACCTTCCAGCCAAATGTTGCCCACATTAGCCCGACGATAATCGGGTTGAGTAATGGTGAAACAAACAAAAAGGTGAGCGTTGGGCCAAATCCCGCTTTTGCAGAAAGAAGACCGCGAAGCATGGGAATGGTTGAGCAACTGCAAAACGGAGTCACTGCACCTAACATTGCTGCCAGCAAATAACCGCGCCCTTTACGCGCACCCATCATTTTCTGGATCTTATGATCCGGGATTTTCTGACGGATTACGCTGACACCAGCACTGATAAGAAGAAAAAGTAACGATAGCTCTACGGCTAAGAACAGGAACATCCCGGCGGCGTCGCGCAGCCCTGGTAACCATTCAAACATTTTATACCCTCTATAAAACTATATTTCTAAAATTATCGAAATGATGAGCGATGAGCAAGATATTTCTGGTATCATCGAAATATCAATTAACCGGAGAAACTATTTATGGAACTGGAAGATGTCGCTAAGGCACTGAAAGAATTAGGTCATCCGACCCGTTTGTTTATTTTTCGTCATCTGGTCAAAGCGGGAGAGCGCGGGATGCCGGTAGGCGAGTTACAGAAGGAACTTGCGATCCCCGCATCGACTTTAAGCCACCATATCTCGGCGCTGGTCTCCGTTGGTCTGGTTAAGCAAAACCGCGAAAGTCGCACGTTGATGTGTGTCTCGCAATATGATGTTCTGGAAGGAATTATTAGTTTTCTGCGTGAAGAGTGCTGCGTGAATAACGGGAAGTATTAATATTCGCCGGGCTGTAGCATAACCACAACCCGGCGAGAGCCATTATTTTTTCGCAGAACCCGCTTCTAATATAGAAACGATGGAAAACAGCGTAAAACACACTGCACCTAAGCCAACCAAAACTCGCGAGGGAATAAAGTAAGCCATATCGATTTGCGCAATTTCAGCAAGGAATGCCGCGAGGAACAGGCAAAACAGACAGGTAAATACCGGTATCATTGGTATTCTGTTGGTCAACGAACAGGTGCGTCTCCAGACTAACGCCAACAGCCACACTTTGGAGAAAATGCTGTAGCAGATCATCCCCAGACAAATGAGAATAATGCCGGGTGCCAGACGGGCGCTTGCATCTGAACTGATTAATACGTAGATACCCTGAATAACGGTAAGTGAGCCGAGCAAAATAACCCAATAACACCAGAGCCAATGTTCTTTCGCTGAGAATGTGTTCCGCGTTTGATGAACAATAGTGGCGACCAGGCCAATAAGACAAGCGCAAATTGCCGTTAGCCCCAGGAATACATGGCCTGCAACATAATGCGCTGGAATATCTGCACTACGCAAAAGCGCAACTGACCAGAGGAAACCAAAGAGAGTCAGAAGTAGTGGCACGGCAATTAAGCAATTACCAATAAGCGAAGAATAAGCCTGAAGCGGAGTTCCATCGCTTTTACTCCCTGCTGCGTTTTTCGGGATGAGCAGAAAATGCCCGGAAGATGCCGCGACGGTTGATACGCAGGCGGCAATCATCCCAACACCAAAAATAACGTGCCCGGCAACAAATTCATCTGCCATCACATTATCACTTGCCAGCAGAGACCATCCCCAAATCATCGTTGCAACGGAACCTGCATAACCAATAATAGGAAATAGCGTGTTGTAGAATTTATTCACACCATGATTTAACTGAGAGATGATAATAAATGCAGTAGTGAACAACGCTAGGCATATTGCAGAAAGAGAAATTAAAACATGCCCTGCAACGAAATATTCACTTTGCCCAGAACCTGCTAATACAAAATCACCTAACGCGATGCATATTATACCCATTATCAAAGGGATTAATTTAAACAACCATCCGATATATATGTTCATCTCAATCTCCATATGCGTTTCCGCTAATGTCAGAAAGCGTGTAAGTAGTATTTTTAGTCAATTAAATATAACAATGAGATACCACTAATTGTAAAAAGTAACTTTACTATAACCGGATTTATTGTTCTGAGTATTGAATTTTATAGGCGAGTTAATGCTGGCAAATAAATATTTATCCTACAGCTAATTCCGAATGAATATCTTTTCCTTATTTTTCATCGTTGCTTAAAACGCTGCTTTTTCTCATCCACCCTCTTTTCGCAAAAATACCTTATTACCTTTCGGTAAGATATTTGTACACAAGAGAATAATAACACTGCGTGATAGTCACCGTTCCTGTTAAGGATATTTTGGGTTAAAAACGTAATCGAAATGTAGAACATCGTGATGTATCACAAGCTGATTGTAATCAAATAGACAACATGAATATAACTGTTAGTATTTAATTGATTTCAATTATGAGTATGCGTGTTTCATTTACGGCCAGGAATGCTGATGATGACAACATTACTACCCGTTTTCACTAAGCTTTTCCCGTTGGCGCTCATCTTGCGGCGCCCTGGTCGTATATGCCGTTTCCTTCTCATCCCGGATGGAAGAATCCGCTGAACATCGTTCGCGGCTGCTGTAACACGCGTCGTTTACTTACAGGGATTATGGCGGGTCGATTATGGATAAGATTAAGCGCCATCTGGCGTGGTGGGTTGTCGGGTTACTGGCGGTTGCTGCCGTCCTAGCGTGGTGGTTATTGCGCCCGGCAGGTGTACCGGAGGGTTTTGCCGTCAGTAATGGTCGCATTGAAGCGACGGAAGTGGATATCGCCAGTAAAATTGCCGGACGTATTGACACCATTCTGGTGAAAGAGGGGCAGTTTGTCCGTAAAGGTGAAGTGCTGGCGAAGATGGACACTCGCGTGTTGCAGGAGCAGCGACTGGAAGCCATCGCGCAAATCAAAGAGGCGCAAAGTGCCGTTGCCGCCGCGCAGGCTTTGCTGGAACAGCGGCAAAGTGAAACTCGTGCCGCACAGTCATTGGTTAATCAACGACAAGCTGAACTGGACTCCGTTGCCAAACGTCATACGCGTTCCCGCTCGCTCGCCCATCGTGGAGCTATTTCTGCGCAACAACTGGATGACGACCGCGCCGCCGCCGAAAGCGCCCGTGCTGCGCTGGAATCGGCAAAAGCCCAGTTTTCGGCTTCTAAAGCCGCTATAGAAGCGGCTCGTACCAATATCATTCAGGCACAAACGCGTGTAGAAGCTGCGCAAGCCACTGAACGGCGCATTGCCGCAGATATCGATGACAGTGAACTAAAAGCCCCGCGCGATGGGCGTGTGCAGTATCGGGTTGCTGAGCCAGGCGAAGTGCTGGCGGCAGGCGGTCGGGTGCTGAATATGGTCGATCTGAGCGACGTTTATATGACCTTCTTCCTGCCAACCGAACAGGCGGGCACACTGAAACTAGGCGGCGAAGCACGGCTGATCCTCGATGCCGCGCCAGATCTGCGTATTCCTGCGACCATCAGTTTTG
>ERZ1034901.1358-NODE-1358-length-17068-cov-21.266620_pt1 | contig 17068 bp, 8 predicted proteins | sample MGYA00520628_ERZ1034901 | MGnify/ENA primary metagenome ERZ1034901 (study PRJEB33766, sample SAMN09781783) | gut metagenome | biome: gut microbiome | host: Homo sapiens | place: Madagascar | study: EMG produced TPA metagenomics assembly of the PRJNA485056 data... | reverse complement strand
ATATACGCAAATAACTATTTATAAACAATTTTTTTTGCGGGAATTATCAAAGTAATTCTAAACATATAATGCTGGTGAATATGTTTAATTTTTAATAATCGTATATTATTATTCTTTTAGGTAATGTGGTGGTGAATATTATTATTTATATCAATTAGTTTCTGAAGGGACATAATAAAGCTACTTTTAGATAGCGAGTGTCAATACATGGAAATGTGAAGTTAAGTAAAAAAATAGAGAGCAGTTATTCTGAAATATTCAGCGTGGATATGAATGGCAGGAGGTTTTCACGTCCTGCCAGTGAAGATTATTCAAGCGCCTGTGCCAGTAATGTTATTGGATGTTCGCAGCGTTTGCTGGTTGACATCTCAATCTGCCATTTACAGGTTTCGCAGTCGGTGACCACCAGATCCGCGCCGCTCTCTTCTATCTGGTGGAACAGCGGTGCACCGATGGCTTGTGAGGTGGGGTAGTTCTCTTTCTTGAAACCGTAAGTTCCTGCAATACCGCAGCACTGGGAATCCAGCACTGTTAGCTCAAGCCCTGGGATTTTGCGCAACAATTCCAGGGTGTAGAGCGTCCAGCCCATTTTTTCCATATGGCACGGGGTGTGATAGACCACTTTTAGCGGCAGTGGCTTCAGTGGCAAGGTTTTTCCTTCGTCCAGCTTGCGCCACAGCCAGCGGGTTGCCAGTTCGATATGATCGCGCAAGCCTTTGTTGTCGACATTCAGCACCTCCGGGTACTCGTCGCGCAGGGCAAATGTACAGGTTGAGGAGGTGGCAATCACCGGAATGCCTTTTACCCCCACAGCTTCGCGGATCGACTCTACATTCGTGATTGCCTGTTTACGTGCTTTATCGGTAAAGCCGTTGGCGATCAGTGGTACGCCGCAGCATTTTTCTTTGCTGAGCAGTTGCACGCCGGTGCCCATCGCGTTGAGCACTTTAATTAAATCTTTGCCTAACTGCGGATGGTTGTAGTTAACGAAGCAGCCGTGGAAAAAGGCGACCTGGTCTTTATATTGCGCCTGCTGAGCCGCCACGCTGCGATACCAGCGACGGAACGTGCCGAAGGAGTATTTCGGCAGCGTGCGGCGATGATCGATTTTTAACGCCGCATCAAGCAGCTGCCGCACCGGTTTCAGCGAGGTAGCGGTGTTGACGATAGGCGCGAACGGCGTGGAAACGCTACCCATCAGGTCTGTATGACTCAACACAAAATTGCGCAGCGACGGGCGCGTGGTGTCATATTTCGCCCGCGCGCGTTGGATGATATCGCCAATCTTCACATCGGATGGGCAGGCGACTTCGCAACGTTTGCAGTTGATGCAATATTTCAGCGCCTCGTCATAAAGTGCACCATCTTTTAAACGCAGACGCTCACCGTCCGGCCCGGCCTGTTTGGGCCCCGGATAGCCAGGATTTACCCGGCTCACCGGGCAGGCGGTGGTACAGACGGTGCACTTAATGCAGTTTTCGAAGCTGGTATCGTTCATTGTTGGCCTCCTGCGCGTTGGGCAATCTGTTGAGCAGCATGTAATGCACTGACAGCACAAACGCCGCCGCCGCATCCCTGAGCGATAGGATCAAATCCGCCCAGCACTGAACCGATGGCAAACAAGTTTTCTACCGTCTGGCCTGCCAGCGACGGGCGTAGCGTCTCATCAGTGGTTACACCGAACTGCTGCCACGGTTGCGGCGCAAAAAAATCACTTCGATACCACTCACCCCGCGTGGTGGTTTGCAGCACATCAAGGCCGAGAATCGGCTCGCGGATGCCGTTACGTTCCGCGACCAGCCCGCCGCTAAAGAAACTGCCGCTGGCAAGTACCGCAAAGCGCGGACGTAGCGGAATATCGGCGTGATTACGTGTCCATATTTCACTGACTACGCCATTTTTGCAGGTCACTTTTTTCACTTCATCGCCTGGCATCCATACACCGCCCTGGCGCACGAACTGGCGCTGCAACTGGTTTTGCAGACGGATGCCCAGCACGGAAGGTGGCAGTGTCGGCAGTAACATTAATGAACAGGGCAATTGTTCGTTCAGCCAGCGCCAGAGTTTGTCATCAGCCAGGCCGAAGCAGGCGGGCATCAGGATCATTTCACAGGTGTTGGCAACAGGGATAAGCGCATCAAGCAACAGCGGCCAGTTTTCTTCGTTATCAAGGAAACGGGCAATATTTACCGCGCGGAACTCGGTGGTGTTATTACGTAGCACATCCAGTTCCGGCAGTTCAATTTCTGCGGTTTCAACCGAAAGATCCAGTTCACGTAACGAAGCCGCCGCAAGATGCGCCTGAAAATCCATTAGCCCGCTGATACCCACCACACATATTTTCTTCGCTGGCAGCGGCCAGACGGGGACTTCTGGCGAACTTAGCCAGGTTGAGCGCAGAGTGCCGAGCGGTGTAATCCGCTGGTGAGCCAGTTCAACGCTCCCCTGCAATTGTGCACCGCTTTCAGCGATCAATGCCTGCGCCCGGCAAGCGAGATCGAGCACGCGCTGTGAGCCGAGAACACTGTAAGGATGGGCAGGAGCCTGATGGCTCAAAGATTCCAGGCCATCGTGAATGTCTGTCACCGGTTGACCGTCCGGTAGATGGCTCAGTAAATCCAGCGACCCGGACGAAAAATGCAGCGCGCTCTGACCACGAGTGACAATCGCACAACGCAGCCCGTGTTTTTGTAGTTGCAGGCCGCAGAGTAATCCGGCAAGACCGCCGCCCATAATGACAGTATCAAATCGCATCTTTCTGCTCCTTCTCCAGACCACACAGTCCCTGATAAACCCAACGGGTAAATTCGCTTTCGCGCAACGCATCGCCCCAGGCAACAGGTTGCACGCCTTTCCAGCGTTCGTTCAGGAAGGTGGAAAGTTGTTCGATAGATTGCGCGGATGTGGTGACGTTAAAGCGTTGCAGCAGTCCGGCGGCGCGGCAGGCGCAGAGTTCGCCCTGGCAGGTGCCCATTCCCACACGGGTACGACGGCGCAAATCTAACAGGCTGTTAACGTTCAAATTTTCTACTGCATATTGCACTTCGCCTGCGGTAACGGCTTCGCACTCACAGACCAGGCTGCGGTGCAGACGGCCTTCGCTCAGCCAGGCAGGCGTGCGATCGCCATGACGATAAACCGCTGAACCGCGAAGTGGCGCTGGCAGAGAGATGACTTTTTGCAGGGTGACTTCAGCCGGTTCCTGTGAGCCAGGTAGTGCCAGGTCGGCGGTAGTGCAGGGACGCGTGTTGCCCAGTTTGCGACATACCGCGTCGGTAGCCCATTCCGCCATCAGCCGATAGGTCATCAGTTTGCCGCCGGTGATGGTGATAAATCCGTCAAGGCCATCGCGTTCAGCATGGTCGAGCAGCACAATACCACGGCTGACGTTACGCCCACTTGGGTCGTCATCGCTGGCAACCAACGGGCGCACGCCAGAGTAGGCTCGCAGAATACGCGTTTTCGCCATCACCGGAGCCAGTTTCTCCCCTTCACGCAGCAGAATATCCACTTCTTCTGCCGTCACTCTGTTGTCGTCGATCTCATTGTAATCAATACGTAAAGAGGTGGTGCCAATCAGCGAAATGGTATCGCCGGGAACCAGAATATCGGCATCAGAAGGTTTACGGCAGCGGTTGATCACATGCTGATTAATGCGGTGATCCATGATCAGCAGCGATCCTTTCGCCGGGAACATACGAATGCGCAGATCGGCATATTCTGCGATATGTTGCCCCCAGATCCCGGCGGCATTAACCACCACAGGTGCATGAAGTGCCTGGGTTTCGCCAGTGAGATGGTTACGAACACGAACACCGCACACCGTCGCGCCTTCACGAATCAGTCCAGTGACTTCATGAGCGGTGAGAATAACCGCACCGTGTTCTTTCGCATCGAGCATGTTTGCTGCGGTCAGACGAAATGGATCAACGGTGCCATCCGGAACTTTCACCGCGCCAATCAGTGCCGGGTTAACGGCAGGTTCGATAATGCGCGCTTGCTGCGGGTCTATAGCTTCTGCGCTGATCCCTGCTTCTTCGCAGGCGCGAATAAAAGTGGCCTGGAAGGAGAGGTCATCTTCCGGCAGGGTGATAAACAGGCCGTTGGTTGGTTCAACGCAGTGGCGCGCAATGCGTTTTAATATCTTGTTTTCACTGATACATTCGCGGGCCGATTCTGCATCGGTTACCGCATAGCGCGCGCCGCTGTGCAGCAGACCGTGGTTACGCCCGGTCGCGCCTGTGGCGATGTCGTGGCGCTCAACCAAAATCACGCGCAGCCCGCGCAGGGCACAGTCGCGGGCAATCCCGGCTCCCGTTGCGCCGCCGCCAATGATAATCACGTCACTTGATTGCGAGTCGCGAGTTTTCATTGCTATCCCTCTGAAGTTCGTTTTTTACCATTTAGCCATAGTAAAAACATGAATTGTTTGATTTCGCGCATATTCGCTCATAATTCGAAAGTGAAACGTGATTTCATGCGCCTTTCGGAACATTTTGGCAATCTTATTTAATAATGTGTGCGGTAATTCACATTTAATTTATGAATGTTTTCTTAACATCGCGGCAACTCAAAAAAACAGCAGGTTCTTCCACTGAATCAGGCTGTTAATCATAAATAAGACCATGGGCCACGGAGGCTATAAATGTTGAGTATTTTTAAACCAGCGCCACATAAAGCGCGCTTACCTGCTGCGGAGATCGACCCGACCTATCGTCGATTGCGCTGGCAAATTTTCCTGGGGATCTTCTTTGGTTATGCCGCTTACTATCTGGTTCGTAAGAACTTTGCTCTTGCAATGCCTTACCTGGTGGAGCAGGGATTCTCGCGTGGCGATTTAGGTTTTGCGCTTTCAGGGATCTCAATCGCCTATGGATTTTCGAAATTCATCATGGGCTCGGTATCGGATCGCTCGAATCCGCGCGTTTTCCTGCCAGCAGGTTTGATTCTTGCTGCGGCAGTGATGCTGTTTATGGGCTTTGTGCCGTGGGCGACTTCCAGCATTGCGGTGATGTTCGTGCTGCTGTTCCTCTGCGGCTGGTTCCAGGGGATGGGGTGGCCGCCGTGTGGTCGTACCATGGTGCACTGGTGGTCACAGAAAGAACGTGGCGGCATTGTATCGGTGTGGAATTGTGCGCATAACGTCGGTGGTGGTATTCCGCCGCTGTTATTCTTGCTGGGGATGGCCTGGTTCAATGACTGGCACGCGGCGCTTTATATGCCTGCTTTCTGTGCCATTCTGGTGGCGCTTTTCGCTTTTGCTATGATGCGCGATACCCCGCAATCCTGTGGTCTGCCGCCGATCGAAGAGTACAAAAATGATTACCCGGACGACTATAACGAAAAAGCGGAACAGGAACTGACCGCGAAGCAGATTTTCATGCAGTACGTACTGCCGAACAAACTGCTGTGGTACATCGCTATCGCCAACGTGTTCGTTTATTTGCTTCGCTACGGCATCCTCGACTGGTCGCCAACTTACCTGAAAGAGGTGAAACACTTCGCGCTGGATAAATCTTCCTGGGCCTATTTCCTTTATGAGTACGCGGGCATTCCGGGCACCCTACTGTGCGGCTGGATGTCGGATAAAGTCTTCCGTGGCAACCGTGGTGCAACCGGCGTCTTCTTTATGACTCTGGTGACCATCGCAACTATCGTTTACTGGATGAACCCGGCGGGCAACCCGACCGTAGATATGATTTGTATGATTGTCATTGGCTTCCTGATTTATGGCCCTGTCATGCTGATCGGTCTGCACGCGCTGGAACTGGCACCGAAAAAAGCGGCAGGTACGGCAGCGGGCTTTACCGGTCTGTTTGGTTACCTGGGCGGTTCGGTGGCGGCGAGTGCGATTGTTGGCTACACCGTGGACTTCTTCGGCTGGGATGGCGGCTTTATGGTAATGATTGGCGGCAGCATTCTGGCGGTTATCTTGTTGATTGTTGTGATGATTGGCGAAAAACGTCGCCATCAGGAATTACAGCAAAAACGCAACGGAGGCTAATGGCATGAAATTGACGCTGAAAAACCTTAGCATGGCGATCATGATGAGTGGAATGATCATGGGAAGCAGTGCAATGGCGGCAGACAATAGCGAGAAAATTGTAATAGCCCATCGCGGCGCCAGTGGTTATTTACCGGAGCATACGCTGCCAGCAAAAGCGATGGCATATGCACAGGGCGCTGACTATCTGGAGCAGGATTTGGTAATGACCAAAGACGACCATCTGGTCGTCCTGCATGACCACTATCTTGATCGCGTTACTGATGTCGCCGATCGTTTTCCGAATCGGGCGCGTAAAGATGGTCGCTACTACGCGATAGATTTCACGCTGGATGAAATTAAGTCTCTGAAATTTACCGAAGGTTTCGATATTGTAAACGGCAAAAAAGTGCAGACTTTCCCCGGGCGATTCCCGATGGGTAAGTCTGACTTTCGTGTCCACACTTTCGAAGAAGAGATTGAATTTATTCAGGGATTAAATCACTCGACGGGGAAAAATATTGGCATCTATCCAGAAATTAAAGCGCCGTGGTTCCATCATCAGGAAGGGAAGGATATTGCGGCAAAAACGCTGGAAGTGTTGAAAAAATATGGTTACACCAACAAAGGGGACAAAGTTTATTTGCAATGCTTTGATGCTGATGAGCTGAAACGCATTAAAAATGAGCTGGAACCGAAAATGGGCATGAATCTCAATCTGGTTCAGTTGATTGCTTATACTGACTGGAATGAAACTCAGCAGAAGCAGCCGGACGGAACCTGGGTAAATTACAGCTATGACTGGATGTTTAAGCCGGGTGCCATGAAGCAGGTGGCGGAATATGCCGACGGTATTGGCCCCGATTACCATATGGTGATTGATGAGACATCACAGCCGGGCAATATCAAACTGACTGGAATGGTGAAAGATGCACAGCAGAATAAGCTGGTGGTGCATCCTTATACCGTGCGGTCGGATAAACTGCCGGCATATACGACCGATGTGAATCAACTGTATGACGCTCTGTATAACAAAGCAGGTGTTAATGGGTTGTTTACGGACTTCCCGGATAAGGCAGTAAAATTCCTCAATAAAGAGTAAATTCAGTGTCGGATGGCACTTATGTGCCATCCGATGCCACTCTTCATCCACACCCCTACATATAGTGGACATAGTTAATTCTTCAATAAAATCTGTTGATTATCCTTACTTGCTGTTATTTGGAGCGGGATGACTTGTTCCCGGCAAAAGAAATCCATTAAGAAACACTTTTTATTAAGTTTTTCTTAAGGTAAACACCTATAGTCATTGTCGTTAACAATAAAGACAGGCGACAGGGTATGGCTGTTTCAGCAAAACACGATGAGTTTAATCATTGGTGGGCTACAGAAGGTGACTGGGTTGAAGAGCCGAATTTCCGCCGTAACGGCATGAGCGGGGTGCAATGCGTCGAGCACAACGGCAAAAAGTTGTACGTGAAGCGCATGACTCACCACTTGTTTTATTCTATCCGCTATCCGTTTGGGCGTCCGACGATTGTGCGCGAGGTTGCGGTGATAAAAGATCTGGAACGCGCTGGCGTGATTGTGCCGAAAATCGTTTTTGGAGAAGCGGTGAAAATTGATGGCGAATGGCGCGCGTTGCTGGTGACAGAAGATATGGCGGGATTTGTCAGCATTGCTGACTGGTATTCACAACACGCAGTAACGCCTTATTCCGACGATGTGCGGCAAGCCATGTTGAAAGCGGTGGCGTTGGCATTTAAAAAGATGCATAGCGTTAATCGTCAGCATGGTTGCTGTTATGTTCGCCATATCTATGTGAAAACAGAAGGTAAGGCAGAAGCCGGTTTTCTTGATCTGGAGAAAAGTCGCCGTCGTCTGCGTCGCCATAAAGCGATTCATCATGACTTCCGCCAGCTGGAGAAATATCTGGAACCGATCCCCAAAGCCGACTGGGAGCAGGTGAAAGCGTATTATTCTGCCATGTAATCGTTGTAGGCCAGATAAGACGCATAAGCGTCGCATCTGGCGTTAGTACCCGATCACATCTCGATTTCAATATCGCCTTTTGCCCGGCAACAACAGGGCAAAATTTCCCCCGGCTGAATAAAGGCTAACGGTTCGGTAATCCAGTCCACCTGGCCTGCAACAAGGCGCGTGCGACAGGAGCCGCAGTAGCCTTCGCGGCACTGATACTCAACTGCCACATTGTGGGATTCCAGCGCCGCCAGCAGGGAAGGGTGTTCATCCTGGCACAGCAGTTGTGTGCCAGTGATGCGCAGGGTAACGCGAGCCATCAGAGTTGGAAGTTACTCAAATCGTCGGTGTCTACTTCCGAGTCAATCTGTCCGACCAGATAAGAACTGACTTCCACTTCCTGCGGAGCAACCTGTACGTTATCAGACACCAGCCAGGTGTTGATCCACGGGATCGGGTTGGAGCGCGTCTGGAACGGCAGATCTAAACCAACCGCCTGCATACGGATATTGGTGATGTACTCGACGTACTGGCAGAGAATGTCTTTATTCAGACCAATCATCGAACCGTCGCGGAACAGATAATCCGCCCAATCTTTCTCTTGCTGTGCTGCCTGAACGAACAGGTCATAGCACTCTTGCTTACACTCTTCGGCAATTTCCGCCATCTCAGGATCGTCCGCGCCGCTACGCAACAGATTCAGCATATGCTGAGTACCGGTCAGGTGCAGGGCTTCGTCACGGGCAATCAGACGAATAATTTTGGCGTTGCCTTCCATCAGCTCACGTTCAGCGAATGCGAAAGAGCAAGCGAAGCTGACGTAGAAACGAATCGCTTCCAGCGCGTTAACGCTCATCAGGCAGAGATACAGTTTTTTCTTCAGCTCGCGCAGGCTAACGGTCACGGTTTTGCCGTTGACGGTATGAGTGCCTTCGCCAAGCAGATGCCAGTAACTGGTCATTTCGATCAGTTCGTCGTAGTAAGCTGAAATCCCTTCCGCGCGTTTCTGGATCTGCTCGTTGGTGACGATATCGTCAAACACAACAGACGGATCGTTAACGATATTACGAATGATGTGCGTGTAGGAGCGGGAGTGAATTGTTTCCGAAAACGCCCAGGTTTCTACCCAGGTTTCCAGTTCGGGAATGGAAATCAGCGGCAGCAGCGCCACGTTCGGGCTACGACCCTGAATGGAATCCAGCAGCGTCTGATATTTCAGGTTGCTGATAAAGATGTGTTTTTCGTGCTCCGGCAGCGCCTGATAATCGATACGGTCGCGGGAGACGTCAACTTCTTCCGGGCGCCAGAAGAAAGAGAGCTGCTTTTCGATCAATTTTTCGAAGATTTCATATTTTTGCTGATCGTAGCGAGCCACGTTGACCGGCTGACCAAAGAACATGGGTTCTTTGAGCTGATCATTCTTCGTCTGTGAAAAGGTGGTATATGCCATGAATGTGTCCTGTGGTTTTATTACCCCTCACCCTAACCCTCTCCCGCAAGGGGAGAGGGGACGGTTTGGTGCAAAGGCTGGGGGATTATCAGATCTTACATGCGCCGCTTTCGCAGCCATCGTCCTGGATTGACGGCACCAGATCGTCCTGCGCGTCTTCAGCGCCGTCACGGGTGTTCTGATAATACAGCGTTTTGACCCCGAATTTGTAGGCGGTGAGCAGGTCTTTCAGCAACTGCTGCATCGGCACTTTTCCTGACGGGAAACGTGACGGATCGTAGTTGGTGTTAGCAGAGATCGACTGATCGATAAATTTCTGCATGATACCCACCAGTTGCAGGTAGCCATCGTTACCCGGCATTTCCCACAGCAGCTCATAGGCGTCGTGCAGGTGTTCGTAGTCAGGCACCACCTGGCGCAAAATACCGTCTTTCGACGCTTTAATGCTGACGTAACCGCGCGGCGGCTCAATACCGTTAGTGGCGTTGGAGATCTGCGAAGAGGTCTCGGACGGCATCAGAGCAGAAAGCGTGGAGTTACGCAGGCCGTGCGTTTTGATTGACTCACGCAACGCTTCCCAGTCGTAATGCAGCGGTTCATTGGCGATAGCATCCAGATCTTTCTTGTAGGTATCGATCGGCAGGATGCCTTTCGCGTAAGTGGTTTCGTTAAACCACGGACACGCGCCTTGCTCTTTCGCCAGCTCGTTAGACGCTTTCAGCAGGTAATACTGAATGGCTTCGAAGGTTTTATGCGTCAAGTTGTTGGCGCTGCCGTCGGAGTAGCGTTTACCGTGCTTCGCCAGGTAGTAAGCGAAGTTGATTACACCAATACCCAGCGTGCGACGACCCATCGCTCCGCGTTTGGCTGCCGGGATCGGGTAGTCCTGATAATCCAGCAACGCGTCGAGTGCGCGTACCGCCAGAATCGCCAGCTCTTCCAGTTCATCCAGGCTATTAATTGCGCCCAGGTTGAAAGCAGACAGCGTACACAGCGCGATTTCACCGTTTTCGTCGTTGACGTCATTGAGCGGTTTGGTCGGCAGGGCGATTTCCAGGCACAGGTTAGACTGGCGCACTGGTGCAATAGCCGGATCAAACGGGCTGTGGGTGTTGCAGTGGTCAACGTTCTGAATATAGATACGACCGGTAGACGCACGTTCCTGCATCATCAGCGAGAACAGCTCAACGGCTTTCACACGCTGTTTGCGGATGCTGTCGTCTTTCTCATATTTGGTGTACTGGCGCTCAAATTCTTCCTGATCGGCGAAGAACGCGTCGTACAACCCTGGTACATCGGACGGGCTGAACAGGGTGATATCTTCACCTTTCAGCAGGCGGGTATACATCAGTTTGTTGATTTGTACCCCGTAGTCCATATGACGCACGCGGTTGCCTTCAACCCCACGGTTGTTTTTCAGCACCAGCAGGCTTTCTACTTCCAGATGCCAAATTGGGTAGAACAGCGTTGCTGCACCGCCGCGCACACCGCCCTGAGAGCAGGATTTCACCGCCGTCTGGAAATGTTTGTAGAACGGAATACAACCGGTGTGGAACGCTTCGCCACCGCGAATCGGGCTACCCAGCGCACGAATACGCCCGGCGTTGATACCGATACCCGCACGCTGGGAAACGTATTTTACAATCGCGCTGGAAGTCGCGTTGATGGAATCCAGGCTGTCGCCGCATTCGATCAGTACGCAGGAGCTGAACTGACGAGTCGGGGTACGCACGCCGGACATGATTGGCGTCGGCAGCGAAATTTTAAATGTGGAAACCGCGTCGTAAAAACGCTTCACATATTGCAGACGGGTTTCACGCGGATAGTTTGAGAACAGGCAGGCAGCAACCAGAATATACAGGAACTGGGCGCTTTCGTAGATCTCGCCGGTTACGCGGTTTTGTACCAGATATTTGCCTTCCAGTTGCTTAACGGCAGCGTAAGAGAAGGTCATATCACGGTCGTGATCGATAAACGTGTCCATCTGCTTGAACTCTTCTTCCGTGTAGTCTTCCAGCAGATGATTATCGTATTTGCCCATTTCGACCATTTTCTTCACATGGTCATACAGCGCAGGCGGCTCAAACTGGCCGTAGGCTTTTTTACGCAGGTGGAAAATTGCCAGGCGCGCGGCGAGGTACTGATAATCCGGTGCTTCACGGGAGATCAGGTCTGCGGCAGCCTTGATAATGGTTTCGTGGATGTCAGAAGTCTTGATACCGTCATAAAACTGAATGTGGGAGCGCAGTTCGACCTGGGAAATCGAAACGTTATGCAGTCCTTCTGCCGCCCAATCCAGAACGCGATGGATTTTGTCGAGATTGATGCGCTCTGTGCTACCGTTGCGCTTTGTCACCAGCAGATTCTGATTCATGTATGTAGTACCTGTTCTTTCCGAAATAGTTTCATGCAGACTACCTGTAGTGAGGGAAGTCGCTACAAACACTATATATAGGGGGTATGTTTGGGATTCACTGCAAGATAGTGTGAAAATGGCCCTCTTGCAAGTGTATAACTTTGTGGATAACTCGCGACGGAAAAGGCGGCTTCCACGCACCTTAGGTCAGACAAGGTGTTCGGGAAAGTCAATGGGAAGAGAAAAAATTGTTAAAAATAACCGTTCGGTGATTTCTTGAACGTTCAATTTAAGATAATTATTGATCAAGGTTATTTATTGCGCTTATGTCAGATGTGGCGAAAATTGATACCATCACAAACTCATATCACGTCGACACTTATTGTTATGTTTATGATGTGAGCAAATGTAAAGAGGTGTGGTTCACGAAACAGATATTTTTTAATCAGTAGATGTAAAATAAAAGTTTGCGATATTGATTATTCCAGGTAAACAAGAAATGAATTAATCAGTTTAATATGTTTTAATTATCATTGTTTAATAATCAGGTAAACTTTGAAAGAAATAATTAATTCCTTTCTGTAAATATTATTACTGGTACGCTTATTTTAAAAATTTCTTGTTTACAATTGGTTATTATCTACAATCGCAATATGCCTTTTAATGATAGCCTGTTATTTCTCACAGGCTGTCAGATCATGAGTAAAAAATGGATTATTTTTATCAGGAAAGGGTATCTGTTAATTTTCCTGGCTGTCGTTGCTTGCGTGTTTACGCGTGCAAACGCGGCGTCGCAGATTCTGTCTTCATGTCAGGGGGTTAATGTTTCTACCAGTTGCCTGGCCAGTCGCCAGAGCCTCTCAGGTAGTATGCAGACCTGGAGTGTTGCTGACGGGCAATGGCTTATTTTTTCCTCTATGGCAAATGATGCCAGTGGCGGGGCGGTATTTTTACAACAAGGAGCTGATTTCATATTGTCAGCACAAGGTGGAACAGGTATGACTCTGTTCGAAAATAATACCGTGAGTGGTGAATATAATAATGGAGGTGCTATTTTTGCGAAAGAAAACTCAACGCTGAATCTTACTCAGGTTATCTTCGACAGTAATGTGGCAGGAGGATATGGCGGGGCAATCTATTCTGCGGGTACAAATGACGCTGGTGATATTGATCTTAGCGTTACCAATGCTGTATTTACAGGTAATATTGCTAACGACGGCAAAGGTGGCGCAATTTATTCGATTAATAATAATATTTACTTAAATAATACGATTTTTAATCATAATCGGGCATATACATCAACAAGTTACAGTGATGGCGATGGTGGCGCTATCGATATCACTGATAATAATACGGAAACCATTCACCCATCAGAGTTCACAATAATTAATAACACCACGTTTACAGATAATATTGCTGAAGGTTACGGTGGCGCAATTTATAGCAGTAGTACGAACTCTCCCTATCTTATTGATATTTCGGTTGATGCCAGCTACAGCTACAACGGTGGCGTTTTGATGGATGAGAACAACAGTGCCGCAGGATATGGCGATGCGCCATCTGCATCGGCGGGCGGCTTTATGTACATCGATTCAAGTCAGGTCAGGTTTGATATCGCTGGTAATAAAACGTTGATTATTGGTGACCTGAGCAACGATGGTGCGCTCGATTCCATTGCCGGAACCGGAAGTATCAGCAAAACCGGCGCAGGCGAACTGGTGCTTAATGCGGATAATAATAATTTTACCGGCGAGATGCGGGTTGAAAACGGTGAAGTGACGCTGGGGCGTAGCAATTCGCTGATGAATGTTGGCGATGATCGTTGCCAGAGTAATCCACAAAATTGCTATGGACTGATGGTCGGCAGTATCAGTCATCGGGATGATCAGGCAGAACTTAACGTTGGCGCAACACAGCAGACTTTTGTTCACTCACTGACGGGTTTTCAGAATGGCACTTTAAATATTGATGCTGGCGGTAACGTGACGGTAAATGCCGGCGGGTTTAGCGGAACTATTGAAGGTGAAGGGCAACTGACCATTGCCGAAAATGGTAGCTATGCGCTGGCGGGGGCGTCGTCGATGGCACTGACCGGCGATGTCGTGGTAGAAGATGGCGCAATCCTCTCGCTGGCGGGAAACGCGGCGGATCTGGCGGCGATGCAGGACGATCCGCAGTCAATTGTATTAAACGGTGGCGTATTAGATCTTTCCGATTTCACCACCTGGCAGAGCGGTACGTCAGAGAACGATGGGCTGGAAATCAGTGGTAACGGCGGTACGGTGATTGGTCAGCAGGACGTTGTCGATCTTTATGGTGGTGAGGATTTGCATATTGGCGATGACGGGAAAAAAGGCGTCTATGTAGTGGTAGATGCAGGCGATGGACAGGTAAGCCTGGCGAATGACAATCAATACCTCGGCACAACACAAATCGCTTCCGGCACGCTGGTGGTGAGCAACAATTCTCAGCTTGGTGATACTCACTATAACCGCCAGGTTATCTTCACTGATAATCAACAAGATAGCGCGATGGAGATTACGGCTGATGTCGATACTCGCTCTGCGATGGCTGGTCATGGGCGTGATATCGAAATGCGCGCTGATGGCGAAATTGTGGTTGATGATGGTGCTGTGACGCAGTGGGGCGCATTGATGGCCGACAGCAGTGGACAGCACCAGGACGCGGGAACCACACTGACGAAAACCGGTGCAGGCACGCTGGAACTGACTGCCAGCGGCACGGCGCAGTCGGCAGTGCGAGTGGAAGAAGGTACGCTGAAAGGTGATGTTGCGGATATCTTTCCTTACGCTTCGTCGCTGTGGGTTGGTGACGGGGCAACGTTCGAGACTGGCGCGGATCAGGATATTCAGTCTATTGATGCCAGTTCCAGTGGCACTATCGACATCAGCGATGGCACGGTTTTGCGTTTAACCGGGCAGGATGCGTCTGTGGCGCTCGACGCCTCATTATTTAACGGTGGCGGTACGCTGGTGAATGTCACCGATGGCGTTACGTTAACGGGCGAGCTTAATACCAACCTTGAAACTGACAGCCTGACTTATCTTCCTGGCGTGACGATCAATGGTGATCTGAGCAATACTTTCGGCGCGGTTAGCCTGCAAAATGGCGTCGTTGGCGATACGCTGATGGTAAACGGTGATTACACCGGCGGCGGTACGTTACTGCTCGACAGCGAATTAAACGGCGACGACTCAGCAAGCGACCAGTTGGTGTTGAACGGTAATACTGCTGGCAATACCACGGTTGTGGTTAACCCCATTACTGGCATTGGCGATCCGACATCTACAAGTATAAAAGTGGTTGATTTCGCTGGCGATCCCACACAATTTCAAAATAACGCGCAGTTCAGTCTGGCGGGCAGCGGCTACGTCAATATGGGAGCGTATGACTACACGCTGGTGGAAGATAACAACGACTGGTATTTGCGATCACAAAAAGTCACGCCGCCATCGCCACCTGATCCAGACCCGACTCCCGATCCTGATCCCACGCCCGCTTATCAGCCGGTGTTGAATGCAAAAATTGGTGGATATCTTAATAACCTGCGGGCTGCAAATCAGGCGTTTGTGATGGAGCGACACGATCACGCAGGTAGCAACGGTCAGACGCTGCATTTGCGCATTATCGGCGGACGTTATCATTACACGGCTGCGGGGCAACTGGCTCAGCATGAAGACACCTCTACGGTGCAGCTTAGCGGTGATCTGTTTAGGGGGCGCTGGGGCGATGATGGCGAATGGATGCTTGGGATTGTCGGTGGCTACAGCGATAACCAGGGCGACAGCCGCTCGAATATGACTGGAACTCGCGCCGATAACCAGAACCACGGTTATGCCGTTGGGCTGACTTCGAGCTGGTTTCAGCATGGTAGCCAGCAGCAGGGGGCGTGGCTGGATAGCTGGCTGCAATACGCGTGGTTTAGCAATGATGTTTCCGAACAAGGCGATGGCGCGGATCATTACCACTCGTCGGGTATTGTCGCCTCGCTGGAAGCTGGCTATCAGTGGTTACCGGGGCATGGTGTGGTAATCGAACCACAGGCGCAGGTGATTTATCAGGGCGTGCAGCAAAATGATTTTACCGCCGCTAACCGTGCGCGGGTGTCGCAATCGCAGGGCGATGATATTCAGACGCGTGTCGGGATACATAGCGAATGGCGTAATGCTTTCCATATCACGCCAACCCTGGATCTGAATTATTATCACCATCCCCATTCGGCGGAAATTGAAGACGATGGCAGCAATATCAGCGACGATGCGGCGAAGCAGCGTGGTGAAATAAAAGTGGGGATAACAGGCAATATTAGCCAGCGAGTTTCCCTGCGCGGCAGCGTCGCATGGCAGAAGGGAAGTGATGATTTTGCCCAGACGGCAGGATTTTTGTCGATGACGGTGAAATGGTAATTGTTGTCCGCCCGGCATCGTTGCCGGATGCGGCGTAAACGCCTTATCCGACCTACGGGGGAGTCATTTGTAAGCCTGATAAGACGCGGCAAGCGTCGCATCAGGCATTGGTACGGTTGCCGGATGAATCCGGTCAACAGGAGAGCCATTTGTAGGCCTGATAAGACGCGGCAAGCGTCGCATCAGGCATTGGTACGGTTGCCAGATGAATCCGGTCAACAGGGGAGTCATTTGTAGGTCTGATAAGACGCGGCAAGCGTCGCATCAGGCATTGGCGCGGTTGTCAGATGTATCCGGTCAACAATCTCACTTATTCTGCGTGTGCAGCATATAGTTCACATCCACGCCGGGGCCGAGCTTAAAAGTATTTGTGATTGGGTTGTAATGTAGCCCGGTCATATGGCGCTCTTTAAGACTGGTCTGATCCACCCAGCCCAGCAGTTCTGCCGGTTTAATAAACTTCTTCACATCATGCGTGCCTTTGGGCACCATGCGCAAAATATATTCCGCGCCGACCACCGCCATCAGCCATGACTTGCCGTTGCGGTTAAGCGTGGAGAAAAAGACATCGCCGCCCGGTTTCACCAGTTGCGCACAGGCTCTAACCACTGACTGTGGATCGGGGACGTGCTCCAGCATCTCCATGCAGGTCACCACATCATACTGTCCGGCATGTTTTGCTGCGTGTTCTTCAACGGTTTCCTGCACGTACTCCACCTGAATACCGCTTTCCAGCGCGTGTAGCTTTGCAACCTGTAGCGGTTCAAAACCCATATCCAGGCCGGTCACCGTCGCGCCTTCGCGCGCCATACTCTCAGCCAGAATGCCGCCGCCACAACCGACATCGAGCACCTTTTTGCCAAATAAACCGC
>ERZ1034901.1354-NODE-1354-length-17101-cov-32.858559_pt1 | contig 17101 bp, 17 predicted proteins | sample MGYA00520628_ERZ1034901 | MGnify/ENA primary metagenome ERZ1034901 (study PRJEB33766, sample SAMN09781783) | gut metagenome | biome: gut microbiome | host: Homo sapiens | place: Madagascar | study: EMG produced TPA metagenomics assembly of the PRJNA485056 data... | reverse complement strand
GTCGCCCCCATTAGAGCTTGCGTTTGGTGGTAGCGTTTGATGGCTGCGTTTGGTGCTTGAAGAAACGCAAGCACTAATGGGGGCGACGCGTCTCGCGTCGGGAAAAGAGGCAGCTATTATTTAGTAGCGTTCGTATTTTCCTCCTTTTTCTATCCCGACGCGGGACGCGTCGCCCCCATTAGTGCTTGCGTTTTGTCGCAGCGCGTTTCAGGCCATGCGAAGCTGAATTCAGAACTTCAATTAGTAATTCTCGGCTCTCAGCTCAAAGTAGCTCTGCGGGTGGTTGCACACGGGGCAGATTTCGGGAGCCTTCTTGCCTATCACAATATGGCCACAGTTAGAGCACTGCCATACGCTGTCGCCATCGCGGCTGAACACAATAGCGTCCTCAATGTTCTTGAGCAAACGGCGGTAGCGTTCCTCATGCGTCTTTTCGATGGCGCCTACCATTTCAAACTTTGCGGCTATCTCGTCAAAGCCCTCCTCGCGTGCCTCCTTGGCAAAGGTGGCATACATGTCGGTCCACTCATAGTTCTCGCCATTGGCAGCATCGGCCAAGTTGTCGGGTGTGCCGGGCACTGCGCCGCCATGCAGATATTTGAACCATAATTTGGCATGTTCCTTCTCATTGCGCGAGGTTTCCTCAAAGATGTTGGCCATCTGTACATAGCCGTCCTTCTTGGCCTTCGAGGCATAGTATTGGTACTTGGTGTGAGCCTGCGATTCGCCGGCAAAGGCTGCTTCGAGGTTCTTTTCGGTGCGAGTTCCTTTAAGTGATTTCATATCAATAATATTAGTCAAGTTGTAAAAAAAGAGAGTCCCGCACTTACAGTCGTAGCGGTGCTATAACATGCAGTTTGCGGGACTCGTGAAATATTAAAGTTTCAAATCGGGCAACACAAGTGAAGCCTTATTTGTTACCAAAGTAGCGCTTGTACAAGCCCTCGAAACCGCGGCCGTGACGTGCTTCGTCGCGTGCCATTTCGTGTACGGTGTCGTGAATGGCGTCGAGGTTCAGTTCCTTGGCACGCTTGGCAATGCGGGCCTTGTCCTCGCAAGCACCAGCCTCAGCGTTCATACGCTTTTCGAGGTTGGTCTTGGTGTCCCACACACAGTCGCCGAGCAACTCGGCAAACTTTGAAGCGTGCTCTGCCTCCTCAAAAGCATAGCGCTTGAAAGCCTCAGCTATTTCGGGATAGCCCTCGCGGTCGGCCTGGCGGCTCATGGCCAAATACATGCCCACCTCGGTGCACTCGCCATTGAAGTGAGCGTTGAGGTCCTTAATCATCTCGTCATCGCAGCCCTTGGCCACACCTACTTCGTGTTCGGCCACGAACTGCATGGCACCGTCCTCCTTCAGTTCCTTGAACTTTGAAGCGGGCACACCACACATGGGGCATTTTTCGGGAGCATGTTCACCTTCGTATACGTAACCACAAACTGTGCAAATAAATTTCTTTTTCATAATGAGTTGAGTTTTAGTAGATTGTTGTTGCCTCGTTCCTTGCCACACCGTGGGTGGGAGCCTTGGCAACGGTTGTTATGTTTCGTTGTTGAGTTAATTATCCTTGTTCAGTGCGGCGCACCTTGGGCAGCAGCCGCGCAAGTAAAGCTGGGCGTCCTCCGTTTGAAAATTGTCGGGCACACAGGCGCATTTTATCAATTCGGCCTGATTAAGTTTCATGTCATACACGCGGCCACAATGTGTGCACAGAAAGTGTGCGTGTGGCGAGGTGTCGGCATCAAAACAGCAGTTGCGCTCATCAATGGTCAGCTGCAGTGCGGCCCCCTTTTCGGTGAGCAACTTCAGGGTGTTGTACACCGTGGTTTTCGACAGGGTCGGTATGGAGGGGTGCAGTGCCGTGTAAATTTCGTCGGCGGTGGGGTGCGTACGGTGCTCTATCAAGTAGGTCATCACCGCCATGCGTTGCAGCGAGGGCTTGATGCCATGGGCTTGAAGATAGCTGAGCGTCGTGTTCGTTTCCATTCGTCGGTTATTTGTAATGATTACAATTATGATTACGATGCAAAAGTACGGACTTAGTTATTACCATGCAAGTTTTCGAGCAACTTTTTTTGCCGAAATATGATTTTTTTACCCTATATATGTTCTATAACACAATAAGGCATGGATTTTAATTCTTTGTAAGGGGGAAAAGTGCACAGTGCAGACAAAAACCTCTGTGCACACACCTACATTTATTTTTTTGCCAAACTGTCTGCACTCTGCACTAAACGCACAATAATCATTGATATTCAACATGTTGCGCAGTGTAGACACCATCGAAAATCGTATGCACTATTATGTACACGCTTCTGCACAATGCGAGTTTACCACAAAAAGAGAGCGGTTTTACGGCATAGGGTGGCAGAAAAATCTGTTTATCCGACAGAAATTCTGCTCGCCCTATACCGTAAAACCGCTCTCCTTTTGTGGTAAACTCGCATTGTGCATTGGCGTGTGCAGACAGTAGTGCATACAATTTTCGCATTTGTCTACACGCCTTTACGCATTGATTATCAAAGGTTTAACCCCTAAAAGTGTAGAGTGTAGACAAAACGGCAAATTAAAAATTGAAGGGTGAGTGTATGCACTAATTTGTCTGCACTCGTCTACACTTGCCTGCACTTGTCTACACTCGTATTCTACACTACATGGTCATTTGCGCGGCAGCAGCCTCGGCACAACGTTCGCCGTCGACAGCGGCACTAACTATGCCACCCGCATAACCGGCACCCTCGCCACAGGGGTAGAGTCCACTGATGCCAACATGGCACAAGGTTTCGTGATTGCGCAAAATGCGCACTGGGGCCGAGGTGCGCGTTTCAACAGCTATGACGGTGGCCTCGTTGGTAAGGAAACCACGGCTGCGGCGGCCAAAAGCGTTGAAACCTTCAATCAGACGCGTAGTGATGAAACGCGGCATCCAAAAGTGGAGGGGCGACGACACCAGACCGGGCGAGTAGCTCGACTTGGGCAGGTCGTAACTCAAACGACAGTTGACAAAGTCGGCCATGCGCTGTGCGGGGGCGGTTTGGCTGCGGTTGCCTTGTTGCCAGCATGCCTTTTCGAGTGCCTCTTGCAGATACATCATACGCAAAGGATTGGCCGGGTTGTTGATGCCTTGGTGTGTCTCGGCAAAGGTGCCATCGGCCATGGCCTCAGTAAGGAAGGGGGCAAGCTCGCCGTCGAGGTCCTCAGGACGTGTTTCGACCACCATGCCCGAATTGCTCCAGGCAGAATTGCGCGACGAGGGGCTCATGCCGTTCACCACAATTTGCTGCGGTCCGCTGGCTGCGGGCACAACTATGCCGCCCGGGCACATGCAGAAACTATACACGCCGCGGCCGCCGCTCTGTGCCACATAGCTATACTCAGCTGCGGGCAAATACTTGCCACGCCCATTGGCGTTGTGATACTGTATTTGGTCGATGAGTGTGGCGGGGTGTTCCAAGCGCACGCCCACGGCTATGCCTTTTTGCTCGAGTGCCACACCTTGCGCGTGCAAGTAGCGATAAACGTCGCGCGCCGAATGGCCCGTGGCCAAAATGACGGGGCCGTAGTAGGCTTGTCCGTTATGGCAGGTAACGCCTTTAACGGCTTCGTCTTCGATGATCAGACTATCTACACGGGTATTGAAATGCACCTCGCCACCGCAGGCTATAATTTGGTTGCGCATAGCCTCGATGATGCGTGGCAACCGGTCGGTGCCAATGTGGGGGTGGGCGTCAATCAAGATGTCGGTGCTGGCACCAAACTGGCAGAATACACGCAATATTTTGTCAACATTGCCACGTTTCTTTGAACGGGTGTAGAGTTTGCCGTCGGAGAAGGCTCCTGCCCCACCCTCGCCAAAGGAGTAGTTGCTCTCGGCATCGACCTTGTGCTCGCGCGATATGAGGGCAATGTCCTTGCGGCGTTCGTGCACATCTTTGCCACGCTCAAGCACCACGGGACGCTTGCCAAGCTCTATCAGACGCAAGGCGGCAAAGAGTCCGCCAGGACCAGCACCTACCACCACCACACGGGGGGCACGGCTCACATCTTGATAGCTGACGGGCTCGAAGTCGAGCTGGGGCGGCATTTCATTGACGTAAGCCTCGACGGTGAGGTTGACAAGAATGGTGCGTTGGCGGGCGTCAATGCTGCGTTTGCGTATGCGCAGGGCATTGATGGTGCGCACATCTATGCCGCGCTCCTGCGCTATGTACTGCTTGAGTGCCTCCTCGTTATAGGCTATGTGGGGCGGCACACGCAATGTGATGTGGCGATTGTCGGTCACGTCCATGGTCATGGTGGGCAGCGGGGTGAGGTTGCGCTCACCGGGGGCCTGCGGACGGAACTTGCGCTGGGGGGCATCGTGACGCTGGGCGGTGCGCTTGCTGTCGCCTTTGCGCTCGCCTTTGTGGTCGCCTTTGTGGTCGCGGCGGGCGTTATTGCTTTTACCCTCGCGGCGGGCGTCACGATTGCCTCGGCTATAGTTGTTATCTTTTTTATACATAGTTGTTCTTATGGATATGGTGAACGGGTGTCTTTCTTATTGGCATGGTGGTGCGTGGCGCAAACGGCTTGCTATTTGCTATGCAAACAGTTCGCGAAGGGCGGCTTCGACTCTGCTTACCGGCACAATTTCGATGCCGGGCTGCCGGGTGTCGAGTCCTTTGACATTTCCCTCGGGAATGAGTATGCGTGTAAAACCTAACTTGGCGGCCTCGGCCACACGCTGACCTATGCGCGTCACCGGACGTATCTCGCCGCTCAAACCTACCTCGCCAGCCATACACACATTGCGCTCTATGGCGGTGTCGACATTGCTCGACAGTACCGACGCAATGACTGAGAGGTCGATGGCGGGGTCGGTGACGCGTATGCCTCCGGCTATGTTGAGGAACACGTCCTTCTGTGCCAATTTGAAACCGACACGCTTTTCGAGCACGGCAAGCAGCATGTTGAGACGGCGCAGGTCGAACCCGGTGGCAGAGCGCTGGGGGGTGCCATAGGCCGCGGTCGACACAAGGGCCTGTGTCTCGATAAGGAAGGGGCGCACGCCCTCGATGGCTGCGGCTATGGCTATGCCGCTGAGTTCGTCGCCGCCTTGGGTTAGGAGCAGTTCCGACGGATTGTCAACCGGACGCAGTCCGTTGCTGCACATTTCGTAAATGCCGAGTTCGGAGGTTGAACCGAAGCGGTTTTTGATGCTGCGCAATATGCGGTACATGTAATGGCGGTCGCCCTCAAACTGTAGCACGGTATCGACTATGTGCTCCAGCACTTTTGGTCCGGCTATGGCACCGTCCTTGGTGATGTGGCCCACCAATATGACGGGCACACCGCTCTCCTTGGCATACTTAAGCAGTGAGGCGGCGCACTCGCGTATTTGGGTGATAGAGCCTGGTGACGAGTCGACGGTTTCGACCGACATGGTTTGTATGGAGTCTATAACGACGAGGTCGGGCTGCACATTCTTGATGTGTGTAAAGATGTGTTCGAGCCGCGTTTCACACAGCAGCAACACGTCGCTTGAACGGTCAGATATGCGGTCGGCGCGCAATTTTATTTGACGCTCACTCTCCTCGCCGCTGACGTAGAGCACCTTGTAGCCTTGCATACGCACAAGGGTTTGCAGCAGCAGTGTAGACTTGCCTATGCCGGGTTCACCGCCTATCAGTGTCATGGAGCCTCGCACCACGCCTCCGCCCAACACGCGGTCGAGTTCATGGTCGTGGGTGAGCATACGTGGTTCTTCTGTGGCCGACACTTGCGACAGTGGCACGGGCTGTGGACTGTGTTTGTCTATGCCAGTGAGTGCCTGACGGGCTTGGCGCTCGCTCACGGCGGCCGATGTTTCGGGTCGTATGCTCATTTCTTTCATGGTGTTCCACGCACCACACGACGGGCACCGCCCCACCCATTTGGGCGAGTCCATGCCACACTCTGAACATACGTATACTGTTTTTGATTTTGCTGACATCTCTTAGGGTTAGGGGGTTAGAGGGTTAGGAGGTTAAGGGGTTAGGAGGTTAAGGGGTTAGGAGGTTAAGGGGTTAGGAGGTTAGAGGGTTAGGAGGTTAAGGGGTTAGGAGGTTAAGGGGTTAGGAGGTTAGAGGGTTAGGAGGTTAAAAGATTACTCTTGGTTATCTAATTCATAAAAGTGACTTTTTAACCTCCTAACCCTCTAACCTCCTAACCCTCTACCCCCCTAACCTCCTAACCCCCTAACCCAATTTACATACTTTCGAGGGCACGCTTCATGGCCACAAGTTCTTCCTTCACTTTGCGCAGGCGCTGTATGGCTTCGAGCGGTTGGGCAGTGCCCTGTTTGTTTTGCTTGAGCACCTCACGTGCAGCAGCCAGTTTAAGGCCGCGCACTTTTACAAGGTCGTAAATGGTACGTATCTTCTCTATATCCTCCTTGGTGTAACGACGCACACCACGTGAGCCTTTCTTGGGCGTTATCTGCTGCGGAAACTCTTTTTCCCAATAACGCAACAAGGTCTCGCTCACGCCGAGTATCTGCGCCACCTCGCTGATGACGTAATAATATTTATCGTCGCTGATTATTTTATCTGCCATAGTGTGTTGTATCAGTTTTAAGATTGCAATGCGGTGCCTGCCGCCTCAGCCTCGCGTATGAGTGGACGGGTGCTCTCCATAATGTCGAACAAGGCTTCTACCGTTTCGGCACGCAGCATGTTGATGCGCGTCTGACGGAAATTGGGAAGTCCCTTAAACAAAGGCGTGGCTGCCAAATGACGGCGTATGTGCAGTATGCCGCGGTACTCGTCAATACGTGCCACGCTTTGGCGCACTTGCTCCTTGAGCACATCGAGTTTCCAATCGGCTGTCATAGGCGCATACTGGCTGGGTATGACATCATCGACACTGTGGTCGCCCTCGTGTAAGGCATCGTGTATCTCCTTAAATATCCAGGGGCGGCCAAAGGTGGCGCGGCCTACCATGACGGCATCTACCCCGAACTGCTCAAATGCCCCGACGGCACCTTGCGCCGAAGTGATGTCGCCATTGCCTATGATGGGAATGCGCATGCGCGGATTGCGCTTGACCTCGCCTATCAAGCTCCAGTCGGCTTCGCCTGTGTACATCTGGGCACGGGTGCGCCCATGTATGGTGAGTGCCTGTATGCCGCAGTCCTGCAGTTGCTCGGCCAACGGCACTATTATTTTGTGCTCGGCGTCCCAGCCCAAACGGGTTTTGGCGGTGACGGGCACATCAACGGCATCAACCACTGCACGGGTTATTTCGAGCATGCGGGGCACGTCCTGCAACAAACCGGCACCAGCCCCCTTGCCTGCCACACGCTTGACGGGACAGCCAAAGTTGATGTCGAGCACATCGGGGTGGGCACGCTCCACTACTATCTGCGCAGCATCGCGCACAGCCACTGGGTCCTTGCCATATATCTGTATGGCCACTGGGCGCTCGGCCTGGCACACGGTGAGTTTTTCGAGACTTTTGTTGACCATGCGCACCAAGGCATCGGCTGCCACAAATTCGGAATATACCATTGACGCACCAAGACGACGGCAAAGCAAACGGAAACCGATGTCGGTTACGTCCTCCATGGGGGCTAACACCACTGGGCGGTCGCCAAGGTCGAGCGTTCCTATTTTCATTTATATGTAATTTGTAAGTGGGGATTTTGTATATCTTTTTTTAGAGTCACCGGCACGGTTCTAAGCAGCGGCCTGTGCAGCCTTGCCCGCACGGTGCAAGGGCATCAGGGCACCAGCCACAAGCAGCAGGGCTACTACAACGCGAATGGTTATGCTCCACCACGACGCGGGGGCATCGTCCTGGCCTAACGCCATGAGCACTACGGCCAACGTGTTGTTGGCGATGTGTGCCGGCAAACACAAACGTAAATTGCCCGAACGCAAATAGTACAAGCCGAGCACAACGCCTATGATGAAGGCGGGTATGCCTTGTGTCACATTGCCGTGTACCAGGGCAAAGGCTAATGCACCTATGGCTGCAGCGGCCCAACCAGGCACTTTGTGGCGGTAGAGGGTGCGCACAATGCCTACGCGGAAGACGAGTTCCTCGCACACCGGCCCGACTATGCACAACAACAACCAGCACAAGGGGTTGCCGAGCATGCCTTGAAAGAGTGCCATGTCGGCATCGGTGTTCATGCCGAGGGTTGTGAGGGCCTGCGACAGGGCTATGGCCATCATCAGCACGCCCAAAATGGCCGACAACACTTGCCACCAAGTCGGCTTGACGGGCACCACATCACGCTTGAGCTTGTGAAACTTGAATATGCCTAACAACTCTGGGCGCTCGGTGGCTTTGGCTCGCACGCCCTTTTCAAAACGGAAGAACCATAGCCACAGGCCTAACGCCAACAGCCCCTCGCCTACCAGCATGGAGATGCCGGTGGCCATGGGTGAAACGGTAAGTTGGTCGATGGGATAACCGGTGCCCAACTTGTCGAGATTTGAAAACAATAATGCCCCAAGGCCCGTCACCAACTGAACGGCGACGAACAGTATCAACATAGTTATTGCTGTCATAAGTGTGTGTTTAGTTTAGTTTCGTGTGTTGTTATTGCGGCACCGGTTGTCAGCTATTCACATCGTCGAGCATGGCTCGTACCACATCGGCATCAATGGCAAGTTGCTTTTGCAGTGCTTCGATGCTGTCGAAACGGTGTTCGTCGCGCACGCGGCGGTAAAAGCTGAGTTTGAGATGGTGGCCGTAAAGGTCGCCGCCGTCATAGTCGAGCAAGTGGGCCTCGATGGTTTGGTCGCTGCCATTGTCGAGTGTCGGCCGCCAGCCTATGTTGACCATGGCTTTGTAGCGGAAACCATCTATTTCGGCCCGTGCGGCATAAACACCGCGTCCGGGCACAAGCTGTTCGGCACAATCGGGACGGAGGTTGGCTGTGGGATAACCCATGAGCGAACCGGCATGGCGGCCCTCAACCACGCTGCCCTCAAGCTGATAGGGGCGGCCGAGGCAGGCTCGCGCCATCTCGACATTGCCACCCGTAAGGAAACGGCGTGTGGCTGATGAACTGATGCGCAGCTCGTCGGTATCGAAGGGGCGCTCGCGCAACACGTCTATACCGAGTTCCTTGCCATACTTTACGTAGTCTTTGTAACCGGCCGAAAGGTCGGAACCAAAATGGTGGTCGTAGCCTATGAGCAGGCACTGCACGTTGAGTTCCTTTTTCAACACCAGCTCCATAAACTCGCGCGAGGTGAGCATCGACATGGTGTGGTCGAAGTGCAACATGGCACAAGCGGCTAATCCCGTCTGTGCCAGCAGTTGCAACTTTTGCGCATTGGTGGTGAGCAACTCTGGCCAATAGCGCGTTTGCGACAAGGCCAGGCGCGGGTGTTCCTCAAAGGTGATGACAATAGGCATGAGTCCGCGGCGGGCTGCCTCGGCCTTTACTTGTTCTATCAAGTAGCAGTGGCCACGGTGCACGCCGTCGAAAAAACCTATGGCTGCGCAGCAACCTGTCGAATTATCAAGGTTGTGCTTGAACGTATGAAGTGTGTAATTTGCCATTTTCGTCAAAGTATTTTAGCCATTCGCTGTGGGCGGGGGCTACAAGGGCCTGCAAGCCGCATTGGCGCGCCGCCTCACAATTTACTTCGCTGTCGTCGAAAAACAAGATGTCGCCGGCGGGCACACCAATGCCCTCTGCCACTCTGGCAAATATTTCGGGGGCGGGTTTCTCTACGCCCAACTCGCACGACAAGAATATGTGTTCAAAAAAGTCTGTCACGTGCAAACCTTTGTAGCTGAACAGTGTGTCCTCGGCCATGCGCCAGTGTATGCAGTTGGTATTACTCAACAAGCACACGTGGTAGTGCTGCTTGATTTTGAGCAACATGTCGAGGCGGTCGGCCGGCACCGTGTCGAGATAACTCTGCCACGCTGCCACAAGGGCTTCGTCGGCCAAGTCGGCATGGCCGCTCAAGCGACGCAGTTCGTTGCAGAACTCGTGGGTGGTGATGCGACCCTGCTCAAGCTGGCTGAATATGCCTGACTGCTTGTAAGTGCCAAGGTACGGACGTATGTCGAAGCCTAAAGCATCGAACGCTGTCTCAACACGCGGACGGTTGAGGTCGACAAGCACACCACCGAAGTCGAAGAGCAATATGGGGTTATTCATTACCAGTCTTTACTATCTTATAAAGTTTGTCACTCGGGCGCACTTTCTCGGGCACAGGTATGGCCACACGCATGCCCTTGAGCGCCTTGTCCACATGGCCGTGGTCGCCATGTATGTCGGTAGCGGTCACGTAAAGTGCACCGGTTGTTGGGCCAACAATGAGCAACTTGTCGCCCACCTCAAACTCGCCGGCTTCAATATAGAACTCGCCAACGCCGAGTTTTGAAAAGTATTTCTGACCCTTGCCAATGTACTGTTTCTTTTCGGTAGCAGCCGAGCCGTACACGTTGCTCCACTCGCCAAGTTTCTGACCAAGATAGTACCCGTCCCAGAAACCGCGGTTGAACACCGACTTCAGCCGCTCGTCCCACTGGGCCACCTTGTCGGGCGTGAAGGTGCCTTCCTTTACTGCGGCAATGGCCTCTTTGTAGCACTGCACCACGGTGTAAACGTACTCGGCACTGCGGGCACGGCCCTCTATTTTGAACACGCGCACGCCGGCTTTCATCATTTGATCTATGAAACCAATGGTTTTGAGGTCTTTAGGACTCATGATGTACTTGTTGTCCACATCGAGCTCTATGCCTGTTTCGCGGTCGCGCACCGTATAACTGCGGCGGCATACTTGCATGCACTGCCCGCGGTTGGCCGAACGACCAAGATTGTCGAGCGAGAGGTAGCACTTGCCGCTCACTGCCATGCACAAAGCGCCATGGCAGAACATTTCTATGCGTATGGGCTGCCCCGAGGGTCCGCATATATGGTCGCGCTCTATGGCCTCATGTATTTTGGTCACCTGCTCAAGGTTGAGTTCACGCGCCAAAACTGCCACATCGGCAAACTGGGCATAGAACTTCAGTGCCTCGGCATTTGATATGTTGAGTTGGGTAGACAGATGCACCTCCTGGCCTATGTGGTTGCAATAGCTCATCACTGCCACATCGCAGGCTATAATGGCTGAAATGCCTGCCTCGTGTGCCGCATCGCAAATGCGGTGCATGAGGTCGATGTCCTCATCATATATAATGGTGTTTACCGTCAGGTATGACTTTACGCCCTGTGCAGCACATTGTGCAGCTATGTCGCGCAAATCGTCAATAGTAAATTTGCTGGCACTGTGGGCACGCATATTAAGTGCTTCTATGCCAAAGTATATGGAGTCGGCACCGGCCTTGAGCGCAGCAGCCAAACTCTCGCGTGACCCCACCGGGGCCATTATTTCATATTTGTTCATTCGTTATTCTATGCTCGTACCTTCGTTTGTACCTATTTTATCGGCGCTGGTTATTACCACGCGCTTCACACCAGCCTTTACCGCCATCAAGCTGTTTTCTATCTTTGGCAACATACCGCCCGACACTATGCCGTCTGCCTTGAGTTGCTCAAACGTCTGGGGGGTGATGCGGCGTATCACGCTGGCCTCGTCATTGGCATCGGCCAGCACGCCGGCATGTTCAAAGCAGTAAACGAGCGTCACCTCGTAGTGCTGCGCCAAAGCCTTGGCTGTTTCGCCGGCTATGGTATCGGCATTGGTGTTGAGCAAATCACCCTCGCCATTGTGCGTGAGCGGGGCCATCACCGGGGTAATACCAGCATCTATGAGCAGTTGCAGACGGTCAGCGTCCACCTTGTCCACATCGCCCACATAGCCATAATCTATGCCGTTTTTCAACGGGCGTCGGTGCGAGCGTATCACATTCATGTCGGCGCCAGTCAGCCCGAGCGCATTCACGCCACAAGCTTGCAGTTTGGCCACCACATTTTTGTTGACCAGTCCGCCATACACCATCGTCACCACACGCAGCATTTCGACATCGGTAATGCGACGGCCGTCCACCATGTGTGTTTCCACGCCGAGTTGCGCCGCCACATCGGTGGCAGTACGTCCGCCACCATGCACCAGCACTTTCGGCCCTTCGAGTGCCGAGAAACGTTGCAAAAGTTGGTTGAGAGTATCGGGCGCCTCAACAATTTTTCCGCCCACTTTAACTATTGTAAGATGCTGTTTCATACTGCAAAGGTAATCAATGCAGCCACCGCAAGCAAATATGAAACACAAAAAAAGAGTTAGAAAAAGCGAGCGTTCACTTTTCTAACTCTTTTAAGAGCCTCTTGTCGGATTCGAACCAACGACCCCGAGATTACAAATCACGTGCTCTGGCCAACTGAGCTAAAGAGGCATTCATTTCGGCTCAACAGCGTTTATTTCTGTTTTGCGAGTGCAAAGGTAAGCATTTTCTCCGAACTGCCAAACTTTTTCGGAAAGTTTTTTCGTTTATGACTAATATTAGCCCGCAGCCTCCATATCTCCACCCTATTTTTTGCATATTACTCTTTTAGTCCTTACCTTTGTCACCGAATCCACGCCGAGTGCATTCCTCTTGTGATTGCACTATAGGGGTTGGGTTCCATATATGGAAAGGCGTTTATTTGCGCTTTGTTCTGAACGTGACCGAACTTCGCAACTTCAATCCCCGTTAAGAACAATGCAACAATAGATGCCCATTGGGTATGCATACTTTACCATAGGTATGATAGCCCTTATTGTATTCGTGCCCTATTTGCGGCACGAATACTTTGGGCGTATTGTATCTATGCTCGCATATCGGCGTGGGTTTCTAAATGTTGCTTGTCCTCGGGGAAAGGCAATGCGAAGGCCTGGTTACGTGGGACAAGTGACAGATACAGACTCCCACGCTTTTTTGTATATCGACGTTTCCCCTTTATTACTAATCTTCTGGCTGAGAGGAGAGTAGCTGGACTTATTTAATTGCTTATGACGAGATGAGTTCCACAAAACTTCCATAGGTTTGAACACAAGCCTCTTTCACTAAAGTCCAACCTCAAAATCAAATTGAAATGACACTTTTACACAAATTACTCACAACTACATTGCTGTGTCTTGCTGCAGTTTTGCACGCAAACGCACAAACTCTAAGACCACAAACTTCAAAAAAACTTCCAAGTACCTTCACGATTGATGGCATTACCTACGAAAAAAATTATGACGGTGTTTCTGTAATTAAAATTGCAAGTGAGATACACGAAACTTATATAAAGCCTAATTGGAACGTCACTATTCCTGAACATGTAGATGTATACAAGGTCACTCAAATCGGCAGAGATGGTAAAAATACACTTAGCATCGTTTCCGACATAAAAGAACTAACGATTCCAGGTTCTATTAGGTCTATTTGTCCAAATGCTTTTTCTAATTGCAAAAGCCTTAAAAAAGTCAAGATAAACAAAGGTGTCAAGTCTCTCAGTGCCGGCATGTTTTCTGGTTGTACAGCTCTTGATTCGATTTCATTACCCCCTGAGTTGAATTATATTAATGATAGTACATTTTCCCAGTGCACATCTTTGAGAGAAATAAAATTACCGAGAGAATTGGAAAGTATTGGATATTCTGCTTTTAAGGGGTGTTCCTCATTAGATACAATTACACTACCCTGTTCTCTTAAAGAAATTAGCTGGGACACATTCTTGAATTGCAACTCACTTAAATCTATATTAGTTGATGAAGGAAATCCAAATTTTTCCTCTGATGGAACAGCACTATATAATGCATCGAAGACAGTATTAATATCTTTTCCTTGTGGCGCAACAAAATATATAACACCACATAAACTAAGATATATAAGAGGCTATGCTTTCTATAAATGTGACAGCTTGCATTATATACAATTCATGAATGATAGTACAGATCTACAGATTTATAGTAAAGCACTTGTTAATTGTCCTAATTTGGCCACAGTTATTATTGGTGCAAATGTTTACTATGGAAGTCAGCCATTTAGTAATTCTCACATTCGGAAATTGATTATTCAAAACAAAGTCAAAGCAAGCCTTGAAAACATATTCTCGGGAAGATGCGCAATAGATACAATTTCGGCTCTTCCTATATACGAAGATAAAGTCAAAGAATACCAAGATTCTGTTACTTTTATACCTTATGTTCCTTACATTGCTTCTTACATAGCAGTATATCCACGTTCTATATCAGTCAAACTAGTCACTAATAAATTATGGAACAAAGTATCAGATACTCCCTTAGATAGCATAAGCCCAATCGTCGAAATAGATAACAAAAAAATAGAACCCAACGAAAAAGGACTCTATATCTGTCGTTATTTACAGCCAAATGATCTGTGCGAGATTACCATCTATGCAATAAACAATAATGGAAAGTATGTAAGCGGCTATAACCTACATAAAAAAACCGAAAATTATATCCATCTTAACACGTATAAGATCTATGATACGCACATTATAGCGACTATTAGTCAAACGCTTGATCCAAACATAGAAGTTCCACAAAAGTGCGGTTTATATTGCGATGGCAATTTCTATGAAACAGAATATAATGGGCAAACACAATATGTACGCATCAAAGATTTGTGGCCAAACAAGGCATACAATATTGAGTATCAAGAATATCGTAATGGGGAAGTATCTTATCGTCATCATATAACTACAGAAACTGTAAAACCATATATAGGAGCCCAATTTAGCGACATTACCCCCACCACTTACACTTTAAGAGGCTACAATAACAGCAGTAAAGATCTCAACGTAGTTGAAGAAGGTTGGACCTTCGATGGTAGCACCATAAGCGAACACAGTAAAACACTACTCGTCACTGGATGTAACCCAGAAAGTATTATTAAACCTGCACGTTACGCCATCATTGTAAAAAAAGGAGACGAGACTAAGTTTTATTCAGATGGGATAAGCTATAATCAGACTCACCCCGCACTAACTCTCAAAACAGTAGCCAAAGCCAAAGCTATCTCTAACACTGTGGCTCTGATTTGTGCTGAAACAAACATTGATGAAAGAGAAACTAATGTAGGTTTTGAATGGCGTCGATACGATGCACCCGAGCTCGTACCGAGTTCTGAAGCCAATTGTCCAATCATTGATAGCACCATGACTGGTGCATTGCGCAATCTAAGTGAAAACACCTATTACAAATTCCGCCCATTCTACAAAAGTAATAGTGGCAAGACTTGGTATGGCGAGTGGTCTGCCTTTGGAACTGCCGACGCATACGTTTACTTTGACCCTACTGTACGTACGTTTGAAGTTAATTGCGACAACGAAACAACGGCAACAGTAAGAGCGTTTGTCATTGCCGGCTCTGATGAGATTAAAGAGCAAGGCTTTGAATACTGGAAACACAGCAGTACAGAAAGTACTTCTACACGTTACGTTGCTGCGGCCAAAGAAGATAACCATCAGACGATTATATCTACAGGCCAACGCATGACTGCCACACTTGAAAATCTTGAGCCAAACACAACCTACAGCGTGCGTGCCTACGTAACAACAGAGCACGGCACCACATATGGCGAAGAACAAATATTCTCTACTCCCGCCCCAACTGCTATCGGCAATGTCAAACTTGACAATACACAGTCTGGAGAAATGACTGTCACTATAAACAAAGCAAATGTACAAGGAGTGGACTTTGTTGTTAATGGCACAAGAAACGAAATCTCCGCAAAGTTATATAGCATAAGCGGTACGGTCTTGTCCACCACTTCGACAACAGACAATGGTTCTGACGCACGCAACATAAAAATGCAAGCGCAACACCTGCAATCTGGAATGTACCTACTCTGCGTAACAGACGGAGTATGCACTAAAACTATACGTTTGGCAATTAAGTAAGCCTTTACATCTAAGGATGAATGTAATGGGGCAAGCACAAAACATCTGTGCTTGCCCCATTTTACTATGCTTCATTTGTTACATACAAAACATACCCAACCTATCATTACGCTGAAAGTCTGCAAATGTACACCGCAAACAATATTTGGACTGAATGGTGGAGAACTTCAGACTTCATCACTTTTTGTGCCATCGAATGGCGTGTATTGAAAATCGATGGGTTACGTTAAAAGGTGCAAGACGGGAAAGTGGTACCTGGGGACTTTACCATACTACAATAACTTACACGCCGAACATCTTACATCTTACACTAACGCGTTACAACTCATTGATTGTCAATACTTTACTTAGTGTAAGATATTACAAATTCCACTTACACACAACCTACACAACCTACATGCTGCCACACGGCACAAGCATGGGAGAATGATCTTACGGCATAGGGGAACAGAAAAGTCTGTTGCTCCGACAGATTCTCCTGCGTCCCTATGGCGTAAAACCCATCGCATACGACAAAACCGACTGCGAGGTAACGGGGTGGAGCGTGTAAGATGTGTGCAGGGGAGTGTAAGATACTTTGAAATTATCTTACACTCTTGAAACATTTGTGTATCAACTTGTTACGTGCAAAAAGTGTAAGATGGCAGTAAAAAAACACACTCTCTTTTACATGAGGGATGACGGCGATAGGGCAAATATTTGTGTACAAATTGTACACTTTTTTTGTTGGGTGCGATGCCTCGGTGTTACCTTTGCAGCACTTTAATTTTGTACTAAACCAAATTGTAGTAACTACCATGAAACGAATGCTTAACAGAATGCTGCGCTATGCCGATGCCATTGTGAAACGTGGCGTTGACAAACTGATAGACGCTATCGGACATAGCCCGGAACCACAAAATGAAAAGACTGAAACACCCCAGCCACAAAAACGCATGGGCAACGACACTGACTGCGGTCTGACAGAACAGACTATTACCCCTATGGACGAACAATGCGACATTCGCTATAATGTGCTTGACCGCACGCCCGAAGTGCAACGGCGCGACCAGGCGGACAAAGGGTTTGTGCCCGTGAGCAAACTGGTGCGTAACACCATGGTGACCGCGCCATTCTACGGCGCAGAAAGTGATGAAGTCAGGAGAATGCGTGCTCCATGAGATTTGCCGCTAACGCGGAGAGCATAAGAACAAAAGGACATAAGGACAAAAGACATAACGTTTGTGTTAGCCGCTTAGCGCGGAAAACATAAGCAACAGAAGTTTACACAAGATACA
>ERZ1034901.1352-NODE-1352-length-17107-cov-7.828055_pt1 | contig 17107 bp, 12 predicted proteins | sample MGYA00520628_ERZ1034901 | MGnify/ENA primary metagenome ERZ1034901 (study PRJEB33766, sample SAMN09781783) | gut metagenome | biome: gut microbiome | host: Homo sapiens | place: Madagascar | study: EMG produced TPA metagenomics assembly of the PRJNA485056 data... | reverse complement strand
CCATGACCGCATGGGACTTCAAGGCCGACGACAAGGGCATGACCTACCCCGAGCCCATGGACGAGATCCCGGCCGAGTTCAAAGAGGACGCCGAGCTCTACCATCAGGAGCTCCTCGAGGCTGCCGCCGACTGCGACGACGACCTCATGGAGAAGGTCCTCATGGAAGAGGAAGTCTCCGTCGAAGAGCTGAAGACTGCCCTGCGCAAGGGCGTCATCGCCTGCAAGATTAACCCCGTGTTCGTGGGCTCCGCTTACAAGAACAAGGGCGTGCAGGAACTCCTCGACGCCGTTGTCGATTACCTCCCGGCTCCCGTCGACGTTCCCGCCATCAAGGGCACCAACCCCGAGACCGGCGAGGAAGACGAGCGCCCGAGCGATCCGAAGGCTCCGTTCGCCGCGCTCGCGTTCAAGATTATGACCGACCCGTTCGTCGGCAAGCTGACCTACCTGCGCGTGTACTCCGGCAAGCTCGACGCCGGTTCCTACGTCGTCAACGCCACCAAGGACAAGAAGGAGCGCATCGGCCGCCTGCTTCAGATGCACTCCAACCAGCGCGTTGACATCGACGCCTGCTCCGCCGGCGACATCGTCGCCGTCGTGGGCTTGAAGAACACGACCACGGGCGACACGCTGTGCGACGAGGGCGCGCCGATCATCCTCGAGTCCATGGAATTCGCCGACCCCGTTATCGACGTCGCCGTCGAGCCGAAGACCAAGGCCGACCAGACCAAGATGGAGATCGCTCTCCAGAAGCTCGCCGAGGAGGACCCGACGTTCCGCGTGTCCACCAACCACGAGACCGGCCAGACCATCATCGCCGGCATGGGCGAGCTGCACCTCGAGATCATCATCGACCGCCTGCTTCGCGAGTTCAAGGTCGAGGCGAACGTCGGCAAACCGCAGGTTGCCTACCGCGAGCGTCCGGGCCACGAAGTGCTCAACGCCGAAGGCAAGTTCGTCCGCCAGTCCGGCGGTCGCGGCCAGTACGGCCATGCGGTCATCAACATGTACCCGCAGGAAGCCGGCAAGGGCTACGAGTTCGAGAACAAGATCGTCGGCGGCGTCGTGCCGAAGGAATACATTCCTTCCATCGACAAGGGCATCCAGGAGGCCCTCAACACGGGCGTTCTGGCTGGCTATCCGGTCGAAGACGTCCGCGTCGAGCTCATCGACGGTTCTTACCACGACGTCGACTCTTCCGAAGCTGCATTCAAGGTCGCAGGCTCCATGGCGATCAAGGACGCGCTGCGCAAGTCCGACCCGGTCATCCTCGAGCCCGTCATGTCCGTCGAGGTCGAAACCCCCGAGGAGTACATGGGCTTCGTCATGGGCGACATCCCGAGCCGCCGTGGCATGATCTGCGGCCAGGAGTCTCGCGGCAACGCGGTCGTCATCTCCGCGAAGGTTCCGCTGGGCGAGATGTTCGGTTACGCAACCGACCTGCGCTCCGGCACCCAGGGCCGTGCAACGTACACGATGCAGTTCTCGTCCTACGAGCCGGTTCCGAAGAGCGTGTCCGAAGAGATTATCAGCAAGGCTGGCGGCAACGCGTAGTGCGCGGCTGCGACAAGCTTAATGGAGGTAAGATAAGTGGCTAATCAGAAGATTCGCATCCGCTTGAAGGGGTACGATCATGAGATCGTGGATCAGTCCACCAAGCTCATCGTCGATACCGCGCAGAAGACGGGTGCAAAAGTGTCCGGTCCTATTCCGCTGCCGACGGAGCGCAACCTGTATTGCGTTGTCAAGGGCCCGCACGTCGACAAGGATTCCCGCGAGCAGTTCGAGATGCGCACTCACAAGCGCCTGATCGACATCCTGGAGCCGACCCCGAACACGGTCGATTCCCTGATGCGTCTCGATCTCCCGGCCGGCGTCGACATCGAGATCAAGCTGTAAGGGGGCTCTCTTAAATGATTAATGCAATCTTTGGCAAGAAGATCGGCATGACGCAGATCTTCGCTGAGAACGAAACCGTCGTTCCCGTTACCGTTATCCAGTGCGAGCCGAACAAGGTTTGCCAGGTGAAGACGAAGGCAACCGACGGTTACGAAGCTGTTCAGTTGGGCTTCGGCGCAATCAAGCCGAAGAAGGTCAACAAGCCGATGGCGGGCCATTTCGAGAAGCTCGGCACCGAGCCTGTTCGTTACCTGCGCGAGGTTCGCGTCGAGGACGCGAGCGAGTACAAGACGGGCGACCTGCAGACCGTCGCGGCATTCGCCGACGTGAAGAAGGTCGACGTCACCGGCACTTCTAAGGGCAAAGGCTTCGCCGGCGTCATCAAGCGCTACGGCTTCGCCGGCGGCCCTGGCGGACATGGTGCGCACTTCCATCGCGCTCCCGGTTCGGTCGGCCAGTGCGCAACCCCGTCCCGCGTCTTCAAGGGCGTTCGCATGCCGGGTCACATGGGCTGCGATACCGTTACCGTGAAGAACCTCGAGGTCGTTCGCATCGACGAGGAGCAGAACCTCATCCTCGTCAAGGGCGGCATCCCGGGCGGCAAGAACGGCATCGTGCGCGTGCGCATGGCGTAGTTAGTAACGAAGATTAGGAGCTGCATTACATATGGCAACGATTGATATCAAGGACGCGAAGGGTGAGAAGACCGGCACCGCCGAGCTCAATCCTTCCGTGTTCGGCATCGAGCCGAACGTCCCGGTCATGCACCTTGCGGTCCGCGCGCAGCGCGCTTCGTGGCGCCAGGGCACGCATGACACCAAGACCCGCGGCGAGGTCCGTGGCGGCGGCAAGAAGCCGTGGCGCCAGAAGGGCACCGGCCGCGCTCGTCAGGGCACCATCCGCGCACCTCAATGGGCTGGCGGCGGCACCGTGTTCGGTCCGCATCCCCGTTCCTACGAGATGAAGATCAACAAGAAGGAAGTCAAGCTCGCGATGCGCTCCGCGCTCTCTGCGAAGCTCGCCGACAATCAGCTCATGGTCGTCGCTGACTGGAACTTCGAGAAGCCCTGCACCAAGGACGCCGTTGCTGCCCTGAAGGCACTCGGCATCGAAGGCCGCGTGACGCTCGTGATCGGCAATGAGGACATCAACACCTACAAGTCCTTCCGCAACATCCCGACCGTCACCATCGTCCCGGTGTGCATGATCAATACCTACGACTTCTTGGATAACAAGACGCTCGTGCTGACTGAGTCCACCCTGGCCCGCATCGAGGAGGTGCTTGCATAAATGAAGGATCCTCGCGAGGTTATCATCCGCCCCGTCATCACGGAGCACAGCTACGACATGATGGAGAAGAACACCTACACCTTCGAGGTCGCCAAGACCTCCAACAAGGTTGAGATCCGTCAGGCAGTTGAGGCCATCTTCAACGTGACGGTGACCAAGGTGAACACCCTGAACGTGAAGTCCAAGCCGAAGCGCATGCGCGGTGCGGCTGGCCGTACCCGTACGTGGAAGAAGGCTATGGTCACGCTCAAGGAAGGCGATTCCATCGAGCTGTTCAACGCATAGAGTCCTATCTCTGAGCGACTGACGCCTGCTACGAAGCCCCAGGTTATTTGACCTGGGGCTTTTTCTTTCTCGACGCCCGCTATCCTTTGCTCTTGACCAACCTCGAGCGCGTTTAACGGTGAGGTTTCGCTATAATGGGACAAACGACGATATTTCGAGGAGTCCGCATGGCGTTTATCGAGTTCCGCGATGTTCGCAAAATCTATCAGATGGGCGAGGTTGAGGTCGCCGCTGTCGACGGTATGTCGTTTACCGTCGAAAAAGGCGAGTTCGTCGTCGTGGTCGGGCCTTCGGGCTCGGGTAAGACCACGCTTTTGAACATGCTCGGCGGCATGGATTCCTGCACGTCGGGCACGATTATGCTCGACGGTCGCGAGGTGAGCTCGTTTAACGAGAAGGAGCTCACGTATTACCGCCGTTACGACATCGGCTTCGTGTTCCAGTTCTACAACCTTGTGCAGAACCTGACGGCGCTCGAGAACGTTGAGCTCGCAAGCCAGATTTGCACCGACCCTCTCGATGCCGCTGAAGTCCTTGCCGAAGTTGGCCTCTCTCATCGCATCGACAACTTCCCCTCGCAGCTCTCGGGCGGCGAACAGCAGCGCGTCGCTATTGCCCGCGCCCTCGCAAAGAACCCGAAGGTGCTTTTGGCCGATGAGCCCACGGGCGCCCTCGACTATAAGACGGGCAAGGCGATCCTAAAGCTTTTGCAGGACACGTGCGCGAACACGGGCAAGACCGTCGTGCTCATCACGCACAATTCCGCGTTCACCGACATCGCCGACCGCGTGATTCATATCCGCGAGGGCAAGGTTGCCGCCGTGGAGCAAAACGCACACCCCGCCTCCGCCGAAACGATTGAGTGGTAGCCGATGGCAGGGGCATTCCGCAAAGAAGTAATGCGATCGATCACCCACTCGCTTGGGCGCTTCCTCGCTATTGCCATCATCGCGGCGCTCGGATGCGGCTTCTATGCGGGCTTGCGCCTCACCGGCCCCGACATGCGTCTTGCGGGCGACACGTACTACGACGCGACCAACCTGTGCGATTTGCGCGTTGTGTCCACGCTCGGGTTCACCGACGATCAAATCGACGAGATTTCCCAGGTTGAAGGCGTAAGCGGTGTCATGCCGGCATATGAGTCGGACGTCATCGCGCAAATCGACGGCGTGCAGTACACGACGCGCATCCATTCCCTCGACGTCGATAAGGCGCGGGCGAGCGAATGCGACGACGGTTTGAACGTTGAATCTGAGGACCCGAACTATATCAACCGGCCCATCCTCGTCGAAGGCTCCTGGCCCGATTCGAACGACGAGTGTTTGTTGTCCGCCGACACGGTGTGGTCGACTGAGGTGAACGTCGGCGATAAGGTCCTGCTTGCGGAAGGGACCTCCGATCTCGACGACACCTTCGCCGTTCACGAGTACACGGTCTCGGGTTTCGTTCGCTCCTCGTATTACACGTGCTCGACCTCGGTGGGGTCGACGTCGCTCGGGTCGGGGCAGCTCGCGACCTTCGCCTATGTTCCCGAAGGCGCTTTCGCGGAGGATTTCCCCTACACCGAGGCGTTCGTCACCGTCGCTGGCGCTCGCGAGGCGCAATGGGCGACCGACGACTACCAATCACTTGTCGATGCGACGGCATCGCGCATCAACGGCATTTCCGATGATCTTCTGGCTTCGCGCCTCGAGGGTATTCGCGCCGATGCGCAGGCGGAACTTGACAAGAGCCGAGCCGACTTCGAGGCCGAGCGCGCCGATGCGCTCCAGAAGCTTGACGATGCTCAGGTGGAACTTGACGACGCGAAGGCGAAGCTCGACGACGCTGCTGCAAAGCTCGCGAGCTCGCAGGCGACCATCGACTCGAGCGCTCGCGACCTTGCGAGCGGACAGGCGCAGGTCGACAGCGGGCGGGCGGAGCTCGACGCCCAGCGCGCGGCTGCCGAGGAGCAGTTCGCGGCTGCCGAGGCCCAGCTCGACGCCGCCCAGGCAAGCTATGACGCCGCCATGGCTCAACGTGCGATGCTCGTTGAGCAGCTCGCGCAGGCACAGGCGGCGGGCGCGCACGATGTCGTGGCGCAGCTTGAGGCCGCCATCGCGCAGATAGACGCGCAGACCGCGGGCGTTCCCGAGCAGATCGCTCAGGGCAGGGGCCAGCTCGCCGAGCAGCGCTCTCAGGCGCAGGCGAGCATGGACGCCGCCGAAGACGAACTCGCGAACTCCCAGGCGACCATCGATGCCGGCCGAGCGCAGCTTCAGTCGGGCCGACGTCAGCTTCAGTCGGGTCGCGCCGAGTACGCCGAGGGACTTTCGCAGTATGAAGACGGCGCGAGTGAGCTTGACTCCCAGCGCGCCGACGCAGAGGAGCAGTTCGCCGATGCCGAGGCGAAGCTTGCCGATGCCCAGGCGGACGTGGACGCGATCGCCGATACCGAGGGCGAGGTGTACGTGCTCGACCTCACGAAGAACATCGGCGCCGAGAGCTTCAAGTCGGACGCGGGCCGCATCGATCAGATCGCGCAGGTCTTCCCGTTTTTGTTCTTCCTCGTGGCGGCACTCGTCTCGCTTACCACCATGACGCGCATGGTGGAGGAGGAGCGTGTGCTCATCGGCACGTTCAAGGCGCTCGGCTACAGCAAGGCGCGCATCACCTCGAAGTACCTCATCTACGCCATCGTGGCAAGCGGCGTTGGTGCGATTATCGGCATCGTCGCGCTCTCGAAGTTTTTGCCCTGGTTCATCATGGGCGCCTACGCGATCATCTACGCCGTTCCGTGTCGGCCGTGCCCGGTCGATCCTGCCATGACGGCCGCTGCCGCGGGGCTCGGCGTGGGAATCACCGTAATCGCCACCTGGTTCGCCGCGGCCTCGACGCTGCGCGAGCGCCCGGCGTTCCTCATGCTGCCGCGTGCCCCGAAGGCCGGCAAGCGTATCTTGCTCGAGCGCATCCGCCCTCTGTGGCACCGCCTTTCGTTCTCCTGGAAGGTCACCTCGCGCAACCTCTTCCGCTACAAGCGCCGCTTCATCATGGCGATCGTGGGCATCGCCGGCTGTACGGCGCTTCTGCTCACGGGCTTGGGGTTGCAAAACGCCATCAACGACATCATCGACAAGCAATACGGCGAGCTCTACCACTACAACGCCATCGTTCGCATGGATTCCGATGCCACAGCCGACGAGAAAACCCAGGTGGAGGATCGGGTCGAGGAAGACTCCTCGGGGGATTTCACCTGGCTTGCCGCCGAGAACAAGCAGGCGCAGTCCGTCTCCGGCGACGAGGGCTCCGACGTAAGCCAGCATCGCATCGACATCGTTGTGCCCGAACACCCCGACAACTTCGGCGATTTCAACACGCTGCGCACGCGCGAAGGGCATGAGCCGCTTGTGCTCTCCGACGACGGAGTGCTCGTGAGCGAGAAGCTGGCGACGGAGCTTTCCCTTAAGGTTGGCAGCACGTTTTCCATCTTCGATGAGGACGCCGTGGGCGACGCGACAGGCGACGGGCGCGAGGTCACCGTGGCGGGCATCATGGAGAATTACGTGGGGCATTACGTGTACTTCACGCCCGAGCTCTACGAGCAGGTGATGGGGAAGGATCCCTCCTTCACCACGCTCTACGCGAACGTGGTGGAAGACGAGGGCATGCGCGAGACGCTCTCCGACGATTTGCTCGCGACCGACGGCGTGAAGACGGTCACCTACAACGATGAAACGATCGATAGTTACCGAACCATGCTCAAGAGCGTCGACAGCGTGGTCGTCGTGCTCGTGATTGCGGCGGCGCTGCTCGCTTTCGTGGTGCTCTATAACCTGACGAACATCAACATCACCGAGCGCGTGCGCGAGATCGCCACCTTGAAGGTGCTCGGCTTCACATCGCGCGAGGTCGACGCGTACATCTACCGCGAAACGCTGCTGCTTGCGGTGATCGGCGCGCTTGTGGGGCTTCTGCTCGGCATCGCGATGGAGGGTTTCGTCGTGGTGACGGCCGAGGTTGACCAGGTCATGTTCGGCCGCGACATCCATGCGGCAAGCTTCATCATCGCGTTTTTGCTCACCATGGTGTTCTCGGTGATTGTGACGCTTGCCATGCGCCCGAAGCTGCGCCATATCGACATGGTCGAGAGCCTGAAGTCGAACGAATAGGGCGTCCGCCTGGCCGCATAAGCCCTCCGGCATGAGCCCATCTGGGTATCTTTTCATGCCGCATGCGGGATGAACCCCTCGCATGTTGCGCTACAATCTCCCCAGACGAGTTAGGCGATTCCCATGCGAAAGGGGACTAGAGGAAATGAAGGTAACTCAGCGAAAGCTCGATGACGGCAGGCTGCGCCTCGAATGCGTCGCCACGCCCACCGAGGTGAACGAGGTGCTCCAGAGCGCCTATATCCAGTTTGCTCAGCAGATGGGCCTGCGTCCGGAAAAGGACAAGACGGTCGCGCAGGTCGCCGAGGAGCAGATGGGCATCAAGAACCTCGACACCGTGGTGCAACAACAGGCGATCGACGGCCTTGTTCCCTACGCCATCGACAAGAAGAACCTCACGCCCGCCTACCCGCCGAAGGCCGAGCACGACTACGCAATCGTCCGCGATCGCGAGTTCGCCTTCGCCATCGTTGTGCTTCCGAAGCCGAAATACGAGCTTTCCTCCTATGAGCCCGTCACCATCACGGTGCAGCCCTTCTCGGTGAGCGAAGAGGAGGTCCAGCGCCACATGGACGAGACGGCCGAGCACTACGCCGAGTATGTTGCTGCCAATCCGCATCCTGTTGCCAAGGGCGACAGCGTGAAGGTGAAGCTTGTGTGCTCCGAGGACGGCAAGCCGATGCCCGGCCTGACTACCGAGGGCCGCACCTACACCACGGGCGCCGGCTACATGCCCGACGGCTTCGACGAGAACATCATCGGCATGAACGTCGGCGAGACCAAGGAATTTTCCTTCGAGGGGCCAAGCCTTAACGACAAGGGTGAGGAGTGCACACAGAAAGTCGATTGCGTCGCCACCGTGCTCGAGATTCAGAAAAAGGTCACGCCCGAGATCACCGACGAGTGGGTGCAGAAGTACATGCCCATGTACAAGTCGGCTGAGGACTTCCGCAACAGCATCCGCGAGAGCCTCGAGAAGCAGGGCCGCGAGCAGTACAACGACTACAACCGCCAGCTCGCCGCAAGCGAGCTTGCGAAGCGCTTCGAGGGCAGCATCCCCGACGACATCTACGAGGCCATGCGCGAGCAGCTGATGATCAACGTGCGCCAGACCGCCCAGCAGCAAGGTAAGACCCTCGACGCCTTCATCGAGGAGCAGGGCGGCCAGCAGCAGTTCGGGATGATGATGATGATGCAGATCCGCGAGCTGCTCGTGCAGGGATTCGCTCTCGACGCGCTGTTCCGCCACGAGCGCCTAACGCTCAACGATGAGGACATCGACGCCGCCTGCCATCTTATGAACCCGCAGGTGAACCCCAAGATGCTGCGCCAGCGACTCGAGCAGACGGGCCGCGGCTTCATGCTGCGCGAGGCTGCCGAGCGCCTGCGCGCGAACGACTGGCTGGTCGAGCATGCGAACATCAAGATCGCAGGCGAGCAGGCCGACGCCGACAAGGCAGAGGCCGACGCTGCGGACGCCGCCGAATAGCCGCTTTCCCGAATCGCATGGAGGGGAGAAAGCCCCGCTTGGAGGCCGACTTTCCGCCTTCTCAAGCGCCTCGTTGGACGTAAGGTTCAGCGGGGCGCTTTTCTTTGGCTCCGGTGTCCCAATCGCGCCCGTGCGCGGGGGCTTGGCTTCTCGCGCACCATATACTGGAACTGATGCGGTGCACGCCGCGTGGATTTTCCGACCATGAGGAGGAGCCATGAGACGACGTCTATTTGGAATCATGCTCGCCTGCTTGCTTGCGGTAGGGCTTGTTCCCGCGGCTGCGTTCGCGCTGAGACAGGGAAGCGATCCTACGCCGGGTGATTCGGCGGGCGCTATCGAGATGCAATCGTTCGCAACCGAACATTTTCCCAGCTACGGATTCAGCGATGTCGACCCGGGCGAGTGGTTTGCGAACGACGACATCTTGGGGTACGCGCTCCAGCATGGGCTTATGCGCGGCTACGATGAAACGGGCATGTTCGGTCCCTACGATCCGGTGACGCGCGGGCAAGTGGTCACGGTGCTGTGGCGCATCGCGGGGTCGCCTGAGGAGTACGGCTACAGCTTCACCGATGTGCCGCCCGACGAGTTCTTCTCGGTGCCGCTGCGCTGGGCGAGCATGGCGGGAATCGTGCAGGGTTACGGCGATGGCACGTTCCGTCCGTACCAAAGCGTCACGCGCGAAGAGCTCTGCAAGATGCTCGCGAACTTCGCCAGGATCCATGCGGGCATTTCCACGACGACTCACGGCTACCTGTTCGCGCAGATGCCCGACAACTACGAGGTAAGCGAATGGGCGCGAAACGAGGTCGCGTGGTGCCTGAACAACCAGATCATCACCGGCGTTGAAATGTATTGGGGTGGCTCGGTCGTGCGTCTGATCAAGCCTCAGGACACCGCCGATCGCTCCATGTTCGCGAAGATGGTCTCCGTGCTCGACCGCGACGTGCTCAACGAGATGGCAGTTCCGCGCTTCGGGCTGGGCTCCTACATCGCTGGCGTGAACATCCCTACCGGCTGGTTCGCGCTTGACAGCGCCGACGGCTACTATCCCGGCTACATTGAGGTGTACCACGCGGGTGCGGACCCGGACGACGCGCCGCTTTACGCCGCGTATTTTGGATATCGCGGGTATATGAAGCTTGAGCCGGGTATGAGGGTAGGTATCTCCGGCGCCGTTGCCGTGCCTTATCACAGGAGCTCGCCTGCGAGTGAGATCCGGGGCTGGGGCATGTACGACGTCGACTACGACCTTGCCGCAGGAACGTATGACATCATCCCGATGGCCGATGCGACCTCGGGTCCGGCGAAGTACGGAGTGGCGACTCTCCCGAGCGAGCTTCTCGCTCCCGAGAGCACGGCCGTGCGAGCGTTCACCCAGAAGGTAACGGTTACCCTGAATTACGGCCAGCTGCTATATCTGGAGAACGCTCTGGTGGTCGCCAAACCTTAGGCGATGTAGCGAATGCGAGCGGGGCATGTCGTATAATACGGGGCATGTCACATTGCTTTCGAAAACTGCTCATCATCGCGAACCCCGTTGCGCAAAACGGTGAAGGCAAGGCGTGCGCTTATCGGGCGCGCGCCTTGTTTGCGTCTGCGTTAGGGGAAGACGCCTTCGTGCTTGAGTTCACCGAGCGTCCGGGGCAGGCGAGCGACATCGCCGCCCGTGCCGCATCGCGCGGATTCGGCTGCGTTTGCGCGCTCGGCGGCGACGGCATCGCAAACGAGGTCGCCTGCGGGCTCATGGAGATTCCGGCGGACGAGCGGCCTGCTTTCGCACTGCTGCCTGTCGGCTCGGGCAACGACTACGCGCGCACGCTCGGCATGTCGACCGACCTTCCCACGGCGGTCCTGCAGCTGTGCGATGGCGAATTGCGCGCGCATGACGTGGGGAAATGCAACGATCGATGGTTCTTGGAGACGCTGTCGTTCGGTCTGGACGCGGCAATTGCGCTCGATACCGTCGAACGCCGCGCCCGAACGGGGAAGACGGGCACGATGCTCTATCTGCAGTCGGGTATCGACCAGCTGCTCCATCATATGGACCTGCGCCGTTATACCGCCGTGCTCGACGGCGGCGAGCCTGTCTGCGGCGAGTCGTATCTCTTTGCGGTCCAGATCGGGCAGACGTACGGTGGCGGCTTCCGCATCTGCCCCGATGCCGCGCCCGACGACGGCCTGTTCGACATCTGTATCGCGCACCCGCCGCTGACGCGGCTTTCTGGCACCTTCATCTTCCTTATGGCGAAGGATGCCCATCATACGCGCTTCAAGCAGATCGAGTTTCGCCGCGCGGCATCGATCGACCTGCGCTTCGACGCGCCGCTTCCCGTGCAGATCGACGGGGAGGCGCTCGTGGCCGACTCCTACTACATCTCGATCGCCCCGCGCGCCCTGCGCGTCGTTGTTCCCCACCAAGGCGAAAGCGCGCGCTCATGACGAAGCGCTCGGCGAATCGCAAGAACGCCGCGCGGGCAGGGGAGCGGCCTGGGGAACGGGCTCGCTCCGATAAGCGGGCGGCGGAGGATGCGCGCGCCTACCGCTGGCGCTTCCTTCCCGTGAACCGCGAGGACATGCGCGAGCGCGGCTGGGATGAGTGCGACTTCGTGTACGTGTCCGGCGATGCGTATGTGGACCACTCGTCGTTCGGTGCGGCCATCATCTGCCGCCTTCTCGAGGCGAACCACTACAAGGTCGGCATGATCGCCCAGCCCGATTGGCGCGATCCGGAAAGCGTCGCCGCGCTCGGGCGCCCGCGTCTGGGGTTCCTCGTGAGCTCGGGGAACATGGACTCTATGGTGAATCACTATACGGTCGCCAAGAAGCGCCGCCACTTGGATGCCTTCTCTCCTGGGGGCGAGGGTGGGCTGCGTCCCGACCACGCGGTGGTGGTGTACTCGAACCTGATCAGACGCGTGTTCAAGGACGTTCCCATCATCATCGGGGGTATCGAGGCCAGCTTGCGTCGCCTTGCCCACTACGATTACTGGTCTGACTCGCTGAAGCGGTCGATTCTGCTCGACTCGAACGCCGATCTTGTGTCCTATGGCATGGGAGAGCACTCCATCGTGGAGATCGCCGATGCCCTGAATTCGGGGCTTTCGGTCAGTGACCTTACTTTCATCGATGGCACGGTATTCCGCACGCGCTCGCTCGATCATGTCTACGACTACGAGCTGCTGCCCGCCTATTCCGACATGCGCGCCAATCCGCGCGCCTATGCGGAAAGCTTCGCGGTGCAGTACGCCAACAGCGACCATGTGACGGGAAAGCGCTTAGTCGAACAATACGGCGAGCACGAGTTCGTCGTGCAGAACCCGCCTGCCGCCCCGCTTTCGACCGCCGAGCTCGATGCGGTCTATCGCTTTCCGTTCGTCCGCGCCGCGCATCCCGACTACGATGCGGCGGGCGGGGTTCCCGCTATCAAGGAAGTGAAGTTCTCGCTCGCGAGCAACCGCGGGTGCTTCGGCGAGTGCGCCTTCTGCGCGCTCACGTTCCACCAGGGACGCGTCGTGCAGGTGCGCAGCCGCGCCTCGCTTGTCGCAGAGGCTGAGGAGATGACGCACGACGCCGACTTCAAAGGCTATATCCACGATGTCGGCGGCCCGACGGCGAACTTCCGCGCGCCCGCCTGCCGCAAGCAGGTGGACCATGGCGCTTGCCGGGGGAGAAGATGTTTAGCTCCCGAACCATGTAAGAAACTCATCGCCGACCATTCCGACTACATCCGCCTCTTGCGCGAGCTGCGTGAGGTTCCCGGCGTGAAGAAGGTGTTCGTTCGCTCGGGCATTCGTTTCGACTACGTGATGCTCGATGAGAAGCATGGGCGGGAGTTCGTGCGCGAGCTGGCCGAGCACCACGTGAGCGGGCAGCTGCGTGTCGCGCCCGAGCACGTTTCCCACGGCGTCCTGTCGTGCATGGGCAAGCCCGACCACGCAATCTACGAGCGCTTCGTCTCGCTGTTCGAAGAGGAGAACGCCCGCGCGGGCAAGAAGCAGTTCATCGTTCCCTACCTTATGTCGTCGCACCCGGGGTCGACCATGAAAGAGGCCGTTGAGCTGGCCGAATTCGTGCGCGATATGGGGTTTAACCCCGAGCAGGTGTCGGATTTCTACCCGACGCCCGGAAGCTTGGCCACGGTGATGTACTTCACGGGGCTCGATCCGCGCACGATGGAGCCGGTCTATGTGCCGAAAAACCCGCACGAGAAGGCGCTGCAACGCGCGCTCATCCAATACCGCGACCCGAAGAATCGCGACCTGGTGCGCGAGGCGTTGCGCCGCGCCGGCAGGGAGGACCTCATCGGCTTCGACGCGAAATGCCTCGTGCGACCGGAGGGGGCCCGTGGGGGCGCGCCGTCGAAGGGGAAGGGCGCGCCGAAGGAGAAAGCGGCGTCAAAGGGGGACTTTCGTGCGGGCGGCTCTTCGGGTGGTGCACCCAGTCGCAAGGGGAAGTCGTCTCGCTCGACCGGCGGCAGGGGTAAGCCAGCCCGGCAGAGTGGCGGTAAGGATGAAGCCCGACGCTCGCCCGGTAGCAAGAGCAGGAATTCCCATCCAGGCGGCGGCAAAGGTAAGGTTCCCCATTCGCATACCGGCAGGGGCAAGCGCAAGGATACCCCTGGTGAGGGACAACGCGGTCGAGGAACGAAGAGGAAAGGGTAGGTTCGCGTATGCAGGAAGGGAAGGCTTGTTCCTTCGATGTGGTGGTCGTCGGAGCTGGCATTGCCGGGTGCACGGCGGCCCGCGAACTTGCGCGATACGACCTGTCTATCTGCGTGCTCGAGGCAGGCAACGATATCGCCTGCGGTGCTACGCGCGCGAATTCCGCCATTGTTCATGCGGGCTTCGATCCCGTGCCCGGTACGCTCAAGGCTCGCTTCAACGTCGAGGGCTCGAAGGCGTATTCGCGCTGGTGCGACGAGCTTGGCGTGCAGTTCCGTCGCAACGGGTCGATGGTGCTCGCCTTCGATGACGAGGGCCGTTTGAAGCTCGATGAGCTCGTCCGCCGCGCCGACGCGAACGGGGTTGAGGGCGTGCGCATCGTGTCGGGGGGTCGGGCGCGCGAGATGGAGCCGAACGTCTCGCCCGAGGTCGCCTGCGCACTCGTGGCGCCGACGGGCGGCATCGTCGATCCCTATGGCTTCGCCTTCGCAGCGGCCGAGAACGCGTGCGGCAACGGCGTGAGGTTCCTGTTCAATCACCGCGTGGAGCACATCGTTCGCGTGGACGGCGGTTTTAACCTCGAGGCTTCGGGGGAGCGTTTCTTCGCGCGGGCGGTCGTGAACGCGGCAGGACTTTTCGCCGACGAGCTGAACAACATGGTCTCGGGGGAGCGCTTCTCCATCACGCCGCGCCGGGGCGAGTACTATCTCTACGACACCGATTACGCCACCACGTTCGAGCACACGATGTTCCAGGTGCCCGGCCCGCTCGGCAAGGGAGTGCTCGTCACACCCACAATTCACGGCAACATGCTCATCGGCCCGAACTCGGTTTCCCAGGCATCCAAGACTGACCTTTCGACGACGCAGGAGGGGCTTGCCGATATCGTCAAACGAGCGCGCCGCACCTGGCCTGCGGCTTCTCCCCGCGGTGCTATCACGAACTTCGCGGGGCTGCGCGCGGCGGGCGAGTCGGGCGACTTCGTCATCGGCGAGGCGGCGGATGTGCCCGGGTTCTTCAACATCGCTTGCTTCGAATCGCCTGGCCTGACGTCTGCTCCTGCGGTGGCGACCTTCATCGCGTCTCAGGTTGCGGCTCGCTTGGGGGCGGGTTGCAACCCGTCGTTTAATCCGCGCCGCGCGCCGCAGCTTCCCTTCACGGCTATGACCGACGAGCAGCGCGAACGTGCCATCGCGAGCGATCCGGCGTTCGGGCACGTGGTCTGCCGCTGCTGCGAGGTGACCGAGGCGGAAGTGGTGCGCGCGCTGCATGGCCCCCTTCCCGTGCTCTCGCTCGATGCGATCAAGTGGCGCACGGGCGCTACGATGGGGCGCTGCCACGGCGGCTTTTGCTCGCCTGAGCTTGTGAAAATCATGTCGCGCGAGCTGGGTTGCGCACCCGATGCGATTGACAAACGGCTTGCGGGGTCGAGGATGATCGCATCCGCCCGCACCGACTATGTCGAGCTTGTGCGCGAAGGTGGGAACCCCTCAAAAGGTGAGGTTCCTGAGGAAGCGGACGCGCGGCATGCGGCGTCGGAGGTGCGACGAGGCGAGCTAGGTGCGCCCGCGCGGATCGAGGGTAGCTTCGATGTGGTCGTTATCGGCGGCGGCGCGGCCGGCATGGCGGCGGCCGTGAGCGCGCGGCGTGCGGGAGCCGCCCGCGTGGTGATGGTCGATCGCGAAGAACGCCCGGGCGGCGTGCTCAAGCAGTGCGTGCACAACGGGTTCGGCCTGCACCGCATGAAGGCTGAGCTCACCGGCCCCGAATACGCGGCGCAAGAGGAGCAGGCCGTCATCGATGCGAGCGTGATCTGCGAATACGGCGTATCGGTGCTGCGCATCGATGACGAGGGCGCAGGAAAGCTCGTCGTTGGCACACGATTCGGGGCCGAACTTTTCCTCCACGCGAAAGCCGTGGTCTTGGCGACGGGAAGTCGCGAGCGGGGCTTAGGCGCGCTCGGTATCGCGGGCTCGCGTCCGTCGGGGGTCTACACGGCAGGCTGCGCGCAGAATTTCATGAACTTGCAGGGGCTTGTCCCCGGATCGACTGCGGTGGTGCTCGGCTCGGGCGACATCGGGCTCATCATGGCGCGCCGCATGACGCTCTCGGGAATCAAGGTGCTCGGCGTCTACGAGATCATGCCGTTCTCCTCGGGGCTGCGTCGCAACATCGTGCAATGCCTCGACGACTTCGACATCCCCTTGCACCTGTCGCGCACGGTCGTGCGCCTCGAGGGGGAAACGCGCCTTTCCGCCGTCATCGTCGCCGACGTCGATCCTGCGACGCGCCGCCCCATCGAGGGCACCGAGGAGCGCATCCCGTGCGACATGCTCGTGCTCTCGTGCGGCCTCATCCCCGAAAACGAGGTCGCGAAGACGGCGGGCGTGGAGCTCTCTTCCGTGACGGGAGGCGCTGTGGTGAACGAGAGCCTGGCTACGAGCGTGCCCGGTATCTTCGCCTGCGGAAACGCCCTGCACGTGCACGATTTGGCCGACTTCGCATCCGAGGAGGGCGAGCACGCGGGCGCCGCTGCGGCCGCCTTCGCGGCGGGCGACGGTGCACGGGACGCCTCGATGGCGCGTGCCGACACTCGCCCCGTCGAGGCCATCGCGGGCGAGGGCGTGCGCTACGTCGTCCCGCAGACGATTTCGGGTGATGCGAAGGGGACGGTGGTCCTCTCCTTCCGCGTCTCCGATGTCATAGAGGGCGTACGCTTCGAGGTTCGCGCCGAGGGCGGGGAAGGGACCTGCGTGCTCGCGAAGGCGCGCGATATGGTGGCGGTTCCCGCCGAGATGCGGCGCATGAAGGTCGATGCGGGGAGCCTTGCTGACTGCTCGCGCATCGTTGTGTCGGCGGTAAGCGGGCTTGCCGCGCGACAGGTGCCCGCCGCGGAAGGGGGCGCGCGATGAGCCGGAGAATCACCTGCATCCAATGCCCGATGGGGTGCATCATGAACGTCGGGTTCGCCGAGAACGGCGAGGTCACGAGCGTCGAGGGCAACTCATGTGGTCGCGGGAAGAAGTATGCCCAGGCCGAGGCGACCAACCCAGTCCGCACGGTGTGCGGCACCGTTTGCGCTGCGGGATGCCTGGAGCCGGTGAGCTATAGGACGAGCGCGCCGGTGCCCAAGGCGCTTGCGGGGGACGTTGCCCGCACCGCGGCGAGTCTCTCCCTGTGCGCCCCCATCGCATTGGGCGATGTCATCTGCGAGAACGTATGCGGTACGGGGGTTTCCCTCATTGCGACGAAATCGGTGGGGTAGGGTCTGCGCGCCGTTCCCGTTCCTGTCTCATCCCCGTCCCGCTCTCGTCCCACCCTCCGTCC
>ERZ1034901.1351-NODE-1351-length-17109-cov-6.077518_pt1 | contig 17109 bp, 20 predicted proteins | sample MGYA00520628_ERZ1034901 | MGnify/ENA primary metagenome ERZ1034901 (study PRJEB33766, sample SAMN09781783) | gut metagenome | biome: gut microbiome | host: Homo sapiens | place: Madagascar | study: EMG produced TPA metagenomics assembly of the PRJNA485056 data... | reverse complement strand
CACCTATGCTATTACTTTCTTTATTTTCTTTTCAGCAAAGTCCGCCATTTCTGTTTCAAAAGCATCCGACCTTGTTTGCTAACTCTGCATCATCGCCAGCAATGCACGCGGTGTTGTTTCTTCTTTTACAAAATGACGTTTCATCACTTTCAAGCTTTGCGGCAAGCCTTTAATCAAAAAGCTATTGCCTTCTTCTACTGATAACGTAATATCAAAACCGTTGTCAGCAACAATCATTTCGCTAAGGTCCGAGTACTTACCGTAAGGATACGCGAACACACTCGCTTTTTTATGCAAATGGTCTTTGAACAAGTCCTGCATGATTGCGCAATCATTGGTTAGGAACGTTATATATTCCTCTTGACTTTCTTCTTCTCTCGGCAAACAACCTTGACGGATTGGCGGTTCATCACACCCCAGCACTTCATGAATATCATAGCCATGGCTTTCGATGTCAATAACACCGGATTCTTCCATCTCCTTGGCTTCTTCCCAGCTAAAATGTGGTGCCATCACAATATCTGTATCCTTGTACAGGTCTGTACCCATAGATACCCCAATGACAAAGACCGTTGCTTTCATACCAAATTCTTCAAGAATTGGCCCCGCCAGTTCGTAGTTGCTGGCATAACCATCGTCAAAAGTAATAACCACCGATTTTTCCGGCAAATCAATACCCTCGTTTACATATTGTCGCAAATCATCAAAGGTCACCGCCGTATAACCCGCTTGAGCAAGAGCTTGAATTTGCTGCCTAAACCGAGTAACCGACATCGTATCCCAGTTGTCCGGCTTTTGCTTTTCGACAAGGTGGTGATACATCAAAATCGGCACATATCTCGTATAGTCCGCATCCATAATCGGCGTATCCTGCCAATATGAAGAGATATCCGCTTGTTTACCGCCTTTTTTAACATAGGTACCAAATTCTCCCGACACCGAGGCAGATGGCTTATTGGCAATGCGCGCCAATGTCATTGTACCCACCGAATTTCTAAAATGTGTTTTATCATAAAAGTAACGCGGATCTCGACTCACATAGCTCAGCGAAAAATCCCAATATGGCGTGACTTCTGCAAGCTTATTGTAAAATCGTACCACCTCTTCTTGCTTGAAACACTGCACATAATCTTGATACACCGGTGAAGCAATAACAATCAAATTCACATTTTTTTCATCGCATAATTCTCGAATAGCAGCAATGCTTTTCATACAATTATCCGTCTCCGCAAGCGCATAGTGCGCCTCGCTACCGGTGTCTAAATCAGGATGATCTTGCAAATACGACGTCACATCGCCAATACGCCCACTGTCCTCCTGTCTACTGTCAAAGGAACCGGTTTCAGCATTAAACACAGCGAAATCTTGCCGAAAATAACTTTTTTGCGTTCTACGCTCCAGCTTTTCTTGGCCATGTTTCGGGTCTGCAAACAGGTAACGTTTGTAATGCGCCAGCATTGAGCTTTCTCCTAACTGATACGGCATGGCTTCAGTAAGTGTATCCTTTTCAGTATGGTAGTACTTGCCGTGTTCAAGGGATACATTCAGCACAATATTCTTCACGTCATAGTGTTTTAGCAAATACCTACAATATTGTTCGCTGGTAAGCATATCGTCATCGTAAAGCGCTAAGTTGTAAAAGCGCGCATTAAAATACTTATTCAACGCTTTCACCGAATAAGCACTCGTCTCTGTGCCACCAATGATATACGAATCAAATTCTTCATGATGCTGTTTCAAATACTGAAATTTTGCCACCCTAGGATTTTGAGTTTCATTATAGGACCACCACTGTAGCTCCCGATCCCCAAAGGCCCCAAAGGGGTCTGTACGAACATTAAAGCCCGCAAGATAGCCAGGAGCAAGTCCCACACCAACGCCTACTACCAAGCAACAAACAAACAAGATAGCCGTAAGCACCATTACTAGGCATCCCAACACAGATGATTTCTTTTTCTTCATTAAATCACTTCCTTCGCACGTCGTCATTACACTAGCAGATACCCTTCACAGTATCCATTTCATCCTACCAAAACCATCTATACGGTGTCAATCAAGCCATTTTCAAACATTACCGACTCACACAAAAAGCCGATGACCATTGCTTAGTCATCGGTTTTTTGCGTTTAGATTATTTATTATATGACAGGCTTCTGCCAAAGCAAACATACAAAGGCACCAATGGCGCCTTGTTGGCGGTATCTGTCATCCAGCTGACGAGTCGCTGCTTCGTCAGGCGTAGCAAACGGCAGAAACACACTCTCTGCGCTCGCCACAAGTTGTTCCGGAAGAAGGGCGCGCATTTGCTCAGCGGTCTTAAAGCAGGCATGATGGAACACACTGTCCACTCGTGGCATATGGCTGATATATTCAAGACCCCAGTCAGAGTTACCGGTGATGGTGCCAATAAGCACATAGCCACCCGGTTTCACCACGCGCATAAATTCGTTCAGCGCCTTCAAATCATCGTGAATAAATTCAAACGCTGCCATAGAAAGCACCGCATCAAAGCTTTCGTCCGCAAAGTTTAAGGCATAGAGATCGCCCACTTGGAAATTTAATTGTTCGCTGTATTCACTCGCTGCCGCTTTTTCCTTGGCGTAACCAATCATTGGCTCAGAAAGGTCTACCCCTTCAACATCGGCGCCCAGGCGCGCCATCTTCATCGAAAAATTCCCGGTGCCACAACCGGCATCCAAAACCCTCATGCCTACATGTGGCTCAAAAAGACTAAAAGCACACTCTGTTTCAAGCGCGTCCACCAGTGCGCCCTTTTGCGTACAGTACCAATCGTCGTACTCCGGCGCTTTTTGATCAAAATCTGCCATTGCTGTTCCTCCTTAATCAAATCTAAACGCTTTGTTTGAGCGTACCATGAAGAAGATGTATTGACAAGCACCTATAAAGTGTTAAAATAGTATTAGCACTCAGCAACAAGGAGTGCTAATACATCTAAGAGGTGACCATACTATGAGTAAGAAATCCTTTAAGGCAGAATCCCAACGCTTAATGGATTTAATGATTCATTCCATTTATACCAATCGCGAAATTTTCTTGCGTGAATTAATATCCAATGCGTCCGATGCCATTGATAAGGTCTACTATCAAACATTGACCGACGAAAACCGCGCGTTTAACAAAGACGATTTTTATATTCGCTTAACGCCTAACAAAGAAGCACGTACCATCACCATCGAAGACACCGGTATTGGGATGACTGCCGAAGAGTTAGAAAACAACCTTGGTACCATCGCCAAAAGTGGCAGCTATGAATTCAAAAACGAAAAAGACCTCGAAGAAGAACACAACATCATCGGTCAATTCGGGGTTGGCTTCTACGCTTCCTTCATGGTTGCAAAAGAAGTTACCGTTGAATCCAAAACCTGGAACCCTAACGAACCGGCTGCAATGTGGCATTCCGATGGTACAGACGGCTACACTGTTTCTGCCTGTGACCGCACCACCCCAGGGACCAAAATCACATTATTGCTACGTGACAACACCGATGAAGAAAACTACGATGAATTCCTCGATCCACATCTTCTTCGCTCCCTTGTTACACGCTATTCCAACTACATCCGTTATCCAATCGTAATGCTTTGCGAAAAATCTCGTATGAAGGAAGGCACCGAAGATAATCCTGAATTCGAAACCTACTTCGAAGACGACACCTTAAACTCCATGGTGCCAATTTGGCGCAAGAACAAAAACGAGCTTTCCGATGAAGACTACGACAATTTCTATCACGAACGTCGTTTCGGGTTCGACAAGCCACTCAAACACATCCATCTTAACGCAGAAGGGCTTTTGAGTTATCGTGCCATTCTCTATATTCCTAGCCAACCACCTTACGATTATTACACCAACGATTACAAGCGCGGTTTAGCACTCTATTCCAACGGTGTAATGATTATGGAAAACTGTGAGGACCTTTTACCAAGTTACTACAACTTTGTAAAAGGGGTTGTTGACAGCGAAGACTTATCTTTGAATATTTCCCGCGAAATGCTTCAACAAGACCGCCAGCTTCGTATCATTAAGCACAAAATCGATGAACGCATCACCAAAGAGTTGACCACAATGCTTGAAAAGGACCGCGAAACCTACGAAAAATTCTTCCATGCATTCGGTCGTCAACTTAAAATCAGCACCTACGATTACTACGGTGCCAACAAGGATAAGCTGAAAGACTTCTTACTCTTCCATTCCTCCACCGAAAACAAACTTGCAACCCTTAAAGAATACGTTGAACGTATGCCGGAAGATCAAAAATACATCTATTATGCAACCGGTTCAAATGTTGAACAAATTGATACTTTACCACAAGTCGGTATTATCAAAAAGAAAAATTACGAAATGCTCTACCTCACCGAAGCTTTCGACGAATTCGTTCTCAAAACTTTAGGCGAATACGACGGTAAGGAATTCCGTTCTGTTTCCGGCGACGACCTTGGATTGGACGATAACAAGAACGACACCAATGACGAAAGCGAAGAACAAACCGCATTCTTCACCAAACTTGCTGACTATCTCGGCAATGAAGTGGTTCGCGTAAAGGCTAGCACGCTTCTCGCAGATGAAGATGCCGTTTACCTTTCTACTGAAGGACAAATTTCCGTTGATATGGAAAAGCTCTATGCAGCAATGCCAAACGGTGGCGCCATCAAGGCTCAAAAAGTACTTGAAATCAATAAAAACCATCCAATTTACGCAAAGCTCAAAGAATTCTACAAGGAAAATAACGAAGAAGCACTCGCACTTTACACCAAGCTTCTCTATCAACAAGCTCGCTTAATCGCCGGCCTTCCTGTAGAAGACCCAACCAATTTCGCGCGCAGCGTATCTAAATTGATGACAAAATAATATCACCATCTGCCATACACCTCATAAAAAGCTCGAAGCTAACCACTTCGAGCTTTTTATTTTGCATCTCACCCCGTAGACCCTAAAAAAGAAACTATCCTCAACCTTAACACTTCTATGATAGCTTGAACATAAAACAAAAACGGTGCAACCACAGCGGTCACACCGTTTTTATTTCGCAAAGCCATTTTTAGATAATTTTCAAGACGCACTACAAGCCACCTTCACGCCTTATCCTTCACCAACACACTTACTATTCTAGCAACGAAAACACCAATCATTGTCGCCTCTATAAAAATTACCTCTTTCGAACAGCAAGACAATAATTAACATGTTCAAAAGCTTTCATATCCGCTCCCGCTCTATCAATGATGTTCCTTTGAATATCATCAGGTGTCAATAACTCATAAATCAAAAAGCCGTGTTTTTCCAACAATTTCTCAAGTTCACTATAGGAAAACGCCGACTGCATCGGTTCACCACCCGCTTTTGCCATCATGATAGTATTCTGCACACGTTTTTCATCGGCTGTAAAAAAGCACTCATCAGGATAATCAAACACAAGCGTACTTCCATCCGCACAAAGTTCAGAAAGGGCGGATAGCATGACGTCAATTGCCTTCACCGAAAGATAGTAAACAACACCCAGCCACGAGAAAAAGGATTTGACAGACTTATTGAATCCTCCGGCAAGCAAGCATTCCACCAAGTCATCTTTGGTAAAATCCATAGGTACAAAAACAAGATTGGCAGGCACTTTCCATCCGGCACGAACGAGTCGATCCATCTTATCCTTCTGCATCAAGCGATAATCAACTTCAAAAACCTTATGCATTGATAAAAATTCCGATTCCCGAAAGGCGAAGGTATCCAGTCCAGCACCAAGGATGACATATTGCTTTGTACCGGTTAAAGCAGCAGTTTTCAAGGCTTGTTCTGTATAGGACGCACGACACAGTGGTGATGGCGCAATATGAACATTCACCAGTTTTCGCAACAGTTCTTTCGTTTCCTGCTTTGTAACATCAATCTCCGGTTCAAAGAATTGAGCCCCACCTAAAATATGGCTCTGAACAGCGGCATACTCTTCCGCCGTCATCAACTCTTTGGCAAGATAATCCGTAAAAATCGGATGCGCCTCATTTTCCGCGTGAAATGCCCGTCCAAACGAACTCATCAGGGCAGTAATGCTAGATTTGTTATCCATGCCTAAATTCCACCTTTCCACGATATAAGTTTGCGCTTTTTCCATACAATCGGAACCTGACCACTTTCATCACTATTTATACTGTTTCAAACACAACCCGCGCACAATTGCCCCCTGCAAATTCCTATTAATCATCGCACGGAATCGCACCCCTTCGCTTGATGGTTTTTCATCCGTTTTTCTTTTCTAGCGACTTCCGTACTATTTATTTTATACCTCTTCCGATATATTGTTCCAATATGATTTGCTGATTCTTCCACCTACACCTTCCCTAGTGATCCACTGATTCATTCGTTATACCCGCCAACGCCAGAAATTTCTTCTCCGTCAGAATTCTTTGTGTCAAAAAGCACCCATCTTGAAACAAGGCATAGGTAGTAACCGGCGTCGGCGTATTTTTCGCCGCTTCTCTATCTGTTATGTGAATAGCTTTGATTGGAATATTGTGCTTCTTTGCAGCTTCCAGTACTTTTGGCACCCAGTAATAAGTAAACGGACACTGATCGGTATAATACAGCACAAAACCTTTCTCATTTTCCATCGGGTGTTTTGCACAATCCTTGAACTTCGGCACGCTAACATTTTCCGCAAGCGGCAAAATCATTAGATTAATCCCACAATCGGACACGTCCGCAACTGTAAAACCCTTATATTTCAAAAACCTCGGGTCTGATAGAAATTCCCGTTTTCTTCCCTCTGCGCCGAGAATGCAGATTCCCTTTTTCCCCTGCATCTGCGCATCGCGAACACACTCAGATAATAGCTCCGAGGAATATCCATGTCCTTTCATCGAACCGGAAACCCACAAACAATTGATGTATATCCAACCATCTGCTTCGATGGGAACCCATGCTTTTTCAGCCGGAATATATTCAATAAAACACTTACCGCGTTCCTCACTACGGTAAAAAACAAGCCCCTCATCAAAACGTTGCTTGAGCCACTCTTTTTTAGCGAGGCTCTGTTTGCCGGACATGGCACAGCAGATATGTTCTTTATCAATGTTTTCTTTGGTGATATGAATATATTTCACACCGTCTCACCCCTTCTCTCAATAAGGTTACTTCATCGATATTTCTCGACTTAAATAACGGCAACTTGGCACAATGCATATCGAGCGTTCTGTAATTCACACTTTTCGAATTGGATGGCGAATGACCGTTTTCCATTTTTCCGGTGCCACCTTCCGCGCATCTGACAAATAAATTTCATGGTGCAACCTACCCTCACCAAAATCGTTCTCATATCCATTTTCTTTTAAATAAGCATCCATCACCGCTATAGTAGCCGGCTCATTGTCAAAAGGGCCATGATGCATAATTTGAACACACAGTCCTTCATCAATGCTCATAAAATCAGCACAAGAACAATTGACCTTTTTCTTTTGCGTCGCCGTTTCCACACCCCAATCAAAGTCCTTTTTCGTAATAAAATCCGGCAAACGAATGACTGAAATCTAGCGAAATCCAGTCTTATTCGAGTAATTGATACCATCTACATTATCTTGCCACCAAAAGCCTTCTAACGGTGGTACTACATATTCATAAAATCCTTCAATTTGATAATCCGTTCTATAGCTCATTTTTAACGTATAAGCAACAGCATACAACACACTGATGGCTTGTTGATACGCCCCGCCTTCTTCATTAGGATCACTCATTCCACGCACCGCAATATAGTTTGCTCTTGGCACAGTAATAATCTCCGGTTTATTTTTAGGCTTATAGAATTCTTTGTATTCTTTCTTAAAATCAAAAGCCATGTTTATCCCCACCATCCTCGACACATTGACCACTATCGTTCTGATACATTTCGAAAAATTGCAAGATATGGCGTTCAATCAATGACAACACCTGCTCTTCCTGTTCCGGTTCTCGGTCACAGAGATTAATCCAGACCGAAATTGGCAAACATAGCTGCGCTGCCATTATTTCCGAATCACCTGCTATCAGTTTTCCCTGACTGATAAAAAAATCTACAAATCCTGTAAAATAGTGCATGACATCTGTGTAATTTTGCTTGGTTTGTAACGCTACAATTTGCGAATTCCCGAATTGCTCAATGGTTAGCATTTTTCTCGCTCTACTAATCTGAGAATCGTGCAAAATGTACAGCACCTGTCCCACAACCATTTGCACAACTCCCTCCGGCGTCAAATCACGTTTGTCTTTTGTGTACGCAGGGTCCACCCAATTTGCACGCGCAAAAATAGAATGATTGTTATACTGTTCCAAAACATCTCGCACCAACGCATCCAAAATTTCTTGCTTGCTGCCAAAATGACTATACATAGACGCTTTACGAATACCTACTGCATCTGCGATCTGAGAAATAGAGGTTGCTTCATATCCCTGCACAGAAAAAAGATTCAATGCCGCATCCAAAATTTCTTGCTTCGTATTATTCTTTTCCATTCCGCCACCTCATCAATTGTCATATTACCACAATTATAGCTACCGACCGTTAGGTTGTCAATTATGCCATCTAATTCGCTTTGTTCCATAAATAACAAAAGACTCGCAGTAATTCAACATTCTCAATTACTACAAGTCCTAACACAATGCAATCGAACTGCCCTACACTGATTTCACGTTACCAACGACAGCAAGTCGAAATGCACGCTTTATGCTGTCACACCGATAGGGCCATTATCTCTGCATTATCATCTATACATTTTTAAAAGTGCCTTATGCGCTACTGGCACTTGCCGACTTTCGATAGCCTTTTGAATAGATTTACGATGTACCCACTCGGGCAAACGCTTCTCTGTTATCCACGGTAATGTTTCTTCATACTGCTTTGCCAGGGCCATACTAAAATACCACGCCACTGCCATATTAACATAATATTCATCTGAGCAACACGCTGCCACCGCTTCCAAATGCACCGGTTTGAACTGCTCCGTCAAATAATGACGCATCAACGTGTTAATCCCAAAACGCACAGTAAAAGGATGTGTCGTATCTTCCATCCAATTGCACGCCATTTTTTCAACTTTCGTTGGATACTTCTTGAATATTTTAGGTGAAAATGTATCGCATGTTGCCCAATTATCGAGTTGAGGTAAAAATATCTGCATCGCCGCAATGCAAGCATCAAAATCATTCAATCGATCAATGAAAAAGCCATGGATATTAATTTCCTCCAAATAATCATGTGACGTTATCGTTAGATATGCCTCCACACGTGCATCGTCCTTGTATCGCTTTGCAATGTTTCGTTGCACCGGCATTCGCACACCAATTAGCCGCTCCGGCGCAATCGTTGGCAACAGTGACAGATGAAACGCTCTATATTTTTCATCTCGCGCTCGAAAGAGTGCCGCTCTTATTTCTTCTGCCAAACTTTCGTTCATACACCCTCCGGCAACACTTCAAAATCACGGTCAAAATACGAATCTAACGGTGCACCGTTAAAGTGGTGATCCATAAAGTTTGACGCTAATTTTACAAAGACAGGTTTTGCCTGTTCAAACAACGCCATTAGTCGTGGATTGGTATAATCAGATAGTGTATCTTTTTCACCCATAAAGACCCCACCAAGCTTATCCGCATTAAATGTTGTAAGCACTTTTTGATAAAAATCATACTGTCCATCCCATGGCGTACGCATTATATTTTTCAAAAAAGCATAGTCGCGCACCAAATGTGCAATATCACGCGCACTTCCGTGGCCGTCATAAAGCTTTGCAATGACTTCACGCTCGTGTTTCGTTGATGCAAAACAATCCCCCAAAGGGAACGATCGCGCATTTTCACCGTTTCGTTCCAAAAGCAGACGGTCAAATTCCGTTTCCAACCGCATGTGATTGTATGGTAGTGTTTCAACCCACTCATCAATATGTGGGTGACAAGTTGAATCCAAGCTAAAATGCCCTACCACTCCAATAACATACGCTAAGCTCTCACTATCCAAGTGACGAGCACCATTTCTTTCAAAAAAATACACCAACGACCCACAAGATTGACGATGCAACGCACTGCCAATAAGCGCTAATGACTTCTTTTTTAAATAAAATAATTGGTCATAAAAATAAAAATCCGGTCCCTGTAACCCTAAGTTAAACAGTTCACGGTGACTATTAACAATTCGTTTGATAGACGAATCCAATTGCGGTAATACTTCATCCCCAAAAACGTAATGGGCATACATCGCTGGCATTTGATCGCCTCCTATTAAATATATTCTCCATTATTAATAATACCATAGTCTATTCTGTTTTATCTATTCGACTTTCTAACAAACCACTTCACAATTCCTACACAATTAATACGCTGCCTATTTCAGCGCGCAACAAAAAGGGACTGAAGCGAAAATAGCAATCTGTTTGTACACTGTTATTCTTGTAGATAGAAGTGTCGGCTTTCCACATCAAACAGAGTGACCTCAGGATATACCGATACAATTGCAACCTGCAGGTGTGGCCGATAATTCTCCAAACAGTAATCAGAGTTCTTAAAAAAGCAGTAATGCAGGCTTTTCGACGCCAAACACCAACGCTCTGCCACATAGCTTGTCATCGTCATATATTGTGACAATCGTGTTGTCATTCATTTTAATTTTCAGTAGCTTCTAGGTTCTCGGATCTTTGAGCAGCAACGGAATAATTTGAATTGGAGTTTCATAGGGGGAATGAAGATCAAAATGTAGCATAGATACCTTCTGTACAAAATCTCTATTGATACCATTATTCTTAAGAAGCGGATATTACATTTTTGAAGATTTCTAAATTTTGATAGAAAGAACCGCAGGAGGCCGCTCACACGACTTCCTGCAATCAAATCTACTATGCGGAAAGATTTCAAGCAGAAAAAAACCTGAAAACACAAAACAGCCATTACACACTGCTTTAGTTCCAGCTTTTCCTTCGGGAAAATTCTTTCCAATATTGCAGATAGCACGCAATAGGATTGGCAGTCCCTTAAGCCTCAAAGCTCGCAAGTGCATACAGTTGCCGCATTGGTTACCACCTCCTATTGATGCAACGGCAAAGAGACTGTTACATGAAATTTGCCGTCCTTTTTGCCTGACGCGAAGTGGCCTTTATGATATTCAATGATTCGACGGCAGGTAATCAATCCAATGCTTGTGCTTTCATTCTTATCCTGTTTTTCACGGATTCCATTGGTCACGGAAATCAAGACCTCTTGATTCTTTCTTGTGCAGGAAATCCATATAGTTTCTTTCATTTCTGCGTATTTCAGCAAATTGGAATATAGGTTATCCAAAGCTCGCTGAAGCAGTTCCATGTTAATTCTTATTTTCCCCTGAACCGGAGAGAACTCTGTTTCTGCACTCATACCCTTGCTTTCCAGGAAATACGCATAATCGCTGAGAATTTGCTGGAACAACTCATCTGCATCTACCATTTCCATATCCGCAGACTCCCATTCAGTAGCATAGGCCAAGAAGTATTCAAACAGCTTGTCCGCCATGGCTTTGATCCGCAGGGTTTGTCCGACGCTCTTATGAATCAGACTTTGCATCTGCTCTTCATCGGAATACTTCTTGCGTTCCAAAATTTCCAAATAGGCCAGCAGCGACGTAAGCGGTGTTCTAAGGTCGTGAGACATGGCAGTGATAAGTTCCGAGTTGGCAGAGCGCATCTGATTTTCTGTTTCCTGATGCTTAATGATAGATCGACGCATTTGATCAATTCCCGATGCCAATTCGCCCAACTCATCTTTGCCTGTAATTGTGACCGGATATTCCAGCTGACCGCCGGACAGAATATCCAGTTCTTCTTTGAGCCGTGTAATATAGGATACCTTTCGATTGATCAGTACCACAAAGCACAGCGAAAAAGCGGCGAAGGCAAGCAAACCGGAAATGACTGTTATCCAGAAGTAAAAAGCATCACCGAAGTAATAGTAGAGAAACGCCCGTACTTCTACATCCCCGTGAAGGGTCAGTATATGCTCATTACTCGGGTCTTCCAGGTTTGGGTCAAATTCTTGTTTGTAGAGATTGGCGCTCCCCTTGTCAGAGGTGTAGGATTCATAAATCAGAGCGTCATTCTGATAAATAGTCAAATATACCTTTTCATCGCGGCTGCACCATACATTCAACCGTTAGAGATTATTCAGCGATATGGCTTCGTTTTCCACATACTCCTGCAGCTTGGCAAACTTTTGATCGGCCATTTTATCCGCGAAGGAATGTCCGTACACAGTTTTGTCCAGCAGAGCGTTCCCCAATAGAAAGGAAACACCAAAAATGGCTATACCAATAAACAGCGAAATAAGCACTGCACAAAATAACTGCAGTCGAAGATTTTCTGAAACTTTCCTATTCAATGCGATACCCCTTTCCCCATACGGTGCGGATGGTGTGGCAGTTTTGCGAATCATCACCAAGTTTGCGACGAATATTGCGGATATGCACCATTACATTGTTGTTGGAGGAATAGGTGTACGGCTCGTTCCAGACAATTTCATAAATGCTCTGGGTAGAATAAACCCTTTGCGGATGGGAAGCCAGCAACAATAAGATTCTATATTCAATATCGGTAAGAATGACTTCCTCATTGTCCACCTTTACCTGACAACGGCTAGTGTCGATCTCAATATTGCCGCAACAATATATCACTGAGCTTTGTTCTGTAGTTTTGGCTCCGTACACATAGTATCTGCGTAGAATCGCTTTTACCCGATTCATTAGCTCGTTATAGGAAAAGGGCTTCACCAGATAATCATCACCACCGGCTGAAAAACCAAGAGTTTTATCCGAATCTTGAGATTTGGCTGTCAGGAATAAAACAGGAGTCGTGTAGCGTTTGCGTAGTTCGGCACAGACGGCATATCCATTCATTTCCGGCATCATCACATCCAAAATCACAAGGTCGATTGTGTGATTCATAAGTTCTAAGACTTCCTTGCCACAGGAGGCTTCTACTGTTTCAAAACCCTCACAAGACAGAAGCAACCGAAGCGCTTCTCTGATTTCAGGATCATCGTCTGCAAATAGTATTCGTTTTCTTTCCAAGGTATACACCTCCTTCTGTTTGCATTATGTCGTTATTCCTTGAAAAACAATAATTTATTTCTTTAATTTTCAGATTTCTTCATATTTATCACAGGCAGAATTTCAGATTTCGTCTGTATACTGAACATGATGAAATCAGGAGGAAATCAATGAAATCAAAGGAATCACTTATCAAAAGAGCCACAATCATTGCCTTTGCCGCTTTGACGGCGGTATCCGCCATTATTCTAATCTACGGGTGGCTCGGCGGGCATTTCAATTCCATAGACACACTTCGGTCCTATATTGACTTATTTGGAATATGGGGGCCACTGATCCTTGCACTGATTCAAATGCTGCAGGTAATTCTTCCTGTATTACCGGGATTTATGGGCTGCATCGTTGGTGCTGCGCTGTTCGGTGCTGCAGGCGGCTTTTGGGTCAACTATATCGGAATTAGCGCCGGTTCTATTATTGCGTATTGGCTTGCCAAACACTATGGTGTTCAGCTGGTAAACAAAATGATGCCAATAAGGAAGTACGAAAAGTACATGGAACGAATCAATCGCAGCAGGAGTTATTCGGTAGTATTGTTTCTTTCTATTTTATTGCCATTGGCTCCGGATGATTTTCTATGTTACTTTTCTGGCCTCATAAATATGTCGTCCCGAAGATTCATTTCCATCATCATCTTGGCAAAGCCCTGGTGCATTTTGTTTTACAGCATCTTTTTTGCGTACTTTCTTTAAGAACACAGGAGGAAACTTACGATTGGTTATTATAATTACACGGTCATTTTGACCTATATCGATACACTGTTCGGATTTGTCGGAATCACATATACATGGGACGGCAATCTGAAAATGGCGCTGACCTGCCTGATGATTGCTGGGTTCTGCGATATGTTTGATGGCAAGATCGCATCCACCATGGAGCGCACAAAACAAGAAAAACGGTTCGGCGTTCAAATCGACTCTCTCAGCGATCTCATTTGCTTTGGTTTACTCCCGGCACTGATCGTTTATCAATGCTCCGGCGGCAGTATCTTATGTGGACTTATTTCTGTAGCCTATGTACTGTGTGCCTTAATTCGCCTTGCGTGGTTTAATGTGGACGAAGAGCAGCGACAAGAATTGGAGGAAAAGGGCCGTGAAACTTATCTCGGCCTGCCTGTTACAACCTCTGCATTGCTGATTCCGTTCTTTATGAGTAGTGCAGAACTTCTAAAACTGCCTCTCGACAAGCTCTGCCCATGGCTGCTTACATTCATTGCTATTGCATTTATATCACCGTTTAATCTGAGAAAACCAAACACTACGGGAAAGCTTGTCATGACACTATGCGGCGTTGCTACTCTTGTGTTAATGCTGATTGGGGTGAAGATATGAGCAACACCTCCAAAATGGTCAGCTTTTTATATGGGACAAGCCTTGGACGATGCCTTTTGAAAATGATTATGAAACTACATCTGGATCGCATCGTGACCCGTTTTTTCTGGTCGCCCTGCTCCAAGCCACTGATCGGATGGTATGTCCATCATAACGGTATCGATGTAACGCCGGAGGAGCAGGCATCCTTCCGTTCCTTCCGTGATTTGTTTGCCCGCACGCGGGCAGGTATTATGGTCGATCTTACACCGGAGCATCTTGTCAGTCCCTGTGACGGCTGGCTGAGCGCCTTTTCCATTGATGAAAAAAGCTTCTTTGCCATAAAAAACTCACATTATAAAATCAGAGATTTTTTACAAGATGAAAGCCTTGCAAGGAACTATATAGGCGGCACCTGTCTGATTTTCCGGTTATGTGTATCAGATTACCCTCACTACTGCTATATCGATGATGGCTATCAGGGAAGAAATCATTTTATTCCCGGTGTTCTCCATAGCGTTCAACCTATCGCCTGCGAAACCTACCCGGTGTTTGTGCTAAACAAACGCAGCTGGTGTTTGCTGACAACAGAACACTTCGGCCCGGTGGTGCAATGTGAAATCGGGGCGTTGGTGGTCGGCGGTATCTTCAACGAAAAAGAAAATGTGCGTTTTTGTAAAGGCACGGAGAAAGGACACTTTGAACTTGCCGGCTCAACCATTATTCTTCTGTTCGAGAAAGAACAGATGCAGCTCAGACCGGAACTTCTGGCCAAACTCTCACAGGTCGAGGAAGTACAAGTGAAGCAGGGCGAATGGATCGGCACGGCGAAAAGGAACAAGTGACATGAAACGAGACATTTTTCATTAAATCTGTACTGTAATTATATTTGCGGTAAGCATCATTCTGTCATGGGGCGGATTGATCTATGCGACAAACACCCCGGAGAACTTCAGAATTATTGGTGTTCTTGTGTCTTTCGTTGGTTATAGCATCTTCTTCTGGGCGGTACTTCGTTATGAAAATGATGATAAAGAACAAGCTTGATTTCAGAGAAACAGCACTTGTCTTGGGTGTTGCCTTTCTCAGGAATGAAGTAGTATATCTCGGTGCCAGACAGATCGCCCAATCCTGGCATCATTACGATATGACTACCTCTATTGACAGGCTTGTACCGTTTCTGCCGTGGAGAATATCCGTATATTGGGGATGCTTTTTGCTTTGGGGGCATCAACTACTATCTGTGTGCAGCACAGGAAAGGCCAGAGCGTGACCACTTTTTTGTGCCGATGCTCTGGCAAAAGGAATTTGCTTTCTGCTGTTCCTATTGACTCCTACCACCAATATTCGCCCTGAGAGCATCGGAGATACGGTATAGGATGCGCTTATGAAACTGCTCTACAGCGTCGATGCTGTTGACAATCTGTTTCCGTCCATACATTGCCTTGTCAGTTGGTTTTGCTGGATTGGGATCAGAAAGCGGCCGGATATACCTATGCTTTAGCGTTATTTCTCACTTGCCGTGGCCGTAGCGGTGTGCCTATCGACATTGACCACAAAGCAGCATGTAATCACCGACGTTATCGGTGGCGTGGCATTAGCGAAAGTTAGCTATATTTCAGCAGAAAACGCTCAAATTCGCGGTGTCTATTCCAAGAGTATATTTCTGATAAAATGCAAACTGCTTCTATAGAGCACTGCAAGTTTCTCGTTTATTCAAGGGAGGCTTGCAGTGCTTTTTCTTAGTCAATTATCTCATTACTTTTATAAAGCGGAACATTTCATCGGGGCCTTCATTGAAATCATGTTCTTTATTATCGGGCGCATTATGCTCTGGTTGAAAGTATTCACACCAAAACCGGTCAATCTGAAACCCGCACTTATTCACGTAGAAATGGATGTTTCTCTTTTCAAAATACGGTGTACAGGTCTCCCAGACAATCGTTTCGGGGTAGAGTTCTTCCACTGCCTGCCATGCACTATAACCTATCCCTTTGCTATGCTCGTCAGGCAGTGTAAAAAGAATTTCCAATTCATTGTAATGTGTTTCCTGATTGATCTTCAGAATCACACCGCCAACATTTTTACCATCCACAACAATTCGGTAGGTTTCGCTCTTCGGATCGTCAATACACCGCTCGATGGTATCATGGGAAATGATTTCACCATCATTGTCAATGTGGTCATCCCGCGCACCAAACTCCAGCATGGCACCATATTTGAACGCCCACTGATTGTCGAGAATAAATTGCTCCCGATCATCCTGTATTAAGGAAGCAAGGGTTACTTTTGAGTTTTTCATACTGAATTCCTCCTTAAAATGAAAATAGCTCGGTTATTACTCTAAAGTAATAACCGAGCTCAGTCGACATCTTATCTGACAGGCGGCCTGCATGATTGCGGTGCAATCCTACGATCCCCTACACTACGGTGTACTGTCCTCCGATGACATATTCTTTTTGCTTATAATATCAGAAAAACCGCCAAAATTCAACCTGAATATTCAATGCCTTTTCTTCGCCTATCATGGGTACTACTTGATCTTAAAAATATGTAGGCAAAGGGGCTGTCGCATAAACGTTTTTTCGTTTATGTGACAGCCCCTTTTTTTACATCATTATCCGCTATATTCTATCGGCTGTTAAATATTTCATTAAAAGTAAGCACACAAAACCAAGCCCTCTCATATTTGAGGACTTGGTTTTGTGT
>ERZ1034901.1350-NODE-1350-length-17109-cov-6.352234_pt1 | contig 17109 bp, 18 predicted proteins | sample MGYA00520628_ERZ1034901 | MGnify/ENA primary metagenome ERZ1034901 (study PRJEB33766, sample SAMN09781783) | gut metagenome | biome: gut microbiome | host: Homo sapiens | place: Madagascar | study: EMG produced TPA metagenomics assembly of the PRJNA485056 data... | reverse complement strand
CTGCCTTTGGTTCTGGGCATAGGATGATACCTCCGATAAGATTATGTAAGATTTATGGTTAGTATAGCACTGTGGGAATGAGATGACAACACACTCATGAAGCAAATGGTATTGTTTTTCCAATATGTCGATAAAGTTCCTCTTCGTGTACGACCTCTGCCTTTTCATCGAGATTTATTAGTTTAATCCATTTCAAGAGTCCTTTATCGGTTATCTTAAATCGAATAATCCGTTCTGTTTCTGTGAACCACGTTGATTGTATAAGGCGCACTTACTTTTCACTTCATTCGTCTTCAGTTCCTTGCCTGCCGAGTCACTATACAGTTGAATTACGGCTGTATCACTTGAAATTTCTGGTTTCCATTTTTGAACACCGTAACTAATCTTTTTTACCGACATTCCCGGAATCAAGGTATCCTCTTGAAATCCTGCATACACCTTAGCAGTATTCGAATGATGACGACCAGACATATATTGGGCATCATACAAGTTAGGAAACATATCTCGTTCCAGCGCATTGGCTTTCTGAATACAGAGGCATTGTTCTTTCAAAATACCAATGATTGAATTTTTCTGTTCATCATTTAAAAGGCTCATCCTTCTACTCCAGAACACAATTATTCTTTGCGGGTATCTAATTCAACACTATATTTGCCTTCATTATACAGAATCATCGGCACATTATAAAATGTCAATTCACCCGTTCCAGCACCATCCGGATTAAAATCTTCAATTCTCTCCAGCGCAAATTTACCAATCTTCACTTCACACGGATAGAAGCTGTTTTCTCTCTTCGGGTTTGCCTTACCCTTCAGTTTTGCAGAAAAGAAATTACTCTCCATCAATTTTGTGTAGTCTTCCTGACGAATAATGAACTTCCTTATGTAAACACGCTGTGCACTCCAAATCAAGCAGTGGTCATCAATAATCTGCTTTAATGCTTGTTCCAGTGCATTATTATCGACTTCAACATCCTCAACATTAATTACTGCACCGGACTGCAGTGCATTAAACTCACAGGTAAAACACTCAAATTGTTTAATGGAAACATCCATAATTACTCACCTATTATAAAGTGCCGGCCTTTGCATCTCAGCCACAGCATCCATGCTGTGTTGCCTGCCGCTCACCGCGTAGAGGTGTGCAAAGTTTCGAGCGGCAAAGCTGTGGGAAGACTCCCACAGCTAATTATAATCATTTAAAAATCATTATTAAAGGCACAGGTGAAATATACATCAACCCGTATGCTGCATCAAAGTTGCGTTCAGACAGCGTAGCCTCTGCTCTTGATAGTCTCCACGACCTGAGACACATACTTCTGGCAGGTGTCGTGGTCAGGGGCCTCTACCATCACACGTACCAGCACGGTCTTGACTGCTTCCTGCACTGCCGGATTGTTCTGCGCGGCCTTTTTCATCGTTACAATGCTTTCAGGTATTCCATAAAATCAATCTTGTTTTTCAACGCCGTTGTCGTGGGACGTCCAAGATTATCTCTCGCACCAATCGAACACTTTACTTCAATGAAACTGAGCTCATTCCGAGACTTTGCGGCCTCCAGTTCGTCATCTAAGTCCTTAAAATTATCAACACTCACCGCATTAGGATACCCACACGCCTTCGCAATCGCTACCAGATCAATCTTGGATGCAACTGTGGGCATGCCACCAACTGTCTCGTGCGCACCGTTGTTGATAATCACATGTATCATATTCTTTGGGGCATTGGCACCAAGGACAGCCATAGATCCCATATGCATAAGAACAGCACCGTCTCCGTCAATGCACCATACTCTAGTATCCGGCTTATTGATTGCCACGCCAAGCGCAATACTGCTGCTGTGACCCATAGACCCTACAGTAAGAAAATCATACTTATGACTCTGCCCATTGGCCACACGGGTCTCAAACAGTTCTCGGCTGGCCTTACCAGTTGTGCTCACGATTGGGTCTTCTCCGCTAGCCTTTACAATGTGTTGAATAATCTCCTCGCGAACCATTGTATTAGTGTTCTCGTATTTCACTTCTCCGTCATAGGAAAGTGCACCTTTACGGATAACAAACGCCACATCCTTGCCGTCAGCCAAAACTGTCTTGAACTTCTGCATGGCGGATACAACCTCTTCATCGGTTGTATCCTTGCCGACAATACAGGTTTCAATGCCCATATCCTCAAGAAGTTTTACAGTCACCTCCCCCTGATAGATATGCTGTGGTTCATCATGGATGCCAGGTTCACCTCGCCATCCAACAATGAACACAACCGGGATAGCATACACCTTGTCATTCAGCAGAGAAGCGACCGGGTTAATAATATTACCCTCACCAGAATTCTGCATATAAACAACAGGAATTTTCCCTGTTGCCAAATGATAGCCAGCAGCAAGTGCTGTGCAGTTGCCTTCATTGGCTGCGATGATATGGTGCTTCTGATCGATTCCGTACTCACTCATAAGATAATCGCAGAGCGCCTTCAGTTGCGAATCAGGAACTCCTGTGTAAAAATCAGATCCAATGATTTCTAATAGTCTCTCAACTTTCATATTGTTCCCTCTCAAATTTCGTCGATCAATGTAATAATGTCCTTAATCGGAAGAAGCCTGTCATCAACTTCCTTGGCGCGATGATATTTCAAAATATCCTCTGCCGTTTTCTTCATTGCAGGGAATGCACTTCTTGTAAGCTGATTTGCATAAATTACAATGTTGACCCCATGCTCTGCCAGTTCAGCTTCCGTAATCGTGTTGAACGAAGAAGGAACGACTACGATAGGTGTCGTTTTGTTTTCTGCTCTAAAGTGATCACAGAATTCCAAAATCTCTGTGGGATCTTTCTTTCTACTGTGAATCATAATCCCATCTGCCCCTGCTTTCACAAACGCATGAGCACGAGTCAAAGCATCTTCCATTCCCTGTTCAAGAATCAGGCTCTCTATACGCGCAATAATCATAAAATCATCTGTCAGTTGCGCTTTTTTTCCTGCCGCAATCTTAGCAGAGAAATTATCAATACTATCCTGTGTCTGTTTTACCTCAGTTCCAAACAAAGAGTTCTTCTTCAAGCCCGTTTTGTCTTCAATAATGATTGCAGACACTCCCATCTTCTCCAAGGTGCGAACAGTGTATACAAAATGCTCCGTAAGCCCGCCAGTATCGCCATCAAAAATAATTGGCTTGGTGGTAACCTCTGTCACATCGTTAATCGTCTGGAACCGGGAAGTCATATCAACCAACTCAATATCAGGTTTTCCCTTAGCCGTAGAATCACATAGAGAGCTAATCCACATCGCATCGAACTGATCCAATTCACCATTATGTTCGACAACCGTTTTCTCCGCAATCAAACCGGTAATGCCATTATGCACTTCGATTGCCTTCACAATCGGGCGGATGGAAATCAGCTGTTTCAGCCTCTTGCGGCGATACTCCGGCATCGCAAGTTTTGCCTTAATGCGGTCATCTGTATTCTTGACATCTTCATTGTAGGTATAAGGAACATCAATGATCTCACCGCCATACGGCGCTAACAGGGCAGCCACATTGTCCCGAATAGCTTTCATTGGTCCATGCAACCAATTATCACCATGAATCACATAATCCGGATGAAGCTCTGCGACGACCTCGTCGTACATCACATCATTCTGGATCACTACATTGCTTACCTCGGGAATGTCCTTCACAAGCTGAACCCGTTCTTCAAAACTGACTGTTGGGAAACGATTAAAACGGATCATTGCAGCATCACTAAGCACCCCGACTACAACTTCCCCATATTTACTGGCTTCATGGATGATATTCAAATGTCCCTCGTGAATCACATCAGTGCAAAAACAAGTGTATACTCTCTTCATATTTATGCCTCCTCTTTATACACAACCGGGATTTGAATGTTATTTACTTTCAAAGCTTCTCGGAACACCTCAAAAAACGCTTTAATGTCATTCGAATCAATGGCTCCTAACGCACAAAGACGAAATGTATTCGTTGTGGAAATCTTGCCCGGATAGATGGTAAATCCCCTCTCGTAACAATAATCGTGAACTTTCTCAAAGTCCCAGTTGGGGTCATCAGGATAAATTGCAGAAACGACCAAACCCGATTGCCATTCCCGCTTAATCACATCCTTGAATCCCAACTCGTCCAAGCCAGCATGGATCGCCTCAAAAACGCGAGTATGGCGTGCCCACTTTGCTTCTTCTCCCTCTGCCCAGTATTCTTTTAATGCCTGAATCGTTGCATAAATAGTTTGCACCGGTGGAGTAAAGTGCATCTCACCTGTCTTTTCAAAGAATTCATATTGTAGATACAGGTTGCAATAATAAGAACGCTTAGGAAAATTCTTAGAATCCTCAATAATGGCACGGTTTCCCACTACAAAAGACAGACCGGTCATAGCCATTAATCCCTTTTGCGCAGATGCCATACAGAAATCGATGTTATCTCTTTCAATATTGATGGGGCGCATCGCATAGGTGGAGGTCGTGTCAACCGTAAAAATCGCGCCGTATTTATGTGCAAGGGCACCAATTTCACGAATCGGATTTAAAATACCTGTCCCTGTTTCGTTATGAGTTGTATGTACAAGTCCTATGTCAGGCTCATTCTTCAATACATCTTCAATGACCTCAAGATCAGGTCTTTGATCCACCGGGAATCGAAGATCAATATGAGGCAACCCATAATACTGGCAAATTTCTACTGCTCTTGTACTATAAGCACCATTATTCACTACCAGGACTTTCTTACCTTCGGGAAGCAACGAATTAATACACACGTCAATATTTATCGTTCCTGATCCACAAAACAGAACACTGGTGTATTTGTCCAGATCTCCGTGTACAATTTTTACCAAATCTTCTCGCAATCCCTTCATCAGGCCTGCAAATTCTTTTTCTCTAGGGCAAATATCAGGAACAACCTGCGCTAATTTCACTGTATCCGTTGTAGTCGAGGGACCCGGGTTCAAAAGTACATTCCTCTTAATGCTAATTCCATCTGTCATTTCTCAGTTTCCTCCTATTGTTCATTTTTATTTTACACATCATAGGTTTTATCGATTGCCTTCAGTTCACAGAAGGTATCAATTTCCACAATATCCTCATCTTTACACTCACGGACTTCTACTTTATAATGGTCCTTTTTATATACAAGCGGAACTTGTTCCCAATAACGCTCCTTACCGCCCGGCGCTGCATAAACATCCGGAATATCCTGAGAAAGACGACGACCGTCGTCTTCACCCCAATAAGAAATACCCACCATCTGCCAGCAATCTTCGCCGCCCACTTTTTCATCCGTGATGACACCATCTACAACCTCAAAACACCAGTCATCCGAACGCTCTTTCTTAATTGCAAGGAAATCGGAGGTATAATGATACTTTGTAATAATTTTCGGATTAGAAATCAGCAAATCTGCTTCGAATACATAAGCATTTGACAGCATATAACGCGCTACCATCGAAGAAGAAATATTGTTGGCCTCGTTATAAACCGGGTTTTCCAAGAATTTAATCATCGGGTACTTATACAAAAGCTGATCAAACTGATCTGCTAGATATCCGCGCACAATATAGATTTCATTGATACCAGCTTCCAGACAAGCGTCGATTAAACGGTCAATAATACGAACACCATTAACACGAACCAATGGTTTAGGGGTATTAAATGTAATAGGAACCAAGCGGGAACCAAAGCCTGCTGCAATAAAGATGGCGCGCTTTGCACGGTAGGGTTCCAAGGCATTCACACCTTCATTTGTTATTGTTCCGTTTTCTACATACCCAAACTCTGTTAACTCTTTCAGTGTCTTATTGATTGTTCCAAGACTGTGCTTTGTTCTCTTTTCTAAGTCCCGCTGATTCACTGCGGTCTTAGCTGAAACCAAAATCTCCAAAATATCAAATTGTTTTCTGGTTAATTCCATTTTGTTTCTCCTTTCTCTTATTTGTTCATTAGAAATAGCTTTCTATACATTGCTGAACGGTTTTTGCAGTCATTTACCACAAAAAATTCTAGAAAAAGCTATTGTTTTTCACAACAACCTTTTTTCAACGATTTAATTGCTGGCTGATAAATCCGTCACTCGTTTACAACACAAATCAGATGATGTTTATTCACACGTTCTTCCTCTGGTGGAAGAGTCATATAGTCACCAAATCCATCTGAAAGTACTCTGTCATAGTTTTGGGGAATATAAAACTTATAGCCCTCAAAGTTTTTTTCGATAAGATTCTCAAAATCACTTTTCTCAAACAATGTCCCACGGTCCCACGCAACACCTGCCAGTTTTGTTTTCTTGCCGTTATACATGCCAAGCAAATTATATAGATACACCGTCAACTTAACAGGGTTAAAACACTTTGCAACATAATAAGCGGCCTGTTTCTTCAACTGTTTTCCAATTGTTTTTTCCTTACTTGCATCTGTTCTTGATCCATGCTGAATCAGTCTTTCAATGCAACGTGTGTATGATTGAAACCATCGGCGTTCGATACAATTATCTGGGACATTGTCGAATGGGAAAATATCAATATATGCGCCATACCCATTTATAGGCTTAAAGTTTCCCTCTGTTATCGATGTTGTTGCATCACATACTTTTCCAAACGGGAAAAAAGTATCAGGTGACATCTTAGGCGCAAAAAAGGTTAAATCTGGATATTCTTCCATAATTACCCCCCCCCCCAGTTTCTCCATATCAGGTCGGGGCATAAAAATGTCAATATCATCGTCCCAAGGAATAAACCCGTCATGCCTCACAGCTCCAAGCAATGTTCCCATGCACAAGCAATACTTCAAGCCGTGCTCTCTGCAAATGCTATCAACCTTTACCAGGACAGCCAATATTCTATCTTTATATTCATTCAAAGATATTTCTCGCATTTTTTCACCTTATTTCCTTTTAACTGTGCCAAGTAATATATTAAACATGTCCCGATTAATCAGAACAAACAAAACAATACTCACTATCGAAACTGGAATAACATAGAAATCTGCTGAAACAATAATTCCCTGTGCAATTATCGTCGTACAATTCAGAAAATATTTTCTATGGTCAATTTTAATTTCAATATATTTGTTCACATCAATCATTCGCGCAGTTGCCAAAACAATATACGCAACAACCGTTCCAATAACGGCACCCCAAATACCAACTATCGGTATAAAAATGAAATTCACAATGATGTTTACGACCGCACCCGTAAGTGTTGTAATCATATTATTAACGGACTTCTTTAATGCCACATAAAGTTGTCCATAATACGAAGCAATCGATGAAAAAACAGCACTTACTAATAGCAGAGAGACATAGACCCATGCCCCCTGAAAATTCTTTCCCACATAAAGTGCCATAAACGGTTTCACAATCGAGACAATAAGAACACATGCGCCAAATGTAACAAAGGAATACCCTTCAAATACCTGTGCATAGAACTTTGTGTCATTTGTCGAATCCATTTCTTTGATAGAAGAAAGTCCCCATGCCTGTGAGAAAATACCTATCAAAACGTTAATTAGTGACGGCATTTTTGTCGCTACGGTATATATTCCCAAGGCTGCGGCTCCAACCATTGCCTCCAGCATCATTTTGTCCGATGAATGAATAACCCACCATGACAAATCGTTCAGTATGAGCGGAGCTGAATACAATACCATTTCTTGAAGAAGCACCCTGTCAAGAGGCACCTTCTTTAAATCTTTAACAACACCACCCACAGCGATCGTTAATACAGTTGCCGCTGCCAACGCAATAATATTTGAGAGGAGATATCCCTCAACTCCCGTGTGGAAAACAACAAGGAGCAAAATGTTTAATAGTGCAAGGCATAAAGTTTGCGAAACACTAATTATCGCATAACTTTTATTTTTATCCTTAACCTTGAGATAGCTTTTCAGTACGTTGGAGGCGACGTTAAGTATAATGTAAATGCAAAGATACCATTTCCATGCAGCAATAGATCTGTACAGCCCTACCAAAGGACTTATGGCAACTGTTACTATGGAGCCGATAAAAATTACAACTAATGCAGCTTTCAACACGGCAGCAGGATTTTTGTCCTTCATTAGGCCAAATCTTATCACTGCTTCAAAAATCACTACAGACACAATCGGAATGATTAGCTGTGCAATCGTAAAGACGAGGTCCGCAACACCGTATTCCTCTGTTGTGAGGTAGTTTGTGTACAGAGGAACAAGAAAGAACAAAATCAGCTTTGATCCCAGTCCACCTAATGCAAAGATAATCGTATCTTTAAAAAGGACTTTATATTTTTTGTTCATTAATACTGCCCCTTCGCCCTCACTTCTTTGATTTATGCAGAAGATCATATTCTTGATAACTCATCTCATCACTTGCATAAATAAACCCATGCACTTTTCTCTTTTCTTCTGGAGGTAATTGCATATAATTTCCGTACATCTTCGTCAGAATCGCATCATAGTCCGCTGGCATATATAATTCCGTATCCTCAAATTTCATCAATTTTCGATGATCAAATATGTTTAGCGGCATTTGGAACTGTACGATAGCATTCGTTTCACTGTACATATCACCGATATAATAAGCACTTGCTTCTTCCTTCGTCACAGAAAGTGCTTTCTTTTGCATACTTGAATAATAAAAATCCTGCGGTGCCAACTTATTCAAGCAATAAAACATTAGCATGCCAATTCTTGCAGGCAGGCCACGTTTTGTATGCAAAAAAGGTCCCAAAGTTTTCATTCGACCAGATTGACTCAAAAAGAAATTAGATGCCTGAACTCTTTTCAGCTTTTTCTTATCCTCTGGCACATAGAATGCTGGAAAAATGTCAATATAAATTGGCTGATTGAAATAATGTTTGAATGGGTATTCAAAGATAGCACAACTCTTCTTTTTTATGAACTTTGCAAATGGATAACTATATCTGGAAACAGTTTTAGAATTAAACACCATGTATTCTGGATTTGCAACGGCGTTTGCTATCTCATTAAACTTGCAATAGTCTTCCCAAGGCATAACAACATCAATGTCATCATCCCAAGGTATAAAGCCACCATGACGAATACAGCCAATCATCGTTCCAAAAGCAAGAACATAACGCAGACCATTCTCTTCACAGATTCTATGAAATTCTTTTGCGAGTTTAAGTTCTGTTTCTTGTAAAACCTGTAGCTGACTTTTTCTTTCTGTCATACTCTTCCTCATTTCATAAACAGGTATGGGACAACACCGTCCCACTCAGGTCTAAACACTAACGTTATGACCATGTATAATAATGAAAACAAGAAAATACTACTCTTTAAAATAATTTTGTTATTACTTCTTATGGGAACCTCGGTAAAAGCAGATGCCCACAAAATTGTATATATTGAAAATGTGCCTGTTAGCCTTCCCCATATTGTCATTTTCATCGACAAAGTACCTGTCACAACTGAAAATGCCATCATGATCAAGAGAAACCTTTCAGTTTTACTTAGTTGTCTGTTTTTTAGGTACAGCACGCCAACAAACATAAATACCAATTGCACCAGCATCTTAAAAAGTGCTGCAAAATAATTTGAACGTGACCAAGTACCAGAAAAGTAAGATGCATAATGCGGCACAATAAATCCTACCAATTTCATCGCCACTCCATAAAAGGCAAAGAAAAACAATGATGCCGCTACCGTAATCTTAAATATTTGAGCCGGTGACTGAAGGATTTTCCACTGTATCCCCGGCCAAATAAACAAAACAAATGGAATAACCGCAACGATAGACATGCTATGAATAGAACAAGCAATTATAATAAACAAAATTGATTTTACGATTGACCACTTAGTCTGAATTTTATCGATATTTAAAAACGCCAGTCCAATAAATGCAATCGCTAATGCCTGTCTCATTCCGGTCATTTGAAAAAAATAATACTTTAAAGTAATATACAGCAGTACACTTAATAATGGCGACTTTGAATATCTATATATCAGCAAGCATACTGTGCCGACGCAAATACCACTAACAATAAAAAACAAGAAAGAAGGAGATTGCGATATTGAATGAACAGCTTTTAAGAAATACAAAAATCCTTTTTCATAGCGTGAGCCACTAAAATTATAACTATCAATATATTTAAAAAGAGTGATATATGTTTCTGTATCTGTTCCAACCGAAATATCTCTTAGTCCAGACAACATGAACATCCACAGGAAAGAAAACCATAAAAAGATTTTCTTACGTTGCATGGTTACACTGGGCTGGAAAATCAATCCTCCAAATATGATAAAACCTATCATCAATAAGTATGGTATCATTTTTTCATCCTCACAGAAAACTGACTGCCTCAGTTTTTATGTAGTCATTGTCTATGTTATAAAGCTTTGTAATAATTAAGCAGTCGCTCACCTGCCCCTTTATTTGAACAACTACTCTGATTTACTTTTGAATATGCTCCATTTCGATCAAGCTGATTTTCCATCATTTTTTCAAGAACTACAGCCCACTCACTAGTACTCTTTTCCAAGGGCATAAAAACGACATTTCCCGTCACATCCACTTCCATTGGTAATCTGTCGGAAACCAGACATTGAAGTCCCGCCGTTTCTGCTTCAAGGCACGCAAGCCCAAAACCTTCAAATATGCTCGGCATAAAAAATAAATCTATGGCCTGATATAAATTTGGAACATCTCCGCGTCCACCAAAAAGCTTTACTCTATCATAAAGTTTTTTCTCATCTATATATTTCTTTACATCTGAGTCTAATTCGCCATTTCCAATCCACCAATACTCCACTTCTGGGTTCTTCGAAAGGACTTGTTTGACTACATCGATTGCAAAGAACGGATTTTTTGCATAGGTAAGCCTGCCTACGGTTGCTATCACATATTTATTCTGACATTGCTCTTTTTTCCTTGTCTGAATACGTACTGCCATATTAAACTGAAATTTATCCACATCTATTACGTCCGGAATTATTTCAAATTTTCGGTTTCTAAACATTTTATTCCCAGCTTCAGTTGAACAGGCCGCATATCGATTTGATGTCGCTATTAATAGCGGTAAAAGCATTCGATTCCGAAATTCGCGCTTATTGTCTTCGCCTAGCTTTGTGCTATGAGAGTGAAGTATTCTATATTTAACGTCTCTAACCCCAGCTAACATTAATGGCAATGTAATCAACAAGCTATTATCATGAATTACATCATATTGACCCGCTCTAATTATTCTCTTGCACTCTCTATAATGTTTAAAAATGTTCTTTACTGAAGTGACATAAAAAACAGAATCTCCATTACTCTCTATTTCATCAATATATGGGGTATCAATCTTCTTATAGGATATAAAATCCATCTTAACTTGAGCATGGTCAATACTCCTATAGTAATTCATTGCGAAACTTGCAACACCGTTTGCTACACGCAGGTTTGGTACAACCATCAATACTTTTAATGGCTTCATCTGCTCTCCTTCATACTAACTTCAGTTTTACATTTCTTATCTGTCAAAACATTCTCACCGATAAGAATTTAGCTTTATCCGTTTTGCCCATAATAAGCGTTCGGCCCGTGTTTACGCATATAGTGCTTATCAAGCACATACTGAGTCATCGTGCTGTCTGGATTAAGCTGCAAAGTTTTCAAGTCCATCTCTGCAACTTTTTCCATTACGACTGCATTGTATACGGCATTCGCAGGACTTTTTCCCCATGCGAAGGGTCCATGATTCTTCACCACAATTCCGGGGATTGCCATTGGATCGTATCCACCACTATCCACAGTCTCAATAATCACTTTGCCAGTACTGGTTTCATAATCCTCCATGACTTCTTGCTTTGTCAATTCGCGAGTACACGGGATGTCTCCATAGAAGTAATCTGCGTGGGTTGTTCCCAGTGCAGGGATTGCCATGCCCGCTTGCGCAAACGCCACTGCATTAACTGAGTGGGTATGTACAATGCCTTTGATTTCTCGATATTTGCGGTATAACTCTAAATGCGTTTTGGTATCAGAAGACGGTTTCCATTTTCCCTCTACGGACTTCCCAGTTGCAATATCGACTACAACCATATCTTCCGGTGACATGCCATCGTAGTCTACACCAGATGGCTTAATCACCATATACTTTCTATCATCCGAAATACCGCTTACATTCCCCCATGTATAAATGACCACACCTTTGTTCACGAGATCGAGATTCGCCTCACAAACAGCTTTCTTTAGTTCTTCAAGCATTTTTATTAACCCCTATGCTTTTAGTTTTATTACTCTCAGCTCAGACTTTTGATTTTTCTCGCTGGTACCCCTGCATATAATGCATCTGGCTCTGTTGAGCTAGTGACCACTGCGCCTGCGGCGATTCCCCCCCCCCCCGGCTAATAGTAACACCTTGCAAAACAGTCACGTTCGCACCTATCCAAACGCCATCCTCTACCGTGACAGACTTGCTTGTGTTCTCGCCCCATCTTTGGTAACTGTTACCTATCATGTGCGAGTTTGTAGTAATACAGGTGTCAAGCCCTATTGCAACATTATCTCCTATTATCACTTGCGAGTCATTGCAGAAACCTGTATATATATGAACACCATTATTAATCAAGCAATTCTTTCCAATTTGCACTTTATGCGGCGCTTCGATAAATATATTTTTTCCGAATCTCGTACTTGAGTTTTTTGCCATACCACAGGCCAATGCAAATTTTGCCCTGATTTTACTGGGTAGATTACTGCAAATAATCATTCTCTGAAGTCTTGATGTAATCTGAATTTTGCTCATCATTCTGCTCACATTTCTTTAAGAATATCCAACGTATGTCGAATTCCAAGATCAATACTAAATGCAGGCTGCCATCCGAGACTTTCAAGTTTTCCAGTTGCCAAAATCTGCTTCGGAATTGGTGAGCGATTTGCTACATCAGCTTCTGTTGGATTATCAAAAATAACCTTGCACTCCTCAGCCGTTGCTATCTTTTCCGCAAACTCTGCAATTGTTACCCTTACTTTAGGATTTGCCAGGTTATACGCCTCACCAACATTTCCATTTACCAGAACAGTAAGCAGTCCTGCAACACAATCCGCCACATAATTATAGCTACGCATCTGTGTCCCCGCACTTTTCATAACAACATCTTCACCTGATAACGCATTATGAAGGAATTGAGTATGTGCACGATTATCCGATGGGGTCATAAACGGTCCATAGGTGTGGCAAGGTCTTACAATTACGCTCTCAATGTCATATTGTTTCCAGTAGCTCACACATAGGTTTTCGGTCATTCGCTTACTTAGTGGATAGCACGACCTAGCTGACAAAATATCAAGGTATCCTGAATATGTCTCATCAAAAGCATCAAGAGAAATGTCTCCTTGTCCGTACACCTCACCTGAAGATACATAAAGACATCTTTTTCCACCATGATTCTTCATGTACTCAAGAAGTCGATGTGTGCTGTCTATATTTCCAACAATCGTTCCCACTGGATCACCGTTGAACGCTGCCGGATGCGCATTTCCTGCCGCATGAATCACATAATCGATAGCCTCATCAAATTCAATCGGAGCGTTTAAATCGTATGGAAGGTATTTCACATTATCATGATTTCCAAATTGATTTTGAAGCTTTTCTACACTTCGTCCCGCAAGAAGAACACGGATATTTGCTTTCACTTTCTGGTTAAGATGAATCAAAGCATCAGCCGCAAATGAGCCTATTGTCCCTGTTGCTCCTGTGATAAGCACTTTCTTTCCGTACAATTTCTCAATATCCACAGCATGAGCCAGTGTCGTTTCCAAATCTTCCGTATACAGTTTACTCTGACGCAAATTCATCTAAAATTCCCCTTACTTCAGCCAATCGGATCTTTTTGCAATTAGAAGTGCTTTGAATATATCGATATCCTCTACCGTCGTCAGTTTAATGTTCTTTTCTGACCCAGCAGAAAAGTAAACCTGTTCACCCATTTCAATCATCAGCGTGCAGGAAGCCACAGAATTTGTAATACCCGCTTTCAACGCCCTTCTGTGCAAATCACAAATTTTTCCAATAGGGAATCCCTGAGGAGTCTGTGTTCTCTTCAGATTATCACGCGGATAACTACCCGTCGAAACAACGCCATCCTCAGTCTGCATCATTGCCTCTGCACAAGGGATGACCGTGATTGCATTACCATACAGCTGTGTTACTCGAATGCAGTCCGAAATGATTTCTGCTGACACCATAGGACGAATTGCATCATGAATCAGAACGATGTCATTCGGGGAATGATGCTTTTCCAATTCAAAGACACCATTTCGGATGGAATCCTGACCATTCTTTCCGCCATGTACAACATACTTTAACTTCGTAATATTGAACTGGTTTGCATAAGCCCAAAGAACAGATTCCCAACCTTCAATGCAAACAACTGCAATTTCATCAATTTCCGGATGATGCTGGAATGCCTCAAGTGTATACACAATAACCGGACGCTCATTCACGGTAAGAAACTGTTTCGGGATATTCTGATGCATCCGTGCTCCAGAACCACCAGCAATAAGTAATGCAATATTTGCCATAGTCTTTCTCCTTAATCTTTCCAGTATGCTTTAAACATATGATGGGTTACCTGCTTTTCTTTGGGAGGCAATTTCATATAGTCGCCGTAGATACTTTTTAGATAAGCATCATATTCCCTGAACGCCATAAATCTACTGCCCTCAAATTCAACTTCTGCAAAAGTATTTAGTATCTCTGTAGGAAGAATTTCCTTCTCTCTATATGAACCACACACCACTGCTGCATATTCACTATCTTCTAAAGGAAACTGCTCATAATATGATTCAACCCGATGCACAAGTTTCGAAGTAGATATAAAGCGACTCATCAGCCAAAAGGAAAAACGAATCGGCTCAATATACCAAGCGTGTGTCTTACTACGGAAAAACTTCTTCCAATTTCGGGTCACCAGCAGCTCACGTTCAAATCGTCGTGCCCTAAAATGTTTTTTGGCATCTTCCTTATTCCCCAATCCATCAATTGGGAATATATCGACGTAAACTCCCATTTTTAAATTATCGCGTTCAAAGTTTTCCTCTTCCATTATGGTATCCGTGTCACACACTTTTGCAGCAAGGTACGCATAGCCTTTTGAATTTTGGGTAGAGATGATTTCAATTTTCTTTTCCCGCCCATGCTCAATCCCATACTTCAGAAATGCTTCATAATCTTCACGGGGCATTGCAATATCAACATCATCATCCCATGGAATAAAGCCCTTATGTCGAATCGCACCAAGCAGCGTTCCACCGCAAAGAGAATATTTCCATCCATGTTCTTTGCAGATTGAATCAATTAGCAACAATAATTTGAACTCTACTTTTTTCAATTCATCCAATTGAATTTCTCTCATTCGAATTCCCCTTTACTTCCTCAGCACTTTCTCAAACATAAACTTCCGCAGCCAGTTCGGAGCCAACGCAGATCCGCTACGAATCACGTAGCTCTTCATGTACTGGCCATTTCCAATGAACCCGCTGTCCTTCATGAACTTGAATAGCTTTGCCTGGGTTTTAGCGTACTTCCAGCCTGCGCGTCTTAAGTACATTTCAGAACCAGCCCGCATATGGAGCAGCGGATTCTGAATGTTGTAGCCCTGATATCCGGCCATCAACATCCGCAGCCAAAGGTAGTAGTCCTCCAGCAGATAAAAGTCCTGATACGAGCCAGCTGCCTCGACCGCCGTTTTCTTGTACATCACGCAGGGGTGATTGAACGGATTGCGCTTCTTCGCAAACTCCACAATCTCCGCATTGGTTTCCGGCGGAATGCGCCTCGTATCTACGACCTTTGGATCAGTCGTAAATTCCTCCACGACACCGGAGCAGATGCTCACTTCCGGGTGCGTGTTGAACACATTGATCTGTTTCTCTCAGCGGTCTGGATAAGCAATATCATCGCTATCCATTCGGGCGACCAGTTCGTTCTTGCAGTGCTTGATGCCCTCGTTCAAGGCATTGCCGAGCCCGCCGTTCTTCGCCAGCCGAACAACATTCAAGGCATCACCCATCTCCTGTTGCTTCGTTGCAATCACGGCATCCAGTTCCGGATTCAGAGGGCCATCACACACCAGCACAAAATCATCCGTGGGAAAGGTCTGCTCCTGAATGCTTTCGATTGCTTGCCTCAAATATTCGGGCTTCTCTTTGTGATATACCGACATCAGTACAGAATATGCAGCGGCCATCATACAGCCACCGCCAATTCTTCAATTAGTCCGCAAGGGATGCAGAACCATGTAGTAAATCCTACTTCATTCTGTACCCCCCCCCCCGGAGATTTTTAAGTTTGTATATTTAACAAGATTTTTGACCATATACCATGCCTCATAATAAGCTGTCTCAACCACATTTAATCCGACATACCGATATGTATTCCAGTTCATCTTTGCGGCCTTGACCTTGTTGCCCGATTTCGATAATTTTGCTATCCGATAGATAAGCAGCGGCTCATCCACACCATAGGCCTTCCGACCTTCTTTGAGGATGCTGAGCCAAATCGCAAAGTCTTCGTGCATCCCATCGCCTACCGCATAGTACTTCGCATACAACTCTTTGCGGACAAGTGCAGAGGAATTGGAAAGAACATTCTGCTTTAGCAGCTGACGATAGCCGACTTCTGCCGGAGCTGCCAAGTACCAATCGATTGGCTTGCCATCTGCATCCATAAAAGCAGAACCAGTAAAAAGCAAATCCGCATTCGTTCTATTTTGAAGATCAATCTGCTTTTCTAGCTTTTCTGGTGCCCACGCATCGTCACTGTCCAGAATAGCAATCCACGCTCCCTTGGCCTCTTCCAACCCGTGCTTTCGGGTAAAGGAAACACCACTGTTTTTCTCATTCGAGATCAAACGCACACGACTGTCTTTCGCCGCAATGTTCTCAACCAGCCTCGCTGTTCCGTCCTTTGAGCAGTCATTAACAACAAGCAGCTCGAAGTTGGGATAGGTCTGATTCAACACAGAGCTCATCGCTTGTTCAATCGTCTTTTCGGCATTGTAAGCCGCCATGATAATACTTATCAGCCCGAAATCCTCTTGTTTCATTGCCCTGTGTCCCTCATTCCTCTCTCGCACAAATAACAGCCCAGACTCAATCTCAAGGAGTCTGAGCCGTTCC
>ERZ1034901.1347-NODE-1347-length-17135-cov-19.236183_pt1 | contig 17135 bp, 17 predicted proteins | sample MGYA00520628_ERZ1034901 | MGnify/ENA primary metagenome ERZ1034901 (study PRJEB33766, sample SAMN09781783) | gut metagenome | biome: gut microbiome | host: Homo sapiens | place: Madagascar | study: EMG produced TPA metagenomics assembly of the PRJNA485056 data... | reverse complement strand
TTTAAAGTACTTAACTTACTGATATTCAATCAATAAAAGATTTTGTTGTGACTCGCAACGTGGAAGGTCAGATTCTTCTTGATGCCAAGCTGTGCTTGTATCAAGTGAAGGTAATCATTGGCCTTTTGGTTGGAAATCTTGGGCAATTTGAAGTCGTACTTTTTCAACACTTCCATGGCAGGGGCAAGGATAGGGGTGAAGAATTTCGTATCGGTTTTGATTTGGTTTCCATCAATGAAAACCAAATCACCCTCCTTAACCGTCATAGACTGATAGTCAAAGTTCTGCACATCGCAGAATGCAAGACCTGTATAAGCGGAGAAGATGAAGAGGTCGCGCACCCGTTCCAATTTCCCGTCAAAGGGATAGTCGCGCATTTTCTTCAATTCGCTTTCGAGCAGAGGTTGGCGCTCTTTGCTCTTGCCACGGGTGAAGCTAACAAGTTTGTAGGGGTTCTTCTTTATTTCCTCTGCACGTGACAATTCTCCAATCCATTTTTTCAGCCGTTTGTGATAGCCATAGATGGTGACATCTGTACGCACTCCATTATGAAGCCATTTGTCAAATGCCATTAACTTCTTTGCTGTTAAATCAGCATAGGTCTTAATTTCACCAAAACGGATAAGTGCATCAATCACTACCTGTTTGTGTCTGCGCGTACCTGGAGCAATGTTTCCTGCCTCCAATGCAGATTGACAGTAAGCAATGAAATCTTTGTCTGAAGCGTCGTAAACATCTTCTTGCGGAGAGGCTTCTTCATCATCACCTAAGTAATGAGTGTTGAAGGTGTCTTTGGTGAGTGGCTCTCCAAGCACCTCCATTGCATTGACAATCTTTTCGCACTGCGAAATGATTTCCAATGTTTCCTTAGATTTTGCATCTTCCTCCCATTTATCGGGAGTTGAGGTGCCTACGGTTACATATCGGACATCGCGGCGTGCAAAATATACGCGCACTTCCAAGTAACCAGAACCTTTCTTCTCGTACAATTTTCTTCTGTCGAAAAGAACGTCAATCTTAACCTGTCTCATAGGACACTTTGTGAATTAGTGTGGCAGATTGGAAGATTTGGCGTAAATGCTGTTCTTTATTACGGATTTAAGCTATGAGGAGTACTTTTTATAAAGTGTAAGACATTTTCCGAAGCCCATCTCACATGTGTAAGACACAGACGTGAACGTGTAAGACAATGTGTAAGACATTTCTGTTTGGTCATGTTCGGTTATGTTCGGTTTTCCTCAAACTTCACAATCTTACCACAAGTTAAACTTGTTAGCGTCCTCTCATTTCGACCTATACTTTACAATTATCTTACTTTCGTAAGTCGTTGATAAACAACGAAAAAGAGAGTTCTTCGCGCGATGTAATGAACTCTCTTGTAATAATACTTTCGTGATTCCGCTGGAGTCACTAAGTGACCTCGTTGGGAACATAAGTGACTTGCTTGGAATCATAAGTGACTCGCTTGGGGTTATTAGTATTTTGCGTATTTCAAACAGCCCAAACGCTTTGTTTTAGACGCAAAGTGTGCGAATATCAGCGAGTTTTGTTTTCAAGCGAAAATTACCGATTGGGGAGCATTAGAACTCGTTCAAAAAACAAGTGTAACGCAAGTGTAACGCATTTCCTCATTGCCCATACAGAACTTTTATATCGTCATGCTCTTTGGGATGGAAAGCTCTCTATCTATTTCTCTTTTTTGTAAGTCCAACAAGGCGTAATTAGTCTTGTTTTGTCTTACCTTGTAATGTTAATTTGTTGGTTGGCAGATTTTACTTAATAAACATTTGATAAACCTATTTAATCTCCCCACTTTTGCAGTCGGAAAACCTCATGTACGGCTTCTCAATCCTTGATGAAATAATTCTGTTTAATAAATGGATTATCTCTGCTAATCAACGATACAAAGTTACAAAATAATTCGTGATCAGTAAGGCTTTATTACGATTATTTTGAGAACTTCGGGAAGGTTGGCCTTACCCGACATGGCGTTCCTTAGGATCTATGTTAATTCAAAAAAATGGTCTTATGAAACCCATTACGAAGTACACAAAATGGCTCGACACATTTCGTGCCGGAGATGTTGATTGGGGAACTATTTCTCCCGAAAAATATCATTGTTTAAGGAATATTATTTCACGCTATAATCACTGCCAGGGAACGTTGAAGGGTATATTTCTTCATCACACTTGGAAATATGCAGAAGAAATAGTTGTTGTCGTATGTGAAACTATATCTGATTACAAAACTCACTGCGAAAATGGAGAAAAAGACGAATGGCGTAAGAAAATCCCGCCAACTCTCGATTGACGACGTCAAGAAGCAGATGGTCGTCGACTGTTTAGAACGAGTTATGTCTGTCAATGACTTTGCCAAATTCGTTTCTAAATCACCTGAAGCCATAAGAAAACGTATTCAACGTGGCTTGATTCCAGCTCACAAAGAAGGTCGCAATTGGTATATACTGAAAAGCGAGTATGTGAGTTCGCTTAGAAAGAAGTGATTTGAACTCTCTATCTAATCAACTTATATTACCCTGCCGTGTCGCTGAGACAGCGAGTGGGCAGGGTTTTTAGTTTACTTACAAATCTGATAAGAATGATACCAGACGATATAAAAGACCGCATATTGGAGGCTACGGATTTAGTAGCACTCGTCAGTCAGACGGTGCAGCTGAAGAAAAGTGGTCCTCGCTATGTAGGTTGTTGCCCGTTCCATGCGGAAAAGACGCCCTCGTTCTATGTGTTTCCGCAAACAGGTACATTCAAATGCTTTGGCTGCGGTGAAGGAGGTGATGCCATTGCGTTTCTGATGAAGCGTGATGGACTTTCTTATGTGGAAGCAGTCAAGCAGTTGGGCAAGCTGTGTGGCATAGAAGTGGCGGAACAGGAGGAAGATCCTGAAGCTAAGCAGAAACGCATGCACAAGGAGGCGCTGTTGGTGGCGAACGAACAGGTGGCAAAGTTCTATGTGGAGCAGTTTGCACTATCTAAAGAAGCGCAAAACTATGCTTTTGGACGTTGGGGCGAGGAGTACTGTACGCTCAAAGGCATTGGCTATGCTCCGAAGTCGGGCAAAGCTCTCGCGGGCTTGCCTATCAAGCGCGAGTTTTTGAGTGAGTTGGGATTGGTGAATAAAGGCGGCTATGACCAGTACCAAGACCGCGTGGTGATACCTATTCATGACCGATATGGGCATGTGATAGGCTTCACCGCACGTTGTTTGGGTGACGAGCAACCCAAGTATAAGAACAGCGCAGATTCGATTTTGTTTCATAAGTCAAGAGTGCTGTTTGGCATGGAGGACGCTTGGCGACAAGCTGCCAAGACGGACAAGATGTTCCTCGTTGAAGGCGCACCCGATTGTATGCGGTTGCAAAGCATCGGGGTGCTGAACACGGTGGCTGCGCTGGGTTCTGCTTGGAAAAAGGACCACTTTGCACTGATCAAGAAAAGTGCGAGTAAGGTGTGTTTCTTGCCCGATGATGATCCGCCTAAAAGAGACGAGCATTTCGGGCATGGCGTGCAAGTGGTGTTTGAGGCAGGCAAATTGGCTATGGAGTGTGGTCTGTCGGTTTCCATCAAGGAAATACCCGACATAGAGAATGCGCACAAGCAGGATCCCGACACGTTCTATCAGAATATGAACGTGTTTAACTCTGTGGAGGAAGTGGATTTTATTTTGTGGCGAGCACAAAAAGATTTCAAGTTTGCGCAGACCACGGAAGAACAGCGTGTGGTGGTACGCGAAATTGCGTATTTGCTGACATTGATTGACGACCCGACGGGCGTATCAATGTACGTTGATAAGTTGTCTGCCATTTCGGGTAAGAAAACGCTTTGGCGAGAGGCTATCAATGCGGAGAAGAAACGCATCGAGGAGGAAGAGAAACGAGAACGAGGGGAGGCGGTGGACGACCTCTATAAACGCTTTGGCTTTTATGTGGAACAGGGCAAGTACTTCTCTATCACAGAGAAAGGCAATGTGTATGAATGGTCTAATTTCACAATGGAACCACTATTCCATATCAAGGATAATCTCTCTCCAAAACGTTTGTACATGCTGACAAACGAACTGCACATGAAGGTGTTGATAGAGCTGAACCAAGAGGACTTGGTCAGCATTTCTAAGTTTAAGCAGAAGATCGAAGGGCAAGGCAACTTTATTTGGAAAGCTACGGAACGTGAGCTTACCAAACTCAAATCGTTTCTCTATGAGAAAACGGAAACGGCTTCGCAAATCAAGCAGATGGGCTGGCAACGTGAGGGCTTTTATGCTTTTGGTAATGGGGTGTTCTTCAAGAATAAGTTTTACACGGCTGATGAATATGGCATTGTGCGATTGCCCGACCTGGGCAATTACTACTTGCCTTCTTCATCGAAAATATACAAAGATGATGCCCGGCTTTTCACGTTTGAAAAGCAGTTCGTGCATCTCAACTACTCTTCTGTTACCTTAGAAGAGTTTACCACGCAACTTTTCAAGGTGTTTGGCGATAATGGGCGGATAGGCTTCGCGTTCTATCTCGCTACCCTATTTCGTGATGTGGTCACAAATGCTTCGGCTGAGCATTGGTTCCCGATTCTCAATCTCTTTGGTCCGAAAGGTAGTGGTAAATCGGAACTGGGACATACGCTTTTATCGTTGTTCACGATAGCGTATAAAGCTCCGAATATCCAAAACTCTACGATCTCTGCCCTCAATGATACGGTAGCAGCTTCGGCAAATGCCTTAGCGCACATTGATGAGTATAAGAATGACCTAGACCCCAAGGTGATTGAGTTCTTGAAAGGTCTGTGGGACGGCACGGGACGTAGCCGTATGAACATGGATTTGGACAAGAAGAAGGAGGTGACAGCCGTAGACGCTGGCATTATCTTGTCAGGACAAGAGATGCCCACGGCTGATATTGCACTCTTTTCGCGATTGATATTCTTGCAGTTTCCGCGTTCCACGTTCACGCAAGAAGAAAAGAAGAATTATATGCGCCTCATGGAGATGCGTTCGGGTGGTTTGACACACCTCACCATCGCTCTCCTCAAATACCGCAAGCGGTTTGAGGAGCGTTTTACGGGTACGCTCAAAGAGGTACGCAAACAGGTAAGTGTTGCTTTGCAAGGTAAGCAATGCGAGGATCGTATTGTAAATAACTGGTGTGTGCCGTTGGCTGCATTGCGTGTACTGCAAGATGCAGTTCCTACGCTGGCTTACGATGACCTTTTCAAGATTGTCATCGAAGGTATTCTCAAGCAGAATGCGGAGTGTAAGACGAATGGTGAGCTGGGCAGCTTTTGGAATGTGGTGCAGTATCTTGCAAGTGAGGGTACCATCAATGATACAGGCGATTTTGTCATTCGCTACCTTACTAAACTTAAAACGGACATAGTAGATACTTCCTGGTTGGATAAACGGGCGGTGTTGTACATGCAGACTTCGCGTATCTTCAATCTTTATCGCAAGGAGGGACGCAAGACGGACGAGAAAACCTTGCCAACTGATGCGCTCAAATACTACCTTGCCAACAGTGCTGCTTATCTCGGTCAGAAGGTGGTGCGCTTTATAGTGTTCCGCAATGGCTACCCTGTATTGGACTCTGCCAAGCAGGACAAGCATGGCAACCCGGCTAAACTCTCTCAATCGGCACGCAGCTATTGCTTTGACTACCAGAAGTTGGTAGACCAGTTCGGCATCAATCTGATTACGGGTGACTCGGACGATGAAGAGGAATAGTCAGCGGAACTTTTCGTTTATTACAAAAGGCACGGAGCTTTCACCCCGCTTCCGTGTTTTTTTGTGTTTTAGAGGTACATGACCATCGCAAAAGGTGCAGCCCGTCCTAATCCCATGCACAGCGTGCGTAATCGAAGAAGAGAATGCCCGTCATGCTATCCAATCGTAGCACGGAACAATGGTATCGGCAAAATCCTCCTCCGTCTCAAATTTTCCTTTATGTGTGGCGAGGGCGAAAAATCGTTGTAACATTTGTAACATTTGTAACACTCTCATTTTCAGACATCTAACAGTATTCTTTTCTTGTAATCGAATGTAATTTCTTGTAACATTTCTCTCAATACCATGCTTTGGAGAAGCCTTTTCATCTTAAAAGCGGTGGCGGGACCCTCTTCATCATCATGCAGCAGGGCGGTTTTTAGGAACTCATCGTAGCTGTCGAACGCTTCCCTCTTTAGCCCAGCCAAGCCCCTTATCGGAATTGTTGTTCTTCTTGTACATGCCTTTCATGGAGGGCTGAACCCACAGGCATTCAACGAGGTAAGGCTGCATTCATGGAGCGCTCTGCCGAACCTTACTTTAATGTTTGGGCTTCTGTGGTGTTGTGTCCATTTCTTGATTTGAATGTTTACCCGTGACGGCCTACGGGCGGAGAGATTTTTCCTGATGCAAAGGTAATGCGAGCGTGAACGGACAAGTACCGCGTTGCTATGGCTGCACAAAAAAACCGACAACTTTCCTTCTTTTTTCTCGTGCCTCACAAAAAGGAGGTATTTCAGATTTTTTCTTTGCCATTACTTGCTCCTGTGTTCACTTCCTCTCGCATTCTTTTCGCATCGTAAAAAGTCCTCACCCGGAGGACATCACTTAAAGTTTCACATTCAATTTCTATCAAGAAATGGACACTACAAACACCACATCAGCCCTTCAAACATTAAAGTTAGGCTCAACAGAGCGCGAAGAAAGATTGCAGCCTTATCTCGTTGAACGCCTATGGGATCAGCCCGCTGTTTATTGCGGCACGTACAAGAAGTACAACAATGGCTCATTGGACGGAGCTTGGCTGGATCTGGAAGCATTCGACAGCTACGATGAGTTCCTTGAAATATGTGCCCTGCTGCACGATGATGAAGAGGATCCCGAGTTTATGTTTCAAGATTATCAAGGCTTCCCCGAAGCATGGTATTGCGAGAGCTGCCCAGGGGAAGATACATTCGATAAGATTATAGAATACTGCCAGCTGTCTGAAGATGAGCGCGAGGTTTACGATGCTTACTACGAATGCACAGGTGATGATTCTTTCGCCCACGCCAAGGATCGCAACATGGGAAAATTTGATTCGGAGGAAGATTTTACCGAGATGATTGTCAATGATTGCTACAATTTGGAGCGCATGATGGGTAATCTCTCCTTCTATTTCGATTACGAACGCTATGCAAGGGATTTGTTCATGACGGACTACACCTTCTGCGATGGTTATGTGTTCTGCCAACAATAAAAAACACGGGAGCGGGGTGAAAGCCCCGTTCCTTTTGAAACCCTACTAATGGGTAAGATGTGTTTATATATCTGTCTATTAAAAATACTTATAGTGGGTAGACGAGACTTTTATTTCGTTGGGATTCTTTGTATCTTTGTATCGCTTTCAAATAAAACTTTTGTACTTCATGAGTGACTATCTTGTCTACATAAAAATGCCATCGTATTTGCGCCAATGGTTCGTGAACCGTCATAGCGGTTCCGAGCCAGTGGTGCTCAGGCAAGGTAGCATAGAGTCGAAGTTGATAAAGTTGGCACAAAGCCGCCAGCCTGACGACTTTTTTCCTCCGCTTCAAAAGGAGGACGAGGTGGCTATTTGCATTCCTTACTCCAAGGCACGCGACCCACGTACCTACAATTATATCTCTCCCACGGGCAAGAAGGCATTGCTTGATAATATCAAGAATGCTTTTGCCGTGGATTGCTGGAACTTCCTGCACGATTTCGGGCATATCGGTCAGCAACAAAAGGAACTGATTTATTTGTATATGGAGCAAAGGGGCATCAAGGAGGACGGCACTTGTTGGGACAGCATTGCGAAGGCTTATCAGCGACTTCGCAAGAACTACCTCTCAAACGAGAGTAGAAAAAGAACACGACAACAGCAAGCTGAAAAGTCACAAGCAGAAAGCCAAGAGTTTGTAGAACATAATTGTTAATACCGAAGTTAGACATGAACAGATTGCCGGGTATCAGTCATATTGCATACGTATCGGCTGAAGCTCTCACACCGCACATCACCTTGCAGGCGATAGCGAAGGTGCCAGTGGGCATCTTTGCTCGGCTTTCTTTTATTCCGTTCAACAAGCGCACTGCGCTTTGTGAAACGGAAACGGAGTTTGACAATAACAGCACGCTCGAAACGGCTACGCTGACTTTCTATTCTCCCGAAAACTTGCCATCGGGCAATCTTTGCTTTGTGGTGACAAGTGTGAATGGGGAGCAATATCTCATCGGAACAAGGGAGACGCCTTTCCCTTTTGTTAAAAAGGAACAAACCACAGGGTTGCCTGATGGTGACGCCAACACCGCAAAATACACGGTTTCCTACTCAAATCGGGTGGCTTTGATACCGATTTTGGGCTAAAATAAGCGATTTCAATAACATCATAGAACAATAATAACATGATGTGAATTTTGAAATGCTTGATAATCAGTGTGTATTCATCTTGTTATTGATGTTATAGATGTTATTGCCAAAATCGGTTCGTATGGGCGCGAAACAAAAATTTCTCTGACGCAACATTTTCATAAATTTATACTTTTGAACGATGGGCAGGTGCAGCCGTGAGGTTCCACCTGTCTTTTTTGCTTTTTATATGTGCGCATATCTTTGCCATAAATAACACACGCGATTATGGCAAAGAACAAATACCAACTTCATTTGAAAGGCTATGTGGGCAGCTGGGACTTTGATGCTGACTACGTGGACTATATTCTGGGCAAGAACCCTGACAAGGAGGTGGCGGTGCTGATTGACAGTCCAGGCGGACAACTCAACACGGCATTGAGTATCTCTTCTGCCTTCAAGCGGCATGGCAATGTCCATGCGCACTTTGTGGGCATGAACGCGAGTGCTGCCACCATCGCCTCGATGGGTGCCAAGCACATCACCATGGACAAGTCTGCCATGTATCTTGTGCATCAATGTGCGCTTCCATTTTTTGAGTATGGCAATCTCAATGCCACGGGCATGAGCCAGCTCATTGAAAGTCTCGGCAAAGCCAAGACGGATTTGGAAAAAATGGACGCAAATGTGGCTACGATGTATGCCACGCGTTGCAAGAAAGAGCCAAAGGATTTGCTTGACCTCATGAAGGTGGGCGGCTGGCTTACCGCACAAGAGGCACTGGATTGGGGCTTTGTAGATGAACTGACAGAGTTCGAGGACGAAACAGCTCCTGTGCTCACGGCTTCTCTCGCTGCCGACTTTCAGGCGAATGGCATTCCGCTACCGAACGTCCCTAAGAGCAAGTCGGAAGAAACGTTCTTCCAAAAGATGGCGCAAGCGCTTGCTGCCGTTTTCAAACCAACACAAGTAAACAATCAACATACCCCGAAACCTATGAACAAGGTCTATAAACACATTTGCAAGTTTCTTGCTTGCGAGCACTTTTCCGTAGAAGAAGGAAAGGTGACGCTCACCGAGGAACAGATGGATAACATCGAATGCTCCTTGCAAGCCAACCACGATATGATAGCGGAGCTATCTATCAAGGTTAAGAATGCAGAGGACGAGAACAAGTCTCTTTCTGAAAAGGTCAAGGCGCTTTCTGATGAGAAAGAAACGCTCGAAGCGAAAGTGGCCAACCTCCCTGCTGCATCAACCACCGCCATCGTAGATGACAAGAAGCATGAGGAACACGAACCCACAGCTTACGAGCAGTTCATCAATGCTGGCGAAACGGCACGCAAACTTTATGACAGTTTGCCATAGTAATCTTATAACCTCATAACCTTAAAACTCCAAACTAACATTATAACCTCATAACCTCAAAACTTAAAACTCATTCCCATGGCTGGAAAATTCTCTTTCACCCTACAAGAATATAAGGACGCGGCACGCAAGTACCGCTCCGACTTCCTCCGCTTGCCGATTATCGGCTGCGAGGAAACGCTCAAATTCATGACAGGTCGCCCTGGTATTCGCTACAAGGAAAGTGTGGGTACGCTCACCGCTGGGGCGCAGTTCGCTCCTTACAAGCCCTCTCGCAAGACAGATGCCAACTTGAAGTTGGACTACCGCACCTTGGAAACTTTCTTCGGTTCGGTAGTGGCTAACTTTGAACCTAACTCTGCCATCTCAACCTTGCTCGGCACAGGTGCCACCAAGGGAGACGGACAGAAGTCTACGCCCACAGCTCGCGAGGTGCTGGGACTGATTGCCAAGTCGCTCTCTGAAAACCTGAACATGGCGATTTGGAAAGGCACTCGCAATGCGGACGGTGATACCACAATGGACCTTTTCGATGGTTTTGACACCATCACGCAAAAGGAAGTCACTGCGGGTACGATTGCTGCGGAACATGGCAATTATCTGAAACTGGACAAGGCGATCACGGAAGCCAACGCGGTTGATGTGGCAAAAAAGATTCTCTTCTCGCTCGATTCGCGTTTGCGCTCACAGGAACTTTTCCTGTATTGCTCGCAGGAGTTCGTGGATATGTACAACGAGGCGTATCTTCTCACGCACTCGGCTATTCCGTACAACACGAAGTATAATCAGCCCACGGTGGAGGGTTCTAATGGCAAACTCACTTTCTGTCCGTTGTGGAACAAGTCGGACTCGAAGTTCATGCACGTTTCGCCTAAAATCAACATGCTTTATGGCTATGACCAGATGGGCGACATCGAAAGTGTTGATGTGGAACGCTTTGAGCCGTTTGTGCTTTCTTACATTGCCACCATGTTCTTTGGTGTGCAGTTCGAGAGCATTGACAAGCGACGCTTGAAGGTTATTGAACTGGCTGAACAAGGTTGATAATCAGTGGAGAAAGGTGGGCGCGGTGGTAATTTATCTTGATTGTCACCTCGCGCTTGCCTGCTATCCAGACTAAATATTTTCAGAAAAATGGCAAAGACTTGCACATCACTTCAAAAGTCGCTCGGCTGGTGCCAAGGCACGCCTGAGCTTCCCGGCGTTCGTCGCCGTATCTATTATACTTCCAAGGGCGACATTGCCCAATGGCCCATACTTCCACGTGACGAGAACGGACGGGTAACTGCTGCCACGTACACGGGCAGTTTTACCCTAAAGGCTGATGCCAAATGGAAGTATATCGACATTTTGCCTGAAAAGTCGCAACTCACCTCTGAGGCACAGGGTGAGTTGCCCAGTCAGACGCAGTTGAACAAGCTGACTGCTGTTCACCCTGGGGTGGGCGCAGAGGCGAGTGCCGCTGCTGCTTATCTCAACAACAATGACAATGTGTTCTTGGTGGAGGACATGAAGGGCAAATACCGTGTAGTGGGATCTGAAGCCTGGACTACCAAGACCACGGTGGCACAGGACCTTGGTCAGGGTGCCACTGGTACCACAAGCACCACCATTGCGGTAGAAGCCACGGACGAGTGTCCTGCGCCTTTCTACGAGGGTACTATCACAACAGAAGAAGGTGACATCGAAGCTGCTTAGTCAGTTTGTAGTTTTGAGGTTATAAAGTTTGTTCTTGGGAACAAAAGGTAATCTTATAACCTCATAACCTTAAAACCCAAAACTTAATATGATTGATTTGGGGGAAATCTTAGAAGAGATCAACGTCCCAGACCTTTCGTGTCCGCTTGCTTTACAAAGCAATACGGACAATCCGAAAGAGAAGGATCTCTTTGCGGAACAGAAAAGGCATGCTTGGGATAAGTCGGTCGAAGCGCGTTGCGACTTCTCCCGTAAAGTCCGCATCACGCGAAGGGCTGATGTGTTCTTTATCTCGCTTTGGCAGAAGTCGCTCTATGGGCGCACCTTGACGGACATCAAGGGCGATGACAGTATGGTGGACTTCTTTGCGGAGAATGTGGCTCCGCTCATTGCCGACATCTTGGGCAATGAACTAAAGCAGGGTAATTGGTGCATAGTCACCACGCCCAAGCGTAGGCACTTGGTCAAGAACTTTGCCACACGAATAAGTGAGAAGATAGCAGTTCTGCTATCCATTCCCTTTTACGAAGATGTGGCACATTGCCATAGCAAGAAGCGCATTGGGGCAGTGTTCTCGCTCAACGTGTTGCCACGTGAGCAGAACTGCATCGTGTTCGATGATTTTGTGACAACGGGTTCCACGCTCAAAGCAATGAAAAACCTCTTGCTCGAACATCACAAGAATTGTGTGTTCTTCACGGGCATCAACAATAAGTTGTGATGCTGACTTTATAACCTCATAACCTCCAAACTTAAAACTACACCTCTTATGGACAAAGAATTTACCAATAAACTACAAACATGGCTCTCCCTACCTCGCGAACAGCGCGATTGGGACGAGGGCGCATTGATGCTCCTGCAACTGACAGGCAACAAAATCATGTATCGCAACCTCAGTGTGAACCCTGAGGGCAAGGCTAACTTCATTGAAGGCAAACTCCAGCAATACTTGGAGTTCCGCTTGGCGGAATTAACGCATGAACAGGTTAAGGAAATGCAGCACGCTGTCGAGGAGATAGTAAAAGAGCATACCGAGTTCAAGAGTGATGACAATGAGGCAAAGAATTTCAAAGCTGGTAAGCGAGCTGACCATGACACGCTGCCCGAAGAAATCCAGGCACTCTATGTCGAGAACCTTGATTTGGTGCATCGAATGCGTGAACTTCATTTGAAGCTCCGCACGATGAGCACGACGGACTCCACTTGTGCGGACTCCGACCGCTTTCCTTTCCTCAAAGAATTTATCAAATTGGATAAAAAGCTGCACGACAATTGGAACGTTTATGACCATTTCGTGACAAAGGCAGAAACGGCAGAAAGTGCAGAAGAGGCAGAAGCGAAACCTAAGGCGAAGAAAAGCAAGAAGGCATGAAACGCTCGGCATCTATCTCTGACTATTTGAAACCATTGGCAGATACGCCCAACCAAGCTTATCTGACCAATGCTTTGCAGGTGGCAGATGTTTTGGAGTGGATATTGCAACAGGTGGGGAAGTCGAAGGTATGGCAAACTTCGTTTTCTATTTCGGAAGAGTTCTTGCGAAGACTCTTCTTTATCGAAAAGGGAGGCAAGGTGTTGGAGTTTAACTTGGTGCTAGATCACAAAGCTACAAACAAGACTTTGAAACTCTGGTCGTTCATCTGCCAAGTGATGAAACGTACCTATCTCGCGGATAACCACTCGAAGATTTTGCTGGTGGAGAGTGAAGCGGGTGACACCATTTCGGTAGTCACCTCGCAGAACTTGACACGAGGCAACCGCCACGAGTCTACGTTTATTTCTACCGACAAGGCGATCTTCGCTGCCTTGCACGGACAGGTGACGGACTTGATACGGAACCATTCTGTGCCACTGAATGACCTGTTTGCACAGAGGCTCACGCAGAACGGAGCGAATGATTAACCGCTCTCCCGTTACTGAAAATCCTACCTCCCGTAACAGATTTTTCTATCCCCTATAACAGAAAAAGCTATTCCTATGGACTACACCGAAGAACAACTTACCCAAATCGAACAATACGCTTCCATCTATCTCAAAATATCTGATATGGCGGTCATTCTCGGCATATCGGCAACCCAGCTTCGCGAGGATATTGCCGACAAGAGTACGGAGGTATCAAGGCGATACCACCGTGGCAAGGCGGCTTCACGTGTGAAACTGCTGCACCAGGAGATGCAGCTGGCTTATGTGGGCAGTCCGCTGGCTCTCGAGAACACCCGAAACAATTTGTTGGACATGGAAGATGATGAATAACTATGAGTTTGCCGAATATTGTAGAGGCGGCTAAAGCCGACCTCTATACTGCCAAAGAGGAACTTTTGCAGAAATATGCACAATCGCAGGTGGAGCACCTGCTTCGATTGCGCGACATGGTCACTTGGTCTATTGCCAATCCTGATGCCAAGGACCGCCAGTTTGTGGACGAGGAGCGAACCCGTTACGGGTTGTCGCTCGTTACTGCGTATGCGGACTTGAAAATCGTGAAAGCCATTCTGCCTAATATGGGGGAGGCTTCACGTGATTTTCATCGATGGCGCTACAACGAGATGATTCTCGAAACGTACCAGATGGCGAAGAAACGCAAGGACACAAAGACGATGGAAAAAGCGGCTACTTCGTATGCGAAGTTTAACCGCATTGATATTGAAGATGAACAATCGGTGCCGTACCACATGATTGTGGTGCAGCCTTTCTTTCCCACCACCGACCCGCGTGTGGTGGGCATCAATCCTGTGCCGAACATTGATGAGCGTATTCGTAAACTCACACGCGAACTCTCGGACTCGCACCCTGATACGGAGAATGTGGAATATGAGGAGGCGGACTTGCCGCTCGATGAAATCTTTAAGGAGGAAGATGATGGACAAGGAGAAGAATAGTGTGGATACGTCATTATGGGACGAAGAAAGCAAGGCACACGCCAACCGCGTGTACTTCAACAAACCGCAGCTTTTGACACAATATATCGGTGCCAAAACTACCGTGATTGTGGCTGGACGACGCACAGGCAAGACGGATTCTATCGCCTCGCCTTTTGTGCTGCGCAATATGCAGCGCATGCCGGGAAGCACAGGAGGAATTGTTGTGCCTACTTTCAAACATGGATTAACGAATACTTTGCCCGGTCTCTTTGCTGCTTGGAAAAGGTGGGGCTATATCAAAGGTGTGCATTATGTGGTGGGACGCAAACCTCCGCGCTCTTTCTCAAAGCCTATCACGGAACCTGCGGATTATGAGCATGTGGTGACTTTCTATAATGGCAGTGTTGCCATTATCATTAGCCAAGATCGTCCTGGCTCGTCTAACTCGCTGACGCTTTCTTGGCTCCTGATTGATGAAGCGAAGTTTATTGATTATGACAAGTTGAAAGATGAAACACTCCCTGCCAATGGCGGTATTCGCTCGTACTTCGGGCATCACTCGTTTAACCATTCGATGATGGTTTTGAGTGATATGCCACAAACCACAAAAGGTTCGTGGTTCCTACACTATGAGCAGAAGATGGATAAGGAGTTGATTGACACCATCAAGGGAACGATTTACAAGATTTGGCAGACCAAACAGCGAATTGCTGATTTGAAAGCGGCACATCAAGCTGTGCCTGCTTATCTTCCGAGTTATCTAAAATGGCTCGACCAATCGCTGAACAAAATGCGCAGTGTGGCGGTGTATTACAAGGAATACTCCACCCTCGAGAACTTGCAGTTGCTCGGGGAGGAGTATATTCGACAGATGAAGCGCGACCTCACGCCCAAGACGTTTCAGACGTCTATTCTCTGCCAAAAGATTGGCATTTCGCATGATGGCTTCTACTCTTCTATGCAGGAGTGGCACAAGTATGATGCTTCGGATTTTGGCTACCTCGACTCGCTCGGTTATGACCGCATTATCGAAGAAGCGCAGCAGGAGCGGTATTCCATACGCTCGCTGAGCAACTTTTCCTCGCTTCACTCGTCCTTGGATTGTCGCACTGATGCGGACCTCGACCCGATGGCTCCGCTTTGTATTGGCATGGACTACAATGCCAATATCAATTGGATTGTGTGCGGTCAGCCTCGCGGCAACCGCCTAAATGTGCTCAAATCTTTCTACGTAAAGTTTGAGCGCAAAATCCCTGCGCTTATTGCAGACTTCTGCACCTACTATGCGCCCCATGCCAATCACAGTGTCATCTATTACTATGATGCTACCGCTCTTGGCTCTAACTATGCCGTGAACGACCAAGACTTTCACTGGGTAGTGGAGCATGAGTTTGAACGCCACGGCTGGAGTGTGCAAGATGTGTATCTTGGCAACCCTATGCGCCATGATGAAAAGTACTTGCTCATCAATCAAGGTTTTTCAGGCAAGCAACGGCTCATGCCTTATTTCAATCGCCAGAACAATGATGACCTTATTCTTGCGGTGCAATCGGCTGGCGTGGAACGCGGAAGAAATGGCTTTCGCAAAAACAAGTCCACAGAGAAGAATCCTGAATCGGAGGAGGACTTGTTGGAGCATCGTACCGATGGCACAGATGCTTTCGATACGCTGTACATTGGGTGTGAGAAGTTCCCACAGCATGATTTTTATGGAGTTGCTATTGGTGGAGTGAGATAACATTTATAACTAGATGGTAAATCCATAGTAAATATGTAAATTTGCAATCAAAATAGAAAACAATGAAGAAAGCGTTAAGCCTACACGCACAGATAAAGCGCCTCGAGGAACGTGGCATTATAGTGCAAGACGAAGAAAAAGCAAAAGAGATACTATTCGATATTGGTTATTATCGCCTTGGATTTTATACATTTCCTTTCGAGAAGACATATCCTCGTTTAAGTAATCGAACTCACGAGTTCCGAGAAGGAACGTTGTTTGAGAGTATCGTGCAGCTCTACTATTTTGATTATGATTTACGTAAGCTGTTGCTAAGTGCTCTTACTCGAATAGAAGTAAATATTCGTACAAGAATTACTTACATGGGTTCCATGTATTATAATGAAGATCCTTTTTGGTTCGTTAGTCCATTGGCTGTCGATGACAACTATATTCAATCCTTTGCCAACAAAGTTTATAAAACGATTAAGGATTCTCCTGCTATAGTGCGCCATCATCAAAAATACCCTGAAGATACTTATGCACCGGCATGGAAGACATTAGAATTTATGACAATGGGAAATATAGTTTCTCTTTACAATCATTTGAACGATAGGAACTTGAAGGGACAAATAGCAAACGAGTTCAATTGTACTATCGGCATTTTTGTAAATTACTTAGAAACCATACGTGTAGCTCGAAACACTTGTGCACATGGAGCTTACCTTTATAATCTCCATTTACCTCGTGGCATTAAGAATGGACCTGCGGGAAATATTTCTGGTAGTGATAGACACAATGTAAATGGTATTATAAAGATTGTGCTTTATCTATTGGGGTGCATTTCTCACAACCGTGAAACTGAATTGAGACAAGATTTAAGGGCGTTGTTTGCCGAGTCACGCAACTCCGAAACTATGCGAATCATAAATGAAAACACAAATTTTTCCTTATAAATTTGCATAGAAACAGACTTATCTGTAATTTTGCAGTACTAAAAGTGCCCACATCGGCAGGTCGCGATGTCTGCACTATAAAAAAGATGACTGGGAATGTAGTGATTATCATTGCATTCCCTTTATTTATATTCAAGCCCATCCTTTCGGGCAATCCTTTCTTTCAGCCGCCGTGCGCATTGGCTCTCTTGCTGTGC
>ERZ1034901.1342-NODE-1342-length-17167-cov-7.192204_pt1 | contig 17167 bp, 15 predicted proteins | sample MGYA00520628_ERZ1034901 | MGnify/ENA primary metagenome ERZ1034901 (study PRJEB33766, sample SAMN09781783) | gut metagenome | biome: gut microbiome | host: Homo sapiens | place: Madagascar | study: EMG produced TPA metagenomics assembly of the PRJNA485056 data... | reverse complement strand
CTGGATATCACATATTTACCAGTATCATCTACAAAACTGTATTCATCGTAGTAATCCGAACTTTCCGGAAGATTCTTCCTGTGCAATCTTCCGTCAATGACAAGTTCAATGACATAGTAAATGACTGCAAATGTCGGCACACCAAGAAGCATTCCCAAAAATCCAAACAATCCACCCCCAAGCAGGATTGAAAAGATTACCCAGAACGAGCTGAGTCCTGTGGAATTACCAAGTATCTTCGGCCCGATAAAATTACCGTCCAACTGCTGTAACAGCAAAATAAAAATCAAAAAATAGATGCCCTTAATCGGATTTGCTAACAGAATCAGCAATGTGCTCGGAATTGCACCGATATATGGTCCGAAGAACGGTATTACATTAGTCACTCCTACGATTACACTGACCAACATTGTATATGGCATATTCAAAAATGACAGTCCGATAAAACAAAGTACTCCGATAATCGCAGAATCAATGATCTTACCAATCAGGAATCCGCCGAATATATCATTGGCCTTCTGTGTAATATGCAATACCACATTGGCATGAGATGGGCTGAGCAACGCATAAGTCACCTTCTTACACTGTCTTCCGAAAGTCTCCTTACTGTATAGTACATAGATTGATACAATCACACCAATCAATGCATTGAATATCTCACTGACAAAATCAATCAATCCATTGGTCAATCTTCCCATAACCTCGTTCACTCGTGTAAACAGATTATTGCTTAACCAGTCCTGGAATGTACTGGTCGCCTGCCTGATAAATGTCCGCATCATGACTCCGGTATTGGAATCATCTGCCTGGATATCTCCGATCTGATTAACTAAAAGATTGATCTGACGCGGCAGGGTAAACACCAGATCACGAATACTCTTGTATAATTCTGGAATCAGCATATTGATCAATCCGCTGATGAGCAATACCATAATAATCAACGCCAGCAATATTCCTGCTGTACGAGACAACTTCTCTGCCCTTGCTTCGTTCTTCATCTTCTTTTTTAATATCGGAATCAGTACCTTATCTGTCTGCTTGACGATCGGATTCAGCAAAAATGCAATTAATAATCCGTACAGAATCGGCTTCAGCACGTCCAATACCTTGCCGAATACACCGGATATATTGGTCAGTCTCAACAGTGCAAAGTAAAATGCAATACTCGCTGCAATCACTACAAAAAAAGTCATTCCTTTGCTGATCTCACGTCTCAGTCTGGATGGCCCATTCTTTCCAATCCTCGGTGTATTACTATAATAGCCCTTCGGAGTCTCTGACTCTTTTTTCTTATCTTCCATTTCTTATGCTCCTGACATATTATGCTATTTGTTTAGTATAACACAAAAACAGGGCTACAGCAAATCATTCACTGTAACCCTGTCTCCTTATTTTCATTCCTTTTCAGACATCAACAACAGAAAGTTGCGCATTCTGTCTCCTTACACTGACAGGCGTCTCCGCCCTCCACACTGATCTTACCGGCATGGCACTTACATGACTGATTGTAACGACACTCTGTTGCCTCACATCGAATATCACTGGTAGATGAAGCCTGACCAGTTCCATTGCTGTATGTGTCACCTGTGCGCTCCTCGAAGCTGTCACAGCAGGTCTCATCTGCCCGCTTTGCATGTTCTCCTCCTACCTGGATATGATCCAGATCGCAGTAATACTGCTTATTATGCACACAAGTCTGTACTGTACATTTCAATTCTGGCATTACAGATTCCCTCCTTTTCATAGTTCAGAGTTATTATCTGTAATTCAGAAATATTTATACATTTATTTTGCCTGACGGTAAATAATATCTTCACGACCCGGTCCGTTAGAAACCATTGTAATCGGATATCCGATCTGTTCCTCAATGAATTCTACGTACTTACGGCAGTTCTCTGGAAGATCTTCATACTTCTTGATACCGCGAATATCGCATTTCCATCCCGGAAGTGTCTTTAATACTGGTTTTGCTTTTTCAAGCAGATGTGTAGTTGGGAAGTCTGTTGTCACTTCTCCGTTAATTTCATATCCTACACATACTGGAATCTCATCCAGATATCCCAGAACATCCAGTACGGTAAATGCTACATCTGTAGTTCCCTGCATTCTACATCCGTACTTAGATGCTACACAGTCGAACCATCCCATACGTCTCGGACGTCCGGTTGTTGCACCGAACTCACCACCGTCGCCGCCGCGGCGTCTCAGTTCGTCAGCCTCATCACCAAAGATCTCGCTTACGAAAGCTCCTGCTCCGACTGCGCTTGAGTATGCCTTACATACAGTAACAATCTGCTTGATCTCGTATGGAGGAATACCTGCTCCGATTGCTCCGTATCCGGCCAATGTAGATGAAGATGTAACCATTGGATAAATACCATGATCCGGATCTTTCAGCGAACCAAGCTGACCTTCCAGCAAGATCTCTTTACCTTCTTTGATCGCATTGTAAAGATATAGAGATGTATCGCATACATATGGCTCGATTAATTCTTTATATTCCTGTAATTCATTATACAGCTCATCAGGATCAATTGCCGGTTTGTGATACAGGTGCTCAAGCAATACGTTCTTCTGCTCTGCAACACGTACAACCTTTTCTTTCAAAAGCTCATCATCAAATAACTCGCTTACCTGGAAACCAATCTTTGCATATTTATCTGAGTAGAATGGTGCGATACCTGACTTGGTAGAACCAAATGATTTGCCGCCCAGACGCTCTTCTTCATATGCATCAAACTTCTTGTGATATGACATCACCATCTGTGCTCGGTCGGAAACCAGAATTCTCGGCTTCGGCACACCTCTGTCTACGATAGACTGGATCTCATTGCACAGCACCGGAACATCCAGTGCGACACCGTTACCGATAATGCTTGTAGTATGTCCATAAAACACACCTGATGGTAATGTGTGAAGTGCAAATTTACCGTAATTATTAATTATTGTATGTCCCGCATTGGCACCGCCCTGAAAACGAACAATGATATCGGCTTTTTCGCCAAGCATATCTGTAATCTTACCTTTTCCTTCGTCTCCCCAGTTCGCGCCAACTACTGCTCTAACCATAACAATTCCTCCTGTGTTATTCATCTTGCTGATGACTATTGTGAAGCTATTCTTATAACAGCCATCTGATATTATACTATAAAAATTTTTTTTTGTACATTGTTATTTACATCAAAGGTGCAATTAATCGTAAAATCTGCCCCATCACCTTGTGTGTAACCGGCCTGTTCTCCACTTCTGTCAGGCTGATTTTCTGACATTTTTTAAGTGTTTCCTGAAAATCCCGCTCAATATCCACAACAACCGGATGATCATAGATATATGCACCACATTCAAAATGCAGATACAGACTGCGGTAATCCAGATTAATTGTTCCTACAGTTGCAGTATCATCATCTGCCACAAACACCTTGGCATGTACAAATCCCGGCGTATATTCATAGATGCTTACCCCTGCCTGAATCAATTCTTTATAATAAGTATGTGCCAGTACAAAAGCATACCATTTATCCGGAATATGCGGCATAATAATGATCACCTCTATACCGCTTTTCGCTGCTCTGGTAAGTGTTGTAATCATCTCGCTGTCCAGGATCAGATACGGCGTCATGATATGCACATACTTCTTGGAATGATTCAGAATATGGAAATACACTTCTTCGCCTACATTTTCATTATCATACGGATGATCTCCATACGGAATTACATAACCGTGCGGTGGATCCGGCACTACATGCTTCGGTGTCAGATAGTTTTGGCAGTCCGCAGGTTCCATCTGATTAACTGCCCACATTTCCAGAAACAACATCGTGAAGCTCTGTACTGCATCACCCTTCAACATGATCGCCGTATCCTTCCAGTGACCAAAACGTGTGATTTCATTGGCATACTCATCTGCCAGGTTGACTCCGCCGGTAAACGCAACCTTGCCATCAATTACACATATCTTACGGTGATCTCTGCTATTCTGCACCGTAGACAGGAATGGAATGATCGGATTGGATACCCGGCATTGGATGCCCATTTTGCGAATCTTTTTGTAATAATAATACGGAAAATTCGAGATTGCACACATACCGTCATACATAAATCTTATTTCTACGCCTTCATCCGCTTTGCGCTTCAGAATATCCAGTACCGTATCCCACACATGTCCTTCTGCTACAATAAAATACTCCAGAAAAATATAATGCTCCGCCTTCTCAAGTTCCCGGTAAAGTGCCTGCATCTTATCTTCTCCTAATGGAAAATACGTGATCTCTGTATTCTTATATACCGGAAAATGCATCTGACTGGAAAGATACGCCGCAAGATTCGCCTTGCCGGGACCTTCTTCCTTCAGTTCCTGCAGAACCCTCTTGTCCTGTTGCATATAAGGGCGCTCTTCTAACTTCAGATTCCGCAGGCGTCCTCTTACCCATCTGGTTCCAACTTTGCTCTTCACATATACATAAAACAAAGAGCCGATTGCCGGAAATGCCATTACACACAGCATCCAGGTCATCTTAAATGCGGGATTATCCTCTGAATTAATAATATAAATCAGCACGATAATACCTAGTACTCGAAAGAAACCATTGATCACTTGTGAATACTGCTGCAGTCTGCTCATGGACACCACAAAAAGACCAATCTGCAATAAAATCATAACCAAAACAAGTCCGGTACGGCTGAATATAATTCGAAATAATCCGCTTTGGACTTTTCTCAGCTTCTTTTTCTCCATATTTCTAATATTCTCCTCACAAATGTATATCTATCCCTTAAGTCTGATACACAGTGTAGCACATTTCCATATGCTTCACAAGAAATCTTTCCCAGAGCAGGAAAGCTCTGGTATTTTAGTAAAATTTTATATCGCACGCCTTTCTTTTTCTGTCAAAAAGTATTACAATACATTTATATATGACGTAAATGTCAGAAAAGACTAGAAAGGAGTCATACCCATGTCAAAATTTTTCAAACGTGCATTAGGTCTTGCTGCTGTTGGCGGTGCTGTCGCTGCCGGAGTAGCTTACTATCTTAAAAAGGAAGATAACTCTGATGATTTTCTGGATGAATTCGATGACGATTTTGCTACCGAAGATTCCGATTCTTCTGAGCGCGGATATGTTTCATTAAACACCGCACCTCAGACAGATGCTTCTGAAGAAAAAGAGGAAGCTGAAGCAGAGGAAGAAAAAGCCGAATAATTCCATGCATAAAAGATGCTGCCAGGGATATCATATCAATCCCTGACAGCATCTTTTTATTTTTTCACACCTGGTATATCTGTCCAGACTTCTTTTAATATTGCTGTTGCCTCCCTGATCTCTTCTTCCGACAGATTGGCATACCCCAGAAGTATCGTCGCACTTCTCTGATTTTCTCCAATACAGTAATCCGACAAACCGTATACTTTCACTCCTGCATTCTCAGCCCTGTGGATCAGTTCACTTTCAGATACATGATCTGCAAATGACATCAACAGATGCACACCCGCATACTCTCCGGCAATCTCACAATCAAACTTCATATCCTGCAACGCCCGGATCAGCACATCATGCCTTCCCTTATACAGGGCACGTGTCTTATTCAGATGTCTCTCATAATATCCTTCTTCAATAAAATGCTGTACGATAAGCTGGTCTACTTTGGAAACGGTCGAACTGATAAAGCCGCATTTATCATGATAAACTGCTGCCAGCTCTTCCGGCAATACCATATAGCTCATACGGATCGCAGGCGCAATGGATTTGGAAAATGTACCAAGATAGATCACTTTACCGTTCGCATCACTTCCCTGAAGTGCCGGGATCGGCTTACCTTTGTACCGAAACTCACTGTCATAATCATCCTCAATGATATAGCGCTTCTCTGATTCATTCGCCCATCCGAGCAGTTCAATCCTACGCTTCATCGGCATCACGATACCGGTAGGATACTGATGGGATGGCGTCACATATGCAATATCCGCTACAGATTCCCGAAGCATATCCACCCGCATACCATAACGGTCCATCTCTATTGGCTCTACCGGATATGACTGGCTGGAAAACAGACGATACGCCTGCTTATATGCCGGATTCTCTACTGCAATCACATGATTTCTTCCGATTACAGAGCACAGCATCATCAGAAGATAATCATTTCCTGCTCCTACTATAATCTGATGGGGATCACATTTCACCCCACGCGCCTGATAAAGATAATCACAGATTACTTTTCGGAAGCTCAATTCTCCCTGAGGATCACCCAGGCGAAATAACTCTACCTCGTCATCCAGCAGAATCTCCTTGGAGAGTTTCCTCCAGGCATTATGAGGAAAGCTCTTCAGATCTACACCATTTGGCGTAAAATCATAACGACAGGTCTCTTCCTTCTCCTGTACTTCCGGTATCTGTCGCTTCTTCACTTCCCTAATCCGATACAAGCCCTCAATCTGTGCTACATAGTAACCCCGATAAGGCTCCGATTCAATATATCCCTCCGACAAAAGCTGTTCATAAGCAAGATCTACCGTACTCCGACTTACCTCAAGATGCTTTGCCAGCGCTCTGGTAGACGGAAGCTTCTCGTGGTATGCGAATTTGCCGTTTACAATATTTTCTTTAATATATAAATATATCTGTTCGTACAAAGGCGTCCCATTACGGGACGCCAGTGTCATAGTCAGTTCATTCATCTGTTTATTCTCTTATTTCTTAGGCAGTCTGAAAGAACTCTTCAGAGATACGATACGATTAAATACCAGTGCATCCGGTGTAGAATCCTTTGCATCAATACAGAAATATCCGTTTCTCACGAACTGGAAGCTGTCATATGCTTTTGCATCGTCGAAGTTCGGCTCTACAAAACAATTCTTTCTCACTTCCAGAGAGTTCGGATTAATGTTCATAGATCCGTCTTCTTCATTATACACACCCTTCTCTTCATCGATCAGGTTCTCATACAGACGTACCTCCGCCTGTTTTGCATACGGTGCTGCTACCCAGTGGATCGTACCCTTGACCTTACGTCCGGTAAATCCGCTTCCGCTCTTAGTCTCCGGATCGTAAGTACAGTGTACAACTGTCACATTGCCATTCTCATCTGTCTCGTAGCTTACACATTTAACAAAGTATGCCTGCATCAAACGTACTTCGTTGCCCGGAAACAGACGGAAATATTTCTTCGGAGGCTCAATCATGAAGTCATCACGCTCAATATACAGTTCCTTGCAGAATGGAATCTTTCTCTTACCAAGCTCTGGATTCTCCAGATTGTTCTCAGCTTCCAGCCACTCTACTTCTCCTTCCGGATAATTATCAATGACCAGCTTGATCGGATCAAGCACTGCCATCATACGTGAACGCTTCATCTTCAGGTCTTCACGGATACAGTATTCAAGCATTGCGTAATCTACAGAACCCTGTGACTTGGATACACCACACAGTTCCACAAACATCTTCAGTGACTCCGGTGTAAATCCTCTTCTTCTCAGTGCTGCGATGGATACCAGTCTCGGATCATCCCATCCGTCTACCACGCCATCCTGTACCAGCTTCTTAATGTAACGCTTACCGGTTACCACATTAGTCAGATATAACTTGGCAAACTCAATCTGACGCGGTGCCGGATCAAATTCACACTCTCTTACTACCCAGTCATACAATGGTCTGTGATCTTCAAACTCCAGGGTACAGATAGAGTGTGTAATCTTCTCAATCGCATCCTCAATCGGGTGAGCGAAATCATACATCGGATAAATGCACCACTTATCACCGGTGTTGTGATGATGCATATGTGCCACACGATAGATAACAGGGTCACGCATGTTGATATTCGGTGAAGCCATATCGATCTTCGCACGAAGTACCTTCTCTCCATCCTTATATGCGCCATTCTTCATTTCTTCAAATAACTTCAGATTCTCTTCGATACTGCGATCTCTGTACGGGCTGTTCTTACCAGGCTCTGTCAGTGTACCGCGGTACTCACGGATCTCATCAGCACTAAGATCACAGACATAAGCCTTGCCCTTCTTGATCAGCTTCACCGCACATTCATACATCTGATCAAAATAATCAGACGCAAAATACAGATGATCCTTAAAGTCAGCACCCAGCCACTCTACATCGGTCTTAATAGACTCTACATACTCAGTATCTTCTTTCGTTGGATTCGTATCATCAAATCGAAGATGGAATGTTCCATGATACTTCTTAGCCAGCCCTGAATTAAGCAGGATAGACTTGGCATGTCCGATATGCAGATAACCATTCGGCTCCGGCGGGAATCTGGTGCAGACCTCTGTATATCTGCCTTCAGCCAGATCCTTATCTATCTCCTGTTCAATAAAATTCTTTGAAACTACTTCTTCTCCCATGGGTTTCCTCCTCATCGTCTTTCTCATCATGTGTTTTATCTTATCATAATTCCAGTTAACCCACAATACAATATTTTCAAATTTACCATTGACAAACCGCACTCTTATATTGTATATTAATCACGTTGCATATGAAATATATCTTATGCGTGCTGTTGTGGCTCAGTCGGTAGAGCGTCGCCTTGGTAAGGCGGAGGTCGGCGGTTCGATTCCGCTCAACAGCTTAGAGAAAAGAAGCCGGGAAGATTCTTACTTATTCAGAATCTTCCCGGCTTTATTTTTGATTCTCTGTAATGCATTATCTATGGTTTTGGGGCTCTTCTTGAGAAGCCCTGCGATCGTCTTATAATCCGTTCCAAGAAGGTGCAGATACAGTACTCTGCTTTCCAGATCACTCAAACTCTCTTCCAGTTCCTCTCCGATGCGGTTCATGGATTCCTGCATGATCATCGCATGCTCTGGATTGCTCTCCACACCCGCTTCAATAGTATCCAACACATACTCTCTGCCTCCCTGTTCCGCTTCTTCATAAAAAGACACATAGGAATTAAGCGGTATATGCTTCTTCCGACCGGAAGCTTTTGCCGCGCTGTACATCTGTCTTCGGATGCACAGTCTGGCAAAACTTCCAAAGGATACTTCCTGCTCCGTATCATAATCACGTACTGCTTTAAACAGACCGATCATCCCTTCCTGGATCAGATCATCATTCTCTCCGCCAATCAGATACATTGCTTTCGCTTCTTTGCGCACTACGTTTTTATACTTTTCCATGATATAATCCATAATCTTCTTATCACCATCTCGAAGATTGCGAATCAGCTGCTCATCTGTCAGCTGCTCATAGTTTGACGTGCCCATAACTGCTCCTGTTCTTATTAAAATTTAAGTCTTATTCTGAGTCTTTATCCCAATCTCTGTCTGACAATCTCATAAGCCAGCACGCCTGCCGCCACCGATGCATTCAGGGAATCAATATCTCCTTTCATCGGTATACCTGCAACAAAATCACAATTTTCTTTCATCAAACGGCTGACGCCTTCGCCTTCATTGCCGATTACAAGACCGATTGGTCCTTTCAGATCCAGGTCGTACATCACCGTACCATCCATATCTGCACATACGAACCACAGGCCCTGCTTCTTCAGATCTTCTACCGTCTTCTTCAGATTGGTCACACGGGCAACCGGCGTATAATTCAGTGCTCCTGCTGATGTTCTCGCTACTGTCGCAGTAAGTCCTACCGCTCTGCGTTTCGGAATGATCACGCCATGCGCTCCCGCCAGATTAGCTGTACGAATGATTGCGCCCAGATTATGGGGATCTTCAATATTATCCAACAGGAAGATAAATGGATCTTCGCCACGACTCTTTGCAAGTTCCAACATATCTTCTACCTGCGCATACTCATAAGCTGCCGCATGTGCGATCACGCCCTGATGCTTTCCGGTCTCTGAAAGCTGATTCAGGCGTTCCTTTGTAACAAACTGCAGAATCACATCATGCTTCTTCGCCTCACGCACGATCGTACGGATCGGACCGTCCTGACATCCATCCAGTACATACAGCTTATCCATCGGCTTGCCGGAACGCAGTGCTTCCAGCACTGCATTTCTTCCTTCTATTACGAGACTCTTACTCTCTTCATAATTCTCATTCATTTCTTTCATGACTGCTCCTCATTGTTATCCAGACTGTCCAGTCCCATTTTAATCAGTTCCAGCATTCTTTCATATCTGCGCTGCAGATAGAGATACCCCATAAGTGCCTCAAATCCGGTTGCGCGTCTGTAATCTGTTACAGACTGATTCTTTGCCGGACTGATTGTCTTGGAATTACGTCCGCGCTTATAGATCTGGTGCTCCTCTTCCGTCAGTTCATCCTGTAACACACGCATCATTTTCGACTGACTGGATGCCTGTACGATCTGACTGGTCTCCTTGTGGAGCTTTTTCACCTGTTTATTGCCCCGGTTCAGTACCAGGTTCTTAATCACCAAATCAAATATGCAATCCCCGATATATGCCAATGCAAGAGGTGAATAGGTCTCTGCCTCCACCTCCTGCATCTGAAACATCTCCTGCATACAAGTATCAAAATCCCACTTTATGCTTTTTTCCATTTTACTCCTTCTCTGGTATCCAGAAGTACAATTCCCTTTGCTGCCAGTTCATCACGGATCTCATCTGCTCTTGCAAAGTTCTTCTCTTTTCTTGCCGCCTGACGCTCTGCGATCAGTGCTTCAATCTCATCATCCAGTATTTCTTCCTTCTTGTCAATAATAAGTCCCAGTACATCAGCAAGTTTTACAAGCAGGTCATACAGTGCCTTTGCATATTCCTTTGAGCCTTCTGCTGTAGCTGTTGTATTAGCATATTTAACAAGATCAAAGATTGCTGCGATTGCATCTGCTGTGTTGAAATCATCTTCCATTGCAGTTTCAAATGCAGTTACAAATTCTTTTGTCTTAGCCAGATTATCTTTTTCAGCGTCCGTCATAGAATCTTCTTTTGCCTGTTCCATCATGTAGCGGAGGTTGTCAGCCGCATTCAGGATACGCTCCAGACCGTTCTTAGATGCCTCCATCAGTTCTGCACTGAAGTTCAGCGGGCTTCTGTAATGTGCACTCAGCATAAAGAAACGAAGTATCTGCAGATCATACTGCTCACTGATCTCACGGACTGTACGGAAGTTGCCGAGAGATTTACTCATCTTGTGGTTATCAATATTCAGGAATGCATTGTGCATCCAGTATTTGGCAAATTCTTTGCCGTTGCAAGCCTCACTCTGTGCGATCTCATTCTCATGATGTGGAAATACCAGGTCTTCACCACCGGCGTGGATGTCAATCTGCTCGCCCAGATATTTTTTCGACATTACAGAGCATTCGATATGCCATCCCGGACGTCCATCACTCCACGGAGACTCCCATGCAGGCTCGCCTTCTTTCTTTGGTTTCCAGAGTACGAAATCCAGCGGATCTTCCTTCTCATCCTCACCGCTTACCAGCAGGGCACGATTACCGGAACGCAGGTCATCCAGGTTCTTATGAGATAATTTGCCATAATCTTTAAACTGTCTGGTACGGAAGTATACGGTTCCGTTCTTCTCATATGCATAGCCTTTCTCGATCAGAGTGCTGATCATATCGATCATTCCGTCAATTTCCTGTGTAGCCAGCGGATTAGTAGTAGCAGGCTCAATGTTCATGCCATCCATATCTTTCTTGCACTCCTCGATATAACGCTGAGAAATCTCCTCTGCCGGAACGCCTTCTTCGATTGCTTTCTTGATGATCTTATCATCTACATCTGTAAAGTTGGACACATAGTTCACATCATATCCTTTGTATTCAAAGTATCTGCGCACGGTGTCGAACACGATCATTGGTCTTGCATTACCAATATGAATAAAGTTGTATACGGTTGGTCCGCAGACATACATCCTTACTTTACCTTCTTCGACCGGTACAAATTCTTCTTTTCTTTTACTCATGGTATTATACAGTCTCATTCTTCTTCTCCTTTTTTGCTTTATCTTTATTATTCTTTCTCAGTTCTTTTTCCAGTTCACTGACTCGTTCTTTCAGCATAATGTTATCTCGCTGCAGCTGGCTGATATCGCTGGTAACCGGATCCGGAAGATGTACCTGATCCATATCCGCTCTCGGGATCTTCAGATTACCCATCTTCACGATACGTCCCGGAACACCAACCACAGTACAATTCGGCGGCACTTCATTCAGTACCACAGATCCTGCTCCGATCTTCGAATTCTCTCCTATGGTAAATGATCCAAGCACCTTTGCTCCGGCACTGACCATGACATTATCTTTCAGGGTAGGATGACGCTTGCCCTGTTCCTTACCGGTACCGCCAAGGGTTACCCCCTGATACAATGTTACATTGTCGCCAAGTTCTGCTGTCTCTCCGATGATCACACCACTTCCGTGGTCAATAAATAACCCTTTGCCAATAGTTGCTCCCGGATGGATTTCAATACCCGTCTTTCTGGTAGCTCTCTGGGAAATCCATCTTGCCAGAAAATAATGCTTACCGAGATACAGCTTATGTGCGATCCTGTAACTCAATATCACTTTGAAACTTGGATAAAGAAATACTTCCATATTGGACTTGATCGCGGGATCTCTCTCCCTGATCACATTAATCTCTTCCCGTATATAGGATAACGCTCCCATACAAACCTCTCCTTTTCATTCACACTAAAAAGCAGTCCGCATGTTATCTCAGAGCTGCCTTGTGATTCTACTTGGCTCTGAACGTAAATCATCGGAAGTGCCAAAAGGCACATTCCGAGATTGTACGCGGTCGTCAAGATCCTTAGCAAACCAGGACTTTGACTCGTCGCGATACAAATAAAAGCTCCGTCTCTTATAAAAGAGACGAAGCTTAACTCCGCGGTTCCACTCTTATAGAGAACCTGACTTCTGACACTTTTCGTATCTGTCTGATTCTCCACTCCTGTACGCGTAACGTGCGTCTTACGTGCCCGGCTAATAATTGTCCCACAGACAATGGTTCACCAGACCGACTCCCGAATGCACTTCAGAAACACTTCCCTCAGGACTGCTTACAGCCGGTGACAATCCCTCTCTGCCAGTTCCGCCATTTCTTACTCTTTTCGTTCTGCGTCTTTCTCATATAGATTATATCTTATGCGAATTCCGGCGAATTGTCAACATTTTTAACCGCTTTAAGTGGAAATCCGACTTCCACTTTAAACATATCTCCTTCTACCGTCAAATGGAAGGTTCCCTGCTGTAATTCAGTGAAGCTTCTGGCAATCGCAAGTCCAAGTCCGGAGCCTTCTGTATTGCGGGATACATCCCCCCGCACAAAACGCTCCGTCAAATCTTCTGCCTTTACCGTTATCTCTGCCGCAGACACATTGAGAAGCTGGATCACGGCTTCATTGTTTTCCCGGCATACCTTCGTATATACTCTGGTTCCATGCATGGCATATTTGGAAATATTCACCAGCAGATTTTCAAAGATGCGGTACGTCTTCTGACTGTCCAGTTCACAGATCAGCTTTTCCTCAGGCCAGGTACAGCGAAAGCTCAGTTCTGCTTCGTCGAATCTGCTGTCCAGCTCCAGCTTTACCTGTTTAAACAAATTTACCACGTCCACATCCATCTTGTTGAGAGTTACCGTCTGGCTGGTTGCCTTACTGATCTCAAACAGATCCTCAATCAGTACCTTCAGGCGCAGAGATTTCTTTTCCAGTATCTGGATATACTCTTTCCGCTTCTCCTCATCCTTTTCCAGTTTCAGAAGATCCACATAAGTAATAATCGCTGTCAGCGGAGTCTTGAGATCATGCGACATATTCGTGATCAGTTCCGTCTTCATCTTCTGGCTTTTCACTTCTTTGTCTACCGCTTTCTGGTAACCATCCTGAATCTTCTCCAGTTCTTTTTTAAATGGATTAAACACACCCAGATCATCGGTCACTTCTACATTCAGGTTACCTTCTGCCATCTGATTGGTCGCATTTAACAGCAGTGCATATTTATCCTTCAGATCGTTAAAATACTTACGCAAAATGAAGAATAATATGATCGAATAGATCACAACTGCTACAATTCCATAGAACCACAATACAGTAATTACCGTCAGAATCAGCGCATTGATCAGCACGATTTTCAATATTGTTTTATTATTCCGGTCGGTGAAATCAATATTATCAAAGGAACGATATACTTTCTCTATCCCTTTCTGTGCTTTTTTTATCGCCTTGCTGCACCAGCCAGGAATCTGTTTCCCATAGCGCACCAGAAGCACCCGTTCTTTCACATAAGCCGAAACTCCCATCACATAGACCTGGCGCACACAGCCAGAACACCAGTAAGCGGCTGCGATAACAGCCATGCCCCACAGCATTTTTCCAGTTCCATCCTCCCGCATTGACATCAGCCATGGAAGTCCTCCGAACACGCCGGTTCCCACAGCAATGGATCCAACAAGGATTACCGGTTCAAGAGGCGCATAAAATATTTTTTCATTGCCCGTCTCGAAAAAACGGAACATCGGAAATATCCACGCAGCCACTGCCATTGCTACCATTTCTGCCGCCACAGCATTTGCCGCCTCTGACGTAGTCATATACATGTTATCGAGATTAGCACTGAGGCAAAGTACAAAAAACACCCATATTACCACAAATAATTTATGCCTGTTTTTCAATTTTGTATCCAACTCCCCACACCACCTTTAAATATTTAGGCTCTCTTGGATTGATCTCAATCTTCTCCCGGATATTGCGGACATGGACCATGATTGTATCCGTATTGATCGCTCTTTCATTCCAGACACGCTCATAGATCTCATCTGCCGAAAACACTCTTCCCGGATTCTTCATCAACAGCAACAGAATCTTATACTCGATGGGAGTCATTTTCACCGGTTCACCGTCCACTGTTACTTCCACGGTATCCTCATTGAGTTCCAGACCTCCTACCGTATACACATGCTCCTGCTGTTCTTTTGCACCGAGTCGTTCCATAAATCTGCTGTATCTGCGGAGCTGGGAGTTCACCCTGGCGAGCAGTTCCATTGGGGTAAATGGCTTCGTCACATAGTCATCGGCTCCCATGTTCAATCCCAGAATCTTATCTACTTCTTCTGATTTGGCAGAAAGAAAGATAACCGGAAAGTCATATTTTTCCCGTAGCTTTGCCGTCATGGTGATTCCATCCATCCTCGGCATCATGATATCTACGATCGCCAGATGAATCTCTTCCCGGTCAATCACTTCCAGTCCTTCCACGCCGTCCGTCGCCTGATATACCTGATAACCCTGGCTTTTCAGATAAATCTCAATTCCTTCCCGTATTTCCTTGTCGTCCTCCACAATCAATACATGATTATATGTTCCACTCATTCCAATTCAGCCTCCTGTTTCATCTACGCCTTTAGTATAGGGATTCATTCTTAAAAGAAGCGTTCGGAATTTCCAAAGATTTTCTAAAGAATATTTCCGCACGCTTCTGTTTTCTGCTACACCTCTTCATCCAGACGAATCTTAGACAATGGTATAATCTTCTTCATTTCTTCCTTCATCCGATCTGACATGGAGACTCCTTCTTCCAGACATATTTCTTTTACTGTCTTTACTCCAAACAATAATTCACCCAGCGCTTCCACCGTCACTGTACCCTCGCTGTTCTCTTCTTTACCGTCCATCAGCATTACACCAGAATGTTCCGTACCGGTCACTACCACCGTACGGTTATTCTCTTCAATGATCGGATCCGTAATCTGAAAGCACACTGCAGTAAGCTCCCGCAAGCTTACAGATGCTAACATCCGTTTTGTATCCGTAATACGGATCATAATCTTCGGTGCTTCTTCCTCTTCCTGCTCCGGGACATACGGACAGTTTCCGACCAGATGCCCATTCAGATAATACAGCATCAGCTTTGCGCCCTCGCTGGCATATTCTTTCATCAGCCGCTCGTAATACATTTCGCTTTTCAGCGTATATACCTGATAGCCTTCTGCTTCTAATGCAGCATTTTCCGCATTCACAAGCATCGGCAGATCCTGCTGTTCCACCGGACGCACCTGACAGGTAATTCCATTTTCCAGCTGCACTTCTCCTTTTTCTCCAATTGGACAATACTCCAACTGCTGCTCATACACTGTACGAAATCCATAAGGCGTATAGATAGCTTCTGCTGCCGGCATCAGATACGTAAAACTCTGTCCATCCTGATACATGTCCCTCAGTGCCGTCTCCAGCAGCGCTTTCATAAAGCCGCGTCCGCGATATGACTCTCTGGTCGCAACCGCCACGATATAATTTGCCTTCTTTTTCATGCCATTTACATTCAGTTCATACGGGTTCAGATGCAGCATTGCCTGGATTCCTCCATCCTCTTCTGCCACATAAATCTGATTATCTTTCGTTTTCTCGGTATAATAATAGTCTATGAATCGCTTACTGTCCTCACTGAACACTTCTTCATACAACGGTCTGGTAAGTCCATGCTCTGCCTGCTCCAAACGTCTAACTTTCATCTATTTTGCTCCTTTCGGGCATCCGCCGCATCCCTGGCATCCACCTTCTGCACCAGGACCTACCGCATAGCTGTAATCCCGGATGCTTTCCAGTGATGCAATTGCCTGAGAAGATATTCCTTCTCCCGTTCCGGTAAATCCAAGTCCTTCTTCTGTCGTTGCCTTAATATTGATCTGATCCACTTCAATTCCAAGTGCCTCTGCAATATTCGCCCGCATTGCCTCAATATGCGGTGCCATCTTCGGGCGCTGTGCAATGATCGTAGCATCAATATTGCCGATCACATAGAGATGTTCTTCCAGAAGTCCTCTTACATGCTGTAACAACTTCACGCTGGAGATTCCTTTATATGCCGGGTCTGTATCCGGAAAATGCTTCCCAATATCCCCCAGCGCCGCCGCCCCAAGCAGTGCATCCATGATCGCATGAATCAACACATCCGCATCCGAATGTCCCAGAAGGCCCTTCTCATACGGTATCTTTACGCCGCCAAGAATCAAGTCTCTGTCTTCTACTAATTTATGGACATCATATCCCATACCTATTCTCATATATATCATCCTCCCTGGATATTTTTCGTAGTTTCTGTCTGCTGTATACGCAGGCAGGGTTCTCCTAAAGGATAGCATATGTATTCTGCTTTTTCAAAAAAAGTTTTCTACACGGAGGCTTATTGCATAAAAAAAGAAGCTCACATTCGTGAACTTCTTTTCAGTAGCGGGAACTGGATTTGAACCAGCGACACCACGGGTATGAACCGTGTGCTCT
>ERZ1034901.1330-NODE-1330-length-17313-cov-18.462105_pt1 | contig 17313 bp, 21 predicted proteins | sample MGYA00520628_ERZ1034901 | MGnify/ENA primary metagenome ERZ1034901 (study PRJEB33766, sample SAMN09781783) | gut metagenome | biome: gut microbiome | host: Homo sapiens | place: Madagascar | study: EMG produced TPA metagenomics assembly of the PRJNA485056 data... | reverse complement strand
ATACGCTGGCATTCCGTTTTGCCGGTAATAACAGCATTCAGGTGACGCCGGTGATTGATGGTAAGGACGGGACACCGTTCATGCTGTCTCAGTCACCTGTCGGTTCTTTTGCGGCAGACAAGCTACGCGTGACCGATATTACTAACAATGCAACGTATCCGGTACTGATTGACAGCATTTTGGTGGAAGTGAATAACCCGTCAGCAGGATAAAAAAATGCCGCCGGTAAGGGAAAACAAGAAACCGGCGGCAAATGTCGTCATATCCAATGCAAAAATTACGGATGCTTTTTAACCAACAGGTATTAACGATGTCAACACCATATCAATAACTGGGAGGGATAATGACATTTTTACAGCTTATTTTATTGTATTTCTGCACGGTGGTGTGTGCGTTATATCTGGTGAGTGGCGGATATAAGGTAATACGTAATTATGTCCGCCGCAAAATTGATGATGCAGCGGCAGAGAAAGTTAAATCCGCATCATCATCCACGACGCAGTCAGTTAACCAGCCCCTGCCATAACGGCGGGGGTTTTGTTTAAGAGAGGAACGAGTTTATGGCAGAAGTGAAAAACACGGGACTGGTCACGACAGAGGTACTGAAACAGGCGCTGTCAGCGCAGGTGGTGCTGAATGCTGTGGAAGCACAGGTAAGACAAATCATCAGTAAACAGATTGATGAGGAAGTAAGGGGGGCACTTGCCGGTCTGACGGCGGCGACGCCCGGTGATACTGGTGTGGCGGAGACGCAGGAAAAACCTGCGGTAACTGAAAATGCGGCTGCTGCGTCCACCGCAGGCACGGGAACATCACCGGAGCCGGGAACGGATACTTCCGGAACAGAGGCGCATAGTGGCACTGCCACTACGACAGGCGGTGAAGCGACAGACAATGGTACTGCGGGGAGCGAGGGTATGGCGGAAGCGCAGCCTTTGCCATAAGCATCCCTGTGTTGCAGGAAAACGTGGCTCCCGTCATCAGGCGGGAGTGTTACGGAGCGGGGATTATGAAGATGGATAAACTGGCAACAGGTGTGTCCTATGGTTCATCGGCGGCAGGAACGGGTTACTGGCTGTTTCAGTTGCTGGATAAGGTGACGCCTTCACAGTGGACGGCGATAGGCGTGCTGGGGAGCCTGCTGTTTGGTCTGCTGACATACCTGACGAATCTGTATTTCAAAATTAAAGAAGACCGACGCAAGGCGGCGCGTGGAGAGTAGGTGATAAATAAAAAATAATAACTGGTTGTTAAAGGGATACATGATTGTCTGGATAATGGGGGATTTTCAGGTTGCTGCTGGGATTGAAGCACTGGTCAGTGGTGCAGAAAAGGAAGCATCGCTGATGAAGACTCTTCTTTGTGATTCTGATAACCACCATTCAGTAAAGTACATTATGGTTTGTGCCTGTCATGGGAACCAAGGGAAAAAGGGGGACAACAGGTTTCTGGTTATCTGAATTTTAATGATAGATTATTGAAAATTCGCTTTTTTTGCAGGCATGCATAATTCTTATCCCATGGACAATCAGGGCGACTGAATTCCTCATTAACCCATTTGTTAATATGGTGTTTCAGATGCTGAAGCATTAATGGTGTTAATGTGGTGATAACGATATCCATCGTTTCTGTTGACAGTTTGCCGTAAGGCTCTGCGAGAATGGCTCTAGTGGTTTCGCTATTATCCGTGATAAGTCTCCGGAGCTCTGACTTAATATTTTCATTCATTACCTGCAAAAACTCCCTGCGTAAATTGTCTTTGTTATTCATTTATAAAATCTCATTTGTTGTTATCTGATGTGTCCCGGTGAGTATATTGATTATATGTGTTGTGAATGTTGGATTACGCACCAGACATACCATGGAATGAGAAACCGATAAATCCTGATAAATATCCATGAGTGCAAAAATTAAATACGGCCTGTCGGCTGCCGTTCTGGCGATGATTGCTGCAGGGGCTTCTGCGCCTGAAATTCTCGACCAGTTTCTGGATGAAAAGGAAGGTAACCACACAACAGCATACCGTGATGGTACGGGTATCTGGACCATCTGCCGTGGTGCCACAATGGTGGACGGTAAGCCTGTCGTTCCTGGCATGAAGCTGACGAAGGAAAAATGCGACCGAGTGAACGCCATCGAACGGGATAAGGCGCTGACGTGGGTGGAGAAAAACATCAAAGTGCCACTGACCGAACCGCAGAAAGCGGGCATTGCGTCATTCTGTCCGTACAACATCGGGCCTTCGAAATGCTTCACCTCAACGTTTTACCGGAAACTGAACGCCGGAGACCGGAAAGGTGCATGTGCTGAAATCCGCCGGTGGATATATGACGGTGGCAAAGACTGCTGTATCCGCTCAAATAATTGCTACGGTCAGGTATCCCGGCGTGACCAGGAAAGTGCGCTGGCGTGCTGGGGAATCGACAGATAAGCAGAATATTTTGCTGAAAAATGACGCCTGCTCACGCGGGCGGATAACACGAAATCCTGCGAACTGGCAAAGCGTAAGTGAATAAAAGTAAAAAAACCGATTGTTAGCGCAAACGGGGTTTTGTGTTTCTGACCTTGAATAAGGCAAGGGAGAAATTATGGGTAGGGAGGTTCTTTCCCTGTGAGGAAGTATAAAAGACTCTTTCTGAGGTTGTCCATTATGAAAGGCATTGAGGTGGAGACGCCAGCAAGTCTGGATTTAACAAGAGCGGCAGCAATTGCCATTCGTATTGTGGCAATTGCTGTTCTTGTCTGGGCAATCCCGTTGGTGGTGATATGAATCGTGTGCTGTATGGCGTGCTTATTGTCCTGCTGCTTGGTTGTGGAGCGATGTGGCTGGCAACAAACCATTACCGTGATAACGCCATTACCTACAAAGCGCAGCGCGATAACAAAGCCAGTGAACTGGAGAAAGCGAATGCAACCATTACTGACATGCAGCAGCGCCAGCGTGATGTTGCTGCACTCGATGCAAAATATACAAAGGAGTTAGCCGATGCAAAAGCTGAAAATGAAAATCTGCGCGCTGATGTTGCCGCTGGCCGCCGCAGCCTGCGGGTCAACGCCACCTGTGTGCCCGCCACAGATAAAACCACCGGCACCACCCGCATGGGTAATGCAACCCGTCCCCGACTGGCAGACGCCGCTCAACGGAATTATTTCACCCTCAGAGAGCGACTGATGACGATGCAGAAACAACTGGAAGGGGCACAGCTCTACATCAGTGAGCAATGCCTCAGATAAAAACCGGTAAGGGATAATCCGCTTAAGATTTACCGGTGGCGAAGAGAGCCAAGGCATCAAATTACGCGATTACCTGTAGCAGTACAATATATGGTTTACGTTTTCTTATTAATTCCAGATGTATGCCTGTGCGCCGTATCGTCGCCGTATTCCTGCATTAACAGAGACCGCAGCCCTTGCGGGATACTCCTCTGCGCGAGTGTGCGGGTATAATCAAAAACGATGCACACCGGGTTTTGCTGCGAGAACTGAACGGGGCGCGTATTGTATCCTCATAATTGCCCGCCCAGTGCGATGGTGGAAGAAACCGGAATGATGAATTGTGAATGCAAAATATGGTTCTGCATTGAATAATACAGGCATTGTTTCCTGTTTACATCCAGAACATATTTAAATATGCCTGCCTGGGACAGAGTAAAGTGGCTACGGAAAAAAGGTATGCTTCCGGATAAATGTTTTTTGATAACCAGTTTTGTCCAGATATTGTTTGATCTGTGGTTTATATAAACAGGTCTTTTTTTGGTCTGTACCGTGATCATACTATGGTTATGTGTGGTAAAGCGTATATTCCCTGTAGACAGGAAATAAAAACAATGCGAGATATCATTTTTTTTTAAGATAGTCAGTGACGGAAATAATATCGCTATTGTGTGATGAAATAAGCAAGGATATAACAGAGCTAAGCCGGTTGTTCTCTGTGGGGACACAATCTGGTGGCGATAAATCAGAATGCGTGATGTAAAGATTAAGCATGTAAAACCATGGTGTTTAACTGAAGGTTACTGTGCGGCGGGAAAATAATGAAGTGAAAAGCTAATGTCTATTTGTTATTTTCGCATGATAAAGCAGAGGTATTATTTTTTTGCTAATTTATTCTTTTGATATGTCTTATCTGTATTTGTGGTTGGTTGTAAACCTCTATTGCAACTGACATCGTCAGCAATGTTGCATACTCATTCAGGTGCAACATGGCGTGGAAGAAAGAATACAGGTATGAGGATATTTGAGTGGATGATAAAAAAAAGCCGCAGGTGGTATGCGGCATGAAATGGCACGAATCAGTGGATATATCTTTTTTCGTTTGTATTTTTATCTTATTTCCAGAGGTGTAATCAATTCGAAAAATACGTGAGAACAGAGCGTATATTTTCGACCTTTTTATGGGTCCTCCTGGTGGGGTCGGCCTGTCCACGGGGCGGGTCGGCGCGGAAAAAGGCGCATTTTTGTGATTTTATCGCCATCATCATCATGTCTGTAACTTATTGTTTTAAATTGTTTTGATGCAAAAAAGATGATGAATGTGGTTGATTTTTGTTCGACATCTTTGTGGGGCGGCATTTCTTTACAAAAAAACAGAGTCACTTCTGTTTTGCGGGTTACGTGGAGGACGTGTAAATGGACGGCGAGCTGAAAAATATGAAGTTAAATATTAATCAACTGGCATCCCTTTCAGGCCTGCACCGGCAGACTGTTACCGCAAGAATGGCAGATGTTCCTCTTGCACCAGGCAGCAATGAGAAGAAAAAACTTTATTTCCTGACGGATTTGATTACCTCGCTGCTGGAAAAGCCACCATCCACCGAAGATGAGGAGATGAATCCACACGATCGCAAGGCATGGTATCAGTCCGAGCGCGAGCGCCTTAAATTTCAGCATGAAACTGTTCAGCTTGTGCCCGTCAGTGATGTCAGGCGGTCGTTTTCCGTCGTGGTGAAAGCCATTGTGCAGATACTGGAAACCTGGCCTGACAGGCTGGAAAGGGACAGGGGGTGGACTGCATCACAACTGAACGAAGTGCAGATCGTTGTTGATGAGATCCGTGACACGCTGGAAAAGGCAGTGATTGCCTGCTGTGATGAGGCTGATATGTGAATCCGGTTAACGAGTGCCATAGCCGCGCATCCGATATCTGGCGCGAAGTGGCCTCGCTGTTTCGCCCACCCAGCCGGTTACCTGTGGTGGAAGCCATCAGGCGTTATATGCGGGTACCACGGGGAGCCAATACATCCGGTCCGTGGGAGTCATCGCTGACGCCCTATATGATAGACCCCATTAATACATTATCAGCCCGTGAATATGACGCGGTGGTGTTTGTCGGACCTGCGCGAACGGGCAAAACCGAGGGGCTGATTGACGGCTGGATTGTGTACGGCATCATCTGTGATCCGGCTGACATGCTGGTGGTGCAGATGACTGAGACGAAGGCGCGTGAGCATTCCAGAACGCGTCTTTCCAGGACGTTTCGCCACAGTCCGGAGGTCAGTAAGCGCCTCAGTCCTTCCCGTAACGACAACAACGTCCACGACAAAATGTTTCTTGACGGCTCATTCCTGAAAATTGGCTGGCCGTCGATCACCGTATTTTCCTCCTCGGATTACCGTCGTGTGGCGCTGACGGATTATGACCGTTTCCCTGAAAACGTGGACGGGGAAGGGGATGCCTTCACCCTGGCCTCAAAGCGTACCACCACCTTTATGTCCTCCGGGATGACCCTGGTTGAGAGTTCACCGGGGCGGGATATTACTGACACCAAATGGCGTTGTGGTGGCGCACATGAGGCACCGCCAACAACGGGGATCATGTCACTGTATAACCGGGGAGACCGCCGCCGGTGGTACTGGCCGTGTCCGCACTGCGGGGAATATTTTCAGCCGGTGATGGATAACATGACCGGTTACCGGAATAACCCCGATTTTGTGGCTGCCGGTCAGGCTGCCCGTCTGATGTGTCCACACTGTCGCGGGCTGATTGCCCCGGAGCAGAAACGCGAACTGAATAACATGGGGATCTGGCTGCGGGAAGGTGAGCGGGCGGCGGCGGATGGCAGTATCACTGGAACGCCACGAAATTCCAGGATAGCGAGCTTCTGGCTGGAGGGGCCAGCTGCCGCGTTTCAGACCTGGGAACAACTGATTTTTAAGCTGCTGTCGGCAGAAGAAGAATATGAGCGAACCGGCAGTGAAGAGACCCTGAAAGCGGTGGTGAACACCGATATCGGACGGCCTTATCTGCCCCGTTCAGCCACGGAACAGCGCAAAAGTGAGCTGCTTGAACAGCGTGCGGAGCCGGTTCCACTGCGATGTGTGCCGGATGGCGTGCGCTTCATTGAGGCAACGGTTGACGTACAGGGCGGTAAAAACAGCCGTTTTGTGGTGCAGATCACCGGATACGGAGAGCAGGGAGAACGCTGGATTGTTGATCGCTACAACATCCGGCATTCACTGCGCAGCAGCCCCAACGGTGAAAGCCTGCCGGTTGATCCGGCTGCGTATCCGGAAGACTGGACGTTGTTGCTGACGGATGTCTTCCATAAAACCTGGCCGCTGGCTTCCGATCCGGATGTTCGTATGCGTCTTATGGCGATGGCCGTGGATACGGGCGGTGAAGCAGGGGTGACGGATAATGCCTATCGTTTCTGGCGGCAGTGCCGCCGTGACGGACTGGGTAACCGGGTGTTTCTGTTCAAGGGCGATGGCCTGCGTCGCGACAGACTGATTAACCGTACCTTCCCGGATAACACCGGCAGAAGTGCCCGCCGTGCCAGGGCCAGTGGTGATGTTGCCCTGTGGCTGGTGCAGACCGATGCGTTTAAGGATCGGGTGAATAATGCGCTGTGGCGTGACACGCCGGGACCGAATTATATCCACTTTCCTGACTGGCTGGGGCGGTGGTTTTTCGATGAGCTGACCTATGAGGAGCGCGGCAGTGACGGAAAATGGCGAAAGCCGGGCAGGGGCGCTAACGAAGCATTTGACCTGCTGGTCTACGCGGATGCGCTTGCCGTTCTGCATGGCTACGAAAAGATCCGCTGGCCGTCAGCACCTGACTGGGCACAACGGGAAACGTGGCTTGTCGGTCCGGAGGGGCGTTCAGATGCGACAACGCCCACGGCGTCGTCAGGAAGGAAAGAAAAATGCCGTCACCGGCAGGAAAAACTGCGCACAGAGCGGGCAGAGGATAATCCGTGGGTAACATCAGGAGGCTGGTTGTGAGTATTGATGATGTCAGGAACATGATACAGCGGTATCGCGATGCGGAAATGGCGGTACTGGAGGGAAAATCTGTCACGTTTAACGGGCAGCAACTGACGCTGGAAAGTCTGTCACAGATCCGCGCCGGTCGTCAGGAGTGGGAGCGAAGACTTACGGCGATGGTGAACCGCAGACGCGGGGAGCCCGGGTTTAAACTGGCGAGGTTCTGATGGCGATTAGCGATGATGTGATTGGTTTTTTCTCGCCCGGCTGGAAAGCAGCGCGATTACGCTCAAGGGCGTTAATTATGGCCTATGAGGCCGTGAAACCCACCAGGACGCATAAAGCACGCCGGGAAAACCGTTCTGCCGATCAGCTCAGTAAATACGGTGCGGTTTCCCTTCGGGAGCAGGCCCGCTTTCTGGATATCAATCATGACCTGGTGATAGGCGTGTTTGACAAGCTGGAGGAGCGGGTGATTGGTGCGAAGGGGATCACCGTTGAGCCTAATCCGGTGATGAAAAACGGGGAGATTGCGGCGGAGCTGGCAGCGGATATCCGGCGGTTGTGGGCAGAATGGTCTGTCAGTCCGGATGTGACCGGACAGTACACCCGTCCCATGCTCGAACGCCTGTTACTGCGTACCTGGCTGCGTGACGGGGAGGTGTTTGCGCAGATGGTCAGTGGTGCGGCAAACGGTCTTAAGCGGTCTGCCGGTGTGCCTTTCTGGCTTGAGGCGATGGAGCCGGATTTTGTGCCCATGCGCAGTGATGAGTCTGCCGGACTGAATCAAGGCGTTTTTCTGGATGAGTGGGGGAGGCCGAAAAAATATCTGGTTTACAAAAATTATCCGGTTTCCGGGATACAGAGTGATACCAAAGAGATCGCCGCAGACAAAATGGTGCATCTGAAATTCACCCGCCGCCTGCACCAGACGCGTGGTGCGTCCATGTTGTCCGGTGTGATGGTGCGTATCAGTGCGCTTAAGGAATATGAAGATGCCGAACTGACAGCGGCGCGTATTGCTGCGGCGCTGGGGCTGTATATCCGTAAGGGGGATGGACAGGATTACGACGATCAGGGAGCAGACAAAAAAGAAGAGCGGGAAGTGCATATCACCCCGGGCATTATCTATGACGATTTGCGTAAGGGTGAGGATATCGGCATGGTCAAATCCGACCGTCCTAATCCAAATCTTGAAAATTTTCGTAATGGTCAGTTGCGTGCGGTGGCTGCAGGCAGTCGTCTGAGCTTTTCCAGTACCGCACGCAACTACAATGGCACCTACAGTTCACAGCGGCAGGAGCTGGTCGAGTCCACCGACGGTTACCTTATCCTGCAGGACTGCTTTATTGGCGCGGTAACCCGCCCGGTGTACCGTGCATGGCTGAATATGGTGGTTGCTGCCGGTCTGCTGAAAATCCCGTCTTGCCTGGATATGAAGACGTTATATAACGCGACATATTCAGGTCCGGTGATGCCGTGGATAGATCCGGTTAAGGAGGCTGAAGCCTGGCGGATACAGATCCGGGGTGGTGCCGCAACGGAATCCGACTGGGTACGTGCCGGCGGACGTCATCCGGATGAGGTTAAACGTCGCCGCAAGGCTGAAATTGATGAAAACTGCAGACTGGGGCTGGTCTTTGATACTGACCCCGTCAACGACAAAGGAGGCAACAGTGCCGGAACTGAACGACAGCGTCAACAGGCCACCGACAGCCAGCATGAAGAATAAATCCTGGTTCAGGATGCAGGCTGGGGAGCCGGGTGACGCGGATATTTATATTTATGACGAGATTGGTTTCTGGGGAGTTACCGCGAAGCAGTTTGTCTGCGATCTGAATGCTCTGGGTGATATCACCCACATTAATCTCCATATCAACTCACCGGGTGGCGATGTCTTTGAAGGCATCGCCATTTTTAATGCCCTGAAAAATCAGGGGGCGACCATTACCGTGTATGTGGATGGCGTTGCCGCATCGATGGCATCCGTGATTGCGATGGCCGGTGATACGGTCATTATGCCGGAAAATGCTTTCATGATGATCCATAAGCCATGGGGTTTCAGTGGGGGGGATGCTGAGGATATGCGCAGTTATGCCGATCTGCTGGATAAAGTCGAATCGGTACTGTTGCCAGCCTATGCGCAAAAAACAGGAAAAACCACCGATGAAATTGCCGCCATGCTGGCGGATGAGACCTGGATGTCAGGTGCCGAGTGTCTGGCACACGGATTTGCTGACCAGGTGACGCCAGCCGTTAAGGCAATGGCATGTATTCAGTCAAAACGTACAGAGGAATTTAAAAAGATGCCGGAATCCATCCGAAACATGATTACTCCGCCACGCAACAGTGCCCCGCGTGATACCACAGTGACAATCCCTGCACCGGCGGTAACAGAACCATCACCGGTACCGGCAGTGTCTGATGAGGAGACCATTCGCGCTGGTGTCCTGGCTGAGCAGAAAGCCCGCATGTCAGGCATTAACGATCTGTTTGCCATGTTTGGCGGTCGCTATCAGACGCTTCAGGCACAGTGCGTGGCCGATCCTGACTGTTCGCTGGAAATGGCCCGTGAACGTCTGCTGAATGAAATGGGTAAGGAATCCTCGCCGACCAACAAAAACACACCGGCCCATATTTATGCCGGAAACGGTAATTTTGTTGGAGACGGGATCCGCAAGGCGCTGATGGCCCGCGCCGGATTTGAGACTACGGAGAAGGATAATGCCTATAACGGTATGACCCTGCGTGAATGCGCCCGTATGTCACTGACAGAGCGGGGGATCGGGGTGGCCAGTTATAACCCCATGCAGATGGTGGGGCTGGCGCTGACGCACAGTACCTCAGATTTTGGCAATATTCTGCTGGATGTGTCGAATAAGGGGTTAATCCAGGGCTGGGAGGAATCAGAAGAAACCTTCCAGAAATGGACCCGCAAAGGTCGCCTGTCTGACTTCAAAACGGCATACCGTGTGGGGATGGGGGGATTTGGCTCTCTGCGTCAGGTGCGGGAAGGGGCAGAGTACAAGTACATCACCACCTCAGATCGTAAGGAGACCATTGCACTGGCGACCTACGGGGAAATTTTCTCCATCACCCGTCAGGCCATTATCAATGATGACCTGAATATGCTGGTTGATGTCCCGATGAAGATGGGGCGTGCCGCGAAAGCGACGATTGGTGATTTGGTCTACAAGGTGTTAACGGATAACCCGAAACTGTCAGACGGTAAGGCGTTGTTCCATGCCGATCACAAGAATATTGCCACGGGCGGGATTTCCGTTTCGGGGCTGGATGCGGCACGTCAGATGATGCGCCTGCAGAAAGAGGGCGATCGTGCGCTGAATATCCGTCCGGCCTTTATGCTGGTACCGGTGGCGCTGGAGACGGTGGCAAACCAGACCATCAAGTCGGCCAGTGTGAAAGGGGCGGATGCAAACGCCGGTGTCATTAACCCGATCCAGAACTTTGCCGAAGTGATTGCGGAAGCTCGTCTTGATGCGGCAGATCCGAAAACCTGGTACCTGGCTGCGGCACAGGGGACCGACACCATTGAAGTGGCCTGGCTTGATGGTGTGGACACTCCCTACATTGACCAGCAGGAAGGCTTCACCACTGACGGTATCGCCACAAAAATCCGTATCGATGCCGGTGTGGCACCGCTTGACTGGCGCGGACTGGTGCGTTCAGCCGCTGCCTGATAAGCACTGCGTCTCTATCACTGCCCGAAAGGGCTTTTTTTATGCCTGAAAACAGCCCCGTCGGGGCTGTCCGGAGATACAGCATTATGGCTAAAAATTTTGTACAGGACGGCACCACCATTGAACTGGTGAATGCCGGGGATCAAAGCATTCTTAGCGGTGCCGCAGTGGTGGTCGGCAGCATGGTGGCGGTGGCCATTACCGATATTCCTGCCGGGGAGACCGGTGACGGGTTCGCCGAAGGCGTGTTCCTGCTGCCAAAACAGTCTGCCGATGATATTCAGGCCGGTATGGTTGTTTATCTGAAGGACGGGATTGTGCAGCCTGCCGCAGACGGCGCAGTGGCGGCGGGGATGGCATGGGAGCATGCGCCGTCAGGCAGCACCACGGTGGCGGTCAAAATCAATGCCTGAGCTGTTTGCGCGAATGTGCCACCGGATGGACATGGCGACAGTGCGCATGATGGGGAAAATGGCGGAGATTAACGGTGTCAGTTATGACGTGATACCGGAGTATGAGTCCGCTGATATGGGCGCGCTTTCCGGCAGTCAGTTGTCTCTGGTGGTGTTTTCAGACCAGTACCGGCCTGCCCGTGATGATGAGGTTGTGTTTGACGGGCGTTCACTGGTAGTGACCCGTTATGACACATACAACGGTAAACCCCGTATTTTTGTCGAACAGGAATAAGTATGGCGATAAAAGGTCTGGCGCAGGCCATGAAAAATCTGGATGCGATTGACCACCGTGCCGTTCCCCTGGCTGCCGCCACGACGCTTAACCGTGTGGCGGAGTCCATCATCGCGAAAACGGCCTCTTCGGTTGCCAGGGAGCTGGTGGTCCCACGCCGTCTTATCCGTGAGCGTATCCGCCTGCAACAGGCCAGCGCGGACAGGGTTTATGCGAAGGTCATCATCAACACCGGTAATCTGCCCGCCATAAAACTGGGGACGGCCAGCGCGCGGCTTTCCCGCAGAAAGCGGCGAAAGAAAGGCGAGCGATCGGTCACGAAAGGCGGTGGCAGCGTGCTGATTGTCGGGAAACGGCGGATCCCGAATGCCTTTATTACCCGGCTGGAAAATGGCCGGTGGCATGTGATGCAGCGTATGCCGTGGGCGTCGTCGTCAACCGGTGTTGACCGTAAGGGCAGGCCAGCGCGTTATCGTCTGCCGGTTGAAGTGGTGAAAATACCGACGGCCAGACCGCTGGCGGAAACCTTTGAGCGGGAACGTGACCGGATGTACCGGGAAAAATTACCGGAACAGATGATGAAAGCCATGACATATCAGTTACGTCTTGTTCTGAAACGAAAACTGTAAGGAGGTGGAATGAAACATCGGGAAATACGGGCGGCAGTTCTGTCTGCCCTGAAGGCAAATATTACTGAGCAGGTGACCTGGTTTGACGGGCGACCTGCTTTTATTGACGAGCTGGAGCTTCCGGCAGTGGCGGTCTACCTGACTGATGCGTCGGCAGCTGACGAGTTCGTTGATGAGGAAACCTGGGAGGCGGTACTGCATATCGAGGTGTTTCTCAGGGCGAAAGAAACGGATTCGGCACTGGATATGTGGATGGAAGAAAAAATTTTTCCGGTGCTGGAGGGCGTGCCCGGTCTCAGTGCACTACTGCTGAAAATGAACCTTCAGGGGTACGACTACCGCCGCGATGATGAGTTCATGATGTGGGGATCGGCAGATCTCCGGTGGAATATTACCTACGAAATGTGAGGACGCTATGCCAACACCTAATCCCCTTGAGCCGGTAAAAGGCTCAGGCACCACACTCTGGCTTTATTCCGGGAATGGTGATGCCTATGCGAATCCGTTGTCTGATGATGACTGGACGCGACTGGCGAAAATCAAGGATCTGACACCGGGAGAAATGACGGCAGAGTCCTACGACGATAACTACCTTGACGACGATGATGCTGACTGGATATCCACCGGACAGGGACAGAAATCAGCCGGTGATACCAGTTTTACCCTGGCCTGGAAACCCGGCGAAGCCGGTCAGCAGGCGTTGTTGCGGTGGTTTGATGAGGGCGATTCCAGAGCCTATAAAATCCGTTTTCCCAATGGCACGGTTGATGTCTTCCGTGGCTGGGTCAGCAGTATCGGTAAAGCCGTCACCGCAAAAGAAGTGATCACCCGCACGGTGAAAGTCACCAATATCGGACGCCCGTCGCTGGCGGAGGACAGCGGGACCATCACGCCGGTGACGGGCATCACCGTCACACCGGCAATCGCTTCGGTCGGCGTGGGCCAGAATATATCACTGACGGTGGCCGTTCAGCCGGATAACGCGTCTGATAAAACCTTCCGGGTGTCATCTGACCACAACAGTGTGGCGACAGTGACCATGAAGGACAGCATCATAACGGTGAAAGGGGTGGCAAAAGGCACTGCACTTATTCCTGTCATGAGCAATGGCGGCGATTTTGCTGCAGTAGCCACAGTAACGGTCACCGACCCTGCAGCACAACCCACCACGTAATTATCCCGGAGTGAATTTATGTTTCTGAAAACTGAACCGTTTGAATATAACGGGCAGACTGTCACGCTCAGCGAACTGTCCGCCCTGCAGCGCCTCGAGTACCTGGCCTGGGTGAAGGAGAAGGAAGAGCAGCGGGGGGAGGGGGGCAGCGAGCAGCAGGCGCTTGATGATCTCATCCGGGAAGGCGCGCTGCTGGTTGCGATGTCGCTCTGGCATAACCATGAACTGAAAGGCACATTGCCCTCCCTGCGTCAGGAGACAGACAGGATCATGCAGGAGGTGCTGACCACCTGGCCTGTGGAGGCCATTGCCGCAGGCAGAAATGTGGTGGCCAGACTGAGCGGTATGTCTGCACCTGTGGATGAACCGTCAGGGAAAGAACCGGTAACGGCAAAAAAGCGTACGAAGGAGAGCTGATTTTTGTACTGAAACTGGCGCGCGAGATGAGCCGACCTGACTGGCGCGCCATGCTTGCCGGAATGTCATCAACCGAATATACCGACTGGCGTCATTTTTACCGCACGCATTTTTTTCAGGATGTGCAGCTGGACATGCATTTTGCCGGGATGACGTATGCCGTCCTCAGCCTGTTTTTTGCCGATCCGGAGATGCATCCGTCTGACTTCAGTCTGCTGCGTGAGCCGGAAAAAGGGGAAAAAGAGGATGATGATGCGCTGATGCAAAAGGCAACAGGGCTTGCCGGCGGTGTCCGTTATGGTCCTGATGGTGTGGTTGTGGCGTCTGACAGTCTGACGCCCTCCGGGCATGAAGATGACGTCATACTGATGACGGTATCAGAAGGTATCGCAGGAGGTGTCCGCTATGTCGGGTAATTTTGCAGATCTGACAGCAATTCTTACCCTGGATTCCACCCGTTTTTCTGAAGAAATGGGGCGGGTGAAAAAATCGCTGGGCGAAACCAGTTCACTGGCAGACACGATGTCAGGAAAGGTCAGCCAGTCCTTAAAAAAACCGGCAGAGGTGATTGAACAGAGTCTGAGCCGTCAGGCTGTTGCCGCGCAGAAGGCGGGGATATCCATCGGGCAGTATAAAGCTGCCATGCGGACACTGCCCGCCCAGTTCACGGATATTGCCACTCAGCTTGCCGGTGGTCAGAGTCCGTGGTTGATCCTGCTGCAGCAGGGCGGGCAGATTAAGGACTCCTTTGGTGGTCTTGTCCCGATGTTCAGGAGCCTTGCTGGTGCGATCACACTACCTGCTGTCGGGATCACATCACTGGTCGCAGCGACCGGTGCGCTGGCGTATGCCTGGTACCAGGGGGATTCAGTCCTGTCTGAATTCAATAAAACCCTGGTTCTTTCCGGTAATCAGTCCGGACTGACCGCCGATCGCATGCTGACTCTCTCCAGAGCCGGACAGGCAGCAGGGCTGACGTTTAACCAGACCAGCGAGTCTCTGACGGCGCTGGTAAATGCCGGTGTGCGTGGGGGAGAACAGTTTGACGCCATCAGCCAGAGTGTGGCGCGTTTTTCGTCTGCATCCGGCGTGGAGGTGGACAAAGTCGCTGAGGCCTTCGGGAAGCTGACCACTGACCCGACCTCGGGGCTGACGGCGATGGCGCACCAGTTCCATAACGTGACGGCGGAGCAGATTGCGTATGTGGCTCAGTTGCAGCGTTCCGGCGATGAGGCCGGAGCGTTACAGGCCGCGCACGAAGCCGCCACCAGAGGATTCGATGAGCAGACCCGCCGCCTGAAAGCGAATATGGGCACGCTGGAGACCTGGGCGGATAAGGTCGGCAGTGCGTTCAAATCCATGTGGGATGCAGTGCTGGATATCGGGCGTCCTGAGTCATCTGCAGAAATGCTGGATAAGGCACAGCAGGCATTCGATGAGGCGGATAAAAAATGGCAATGGTATCAGAGTCGCAGCCACCGTCGCGGAAAAACATCCTCCTTCCGTGCCAATCTTCAGGGCGCATGGGATGACCGCGAAAACGCCCGCCTCGGTCTTTCAGCGGCGACACTGCAGGCAGACCTGGAAAAAGCCAGCGAAATGGCGGCACGGGATCGGGCCGTATCGGAGGCGTCACGGCTGAAATATACCGAAGAGGCGCAGAAGGCTTACGAACGCCTGCAGTCTCCACTGGAGAAATATACCGCCCGTCAGGAGGAACTGAATAAGGCACTGAAAGACGGGAAAATCCTGCAGGCGGATTACAACACGCTGATGGCGGCGGCGAAAAAGGACTATGAGTCAACGCTGAAAAAGCCGAAACAGTCTGGCGTGAAAGTGTCTGCAGGCGAGCGTCAGGAGGACAACTCCCGTACAGAACTGCTGACGCTGCAGACTGAACTCAGGACACTCCAGGCGCACGCTGGTGCGAATGAGAAAATCAGTCAGCAGCGCCGGGATTTGTGGAAGGCAGAAAGTCAGTACGCGGTACTGGCGGAGGCGGCACAACGTCGCCAGCTGTCCGTACAGGAGAAATCCCTGCTGGCGCATAAAGACGAAACGCTGGAATACAAACGCCAGCTGGCTGATCTGGGCGACAAGGTTGAATACCAGAAACGCCTGAATGAGCTGGCGGATCAGGCGGAGAAATTTGCACAGCAGCAGAGTGCAAAACAGGCTGCCATCAGTGCAAAAGCCCGTGGGCTGACAGACCGGCAGGCGCAGCGGGAGTCGGAAGAACAACGGTTGCGCGAGGTGTATGGCGACAATCCGCAGGCGCTGGCGAAGGCAACCGGTGCGCTGAAACAGACATGGGCTGCTGAAGACCAGCTGAGTGGCAGCTGGACAGCCGGACTTAAATCGGGCTGGAGCCAGTGGGCTGAAAGTGCGATGGACAGTTTTTCGCAGGTGAAAAGTGTTGCCACGCAGACCTTCGACGGGATTGCGCAGAATATGGCGGCGATGCTGACCGGCAGTGAGCAGAACTGGCGCAGCTTTACCCGTTCCGTGCTGTCCATGATGACGGAAATTCTGCTTAAGCAGGCCATGGTGGGGATTGTCGGGAGTATCGGCAGTGCCATTGGCGGAGCCATTGGTGGTGCATCTGCTTCCACAGGAACCGCCATTCAGGCTGCGGCGGCGAACTTCCATTTTGCAACCGGAGGATTTACGGGAACCGGAGGCAAATATGAGCCGGCGGGGATTGTTCACCGTGGTGAGTTTGTGTTCACGAAGGAGGCAACCAGCCGGATTGGTGTGGGGAATCTGTACCGTCTGATGCGGGGATATGCGGATGGGGGCTATGTGGGTGGTGCCGGAAGTCAGGCTCAGATGCGGCGGGCAGACGTCATTAATTTTAATCAGAATAACAATGTGGTGATTCAGAATGACGGTATCAACGGACAGGCCGGTCCGCAGATGATGAGGGCGGTATATGACATGGCCCGTAAGGGTGCCCGTGATGAACTCCAGGCACAGATGCGTGACGGCGGACTGTTCTCCGGAGGTGGCTGATGAAAACATTTCGCTGGAAAGTGAAGGCGGATATGGACGTCAGCTCACAGCCATCAGTGCGCGAAGTGCGCTTTGGTGACGGGTATTCCCAGCGTTCGCCTGCGGGGCTGAATGCGGACCTGAAAACGTACAGTGTGACGCTGTCCGTGACGCGGGAGGAGGCATATTATCTGGAGGCTTTTCTGGCAGAGCACGGGGGCTGGAAAGCCTTTCTGTGGACGCCGCCTTATGCCTGGCGGCAGATAAAGGTGACCTGCGCAAAATGGTCATCGCGGGTGGGGATGCTGCGGGTGACGTTCAGTGCCGAGTTTAAGCAGGTGGTGAAATGAGGAGCGCGTGATGCAGGATATTCATGAAGAGAGTCTGAATGAATCGGTAAAATCAGAGCAGTCGGCGCTGGTGGTTCTGTGGGAAATCGACCTGACAGAGATCGGTGGTGAACGTTATTTTTTCTGTAATGAGCAGAACGAAAAAGGTGAGCCGGT
>ERZ1034901.1313-NODE-1313-length-17495-cov-373.345986_pt1 | contig 17495 bp, 26 predicted proteins | sample MGYA00520628_ERZ1034901 | MGnify/ENA primary metagenome ERZ1034901 (study PRJEB33766, sample SAMN09781783) | gut metagenome | biome: gut microbiome | host: Homo sapiens | place: Madagascar | study: EMG produced TPA metagenomics assembly of the PRJNA485056 data... | reverse complement strand
TCCTATACATAATCATAACAATATTGCTCCACATCTTATCATAATATTTGTCGAAAGTTTTTATAAATTTCTTTTAAATATTTATTACTAAAATTAAAAATTAATCGTACAATATAGTATGATGAATATAATTAATAAATAAAGGAGTTAGATAATATGAAAAAAAGGGCAATGAAAAAATGGATACCTAGAGGAATATATTGTCATGGAAATGGAACTAAGAAATATCCTAATTGTAAGTGGAGAAAGTATATAACAACTATAAAAATAAATAAGGTTAACTGTGAATATGCAAATACATGTAGTGAGGAATGTTGGAGTAAGCCAAGTAATTCATGTATTCATTTAGTTTATAAATGTGAGTATATGAAATATGTAGATTGGACACAAGATAGTTTGCTTTGGGATGGTTGTAAGGAATGTGGGGTAAAAGATTATTAATTCAACAATTATACAATATAATATAAGGGAGGTGATAAAATGTTATTATCAATATTAATATTTACAAGTATTTTATTAACAACTTCATACATAATAGCAGATTTATAGGAGGAAAAATAATGAGAGAACACTTAATAAATAAAATCAAAGAAATGTTAGGACCGTTAGGCGATATAATATTAAACTTAGATGAAGTGTTAAATTCAAGGTCAGATGAAGAATTAAAATTGATAATTAAAAGAATAAACTTTCAAAACCAACAATATTTTGAAGAGAAGAGGAGGAAAAATGAAAGAAAATAGAAAAGTTTTATGTATTGATATATTAACATATATGTCAGTAATAACTGGATTGGATGTAAATGCATTAACTGATGATGAAATTATATTAATGCTAGAAAATTTACAAAAATTAAGTGATAATAATTTATTATTATTACACAAGGATTTAAATACAATATTTGAAGAAAGTTGTATTATGGAGGATTAAAAATGAATATTAAAGAAGTGTTTGAAAAATGTAATGATGAAGATTATGTGGTAGATAACAATAATGTGAAATGGAGAGTTTGTAAATACATTGATAAAGGAGATTTAATTAGAGATTGTTGTTTTATAGCTAATTTTTATCATTTAACAGAAATATTGGATTTAGATTTTAAAAAAGTTTATGATATAGATTAATTCACAATTTGCGAAGTAATGGAGGTAAAATATGTTTAATATAAGGGATATAGTAAATTACAAAACATTAATTAATCCCCATGGAAATTGGGGTGTTATAGTAGAAATTTTAAATGTAGAAGATAGCGTACATCAAGAAAATAAAGGAATTAGATTATATAAAATTAATCCTTTAGATACAAGGATAAGTTGTGAGTTTATCGAAGAAAATAATATAATACAAGCTTATTCAATGTATTATGGAGAAAAGGGAGAATAGTTCACAATTTGAAATTATTGCGAGTAAGGGGTGTAAATAGAAATGGTTAAGGTAAAAGATATTAAAAAATTATTTGATGTTGAATTAGATTTATACCATAAAGGACAATGGGTTGGATCTGATACAGAAATAGACGATAAACACTGGATAAATGAATGTGTAGTAACATCAATAGAGGTAGAAATATACGAGGTAAAGGTTGATACTCATTAATAAATATAAGAGTTTGAATATATTACGAGTTAGATTGGGGGTATAGATTTGAATTTATTAGAAAATTATTTAGTTGAGGTTATTAAAATAGAGCCTTTTACTGACGAGGATTGGAGCAATGAACCTTGGGCAAAAGGGATGGAGTTTATATGGGTTACTGCGAGTTTTAACTGCTACGGGAACATATCAACTCATAAAAGAGTTTATTCTACAGTTGAATGGCAGGAGATAGTAGATAGAGGTTATTACATGGGGTAATCAATGAATAATTCAAAACTATTGTGAAATAAATGGGATTTAATATAAGGAGGAAAAATAATTATGTATCATTGTGAAAATTGTTATAGAGAAATAAGTAGTTATGAATATTATTGTAATGGACATTTATGTGAATATTGTAAAAGAAATATTTAATTAAATTAAAAGGGGATTGAGAATATGTGTAAATTTAAAGCTGAAAGATTAATAAAAGATATATTAGAAAGATTACATTGTAGATTTATTTGCAGTAAAATAGAAGATGGTATATTAATAATTAGATACTTAGACGCATGGGGGAATACTAGGAAAGATTGTTTCCCCTATCGCTATATGACCGAGGGTGATATTGAAAATATGGTAATAAATGGAGTGTATTAAAATGACAGTAAAAGAACTAAAAGAAAAATTAGAATGTTTAATTGAAGATGGTAAAGAAGATTATATATTAATTTTTGATGGGTTAATGGATAGTGATGATTATGGAATTTATGCTGATAATGAACGTAAGGAGGTTTGGTTATAATGTCTGATGAAAGATTTGCAATGTTTGTTATTTTATCAAGGAAAGTGGGACAAGTATTAGCTTACAATAATTTATACCCTCCCGACATTGTATCAATATGTTATGATTACGTTAATGGTGGGTGTAAGAGCAGAAATGATTATGAATATATGGTTAATTTTTTAATAGAAAATAAAGATATAAGGAATGAATTATTATTATGAATGAAAGTTGTTTAGATAGAGTAATAATTACAATAGAAGAATTAGGAGAATTAATACAAGCATTATCTAAATATGTACGTTATATAAATTCTGATGAAACTTTAAGAAATAGTAAATATGAAATAGAGTATATGATTTTAGAAGAGATTGCAGATGTAGAAATATGTTTATCAAAGTTAAAAAACATAATGAATATAGATGAAAAACAATTAAATTATATAAAAGATTTTAAACAAGAAAGATTTGAAAAATTATATACTAAATAGAGGGTAAAATTTATCCTCTATTTTTCGTATTTTCTATTGAAATTGTGTGAAATATTTGGTAAAATATAATTAAGAAAAGGGTTAAAGATTTTAGTGGTTCGGAGGGGGATATATTATGAACGCTAAACGTCAATTAAGTGGACTTAAAAGGGTAGACTTTTCACATAAAAATGATAAACAAAAAATTAAATATTTAGTTAAAAAATATGAACTATTAGGGTACTCAATTCCAACATATTTACAAGGTAAATCACTTACACAAAGACAATTATTACAAGCAGTTAACAAAATTACTACCGGGTTAAATTCTGTTATTAAAAAAGAAACTGCTTTAAAAAAATCTCATAAAAAGTCAATTGACTATCAATATAATCAAATCATTAAAAAGTATAATAAAGAAGTTGATAAAACAATTCAAGCACTTGAAACAATGGGACTACCAAAATTGCAAATAAATTATCTTAAAGGTAAAGATTTATTTTTAACTTATTATGATAAAAAATCATTTATTTATGATGGTATTCCTTTGCAACATCTTGATGATATATATATTACAGATAATAAAACTAAAAAAGAAATGATAAAGAAGTTCAAACAAGATATAAAAGATATAAAATTTATCAATGTTTATAAAAAATTAACAGACAGTACAGAAAATGATAATTGGTTTAATAATGAATTTATGACATCACCTAGCATACAATTAGGTTGTAAACCTTACGTACAAGAAATGATAAGAAAGGAGTATAATAGATTATCACCATTACAGAAAGACATGTGGATTAAAGAAGTTTTAAGAGATTTAAGAGATAGATACCCCGAAGATAGTGTAATTGGAAATGAAGAAAGAATTGAAGCAAATATTTACGATACTGTTAGTAAATCAATAGAAAAATATAAAACACTTAAAGATTTAAAGGGAGTGTATGATTAATGAATTTAAATGAAAGGTTAAAAAGTATAAAGAATAATGGGATTATGAATTTTATATCTAAAGATAAAATAAAAGCTACAAGTGATAAAGACGTTTTGAATTTTGCGTTTGATATAGAAGCGTGTGCAATAAATAATAAAAGTGAAATGTTAACTTATTCAATTGCTCTTATGAGTTGTAATAATGATAGTGATTTATGTTACTGGTACAATAATGTTAGTAAATTTAATGACATGATAATAAATCTAAATTGTAAACAAATTAACTTATTTGCTCATAACTGCTTATATGATGTAAAACCTTTTTTACTAGACTTTGTAAAGAGATATGGAAATAAACAAAGACAAGAAGATTATTTTTTGAAAAAACAATGGAATGAATTTGAAAAAATTTATGAAGTTTTGAACTTTCAAAGTTCTGATAAAGAAAATAAAGAATTAAAACCTTTTGAATATAGGTTATTAATGAAAAATGGTGTGTTTTATAAATTAACTATAGCAACAGAATTTGGATTAATAAATTTTTATGATACTTTTAAGCTTGCTCCGTTTTCTCTAAAAAAATGTTGTTCTGATTTTCTAGGATTGAATTTGGGTAAAGATGGTTTAGACTATGATAAGGAAAGGACTCTTGATGAAGATTTAACAGAGCAAGAAATGACGTATATTTATGAGGACGTTTATGGATTAAGTTATTTAGTAAAACTTCTAAAAATAAATGGTATTGATTTAAACGGTCAAAAAATTAAATATGATAAACTTACAAATTCGGGTCAAGCATTAGCAAATTATAAATTAACACTTTTAGAAGATTATCTTAATAAACAAAATGCTTTTGAAAATGAAAATTTATATGATATGGTTGATACTAAACTAATGAAAACAAATTTTCATAAACTAAAAAATAAAGGTAATGCAACAGAAATAAAAAGCAATATAGTTTTTGAAGCATTATTTCCAAAGCAATCATACTTTCAAGACGCATGGCAAAGGCATAGTTACTACGGTGGTCTTTCTACTGTTGAATATGATAATGTGAAAAAGTTTAGTAAAAGAAAAAATAAACATGGCATTGTTTTAGATGTTAATTCATTATATCCTTTTATAATGAGTTCAAGATTATTACCATATGGTGAGGCACAATATCGTGATACCTCATACAAAAATATGAATGAAAAATATAAAGAACTTTATCCATTATACATTCAAGATATAACAATCTATGACTTGAAAGTTAAAAAGAATAAGATGGGGTTTTTACAAGTAAAAGACAACAAACATTTTAGTGGAAGGGAGTGCTTAAAAAATAATATTAAAGATGGGAAAAAAGTAACACTACATTTAAGATTAACAAATGTTTTATTAGATTTGCTTTTTGAATGTTATGATGTAAAAGCTTATAAACTTGGTGGTCATATGGCTTTTAGAGGGAGTTATAATTTGTTTAAAAATTACATTGATTTTTGGAGCAAAATAAAACAAGAAAACGAGGGTGCTTTAAGGGCATTTGCAAAGCTAATGCAAAATGGATTGTATGGTAAGTTTGGTATGGCAGGAGTTACAGAATTAACAAACTTTCAAAATGTAGATGATGTATTCACAATTGAACACACACATGAAAATGTTGTAAGTGATACAATATATTTACCAATGGCAACTTTCATTACAAGCTGGGCGAAACAATATTTAGTTCAAGCAATTAATAACAACTATGAAAGATTTATGTATTGTGATACTGACAGTTTACATTTGTTTGGAACAATTGAACAAGTAAAAGGTGTTGAAATTGGAAAGAAAATATATGGATTATGGGATAATGAAATGTGTTTTGAAGATTTTAAATATATCGGTTCTAAAAGATATGCAGAAAAAAATACTAAAACTCATAAATGGGAAATTAAATGTTGTGGGTTAACTGATGAAATAATGAAAAAGTTAGATGATATAAATGTATTTGATGTTTGCGAATATTCTGCAAAAGAATTAGCAAAAATGGAATACTTTACAAAAGAAGATAGTATATATTATTATAAAGACAAAGCATGTATACAAAAGATTAAAGGGTTAATAAAATCTAAAAAGTCAAAAATTATAAAAGGTGGAACAATAATACAAGAACAACCTTACATGATTAGTTTAAATAATTATTTTGAAAGATAATAAAATAAAAGGGGATTGGAAAATATGAGCAAGGTTATATTAAGAAAAAATAAATTTGGAGAATTAAAGGAAAGAAAAATATATGAAGATTTTAATGAGTTTTGTAATGAAAATATGAAGTATATATATGCAAGAGTAAAAGTAATGTATGACAAGTATAAAAGTGGTTTCAATAGATTAAGGTTAGATTATGAAGATTGTGTATCAATTGTTTGCGTAAAATTAAGTAAAGTTTGGTGTCAACTAAATTATGAAATATCAAGTGCTAATACTTTTGTAGCAACAGTAATTTTTAAAGAACTAGCTAGTAAATTAAGGGATAATGATAGAAAATCAAAATTTAATGAGTTTGGCGCTGATTATTCTACAGATTATATTTTAGAAAATAACGGGGACACCGAAAGAGAAAATCTATTAGATAGGTATACTGGGAAAGAAGATGATTACGAATTTGAAAGTTTAGAAACTGCAATAAATGTAATTTTAAATTGTGGAAATTCTTATTATTATGAAATTAATAAAATAATTTTGTATATGTTATCTGATGGTTTTAGCTTTAGCCAAATAGCTGATTATATGACTAAACATGGTTATAAAACAAAGCAAGGGAAAGAATTTACAAGACATACAGTTTATTTAAGAGTAGAAATGTTAAGAAAACAAATAAGTAAAAATAATAAAGAAGATGAAATAAAAGAATTATTATGCAATTAATAGTAAAAGGGTTAACTTTTGTTAACCTTTTTTATATTTTTGCGTACAATAAAGTGTAGTTATTTAAAAGTTTAAATATAATACTTATAGTTAAGTGCAAAGGTGAAGAGCCTTTAATTGTAATATTGTGATTTGCAACACTATTATATACATTTAAATAATTGCAGTTTTGTATTTTTATAAAGTCCTCTTAAATGAGGACTTAATTAAGAATACAGTTATACTCATTTACGAGTAAAACAAAAAAGGAGGTTAGTTTATGGAATTTAAAACAATTGAAGACGCTCAAGAATATATAAAGAAAATTGAAGATGAAAAGAAAAATTTAAATGATTTATTAGAAAATCAAAAAGTAGCAATGAGTGAAAAAGAAAACAATATAGCTTCACTCAATGAAGAAATAAACAGATTAAAAATAAAAAATTATGAATTGTTTGAGCAAATACCAGTATCAAATAATTCAAATAATATTCCATCTTCTAAAAAAGATGATGATAATGAAATCGACATAAATTATTTATTAAAGAATTTTGATAATTAAGGGGGAACAAAATAATGGCATTAGATAATGTTACTTTTACACAAGCACTTGCAAGTGCAACAAGTCAAGAATTTAAGGATAGAATAGGTACAGTTACGGCTAAAAATATGCACAAAATTGCTGATATAATTTCAACTTATCCTACGGCAAAAAATGAGTTTGTAAGCGTACTTACTAACCAAGTTGCTAAACAAAGATTTTTTGATAAGGCTTATGAAAATCCATACAAACTATTTAAAAAGGGAATACTACCTTATGGAAAGTCAATTGAAAGTATTTTTGTTGATATTATTAATGGTAAAGATAGGACAAGGCAAACAACTGCAACAAATTTAGCAAGCGATTTATTAAGCAGACAAGCACCAAACATAAAAATTGAATATTATAGTGAAAATAAGCAAATGCAATATCAAGCAACAATATCAGATGAAGAGTTAAAAGGAGCATTTAGAAATGAAAATGGCTTAAGTGAATTAACATCAAGAATATTAAAAGCGCCACTAAATTCTGCTGAATATGATGATTTTTTATTAGTAAAACACGCTCTTTCACACTTAAAAGGTGGTGAAATCAAACTTGGAAAAACTGAATACGATAAATTAACATTACAAGGTAAGGCTCAAAGTTTAGTTACTGCAATAAAATCTTATATATTAAAAATGGGATTTCTATCTAATAAATATAATGGTCAAGGTGTAATGACATTTAGTAAACCTCAAGAGTTAGTTTGCTTTGTCCCAACCGATTTACTTGCAGTTATGGACGTTCAATTATTAGCACAAGCATTTAATGTAAGTTATGACCAAATTAATCTTCATGTGTTACCAATCGATTATTTTGAAAAGTGTACAAAAGCAACTAGTGGTGAAACTTACACATATGCAGAGGATACAGAAACTCAATGTATAATTTGTGATAAAGAGGCTATACAAATTTGGGAAACTTTAAATAGTTCTGAAACTTTTAGAAATCCACAAGCGCTTTACACAAATGTTTGGTTCAATAGATGGGGAATTATTGCAAGTTGTAACTTTGTAAATTGTGTAAAATTTGTAGTAAAAGCATAATATAAAGGGGAATTTTTCCCCTTTTCTAATATTAGGAGGTATAAAATGCCAAGACTAAGCAAAGTATTCTTTTGTAGTATTCCCGAACTTGACATTAATTATAATCACACTGTAAATTTCACAAATATAAATAATCAAATAAATTGGTTTTTAAATAAAGCAAAATATGTAATGACAGAATGTACTTATTTAAGAAAGGAAAGAAGTTTAACAATTGATAAATATATTGATGAATGTATGAATTATAATTATTGTCTTTGGAACAATGGGACAAGATGGGAATATTTTTTCATTATAAATAAAGAGTATGTAACAGAACACAGTACAAAATTTACATTAAAGTTAGATGTATTTCAAACTTATTATTTTAACATTAACTTTGATAAAATCGAAAGTTATATAGAAAGACAACATTGTAATAGATTTGACACCAATGGTAATATAGATTTGGATAATTTGTTAGAACCCGAAGACCTTGAAGTCGGTGAGTTAAAAGTACAAGAAATTTATAATGCTTATGACTATAGTGATAAAGGGTGTTATTTTTTGACAAGTTCCACAAGGCTTGGAATGATAAATGGTGGTTCTAGTGGTGGCTCAACTGGTGGGTCAACTGGTAATCAATCTACATTATACAAAGATGGATATATGTCTATGTTAGGTCTTTACTTCTTAAAACAAGCTGAAGGATTTTCACCAACTCCTTATAATCTTGGTGATGGGACTTTTACTATTGGCTATGGTACAACAAGTGAATATGATAGTACACATTATAACCAACTTGCTCCTAAATGTACAGAGCAACAAGCGTCTGAAGTTTTGGGCGACAGTTTATATAAAAGTTATTCAAAATATGTACATGATACTTTTGTTTCATATGGTTTCGACATGAATAAAATGAAACAAAATGAATTTGACGCTTTTGTGGATTTTTACTATAATACTGGAAGTTTAACAAGTCGCTCAATATTTACAAAATATATCAATGGAGATAGTAAGGAAAGTATTGCTGAAGTTTGGAAAACAACTGTTTTAATGGTTGGTACACAATTTGAGCAAGGATTAAGAAATAGAAGAAAAGCTGAAGCTAATGTATTTTTAAATGCAGATTATAATTATAAAAAAATTGAAATATTAGACGGTAGTGGATATGTAACAGACAACAACGGAATGGGTTATATACCACCTCCATACGATAGGCAAGAACCTTCACACAGTACAATAAGAGAAAATGTTGTTGCAAGTGCAAGAAAATTGCTAGGCAAACCATATGTTTGGGGTGGAAATTATCCACCACTTGGTAGTGATAATGGAACTGATTGCTCGGGTTTATGTCAATGGGCGTATAATGATAATGGAATAAAAATTTCAAGGACAACATACACTCAAATACAAGATGGTAAAGAAACAACATTTGACAATTTAAAAATGGGTGATTTGGTATTTACTAGAGGAAAAACAGACAATGGTCATGTAGTTATGTTTATTTCTAAAAATACTGATGGTTCAATTCATGTAATTGAAGCGAAACAAACTGGTACAAATATAATGGAAAATGATAGAACACCAAACGATAACTATAGATATAGAAGTATAATAAATGACTAGGAGGTGTAAATAAATGAGTATTGTAGCTGGAAATGATATTGAAAGTAGCATAATGGGAAATATTCCCGTAGGACTTTATTATTATTGTATACCACGAGAAAAAATTAATAGTGCAACTTATTTAGGATTTGTTGATACAATACAAAGTTTAACATATAACCCTTTTATTGAAGTTGACGACATGAGTACAATAGTTGAGTGTTCATTTGATAGTGATAAATATGGCTCACCAAAAGGTGGTATACCAAAATGTTACAGAATGTCGGGATTTGATACAATTGATAAACAATTATATGAATTAAATACTTTCCCCGACAACGATAATGGGTTACCTACTTTTGAACCAAAATTATACACATTTCCTTTCAGATATTTTATGATAACTGACTATATGAACACTCCTCTTGTTATAAAACCCGAACTATGTGAAAATAAGACATTAAAATTAAGAGTAAAAGCAACAAATATTGCAACAGAAAGTAAGTATAATTTATATGTAAATGGTTATAAAGGAGATTACAATGGTAATTTAAATGGGATTGTTAATAATAGTCCTTTAATGTTACCAGTTTTATCTAGTGCATATTCTCAATTTTTAGCAACAAGTTCTGCAAGTTTTAACCAAGGAAATATTAATGCAATGTTAGAAAATGATTTATCACTAAAGCAAGGGTTAGCAACTAATAGTTTAAATTATAGACAAAATACAACTAATAATTATATGCAAGGTATAAGTAGTGGATTAGGTGCTATAGCAAGTCTACTTTCACTAAATTTTGGTGGAGTTGTTAATGGAGCAATGGGAGTAGTACAATCGGGAATAAATCAACATTTTAATACATTATCAAATAATTTAAATAATAGTCAATTAAAAGAAAAAAATAAATTATCAAATTTTGAAGTATCATCAATGGCAAATGCTAAAACAACAGACTTATTAAATACTCCAAATTCAATCAAAACAACTGGTAACGACACGCTATTTAATTTAGTAAATAGTAATAGAAAGATAGATATAATAGAATTTGGTTTGGATTTTAGATACAAGCATAGAATTTATGACTATTTTGTTAAGTATGGGTATAAAGTTAATAAATGGGAAAAAATTAATGTAAATTCAAGACGATATTTTAACTTTATTAAGACAAATACTTGTAATATTGTAAGTGACGAAATACCACATGAATATTTAGAAGAAATAAAAGATATTTTAAACAGAGGTGTAACGATTTGGCATGTTGACAAAGGTGCAAGTGTTGGAGATTATTCTGTAAGTCAATTACAAGGGAATGTGGAGGTGTAAAATAATGAGTAAAAATAAACAAGCAATAGAAGTTTATAAAAATATAAATTTTACTAGAATTTATGATTATTATAAAATGTTAGCACTAAACATGTTTACATGGGAAAATTTACCCGAAACTATGAATTCTCGTTATATTGAAAATGCGTTATTTGAACACGGTTTATGTTTAGTAAATAATGATGAAAATATGAGTTTTATTTCAGTTCCTTGTAATTTTGGTGCTAATATGAATATTAATGAAGAAAGTACAGAAGTAATAACAAGTGGGTATAATTATGTAAAAACTATTAATTATATAAATAATAAAGATTGTGTTTTAATTAGAAATAACGATTTAGCAAAAGCAACAAGACATTATATTACTAATTATGCTGAAAGAATGTTAGAAGTTGAAATGTGTATAAGAGCAAATATAAATCAACAAAAATTTCCTTGGTTCATCAATGCAACAGAAAAAACAAAAAAAGCACTAGAAATAATATTTGATAAAGTGGAAAATTTTGAACCATATATATTAGCAAATAGGGATATAGGGTTAGGAGATAATGCACTAGAAGTATTAACTATGCCAACCCCTTACGTTGCCGATAAATTAAACGAATATAAATATGAACTTGAAAGAGAAATATTAACTTTTTTATCATTAAATAATAATTTTGAGAAAAAAGAAAGATTATTAACAGATGAAATTAATTCTAATAATGATTTTATTAGTACAAATGCAATGTTAATGTATAAAAATAGACTACAAGCATGTAAAGAAATTAATAAAAAATTTGGGTTAAATGTAAAAGTGTTACCTAACAAAGAAATGATTAGTAAATATTATCAAGATGACGAGGAAAAGGAGGAAAATAATGAGTAGTAAATATACATTACAACTTTATTACATTTATAAAGATGATACTTACAATTTATTTGACCAACATTATAATTTGTATAATAATGAATTAAAACCTTACTTTGAAGAAAAATTTTTTCAGCATTTTATGTTTTATGAAATTGGATTTGATAATATTAATATTTTTAAACAACATTTAATTTCTACACTTAACGATATTTACCCAAAGTACAAGCAACTTTATGAAACGGAAATAAGATGTCAAAATATAGATTTTATGTTAAATAAAGATTTAAGAGAAAGTTATATAAGAAAGTTAAACGGGGAAAGCGAAGGAAATAGCCAAGCTATTTCTAGTAGTGATAATACATCTACCAACAATGATTTAACAATTGCTAATGATACACCCCAAAACAAAGTTGATGATTTAGATAAATATATGACATCAGCAAGCAAAATTAATAGTAATTCAACAAATAATTCCACATCTAATGCAAACAATACAATAAAAAATAAATCAAATAATATAGAAGAATATGAGTTAATATCACAAGGTAACATTGGTGTTACATCAAGTGCAGAACTTTTAGAAAAATGGAGAAATGTTTTAATTAACATAGACTTAATGATATTTAAAGAACTTGAAAACTTATTCTTATTTGTTTTTTAGGAGGTAAATTATGAGTGATAATGATGTAAACAAAATTCAACAAAATGTAAAAGAATTACAAGAGCAAAATGCTATTGATTTTCAACAATGGAAGAGATTGGGAAAAAACATTGAAAAACTTTCAGAAAAAATTAAATTAAGTGATACAAATTCAAAAATATTAATGAAAAAAATCAAAAGTGATTATGAGAAATTAAGAAAAGTTATAATAGATGAAAATGTACAAGTTCAATTAAATAATAAAATTGAACAAAATAGAAATGAAATTGTAGATAGTAAAAATAAAATTGATTATACTAAAATTAAAGCTGAAGAAAATAGTAATAAAATTGAACTAAATAAAAATGAAATTAATAAAAAAGTAAATAAAGAAACTTTTGAAATTAAAGTTGATGAAATTAATTTACATTTGGGTAATATTGAGAATAGCAAAACAGATAAAACTACAACTCAAAATTTACAAACACAAGTAAATAATTTAGTTTTAGGAGCAGTTGGAGATGGAAACAATGCAGAGGTTATTCAAGCAAGAGGTTCATATACAGTATTAGACGAAAGATTTAACGCAAATGAATTAAAAATTAGTAAACTAACAAACAAGTTAAGTGGTTATTTTAATACATCCGGGGTATTTACTGGACTAGACTCGTGGACAACTTGTGTTGATTTTATACCAGTAGAAAGTATAAAATCAATCAATGTTTATTTGTGGTGGTCGCAAGGTGCTATATGTTGCTATGATAAAGCATTAAATTTTATAGGGTTTATACAAAGTAGTACAGTAGAAAAAGCTGGCATAGATGTTTTAACTAGCGTTTCACAACTTTTAAACGGTACTGCTTATATAAGATATTGTTACTCTAATACTAAAATATCAATAGTAGATTATCAAAATATAATCCCACAAACATTGATAAATGAAACGTTAAATTATAAAAAAATAAATGGTGATTTAACTTCTAATTATTATTATAATACAAGTGGTGTTTTAACTTCATTGAGTGATTGGTATTCATTTGAAAATAAAATTCCAGTAAAAAGTATTAAAACAATTAATATTCCTTTATGGAAAAACGTTGGTTGTATTTGTTGTTATGACAATAATGGAATTTTTATATCCTCTATTCAAAGTAATGTTGCAACTTCTATTCCGACCGAGTTTTTTACCGATTTAGCAAATTTACCAACTAATACTGCTTATATAAGTTATTGTTTTAGAAAAAACTATCCAATTACTATTGAATTAAAAAATTTATTGAATGAATATATAAATTTATTGAATGAAAATATAAAAAACTTAAAGTCATTGATTAATTCAAGTAAAAATTTACCAATAGCAGGAAGAAAGATTTTAAGCCTTGGAGATAGTTACACATTTTTAAATTACTATGGGAAAGCATTAGAAGAAGTTACTGGTGCAACTCAAACACCTAGAGGTTGGAACGGTGCTGGTATATATTCATTTGTCGCTGACCAATACACCCCAACTGGTGGTGGTGGAAAAGTAATTGACCAAATATTTAATGCAGAATTATTACGACAATATGATATTGTTACTATAATGGGTGGAACTAACGACTATGGTAGAGCAAGAAAACCATTAGGTAATATAAATTCTGAAAAAGGGGATACAAGTGTTTACGGTGCTTTAATGTATGCAATTGAAAAAATATTAAGCTTAAAACCAACAATAAAAATTGTGTTATGTACTCAACCTTATAGGCTTGAATTTGAAGGACATACGGCACCGGGTGGTTATTTACCGAACTCACAAGGTTTCACAATGGAAGATGTTGCGAATGCTTTAATTGAGGTTGGTGGACATTACGGAATACCGGTTTTTGATTTTTATAGAAATTCGGGGTGGAACTCATTTACTGTAAAAAAAATTGATGGTGATTTAGTAGAAAATCCATATACTTATGACGGATTACACCCAAAAAATGGTGTAGGAAATGGTGGTGAAATGTTAGGTAAGGCATTTGGTTATTTTATTAACAATCATGTTACTTTCTAAATTTATTTTATAATTGAAGAAAATTACAAAAATAAGTTTTAAAATTATAAGCACAATAATTTATTTATCATACAATAAAGTGTAAATGTAAAAATTTACACTTTTATTAACTAAAAAGGAGGTATAAAATGATAGAAGGAATTAACGAAGATATATTGAAAGTGGTATATGATTTTTCAGAAATGACAAATGAGGAATTAAGATGTAAATTTTTTCAAAAATTACAAGAATGTATTGATTTATGCAACAATTCATCAGAAATATTAGATTGGATAAAAAATGAAGGTGTAGAGGATAACGTAAAAGAAATACTAAATACATGGAAAGATGATGGGACTTTAAAAGAAATAATAAACAACTATATAATTATCAATTTAAAAAATGAATTAATTACAGAAATAAGTAAAAATTTAAATTTTTCTTTAAAAAGTTTTTCAGATTTATCACTTATTACTGGAGGAAATGAAATAGTTGAGCCAAAAAATTCAAAATATTTTATGGTAACACTACCCGATAATATACCTCAAACATCTATAATAAATATATATTTTAGTGAAGCTATTGAAAATGGAATAGTATATGATTATAGAATATTTAATGAAAATGTATTAAGTCTTAGGTTCACAAATGTAACTGATAATTCTATAACTTTAAGCGATAAAGAAATTAGTTTAAAAGTTATTTATTAACAATAAGTTAAATTATGTAAAACTATATGAGAGAGGTAAAATATATGGAAGAAATAGTAGGTATGATAAGTAATGTAGGTTTTCCAATCGCTTGTTGCATTGTAATGTTTATAAACAATAGTAAATTTACTGAAGCGTTAAATAATTTAAATGTTACATTAAAAGAAATTTCTACACGTATGGACAACCTAGAAAATAAATTCAATAAATAAGACAAGCACCTAAATGGTGCTTTTGCTTTAAGGAGGTAAAATATGAATTATTACAATTATGATAAAATATGTAGTTATAATGCAATATGGAATTTTATTTTGACAAACAGAGGGTTTGGTAAATCATATGGACTTAAAAGAAAATGTATTAAAAATTTTTTAAAAAAAGGTGAGCAATTTATTTATTTAAGAAGGTGGAAAACAGAGTTAAAAGATAATGATAAGTGGTTTGATGATATAAGAAAAGAATTTCCAAATAATAAATTAGATTATAAACAAGGAAAATTTCATATAGATGGGAAAGTCGCAGGGTTTCCAGTTGCATTAAGTGTTTCACAAAGATATAAATCTGTTGCTTATCCAAATGTAACCACAATAATGTTTGATGAATTTATTGTTGATAAAAGTGTAAGTATGAGATATATTCCTAATGAAGTTGATGTAGCTTTAGATTTTTATGAGACTGTTGCAAGAACTAGAAATAATGTAAGAATGTATTTCTTAGCTAATAATATCACAAAAGTTAACCCTTATTTTACATATTTCAACGCAAAAATAAATGAAGGTGAAAGATTTACATTACTTCGCGATGGTGAAATGGTAATAGAATACAATACAGATGATATTTTTATTGAAATGAAAAAGCAAACAAAGTTTGGTAAGTTGATAAGAAATACAAAATATAGTGATTATGCTATTGAAAATAAATCTTTAAGAGATAGCAATACATTTGTAGAGCAAATGAGTTTAAAGCATTGTGATGAATATTTTTCAGTAGAATATAAAAATAAAAAATATATGATATGGGGAAATGTTGTAAAAGATATACTGTATATTACTGATAAACCAACTAAAACTGCAAAATGTTTTAGCGTTCTAGCGTCTGACCATAACGATAATACTTTTTTAAATAACAAGTATATTGGAAATAGTTGTTTTAATAATTTAATAAGATACTTTCAATTTGGAAAAGTTAGATTTAAAAGTATAGAAATAAAAATAGCTATGTATGAAATGCTAAAAGATTTAGGAGTAAAATAAAAAGAGCAGATATTGTCTGCCCTAAATTTATTTAAAGAGGTGATTGGAATGACTATTTATTATTCTATTTCATGTAACATTTTTTCTGCTATTTCTAATCTATATTTAACTTTCTTTAATACAGATACTCTATTATTTAAATTTATAATAAAATGATTTGTAGAACTTATTCTTTCATCAATTTGGTTAACATCAACGCCTATGTCAACTGCTACTTTTCTACCATTTTCAAGTTTCTTAACATCAGTTTTTGAAACTTTTAATTGTTCCTTTACACTTTCAATTTCTTGCTCAACTTCAATTTTTAATATTTCTAATTTTTCTAACATGATTTATATTCTCCTTTAAGCATTTATTTTCTTTATTAAAACTTCTTTAGTATCTTTATATGTGAATTTTATATTTTTATCTTTACAAATTTGTCTTAACTCTTCAATTGTTTTATCGTCATAATTAACAACTTCTTTATATTTTGTTATTTCTATTTCTGTAACAACAACATTAACGTAATTCTTCCAATTACCGTTTTCATCTTGCTTATTTGTTATATCAAGTTGACCTTCAATTAATACTCCAGTTCCTTTAAGTAATAATTTCTCTAAACTTTCAACTCTCTTTCCAAATAATGTACATGGTACAAAATATGTTTTCTTTTTATCACCAAATCCTACGGTATTTGCAACTGTAAACTTACCTACGTAAGTACCACTTTGTAGTACACTAACTTCCATGTCTTTTGTTAAATTCCCATTAATAAATACTTTATTCATAATGTTAAAATCCCCTTTTTTATTATTATTATTTTTCTTTATAATATATTGTATGTTATTTAAGTAAAAATGTTAAT
>ERZ1034901.1308-NODE-1308-length-17533-cov-9.450223_pt1 | contig 17533 bp, 25 predicted proteins | sample MGYA00520628_ERZ1034901 | MGnify/ENA primary metagenome ERZ1034901 (study PRJEB33766, sample SAMN09781783) | gut metagenome | biome: gut microbiome | host: Homo sapiens | place: Madagascar | study: EMG produced TPA metagenomics assembly of the PRJNA485056 data... | reverse complement strand
GCATCGGCCCCTACAATTTCCCAGAGAGTCCGCACCTTCAAGGGGCGCGTAGCGCACGAGACGGGCTGCTGTGTTTTTCAGCGCTCCTTCTATGATCACATTGTTCGCAGCGAAGCAGAATATCGGGAAATTCACGAGTACATTCTCACCAATCCGGCCCGCTGGGCCATGGATACATTCTATACAGAGGGGGAAGTATTATGATCGCCATCGTTGATTACGGCGTCGGCAACCTGTTCAGCCTGTCATCCAGCGTGAAAAGTCTGGGGGCTGAGGTGCGGGTAACCCGCGATGCCGCGGATTTGCGGGCGGCAGACCACATCCTGCTGCCGGGCGTCGGGGCGTTTGCGGACGCAATGGCCAAGCTGGAGGCCACCGGCCTTGTGCCGGTTCTGCGCGAAGAAACGCAGAAAAAGCCGCTGCTGGGCATCTGTCTCGGGATGCAGCTGCTGTTTGAAAAAAGCCACGAATACGGCGAGCACCGCGGCCTTGGCCTGATTCCCGGCGAGGTCTGCCCGCTGGCGGACGATCTGGCTGACCCGGCGCTGAAGGTGCCGCACATCGGTTGGAACGCAATGGAGATTGTGCCCGGGCGCGAGACTGACCCGCTGTTCAAGTACGTCAAAAACGGCGAGTACGTCTACTATGTGCACAGCTACTACGCCAAAAACTGCGCTGCTTCGACCCTTGCAACGAGCGAGTACAGCATCCCTGTCACCGGCGCGGTGCGGCAGGGGCTGGTGTACGGCACCCAGTTCCACCCGGAGAAATCCGGCGACACCGGCCTGCGGCTGCTGAAGGCCTTTGCCGAGCTGTAAAACGGAGGGAAAATCATGAAATTATATCCTGCCATTGACCTGCGCGGCGGTCAGGCCGTGCGGTTGTATCAGGGCGATTATGACCAGATGACCGTCTACAACGCCGACCCTGTGGCGCAGGCGCAGCAATTTATTGACGCCGGTGCGAAATATCTGCACGTGGTGGATTTGGACGGTGCCAAGGATGACACCACCGCCAATATGGAAACGATTGCCGCCATTGCCAAGCCGGGCGGCCTGAAAATTGAGGTCGGCGGCGGCATCCGGGACGAGGAGCGCATCCGCCGCTATCTGGATTTGGGTGTGGACCGCTGTATTCTGGGCACGATTGCTGTAAAAAACTTCGACTTCACGGCGGAAATGGCACAGAAATACGGTGCGCACATCGCGGTTGGCGTTGATATGCGCGACGGCCTTGTGGCTGTCAACGGCTGGAAGGAAATCACCCCCGAGCCGGGTGTTGCGTTCTGCCGCCGCTGTGCCGAGGCCGGCGTCAAGGCGGTCATTGCCACCGATATTTCCCGGGACGGCACGATGCAGGGCACCAATCTTTCGCTCTATCGTGAGCTTTTGACGATTCCCGGTCTGGAAATCACTGCCAGCGGCGGCATTGCCGCCATGCAGGAGCTGGCCGAGCTGCAGGCCATGCACTGCCACGCCGCCATTCTGGGCAAATCCATCTACACCGGCGCCATTGATCTGGCAGAGGCTGTGCGGCTGTACGAAACATAAGGGGAGGGAACCGCATTGATTACCAAGCGCATTATTCCTTGTCTGGACGTCAAAAATGGGCGAGTGGTCAAGGGTGTCAACTTTGAAGGATTGCAGGACATGGCCGACCCGGTCGAGATGGCGCGGTACTACAACGCCTCCGGCGCGGACGAGCTGGTCTTTTACGATATTACCGCCAGCGTTGAGGGGCGCGGACTCTTCACCGACATCCTGCGGCAGGTGGCCAGCCAGATTTTCATTCCGCTGACGGTCGGCGGCGGCATCAACACGCTGGAGGACTTCGACCGCGTGCTCAAATGCGGCGCAGACAAGGTCAGCGTCAACTCGGGCGCTATCCGCAACCCCGGGCTTATCCCGGCCGCCGCGCAGAAATACGGCAACCAGTGCGTGGTGCTCTCCGCCGACATCAAGCGTGTAGACGGCAAATTTATGCTGTTCGCCAAGGGCGGGCGCGAGAATACCGGCATTGACGCACTGGACTGGCTGGAACAGGGCGTCAGGAGCGGGGCAGGGGAGCTGGTTGTCAACTCCATCGACACAGACGGCGTCAGGAACGGCTTTGATTTGGAGCTGCTGGACGCCGTGGCGGCGCGCTGCGCCGTACCCATCATTGCCTCCGGCGGCGCGGGCAGGCAGGAGGATTTTCTCGAGCTGTTCCGCAACCACCCTGCCGTGGATGCCGGTCTGGCCGCGTCCATCTTCCACACAAAACAGGTAGAGATAAACGCCCTGAAGCAGTATCTGCGCGCCAACGGCGTGGAGATGCGGGTGTGATTTCTGCCCGCCGTTTTGTAAACCGTCAACCAAAAACCTCTTGCCAAAACGCACAAAAAGAGGTACACTAAACTATATTACTTTAGGAGTGTCCGACATGGAAATCACTGAAAATTCCAAGACTCTCAAATTTGATGCCAACGGTCTGATTCCCGCCATCGTGCAGGACCACTACACCAAAGAGGTGCTGACCCTTGCCTATATGAACGCCGAGACGCTGGCCCTCACGATTGCCGAGGGCCGCACCGTGTTCTGGTCGCGCAGCCGTCAGGAAATCTGGCGCAAGGGCGAGACTTCCGGCAATGTACAGCGGGTTGTCTCCATCACGGCCGACTGCGACAAGGATGCCCTTGTCATTGATGTTGTCAAGTCCGGCCCCGCCTGCCACACCGGCGCGGAGAGCTGCTTCTTCAACCCTGTCTATGTCTCGGACGAGCTGAAGCAGTTCACCTGGCAGGGCCTGTATGAGCTCATTGAGGGCCGCAAGACCAACCCCAAGGAGGGCAGCTACACCACCTATCTGTTCGACAAGGGTCTGGAAAAGATTCTCAAAAAAGTCGGCGAGGAATCCACCGAGGTCATCATTGCGGGCTCCAAGCGCGACAAAGAGGAGACCATCTACGAAATCAGCGACCTGGCCTACCATGTTATGGTGCTGATGATTGAGCTGGGCATTTCCGTGGAGGACATCACCAAAGAACTCGAAAAACGACACATTATCGACCATAAGGTCAAGCAGGAAAGGATGCAGTAACTATGGCAGGCGAATACCTGAAAAGCTCTGTACACGTTCATTCCAAATTGTGCGACGGCAAAAATACGCTGGATGACATTGCAGTCACCGCGTGGCGGGCCGGGCTGCAGACACTGGGCTTCAGCGGCCACAGCCACACCCCCCATGACCTTGAGTATTGCATGACCCAGAGCCGCACCGCCCTGTACAAGGCGCAGGTCGCCAAGCTGAAGGAGCGCTACGCCGGTAAGCTGGACATTCTGTGCGGGCTGGAATGGGACCTGTACAGTGACGATGACCCGACCCAGTATGACTACTGGATTGGCAGTGCGCACTATGTCCACGGCCCCAAAACCGGCAAATACTACGAGATTGACTGGCGCGAGGAGGACCTGCGCGCCTGCATTGACGATGATTTTGACGGTGATGCGCTGGCCGTGGTGGAGGCTTACTTTGCCAACGTGGCCAAGGTTGCCGAGAAGAAGCCGACCATTCTGGGCCATTTTGACCTCATCAAGAAGATTAACGGGGACGGCAAGTTCTTTGACGAGACCGCCCCGCGCTACGCAGCCGCTGCCAATTCTGCCCTGATGGCCGCCGCCCGCAACCGTTGCGTGCTGGAGGTCAACACCTCTGCCGTCTACCGCGGCTTCCGCAAGGATTACTTCCCGTCCGATGCCATTCTGAAGGACTGGCTGGTGCTGTCCGGCAATGTGGTGCTGACCGCTGACGCCCACGATGCCAAGGCGCTGACCTTTGGCTTTGAGGAGGCCGCTGCCAAGCTGAAGGAGTTGGGCTACACCAAGGTTCAGGTGCTGGGCAAGAACGGCTTTACCCCCTGCGAGCTGTAATATTTTACACTGCCGCGCAGGAAAGCAAGGCCCGAAAATAATTTCAAAAAAATCACGCAGAGGGGTTGACAACTCCTCTGCGTTTTTGTATAATAATATACGCATTCTGGCGGCAGCCACTGTGGAGAGGTGTCCGAGTGGTTTATGGAACTGGTCTTGAAAACCAGCGATTCGCGCGAGCGGACCATGGGTTCGAATCCCATCCTCTCCGCCATTTTGTGTGAAAAAGTGAATAGTTTATCACTTTGACTTGTGGAGTAATACTCAAGAGGTCGAAGAGGCGCCCCTGCTAAGGGCGTAGGGTGGGAAACCGCCGCGAGAGTTCAAATCTCTCTTACTCCGCCAATGTAAAAACCGCGATACAGCCTGCAAAGGTTGGTGTATCGCGGTTTTTCATTTGTCTGATAGTGTTAGCTACTGTCAAATACTGTCAGATAATGCTTCGTAAATGGTTCGTAATCGGCCAAAAGTTCGTAAAAAGTTCGTAGTAATTTGTCCCAAAAACCCCCAAAAAAAGGGGGCTGGTTCCCCAGAGGGGGCGGCCTGCCGCCTGTTTACTTCCTACCGTTCGGCACCTTCACCGGCGCTGCACTGGTCTGCGCAATTAAATCCGCACGCTTCGCGCCGTCCTGCACCGTCAGCCCCATGTCGATTGCCAGCTGCTCCAAATCTTCCGTTTCCAATTCATCCAGCTGTGCCGACTCCAGATGCCCAATAGGGGAGCCGTCCGCATTTTCCCCGGTATTCACAGTAATACCGCCCGCGCTCTTGTCCGCTGCGCTTTTCCCAGCGGCAAGCAGCTTCAGCAGCCACTCCGGCACGTTTGCGCCCATTTCGGCGGCATTTTCGGCAATGCTGCCAAGCTCGGTAAAAATGTACCACACCAGCACCACCGGCAAAATCAGGCTCGAGTACGTCAGCCCCAGCCCCGGCAAGTTTGCCACGGCAATGCTCAATACTGCGTCCGTCAGCGCGGCCACTACGACCACCACCAGCATCCCCGCTTTGTGCCAAATTCCCGCGCGGGCTACGGCACTCGACCACTCGCCGCGGCTTGCCGCCGCTGCACTGCCGCTGAGCCAATCCAGCACCATGCAGACGGCCCAGGCCACCACCAGCCACCCCAGCCAGCCAAACGCCGCCGTGAACGCCCCACAGACCGCCGCAATGGCCGCTTTCGCCGCCAAAAAGGTATTATTGCTGTTTTCCATATCTTTGCCCTCCGTCAGCCCACATACCGGGCCAAATATTTGTTGTCTTTCGTCCAGCCCTCGGCCTCGGCGAGTTGGTAGAAGCTCACCGCGTCGCCGTTGCTGACAGCGCCGACGCATTTCACCTCGCCCGCATCGGCCCCAGGCAGCGTCGCATACCGGCCTGCACTGGCCAGCGCCAGCTTGTCCGCCAGCGCGTCGCACTTGGCAGCTGCCGCGCTGTCCAGCGGTCCGATCATCAGGCACTGCATCGTTTTCCCGGTCGGCGTCTCGCTGATTTGCTCGGTCTGGCCGTCGCCTGCCGTGCCGTAAACGCCCACGGCGTTGTCAATGCCAGCGTAGGCAGTGGGTCAAGGCCCCTTGCCAGTGGCGGTAGCTCTGACCTCTAGGTGGCAGTGCGTCCACGTTCCCGCCGCGTTGCCGGTCTGGCCTACAATCGCCAGCACGTCACCGGTCTTGACCTTCTGGCCGACCTTGACAAGCAGCTTGCTGCAATGGCAGAAATACAGGTAGTTGACGGCATCCGGCGTCTGGTTGGCGTCCAGCTTGACGCAGACATACCAGCCCCACTCCCACGTCTTGTTTCTCTTGTCGGTCACGACGCGGGCCGTCACCACCGTGCCGGAAATGCTCTTGCCGTTATAGCCCGGCATACGGATTTTGGCATCATCCAGCCCGCCAATATCAAGGCCGCCGTGCCACGTTTTTCCGCCGCCGCGCGTGTAGCCGTAGCGGCTGTAGTCATACTTCACAAAATTGCGCCCTGTAAATAACATAGGTATCACGTCCTTTCGGTTGGTTAGTAGTCTTTGCCGGTAATCTCCGCAAGCTGTTCCGCGGTGATAACGCCCTTTTTTTTGGCGTTTCTAACCATTACTTCGTTCCACTTATCTCTTATAATACCGTACCCATACGGTCACATTATTTCGTGCGCCGATGTTTTGATTTTGATAATCCGATACATGGAAGGCGTAATTATATTCGCTGGTTACGAACGCCTGCGCTATCAGATTTTGTGCAAAAGCCGTAACAACGACATACTGTTCGGTAATCCAGTTTGTGTATATATTGCCGTTTGAATCCGTGTTAGCGGTGAAACTAGTTTCCAGAAGCATCGTTTGTTTTTGGTTGAGTGCGTTTTCTACATCGGTGCTGTTTGCTTTTTTGCCAATGGCGGCACCTGTCGCCTTGGCATCTGCTGGCACATTTTCCTGCGTCAGCGTGGCATCTGTCAGGGGTGTGGGGTGCATATAATTACTCATGCTTAGCCCCCTCCACAATGGCTTTGTACTGCGCTTCGGTAATCAGCCCTTTGGCGACAGCTTGAGCGACCATTGCCGCTGTCCACCAGCCTTTTTTGTGCCAAAGTTTAATTTTTTCGTACATCTCAGCCCTCCTCCGGCAGCATCGTGTCGGTCATCATTGCGGTATAGGTCACCTGCGCGTTCAGTTTTTCGGAGGCATCGCGGCGGTCTGATGCCTCTTTGGCGGCTTGCTCAGCAGCTTTGGCGGCGGCATCGGCCGCCGCTTTTTCGGCTTGCGCCTTTTTGGCAATCTCCGCAAGTTCCGCCTCCGTGTACAGCACATACCGCTGCACGTCCTCGTACTCGTCCCATGCGTCCTGTGCCGGGGTGGTGATTTCCTGCCGCAGCCCATCGGGAAAATCGGCGGTGATGGTGTCGCCCATCACCTCATAGCGCACAGTGGCGGGCACGGCGTCGTGATGCACCGTCACGCGACGGGCGGATTCCAGCTTTCCGCGCGTAAGGTCGGGGTTTTGCAGTTCTGTTTCAAGGGCTGCATCGTAAATTTTCATATTGCTCACACCTCCAAATACCATGTCACGTCCAAGTCGCAGTCCGGCTTGGTGTCGGCGGTGATTTTCACCGTGATGCTGCTTGCCGTCACCGTAAACTCTGCCTTAGCGCTGGCAATATAGCCAAGATTGCGGCGTTTGGTCGCATCGGTCGCAACGTTGCCCGTCTGCGTTGTCAGGGGCGGCTGCACGTTTTTTACAGCAAACACGCCGCTGTTGGCAACGGTCTTGCTCTGCGTGTACTTGCCATTTGCCGCCGTCCAGCCGCTTACAGAAAAGGTTGCCGTGCAGGTGCGGTACAGCCTGCCTCGCAGTCGGGCAGTGTACTTTTTAAAAAACTCTTTGTCTGCGTAGGACACGGGTTGCACCTCCTTACAATTGGGCGAGAATTTCCTCCAAATCGGCGTTGGAGAGAACTTCAATCTTGGTGGCGCTGTCGCCGACCAGCTCCAGCGTACCGTCGATGAGCATATACTCATCGTACAGATTGCCGCCGCTGCCGCTGGCTTTTTTGATGAGGTAGATCACGTTATCTGCGGCATCGCTGGCAGCAGGCAGGGCAGTGACGATTTTCTTGGAGATATGCCCAGCAGCGGCAATCTGCTGCCCGACGTAGGATGTGGTGGCGTAGCCGGATGCTGCGCCAAAGGCGTCCAGCTTTGCCTTGTCGGCGGCGGTCATCAGACCGTTGGCACTCTGGGTGGCGGGTTTGTAGGTCGTGTTGGTATCCTGTCCGGGAATACCAAGCGCCGTGATATCGTCTTTCGTCACAGCAGTGGCGGCGGAAACGTGCCCGGAACCGTCCACGGTGACCTTATACAGCCCTGCGCTCTTTGCCGTGTAGGCGGGGTGGACGTACTTGTTGGCACCTGCCGCAATGCCGTTCAGCTTGTTTTTCTCATCGGTAGTGTAGTCGTTGGTCGACAAGCCCTTGCCGTTGACCTTGTCCACCTTTTTGTCCAGCAAGGCGTTGATTTTGGTCAGCAGATCCTTCAACACAAATAAGATGCCGTTGCCATCGGTCAGTTTGTTCATATTCACTGCCATGTGTATCCCTCTTTCCTAAAATTAAAAGTCGAGCATATTTAAAATTTCCTGAAGTTCCAGGTTGCTTAACGTTTCTACGGTTCCCGCCTCGCCTTGCGGTCCGGGGGGTCCGGTAAATTTGCCGTTGTCGGCATCGTCGCGCACGCTTTGGGCGGTTTTTTCGGCGGTGCTGGCAGCGGATAAAATTTGCTGCGTCAGGCTGGGTGTCAGGTCGGAGGGCGGGTCGCCACCGACAGTTGCGTGGTTATCCACCCGGTAGCGCACACCGCAGCTGCACCGCCTTACGCCATCCTGATACCCGGTAATAATCAGCTCGCCCACACCGCCGACTGCGGTTGCCTCCGGCGGGACATCGACGGTATCCTCCGCATTGATTCGCACCTGCACCGGATCCGCGCCGCGGGGCGGGTGGAAGGTTGCGGTCAGTGCCAGATTTTCCCAGCCCAAGCCGCGCACAAAGCGCAGGTGTTCCACGCCGTAGCTTTCCGCCGTTCCGAGGCATAGCTGATCCGTACCGTGTGCAGCCTCGTATCCTGCAAGTTGAATACTGTGTTCCATGGTTTCTCCTTACACCAGGCTTAATATTTCCTCCAGATCGGCATCTGTCATCACCGGCAGCTTGTCCTGTTCCAACGTGTCCAGCTCCGCCGAGATTTTTTCCAGAAACGATGCAAATCCAGCCTGCATCACGCTTGTGTCCACGCTATCCAGCGTATCACGCATCAAGCCGCAATAGGCATTGTCAATGCGCAAATCCACCACATTGTCGGCGGTGATCTTCGTCGCGCCGACGGGCCGCGTCACCCGGTACAGAAAGATCTCATCGTAGTCGTCATTGCGGCGCAGCGCGGGCAGGGCCGGGGTCTCGGCGGCAAGGCCGGTGCGTACTTCCAGTCCCGCCGTGTTAGCGTTTTTGTCATACACCAACGCGATCACATCCCAACGCGGGTACACGCCGTCGGCGTCGGCAAAGGTTAGCAGCACGTCGCCCTCGTTCAGCGGGAACGCCGCCCACTGCTCAGTTATGTGGATGCAGCCCACGCCCTTGCCTACCGTGATGGTATTATCGCCGTTGGTCGTGGCAGTAAAGCTGTCTGCATTCAGCACGCCGCGGCTGCGGGCGGCGTAGGCCGCGCCCAGCGCCACGCTGGTATAGGGCTTATTGTCCAATGGCCAGCAGGTCAGTTCGGTCAAAGTGCATCACTCCTTTTTAAAGGTAAAGTTATCAAACACCGGGCACAGGCTGCGCCCCGTTCTTTCGTAGATGATCTTGATGCTGGCCACCCGGGCGGTGGCTTCCAGCCCGATCTCTTCCACCCGCACCGGCACAAGGTCACCAAGGTCGTAGTCTTGGCCGTAGATCATCTGGCTGTCAGCGGCGCTGCATTTCAGCTGCCGGGTGCCCAGATGGTCAGCCAGCGCGGCGCGGGCATAGTTCTGCACAGCGGTCTGGTACTCGGCCTCGGTGTAGGTCTGCTCGTTCCCGGCGCTGTCGGTGTGTTTGTGCTTTACGCTGCTGCCGTCCACCCACAGCTCGTGCCGGGCATTGCCGGTGAAAGCGGTGTCCCCGATCTCGCAAAAATACCGGGTAAAGCTGTCGTTCTCGCCCGGCTCCTCGCCACCGCACAGCACCACATTGGCGTAGTTGCTGGCATCCTCGGTATACACCGGGCTCGAAAGGTTCTGCATCTGGGTCGAAAAATAACCCATATATAAATCGCTGCCCGGTATACTGCGGTCCTTGCCCTGCAAAAGCTCCAGCGTTTCACTGCCGGTAGCAGGGTCAAAGGCGCAGCGCATGCCAAACCCTCCGGTTTTGGCCAGCTGGGTCATGGCGTCCAGGCAAGTCACCCATTCCAGGTCTACCGTCTCACAGGGGGCGGCAAAGCCAGCCGCATCCGGCACGGTCACTTCCAGCCCGCGCAGGTTGGTGCGGCAGATCTCCAGCAGCCCCGCAGCGGCATCGGTCACGGTCGTCTTGCCCTTGGCTACCCGCTGGGCGAACCGCTGCAAGGTAAACTTGCCCCGTACAGTCAGCTTGCAGGCAGCGCTGTCCAGTTCAGTTGCCAGCACCACGGCGGCGCGGCCCGGGGTGTCGGGGTTGTACAACACAGCCCCCTGCGCCAACAGGGCGCGGTTGGCAGCGGTAGCACCGCACACCAGCTTACACTCACCCACATCGGCAAAGGCCGGGGCCCATTGCAGGCTGTTGGCTCTGTCTACTGCGCCCACGCGCACCCCATCGCGGTATACATACAAATGCAAAATGTCAGACACCGGCGGCCACCCCCTTCGGCGCATGGATGGTCGCGGTCAGGTTTTCGCGGCCCTCGTCGGCGGTCAGCCGCAGCACGTTGGCTCCGGGGGCCAGTGTCATCCACAGGTCGCTGTCATAGTCCAGCCAGCGGAAGCCGTTTACCTCGGTACCGTCGCTCTGGCGGTAGGTGCAGCCGCGTTCGCCCTCCAGTGTGGAAATGACGGCTGCCTCGCCCGGCAGCATTTCCTTGTTCAGCCGGATAAAACTGCGCTGGTCGTTGTGCCACAGCATCGGGTTCTTCACGCGGGCTGTGGCGGTCAGGCGCAGGGTAAAGCCGGTCTCGGTGCTGCCGCTGTTGACGACCGGCGTGTACAGGTCGCGCTTGTAACGGCTGATGTACCAGGTCCCGGCTGTCGATACCGGCGTCGGAAACCAGGCAGATTCCAGACCGCCCAGCATCGTGGCGACCGTCTCCACAGTGCGCCAGTAAGGGTACGCGGCTTTCAGTTTAAACTGGAAGTTCAGCAGGTGCGCCCCGCCACTCACATCGGGGGTATGGCTGGGCAGCACGTCCAGATACCAGGTGGTGCTGCCCACTGTCTTGCACCAGCGTCCCGCCGTCAGGGGCCGCACCAGCTTTTTCAGCAGCGCCTCGTTGGCGTCCAAGTCCCGCAGGATAGCCCCCGTCACGGTGATGCTGCGCTCGCCAACGGACTGACTTGTGATCGTCTTGCCGGTCTGCCCGTAGGATTGGCTCGTTTTCGTCTCAATGTCCAGCCCGTCATCGCCGCTCATATCGGTGATCCAGAAATCGCTGTCCGCGGCAAACCGCAGGCTTCGGCCATCCGCGGCCTGATAGGTATATACCGGCACGGTCCGCGCCATGCTGCACCGCCTCCTTTTATGGGATTCCCCACCGCAGCCGGTTCATCATATCCTCCGCCTCGCGGGTGAGCTCGGACTCCGACAGGCTGTCGTGGGTGTAGAAATTATTCGTCTGCTGGTAGGCAACGCCGGGCTGCGGCTGCCAGCTGGCTGCCGCCATCTGCTGGTTGCCGCGCAGCACGCCCGCCACCTGCAGCTGCATGGGCTGGGCCGTTGTCAGTGCCAGCGCATCAGCGGCATCCTCCACCTGCCACAGGTTGTCCCGGATGCCCTTGGCCAGCCCGCTCATAAAATCGGGCATCCACTGCTCATAGCTGCGCAGCGGCCCGATGTCCGGGCGGGAGAAGTGGATGACCGAGGCGATCGCAGACGCCACATTCTTTACAGAGCCAACAACACCGTTGATCATGCTCGTGATGCCGCGTATCATGCCTCGGATCATGTCCCCGCCCCATTGGCAGAACTGATCGGGCAGGCTCTTCAGATAGGCAATGGGCTGCTCCATCATTCCCTTCACGCTGCTGCTGACAAAGCCCGCCATATTCTTGATGCCGCTGCCCATCAGCTTAATGACCTTGCCGCCCAGATCCAGCCAGTTGAAGGCAGTCCACACATCCACAACCGCCTGTATGATCTGCGGCAGATTCGCCACCAAGGCCGGTATCGCTTGGATAAGCCCCCGCCCCAGCGTAATAATCAGCTGTACGCCCGCAACCAGCAGCTTCGGCGCGTTGTCGTTGATGATGCCCGCAATGTCCGACACAATGCCCGGCAGATACGCGATCATCGTCGGTAGCCCATTCATCAGGCCGGTTGCCAGATTCAAAATGAACTGAATACCCGCATCCACCAGCTGCCCGGCGTTTTTGCGCAGGCCACCGGCAAGGCTTGCCGCCATCGGCAGTGCCTGTGCCAGCAGCTGGGGGATGCCGGTCACAAGACCGTCCCCCAACTTGCCCAGCAGGGCCGTGCCGGTCTGCAAAAGCTGCGGCCCGACATTGGTGGTCAGGTCGGTAAATACCGCCGCCAGTCCCTGCGCCAGCCCCGCAATGCCGTTCTGCTGCACGCTCTCGGACAATGTCTGCAGGTAGCCGCCAGCCAGCGCCACGCCCTCGCCCAGCCGCCCGCTCACGGCATCAAACAGGGCCGCGCCCAGGTTTTGGGCGTTGGTTTTCACGCCGTCCAGCTTGTAGGCCATCGTGTCGGTCATCGTGTCATAGGCCGTCTGCGTCAGGCCGCTGTCGGCCTGCATCTGCTGCAGCACACCGTTGAACTTGTCCGCGCCGGTGCTTGCCAGCGACAATGCGCCCGTACCGGCCTCCACGCTGCTCCATAGTCCTGCAAACTTCGTGGCGTTGCCGCCCACGCTGTCGTACAGCACCTGCAGCACATCGCCCAGGCTCTTGCCGTCGGCGTTCAGTTCGGCAAAGCTCTTGCCGGTCTGCTGCTGCAAGATTTTGCCAACGTCCGAGCCTGTATCGCCCAGCTCGTTCAGCATCGACTTTGTATAGGTCGATGCCTCCGCCGTAGCAATACCGTTGGCCGTCATGATGGCCAACCCGCTGGACAGGTTCTCCAGACTCACATTGTAGGCAGCTGCCAGCGGTATGACCCGACCCATGCTGCCCGCCAGCTCGTCAACGCTGGTCTTGCCCAGATTCTGGGTCGTCAGCAGCACATCCGAAACATGTCCCGCCTCGTCCGCGCCTTTGCCGTAAGCGTTCAGTGCCGTTGTCAGGATGTCCACCGCCGATGCGCTGGATGTAAAGCCAGCCGTTGCCAGCATGGACGCCTGCCCGGCAAAGGCCACGGCGTTGCCGGTGTCCTGCCCGGCGCTGATGGCCTGATAGGCCGCCTCGGCGATCTCATTGGCGCCGATGTGCATATCACCGGACACCTGCAGGACCTGACTGCTCAGGCTCTCCAGCGGCACCTTCGTGGTGTCGGCGATCGTGCCGACCTTGGCCATGGCGCTCTCAAACGCAGTACCGCCGGTAAAGGCGCTCTGCAGCAGCTTGCCGATGCCCGCCGCCGCCACGACCTTCGTCAGCGTCCTGACCAGCGCCGAGCCCAGACTTTTGCCACTGCTTTCACCGGCAGACGCCGCCTCGCCGCCCATAACCTCGGCCAGCTTGCCGCTGATGCCGTCCGCCGATGGTATGATCTGCACATACGCGCTCGCCAGCGATTGCTTAGCCATTTTCACTCACCTCTCTCCCTTAAGCCTTCCCCCTCGGGGCTGCGCCCGCAGGCGCGTGTCGTAGCGCAACCGCCGAAGGCGGCTCTTAGCGCGTAGACTGAAGGTGCCGCCGCAGTGGCGGATGAGGGCAGACCTTGCGCAGCCTGCCGTCACCCCGCTCCCAATATCCGCGCCCGCGCCGCCTCATACTCTGCCGCACAGGAAAAGCCGGTGGCCTGCCGCCGGCCGGGCGTGCCAAGCAAGCGGCTCACCACCGGCTCCGGGCGGCCCCGGCCCTTCTGTCCGTCCTTTGTTTTGGCCCAGACCAGCAGATGCAGCGCATCCACCGCAGCGCCCAGCAGCAGCGTGTCCACTGTGGACACGCTCCCGGCAAGCGCCATCCGGGTGCGGCTGTTCTCCCGCAGGCCTGCGGCCAGCGTGGCCGCCAGCGGCAGGCCCAGCGACCGCCAGTCCAGCACATGGTAAGTCTCCGCCATGTCGCAGACAAGCTCATCCGGGAACCGCGCAGCCATGCAGGCGAGGGTCAGGAGTTTTTTGCCGGCTTACCGTTTTGGAAAATGTCATAGATCTCCGCCACAACGGACTCCATCGGCACAATGCCGTCCTCATCGCGCAGGTGGTCGTACAGCCTCTGTCTGGCGTCCGCGTCAAGCAGCAGCTTAACCACCTTAGGCAGCGCCGCAGCGTTCGTTTCCATCTCGGTCAGCGCGTCCAGCAGCTCCATGTTATGAATACGCTTTTCCGGGATGCAGTACGCAAACCCGCTTTTTGTTTTCCCTGTGAACATCATGCGCCGCCTTTCTTCAGGTACTCATAGTGGGTATTGCCCGCACTGTCCGGCGTGGCGGAAATCGTCACGCCGTAGCCCAGCGCCTCATCATCCTTGTAGACAATATCCTCAATCTTGGTGATCTTTGCGCAGGGCACGACCACACGCTTGACGGTATCGCCGTTCAGGATGGTCTCAACCACCCAGCAGGCGTCCTTCTGCTCTTTGGCGTTGGCCTTCACCGTCAGGCCGGTCTCCAGTTCGCCGGCCACGTTGTCGTCGCGGTAAACGGCCTTCAGCACCTCCGCGTTCAGCGCCTCGATCAGCTGGAACTGGAAGGTGTCCGGCTTCTCGGTCTGGTAGGTGTGCACGGTATCGCCGCCCCATGCCTTGATGCTGCCGCTCTCGGGGGAGTTGGCATTCGTCATGCCGTCCTCGCTGATGTACCCCAGCGACTTGAACGCCTTGTCCAGCGCCGTTGTGGCATCGGTGGGCAGCGTAGTACCAAGCGGCGCACGCCATACCGCACCGCCGACCTTCGGCTTGCTGACCGTCACCAGTTTTGCATCTGCCATATATAACCTCGCTTTCTTCCTAAGCCTTCCCCCCTCGTGGGGAAGGTGGCCCCGCAGGGCCGGATGAGGGCAGACCTTGCGCAGTCTGCCGTTAATAGTACACGATCTCAAACACAGCCTGATACCTGTACCGCTTGCTGTCCGTGTCTGTGAAATTGTAGTCCCGCACCAGCCTGCAGGCCCCCACATCACTGCGCGTTGCCAGCTCGGCCATTGCCTCAATGACCGCATCGTCCAGCCGGGCCGCCTGCAAAAGCGTCTCGCCGTAGCTTTGCACAGCCACAGTGGCCTGCTTCAGGCCGTTGCTGCGTCCGCCGCCGGTCTTTTCCACCACGGCAAAGCTGCCGGGGGGACTTCTCGGCACCTCCATCAGCACCGGCACGCGCAGCCTGCCGCTTAAAAAGTTCAAAACTGTCGTCTCGATCATTTCAGTGCCTTCTCCAGTGTGTTGTTTTTGTAGTTGTCACGGCGGGCGTCCGCTGTGGCGGGGTAGATGTCCGCCACAGCGCGCTTTTTCGCCACACCCACGCGGCTCTCATAGCCGCTGCCGCAGCGTGCCGCAGCAGCCGCGGCCTGCTCTTTCAGGATGTCCTGCATCTCGGCGCTCTTCAAAAGCGCCCGGACGCCTGCACTGTGCAACTTGATCCGCACCTTACTCATAGCGCTCCACCTTTACCTGCTTATTCCATGCAAGGGGCAGCATTGCTTCCATGCCCTCGGTCACGCCGCCGTAGGTGCGCCATTTCCGGCCAAAGAACTCTACCGTCACATCGTCCCAGTCGTGGACATCGCCCTTGGGGATCGCCAGCACATAAGCCAGCCGCCTGCCGGTAAGCTGCAGCTCATTCACCACCGCAGCCGTGTCCGGCTCTCCGATCAGCACATTATGCACCGTCACCGGCGTTTCCCGCCAGATCGGCGCGTGGAAGTCATCCTCCCCGGTCTGGGTCCTTGTGTACAGCCGTACATCCACGCCGCGGATCATGTCAGCTCCTCCAGCGGGCTGTGCGCCCCCACGCGGCTGCCCAGACCCAGCAGCCGCTTCTCCAGCTTTGACAGATACAGCTCGCCGCTGCTGCCGCCGCTCATCGTCCAGCTCTGGGTGTAGCCCATCGCGGACGCAGACCCCTGGGTCGCCCCCATGGGGTACAGCTGGGCCGCGGCTCCGTCGCCTAAAACGCGGCGCACCATGCGGCAGCTCACCAGCTGCTTGCGGTCCGGTGCGGCATTCTCGCTGCATGTGTCGATTATGGTAGCGGCCTCTTCCAGCAAAGCCAGGCAGCGGCGCTGCTCATCCTCCTCCAGCGTGCGGAAGCCGGCCTCCACATCGGCCAGGGTAGCATATCGCATGGTGCGCCTCCTTAGGTTGCGGCCTCGGTGCGCTTGATGAACAGCGTCTGCGGCTTGGAAACCTTGATGCCGTACACCTTACGGCCCTGCACGGCGCTTGCGCCAATGTACTTGCCGCTGCCGTTCAAATCCTGCAGATGCACGGGGACCTGCCACTCCATAACGCGGTGGCACCAGTTGGGATGCCCACAGATGAAGTCGGTGGTGGTCTTTTTGCTGGCCACGCGGTTCGCGTTCTCAAAGTCCATGTTGTTGGACTCGTACACCGCAAAGCCTGCGATCTTGCCCACCGCGCCGGTCTGCACCAGCTCCTGGGACAGGTCGCCCTGCTTGATGAAGTGACTGTCCTGCATCAGCATCTCCATGTACTCCGGGGATGCGATCATAAAGCGGCCGTCCTTGGGTACGCCCTTGCGGCCCAGCACGCGCTTGGCCTGCAGCGCCAGCTTGTAGGCATTCTCCTCGGTCACGGCGCTCTTCGTGGCGCAGATGTTTGCGCCCGTTGCGCCCTGCAGGGCCTCCAGACTTGCCTTGTCGATGGACAGCGCCTGGCTGTAGCCCGCGCTGTCCAGACGGTCCGCCACAATGCCATCCGGCACGCTGGCGGCATCGTAGCCGTCGATCAGCTCGTTCACGGCCTCATCGTGGTCGATGTCCAGGTCAAGGTAGGTGGTCGTTCCGGCCTTCGGGTCAAGGCCGTTGGCCTTGTCGTAGGCCTTGACCTCCACCTCGGTGTCGCGCACCGGGATCTTGACCTTGCCGCTCTTGGGGTCGCCCTCGTAGCGGTTGTTGAAGATTGCATTATCGCGGGTCACCAGCTGATTGCGCAGCTTTGCGTCCACCAGCTTGCTCCAGCGCTCCTGATTTGCATGTGCCATAAAAAATTACCTCTCTTTCTCTCTTAGCCTTCCCAGTGGGGGAAGGCTGTCCTGCAGGCCGGATGGGGCAGACCTTCCGCAGCCTGCCGTCACACATTCAGCCCCGGATTCATCCCCTTGAAGGCTGCCTCCACACCGTCTGCCGCCGGTGTGCCGCCGCCGGCACCGGCACTGCCGCCATCGGGCACATTGGGGTAGCTGCTGCCGCCGTCCTCAAAGGCCCATGCCTTTTCCTTGGCAAGCGCCTCCACCGCAGCCTTGATGTCGCTGGTGCGGTCCTTGCTGGCCTTCAGTGCGGCAACATCCAGCATCCCGCGGATTGCTTTCACATCGCGCCCATGGGCGCCGTGGATGGCGGCATCCAGGGCGCTGTCAAAGGCAAAGCTGTCCGCCTGTTCGCTCAGCTGGCCCCGCAGCTTGGTGATCTGTCCCTTCAGATCGGCCACATCCACACCCTCAAACGCCTTCAGGCCGTCCTTGGCCGTGTTCAGCTGTGTCGTCAGGTCGTTCACCTGCGTCTGCAGGCTGGCCGCTTTGGTTTTCTCGGCAGTGACGTCCCTGCCGTTTTCGCCCATCAGCCAGTCCAGCTGTTCATCGGTAATGCCGGGGATCTTGTTCTTGACTTCTTCGCGTTTCA
>ERZ1034901.1303-NODE-1303-length-17574-cov-25.417261_pt1 | contig 17574 bp, 13 predicted proteins | sample MGYA00520628_ERZ1034901 | MGnify/ENA primary metagenome ERZ1034901 (study PRJEB33766, sample SAMN09781783) | gut metagenome | biome: gut microbiome | host: Homo sapiens | place: Madagascar | study: EMG produced TPA metagenomics assembly of the PRJNA485056 data... | reverse complement strand
CAACACATGAAATGCTCTACCGCTGGCTGTGCACAAAAGGTTACGAGGTCATCGTCGAGCAGCAAATCGCTCACGAACTACAACTGAAGAATGTGAAAACTGGTACGCTCGCGGAGATTGGGCAACTGGCTGATCTCGCGGTAGTCGTTGGTGGCGATGGCAATATGCTGGGCGCGGCGCGCACACTCGCGCGCTACGACATTAAAGTCATCGGCATCAACCGTGGCAACCTGGGTTTCCTGACTGACCTTGATCCCGATAACGCCCAGCAACAATTAGCCGATGTGCTGGAAGGTCATTACATCAGCGAGAAACGTTTTTTGCTGGAAGCGCAGGTCTGTCAGCAAGATTGCCAGAAACGCATCAGCACCGCGATTAATGAAGTGGTACTACATCCTGGCAAAGTGGCGCATATGATTGAGTTCGAAGTGTACATCGACGAGATCTTTGCGTTTTCTCAGCGATCTGATGGGCTGATTATTTCGACACCTACAGGCTCTACCGCCTATTCTCTGTCGGCGGGTGGCCCAATTCTGACCCCCTCTCTGGATGCGATTACCCTAGTGCCCATGTTCCCGCATACGTTGTCAGCGCGACCACTGGTCATAAACAGCAGCAGCACGATCCGCCTGCGTTTTTCGCATCGACGTAACGACCTGGAAATCAGTTGTGACAGTCAGATAGCACTGCCGATTCAGGAAGGTGAAGATGTCCTGATTCGTCGCTGTGATTACCATCTGAATCTAATTCATCCGAAAGATTACAGCTATTTCAATACATTAAGTACCAAACTCGGCTGGTCAAAAAAATTATTCTAATTTTACGCCAGCCTCTTTACTGTATATAAAACCAGTTTATACTGTACACAATAACAGTAATGGTTTTTCATACAGGAAAACAACTATGTTGGCACAACTGACCATCAGCAATTTTGCTATCGTTCGTGAGCTTGAGATTGATTTTCACAGCGGCATGACCGTAATAACCGGCGAGACCGGCGCGGGTAAATCTATTGCGATAGATGCTCTCGGCCTGTGTCTCGGTGGTCGCGCTGAAGCCGACATGGTGCGTACCGGCGCTGCCCGCGCTGATTTGTGCGCCCGTTTTTCTCTAAAAGATACGCCCGCAGCACTGCACTGGCTGGAAGAAAACCAACTGGAAGATGGCCACGAATGCCTGCTTCGTCGTGTTATCAGTAGTGATGGTCGCTCTCGTGGTTTTATCAACGGTACGGCTGTTCCGCTGTCTCAGCTACGCGAACTGGGTCAGTTGCTGATTCAGATCCATGGTCAACACGCTCATCAGTTACTCACCAAACCTGAGCATCAGAAATTCCTGCTTGATGGCTACGCCAATGAAACGTCTCTGCTCCAGGAAATGACCGCACGTTATCAGTTGTGGCATCAAAGCTGCCGTGACCTCGCGCATCATCAACAACTCAGTCAGGAACGCGCCGCCCGTGCTGAACTACTGCAATACCAATTAAAAGAATTAAACGAATTTAATCCGCAGCCCGGCGAGTTTGAACAAATCGACGAAGAGTACAAACGTCTGGCTAACAGCGGTCAATTGCTTACGACCAGCCAGAATGCATTGGCATTAATGGCCGACGGTGAAGATGCGAACCTGCAAAGCCAGCTTTACACCGCTAAACAACTGGTCAGCGAATTGATTGGTATGGACAGCAAACTGTCCGGCGTACTTGATATGCTGGAAGAGGCCACCATCCAGATTGTTGAGGCCAGTGACGAATTACGCCACTACTGCGATCGTCTGGATCTCGACCCTAACCGCTTGTTTGAACTTGAACAGCGCATCTCAAAACAGATTTCGCTGGCACGTAAACATCACGTCAGCCCTGAGGCATTGCCACAGTATTACCAGTCGCTACTGGAAGAACAGCAGCAACTGGACGATCAAGCTGACTCGCAAGAAACACTCGCATTGGCGGTAACGAAACATCATCAGCAGGCGCTGGAAACGGCGCGCGCATTACACCTGCAACGCCAGCACTATGCAACTGAGCTGGCGCACCTGATCACCGACAGTATGCAGGCGCTCTCCATGCCGCATGGCCAGTTTACGATTGATGTTAAATTTGACGAGCATCACCTGGGCGCTGACGGTGCTGATCGTATTGAGTTTCGGGTAACCACCAACCCAGGTCAGCCGATGCAGCCCATAGCCAAAGTCGCCTCCGGTGGTGAATTGTCCCGTATCGCACTGGCAATTCAGGTCATCACCGCGCGTAAAATGGAAACCCCGGCGCTTATTTTCGATGAAGTGGATGTGGGGATTAGCGGTCCGACAGCGGCAGTTGTCGGCAAACTGCTACGTCAGCTTGGTGAATCAACCCAGGTGATGTGTGTTACCCACCTGCCACAAGTTGCAGGATGCGGTCATCAACACTATTTTGTCAGCAAAGAAACCGATGGCGCTATGACCGAAACGCATATGCAATCCCTGGATAAAAAGGCGCGGTTACAAGAGCTGGCGCGCCTACTTGGCGGCAGTGAAGTCACACGCAACACGCTGGCGAACGCGAAAGAACTACTGGCAGCGTAAACTTTTTTCCTGCTTCACGGTCAGAATAAACAGCAAAACGCCGTAAGACCGGAAAGCAAAAGGTTTTAAAGTGATGAAAGGTCTATTATCATCGGCATATTACAGATGAGCCACGTACTGCTCGGGCCCGAAAAGGAATCAAATCACTATGCGCTGTAAAACGCTGACTGCTGCAGCAGCAGTACTATTGATGTTGACCGCAGGCTGTTCCACTCTGGAGCGAGTGGTTTACCGTCCTGACATCAACCAGGGGAACTATCTGACCGCTAACGACGTGTCCAAAATACGCGTTGGCATGACGCAACAACAAGTTGCGTACGCATTGGGTACACCGCTGATGTCCGATCCATTTGGTACGAATACCTGGTTCTATGTCTTCCGCCAGCAACCAGGCCATGAAGGTGTAACGCAGCAAACTCTGACGCTGACCTTTAACAGCAGCGGTGTGTTGACCAATATTGATAACAAACCTGCGCTGAGTGGCAACGAATAAAACTTGCTGTTTATAGCGATTAAAAAAGGTGCTCAGTGAGCACCTTTTTTCTGCCTGCTATTTATTCGCCGATTTTTCTGCGCGCTGTCTACGAAGCTCTTTCGGATCGGCAATCAGTGGTCGATAAATCTCTACGCGATCGCCCTCGCGCACGATATCGCTCAGTTTTGCCGGACGACTGTAAATGCCGACTTTATTTTTAGTTAAATCGATATCTGTACGCAATTCCAGCAAACCACTTGCGCGAATTGCCTCTTCAACCGTCGCGCCCTCCTGCAATGTTACACGCTGCAAATACTGCTTCTCTGGTAACGCGTAAGCTACCTCTACAGCAATTTTACCTAGCACTATAAACCTCTTTTGCTCGCACGGTGAAAGCCTGCACCATATTAGCCGCCAGCTCTTTAAACACGCGACCGAAGGCGAGTTCAATCAACTTATTAGTAAACTCAAAGTCGAGATGAAACTCGATACGGCACGCTTCCGGACTCAACGGTGTAAACTTCCAGCCGCCGATCAATTTCTTGAACGGCCCATCAACCAGATTCATCAGAATACTTTGGTTACTGGTCAACTGGTTGCGGGTAGTAAACGTTTTGCTGATCCCAGCCTTAGAGACATCTACCGCAGCGGTCATCTGTCCAGGAGTGGACTCCAGAATCCGACTTCCAGTACAACCTGGCAAAAACTGAGGATAAGACTGAACGTCATTCACTAACTGATACATTTGCTCCGCGCTGTAGGGAACGAGTGCGGTCCGGCTAATTTGAGGCATAACAAATTCCATCAACAAAAATCCAACAAATAATATCATTTATCCTGCTGTAAAAAAAACGCTATCCCGGCGCTGGGTAACATCGTGTTCATGCTAAGATAGAGCCTTGTCCCCCGCAGGATTGATATGGGGTATTTTCGATTTCAGATTACCGATGATTCACGACGCTTATGACGAAGAAAAAAGCACATAAACCTGGTTCAGCGACCATCGCGCTTAACAAGCGCGCCCGTCACGAATACTTTATTGAAGAAGAGTTCGAAGCGGGACTTGCCCTGCAAGGCTGGGAAGTTAAATCCCTGCGCGCAGGAAAAGCCAATATTAGCGACAGCTATGTCCTTCTGCGCGACGGAGAAGCGTTCCTGTTTGGCGCAAATATCACGCCGATGGCTGTGGCTTCCACACATGTGGTGTGCGATCCTACTCGTACCCGCAAGTTACTTCTCAATCAGCGCGAACTGGACTCATTATATGGTCGCGTCAATCGTGAAGGCTATACCGTAGTGGCGCTCTCTCTGTACTGGAAAAATGCCTGGTGCAAAGTGAAAATCGGCGTCGCGAAAGGTAAGAAACAGCACGATAAACGTTCCGACATCAAAGAACGTGAATGGCAGGTTGATAAAGCGCGTATCATGAAAAACGCTCACCGTTAAACCTGCATCACATATACTGACCAGCTCCTCACCGCGCCTCCCCTCTCCGGTGGCGCGAATGCACATCTTATCGGCTATCATATTTGATACAGATGTCGTCATCCCTTTGCTTAATCGAATAAAAATCATGCTACGCGGGCGCTAAATCCTGAACGATAACGCCATTGGGGCTGGTCATGACGCTCACAAATCTGGTATACTCGCCGTTACACATTGGGGCTGATTCTGGATTCGACGGGATTTGCGAAACCCAAGGTGCATGCCGAGGGGCGGTTGGCCTCGTAAAAAGCCGCAAAAAATAGTCGCAAACGACGAAAACTACGCTTTAGCAGCTTAATAACCTGCTTAGAGCCCTCTCTCCCTAGCCTCCGCTCTTAGGACGGGGATCAAGAGAGGTCAAACCCAAAAGAGATCGCGTGGAAGCCCTGCCTGGGGTTGAAGCGTTAAAACTTAATCAGGCTAGTTTGTTAGTGGCGTGTCCGTCCGCAGCTGGCAAGCGAATGTAAAGACTGACTAAGCATGTAGTACCGAGGATGTAGGAATTTCGGACGCGGGTTCAACTCCCGCCAGCTCCACCAATCATGATTGGACGGTGTAAGGACAACACCAACAAAAACAGGAAGTTAGCAGTCTCAGCAGGACACCGACCAGACGGTGAGGAGACAAAAAAGGATACGCAAAGGAGCCGCAGCTCCCTAATGACATGAAAGCCCGCAGATGCGGGCTTTTCTTTGTCTCGACCCTATACTTTCAGTCTGGTTACTGGAGGTTTCTATGTGCGGACGTTTCGCCCAATCAATGACGCGTGAAGACTATCTTGCCCTATTATCAGAAGAATCAGAGCGTGATATCCCATACGACCCCGAACCAATAGATCGCTTCAACGTTGCTCCGGGAACTAAAGTACTATTGTTAAGCGAACGAGATGAGCGGTTGCATCTTGATCCTGTGTTCTGGGGATATGCGCCCGAATGGTGGAATAAACCTCCGCTGATTAACGCACGTGTAGAAACCGCAGCAACCAGTCGGATGTTTAAACCTCTCTGGCAGCATGGTAGGGCAATCTGTTTTGCTGATGGCTGGTTTGAGTGGAAAAAAGACGGTGACATAAAACAACCTTACTTCATTCATCGCAAAGATGGTCAACCCATTTTTATGGCAGCAATTGGCCGTTCCCCGTTCACACGCGGCGATGAGGCAGAAGGTTTTCTGATAGTCACCGCTGCAGCAGATAAAGATCTTGTTGATATTCATGACCGCCGACCTATTGTTCTGTCGACAGAAGCAGCCCGTGAATGGATGCGACAGGACATTGGCAGCAAAGAGGCGACAAAGATTGCAACTGATGGCAGCGTTTCGGGTGACCATTTCACCTGGCATCCGGTATCACGGGCGGTGGGTAATGTTAAAAATCAGGGATCAGCGTTAATCGCGCGTTTACCTGACACAAAGCAGATCTGAGGCTCGTGTTGTATATCTTGGTGACAACATCCCACGCTGCATCTTCCACTGTTGCTGGATACCCTGTCCGGCAAAATAGAGCGTTCCACGACCTTCTCTGCCATTGAGCATATCAAGCACAGCCATCAACTTTTCACTACCAGGGCGCGGTGCGTTTTCATCAAAAAGATTAAGCTGTGCCACACCGCAACTGAAAAAATCACCAAGCATTACCCCTGCTTTCTGGTAGCGATATCCCTCCTGCCATATCGCGTCCAGACAACGGGTCGCTGCATTAATGATATCCCGACTGTCCTGGGTGGGTGTCAGCAACTTTACCGAGGCACTGTTGCTGTAATACGGCTCATTCAGTGCAAACGGAGAAGTTTTTACAAAGGCGGAGATAAAACGACAATATTGATGCTCACCACGCAGTTTTTCTGCCGCTCGTGATGCGTAACTGCATATTGCCTGTCGCATCGTGTCATAGTCGGTTATGCGTTCGCCAAACGACCGTGAGCAGATAATTTCCTGTTTCGCTGGCGCAAACTCTTCCAGTTCAAGACAGGACTCTCCACGAAGTTCCCGTACCGTTCTTTCAAGTACAACATTGAAGTGCTTTCGGATAAAGCGAATATCGGTATCCGCGAGATCGAGTACGGTTTTTATCCCCATCGCCTCCAACTTTTTACTTATCTTTCGACCAACTCCCCACACTTCATCAACCGATAATGCAGCCATTAATTTGCGCTGGCGCTCCTGGTTTGATAAATCAACAACCCCTCCCGTCTGACATTGCCATTTTTTTGCCGCATGATTAGCGAGTTTGGCCAGCGTCTTGGTTTGTGCAATGCCGACACCAACCGTGAGATGTGTACGCTGAAGAATGGTCTGGCGAATTTCACGGCCAAAATCTGTTAAATTCCGGCAGTTACGTACGCCGGTTAAATCACAAAATGCCTCATCAATGCTGTAGATCTCAACCCGTGGTGACAACTCTTCCAACGTAGACATCACACGCTGGCTCATATCGGCATAGAGTTCATAGTTACTGCTGAAACAAACCACACCACAGCGACGAAACAGATCCTTCTGTTTAAAATAAGGCTCCCCCATTTTAACGCCAAGTGCCTTCGCCTCTGCGCTGCGAGCGATCACACAGCCGTCGTTATTGGAAAGCACTACTACCGGCTTCCCCCACAAGTCTGGGCGAAAAACAGTCTCACAACTGGCATAAAATGAGTTTACATCACAGAGGGCAAACATCAGCGTAATGCCTTTACGACATGAGTGACGACCCCAAACACATTCAGAGACTCTTCGCTGCCAAGAGTAATGGGCGAATACGCACTGTTCATCGGCACAAGCTGTACCGTGGGGTGCAGTTGCAACCTTTTGGCGGTGAACTCACCGTCCACAGCAGCAATAACAATATCGCCGTGGCTGGCGGTAATGGCGCTGTCAACTACCAGCAGATCGCCATCGCCAATCCCGGCCTCAATCATTGAATCTCCCGCAGCTTTAACAAAATAGGTCGCGCTGGGATGTTGAATCACTAGCTGATTAAGATCGATTCGCTGCTCAACGTAGTCAGCTGCCGGTGACGGAAAGCCACACGGCACAAAGTCACTAAATAAAGGAAGTGTAATGATTTCACGCAGTTCCGCAGGCTTGATAAACAACATGATAAACCGCCCAGATGCACTGTTTTTATATACAGTATATTCTTATGACGAATAGATCAATGAAGTGAATGTCTGTTATGAGCGAAAAACGGACTATGATACTAACAAGAAAGCATCACTGTTAATATTCGAACAATTAATGCTCAGCTATATCTCTATTATTTACAATCAGAAAGGACTTGTAATGGGTAAGGTTGATGAACTAAAGATGAAATATCCAGACGCGAATGCCTGGCAAATGGGCGACAGCCCTGAACTGGCTAATGAGCTTGCATCGCTTATCAAAAAAGGGATTAAAACGGCCTCCTGTGGCTCTTATGCCTCTTATCAGAAGGAAGAATTTGCCCCAAGGATTGGGAGCTATAACATCATCCTTGACGGCCAGGATGTACCAGTATGCGTAACCAGGCTGGTGTCGATGCGACTGGTGCGTTTTTGTGATGTTACTGCCGAGTTCGCTCACAAGGAAGGTGAAGGTGATTTGAGCCTTGAATATTGGCAGAGAGAGCATCAACGATTTTTCACCCAAGAAGGTCATTTTTCTGATGATATGGAGCTGATTATGGAAGAGTTTGAAGTTGTTGAGGTTTTGTAATCCGACAATGTTTATGCATGTCAGATTAGAATAACTGAGTACCGTTTTCTCACATGCAATTTGTATTAATGTCCGCCTCTGGCACATAGCCGTCCTAAAGACAGTGGCGTAAAGTTATGGAGGATCGGTGGGAGGAGGTGCAAATCCTCTCATGCAAAAAATATGTAAAATCGGTAGCAGCTGGAAATCATTCAACACCGACCCTGTAAATAATTCTGTGTAATTGCTGCCATATTAAAGGTGATCGCTCAGGCGGTCACCGAACTCGATAATAAAGCGACTCATCGCCAGCCGCCAGCTCTGGATTGGCATATTCCATTTTTTTGATGCATCCTTGATCGCCAGAGAAATGACCTTCCGCAGCGAGTCGTCAGTCGGGAACACTTTACGCTTCTTAATGGCCGCACGGATCACGCTGTTCAGCGATTCGATAGCGTTCGTGGTGTAGATGGCCTTGCGGATATCGGGCGAATAGCCGAAGAACGTGTTGATATTTTCCCAGTGCGCACGCCAGCTTTTGCTGATTTGCGGGTATTTATCGTCCCAGACATTCGGGAACTGCTCCGGTGCCACTAGCGCCGCCTCTTCTGTTGGCGCCTGATACACCGTTTTTAACCCGCCAGTGACGGCTTTGTAGTCCTTCCACGATACGTATTTCAGGCTGTTGCGCACCATATGAATGATGCACAACTGGATGTGCGTCTACGGATACACGCTGTTTATCGCATCCGGAAAGCCTTTCAGACCGTCCATGCAGGCAATAAGGATATCCTGAAGCCCCCGATTCTTAAGCTCTGTCAGCCCCCCCAGCCAGAACTTCGCCCCTTCGTTCTCGGCCAGCCACATGCCCAGCAACTCTTTCTGGCCTCCAGTATTAATACCGAGTGCAAGGAACACCGCTTTGTTAATTACGGTGCCACCTTGACGAACTTTCACCACGATACAGTCAAGGTAAACAATGGGATACAGTGCATCCAGAGGACGATTTTGCCATTCTGCAACCTGCTCTTTGACCGCATCGGTGACTTGAGATATCAGCGTGGGCGACACGTCAGCGTCGTACATCTCTTTGAAGGTCAAGACGATTTCCCTCGTAGTCATGCCTTTGGCATACAGGGACAAAATCTGGTTGTCCATCTGGGTGATACGCGTCTGATGCTTCTTAATCAACTGCGGTTCGAAGGTGTTTTCACAGTCACGCGGCGTGTTCAGTTCGATCTCGCCGTCATCGGCAATCCCCTTACCAGAGGCTGCAATGCAATTGAAACGGCAGCCATTATATTATTCATTTCTTTCTCTGATATATTCATCGAGTAAATCCGGTAATTTATCCCCCGTACGCGCACACTGATTCTCTCCCTTAGCAATAAGGGGTTTCAGATGATCAAGATAGTGCGGCGTTAAATCCGGAAACTGTCATTGTATGGATAAAGGGATGGAATCAAACGTACCGGACAACACCATCGCCAGCTTACTGAGTGCAAAATACAGAATCCGGCATCAATAAGTTTTCCTTCAGACTTCTGAGTATTTAACTGTTGTATAACGGCCTGTTCTGCAGTCAATTACCATCTGGCAATAAGCAGCTTTTCTTCATAATCGTCACCGCCATCATCAATATTGTATTCGCCACGTCTCCGGGTTTTCGGTGCTCCTGGGAGTTTCTGAAGATCTCTTAAACAGCATTCAGTCAAATCAAGATGCTTAGCTACCTCCATCTACGTTACCATACACTTTTTACATACTTCCGGTTCAGGTCACCATTTATCCTCCAGACTGGTCGTATTTCCATTTTTTCAATAGCAGATTTATTTTTAATCAATTGGTTAACTAACAGAGAAACCGGAAATGATTTCCCGGAAAATTTTCTTAAATAGCAAAAATCTGCGAGGTCGTCACCCCGTAACCTCAGGATCGCTGGAAAGAACCAGCTGAAATGACTGAGTAGTGATGTTCCTGGCATATCCTCCCCTTCATGAAAAAAAACACCAGAACATCCTTATCATTCTTTATTATTTCTCTGGTAATAACAAAATAATCAGTGAAAAATTCAGTATGAAACACTTTTATGTATGATAATATCTGCGACCACTCTAATGCATTATAACCAATGTAATCATCACCACAATATAAAATCAATCACAGAAAACATACTCATAAATATAATTAAACACCTCAATATTACGTAATATCCGACAAATGGATAATCATAATCATTCAAATCAAGATTATAAAAACAAAGGACATTACATAGAGAAAATAGCATTTAAATGTCAAAATCAACCAACATAAATTACGAATTGAAATACAACATAAAAATAAGATAAAAATATGACGACTAAGATATATCACTCTTCAATTCGTGCCATTTGTCGCCGCACTTAACCCTGCGGCATTTTTTTATTCCAAGTGAGTACTGGGTGAGCCGATTTCGTCCACTATTGCACCGGACTGGCGATTATTAGGGTACAATCCTCGCCCCATTCAGTTCGCGCGGCAAAACCTGGTATGCATCATTTTTGATTATTCCCGTACACTCGCGCAGAGGAGTATCCGCCAGGGCTGCGGTCATGGTTAATACGGGAATACGGCGACAATACTGCGCATTGAGAAAACTTATTTCAGACATTGAGTATGAAGATATTCCTGCGCCCCTTCCAGCTGCTTCAGCACCGTCACGGTATGCCGTTGTGTGGTTACCTTCTTTTTCATCCAGGAACTGATTGAGGATTTCAGGCAATAATCATAAAGCGCCGCATCTGCCCTTCCTTATCGCGGCGTTTTTTCATCTATAGAAAGTATCACTACAGGCTATTTTTTATTCAGCTCAGCAATTTCATTTTCCAGACAGCTAATTCGTTGATTTATTTTCTCAGGGTTCATTATTTACTCTCCCCCCGCCGCCTTACACCGATCCTCTTTAATTTTGTAATACAGATTCATCAGGTACGTCAGAAAATTCTCCAGCACACCTATCGCCGCCCACTGCGACGGGGAGACCTTGTCCAGCAACTGCAAGAATCAGTATCTCGTTCCCACCGCTGATACTGGTGGCCTGATCGCGATGTATCACAGCATCGTTGCAGGTTCTGGCTGCAGTATATCACCTGTTTGTGCTTCATTCCCGGACACTGGCTCCGGTGGTGCATCACCAGCTGACGCATCATCCGCCTGCGCCTCCTCTCCGGGCTATACTTCCGGAGAACCGAGAGTCTCATCCAGAATCGCTTCCACATCCCCATAATCCGGGATTCAAACGTTTTACGGATGGTTTCTTTCAGGGTGCCACATACCTCTTCAGTGCGCAGCGCGGCTTTCACTGCATCAACAGTGACCAGTTTATTTATTTCTGCCATGGAATTTTTTCACGGAGAGACATTACTACGGGATGGGTTGATCCTTTGGTACGACAGTCTAGACTGCGCTGATTTTTTCAGCCGCCACGACATCAATCTTTTTAGGAATGTATGCGTATAATTTTGTATCCTCCGCTCACCAGATATAACGCAAACCACCGTGAAGAAATACAGTAATATCAGCTGTAAAAATATCATTATCCCACCAACTTATTGACCCGACACATATCTGCTGGTTAAAAATAGTTCCGCATATTTTGCCTTATTGTTGATATCCATCGTATGACCGAGCCGCCGGAGCCTGCTTTTGTCTGGCGGCATTTTTTTATTACCCCGTCACGGCTTCGTTCACCGCCACACTCAGACTTTCCATCTCAATGTTGCAGGTTGTGTTGGTGGTGATGGCACGCAGCATCAGCGTGTCCACCGCAACAGTTGATGGCGAACATGTCAGCGTCACGTCCACTGCCAGGCTGGCTCTTGCTGTGCTGACGCCGGAAGAGTCAGAGAACAGATACCATTTTTACTGTAAAACCGTGGCCAATATTACTTGACCACTACAAATCAAGAACCTGAGCATGATGTTGCTGCCGTTTTCTGCACCTTGCGTTGTCCTGATACCATGCCTGTCTGCTGTGCCCCAGGAACTGACATGCACGTGTAACAGTTATTTTTGGAGCCGAACTTTGCGCGAGGACTTGCCGGGCTGCTTTTTTACGATACTCACCCCGTAATCATTTTTCAGGACATTGATAACCGACTCAAAAAATCAGCTTTCTGGTTCGCCAGTTCAAGCTGCGCTTCAAGTTCCCTGATTCTTTGCTCGGGTGTGAGCGGGATAGTTGTCTGAGTCACAGGCTGTTTCCTCTTCACCAGATCAGGAAGTCCGGGACTCCAGTCAAGCCGGCCATATTTACACAACCAGACAAGAACAGTGAAGCGCCCCTGAATGCCGTACCGCTGCTGGGGCTGTTTATAGGTCATCTCGCCTTTTTCGACCTGTTCAACAACAGCTATTTTAAAGGATAGAGGATAATCACGTTGGGTGCGTTTGAACTTAGTCATCATCACGTTCTCCGGATTTAAGTCAGGAACGTGTCAACGCTATTCAGGACGGGCCACCATCATCTGTATGGCGCTGGGTTACTCCCGATGAGACCTGCATCAGCACCCGAACCCGCAATATTACCCACCCGACACGATAGTGGTTGCGGATATACCCTCCGCAATGGAGGGATTCACCACGCGCATCTTTAACAAACCCACCAACAAATACAACAACAAAACAGCAAAACAGCAAAACAGCAAAACAGCAAAACAGCAAAACCATGATCAATTTAACAATTCATGCACACACATAAAAATGCGCATAAAAATGAGAATCAGATCAAAAATAAACAACAAATATTTTACACAAAAAACACCACTAATTAATATAACATGCATCGTATCACACGATACGATGAATTAAACCCGTAAACTTAACATTAATGCCAGTATGTATTGCCCGCTGATTTCAGCGGGCGCTTTAAGAGACAATGATTATGAACACATGGGAAAAAGCTATTTTTTTATTGTCTGTTTCTTTTGCAGCCATATCAGTCTACTTTCTTCACAACCTGCTCTGACAATATTTTCAATCTCCACTTCTGGTTAAATACAATCAACATATATTTCCCAGTAATATGTCTGCCAGATACATCTGTAACCATTACCTGAGATATATGCCCCAGATACTCATTCAGAATACACTCCCTTGTGGGTCTTTTTGGGAGTATCAACGATAGACATTTGCATCATGCTCTGAAAGACGAGGATTCCTGCAACATTCAGGCTATCACCAGAATCATTTCGGTGTATTCCTGCTTCAATAGCGGGCTGAATTCACTATTCCTCAGTTCAGAAGGGCATAGTTATATAGTGTACTGGATAAAAAAACCCCTCCGGAGAGGGGATTTGAATTATATGCACATTCTTATCTTACATGGTGCCGGGTGCCTCCCGGTGAACTCTGCAATGACCAGACAGAATCCGCAATACCAACGAACACGGCAGACTACTTCACAGTCATTTATGCCCCTCCGCACAGGGGGATTCACCATGCGCAATTATTTTTAACAAAAAAGATAGGGAAGCCAATACCCAAAATAATGAAATGTGATTCTTTTAACGTTTTTTAAATTTCGAACTTAGTAGTAAGTATTTTTATTTTTTTAACTAAATTTTACAACGAGTTTATATTTCCATTTGCCCCACTCTGGTTCAATACTAAAAATATTAATTATCGATAAAAATATAGCAAATAAAGTTTCATCAGGTACCCTCGCCCTAAGCCTTCTGGTTCACAGTTGGCCAACAGTGCTTCGTCACACACCGAGACCGCGAGGGCTTCATGAGCATTCTTCAGGCTATAGCCTTACGGGCTCAATCCCCCCAGGAGGCGGTTTAGGGATAACAACTAAAAATACCCTGCTTACAATGAGTTATCTCAAATTGACTCACCTTGTATTAAATCGCAGGGTAAGTTTATTTTAAAGTATGAAATCATGCTTATACACGCCCTTACAATCCACAATAGTGCATTGTTTTAACTCGTTATTCCCCTAAAAAAGCATCTGGCACTCACCAAATCAAATGTTAACCATTTGTTGTTTTCGATCACAATAAGAAAACAATATGTCACTTTTGTGCGCATTTTTCAGAAATGTAGATATTTTTAGATTATGGCTACGAAATGAGCATCGCCATGTCACCCTACATCTCATAAGAGGATCGCTTCTGATGAATGCACTGACCGCCGTACACACTAACGCTGTCGATTCAGGCCAGGACTATAGCGGATTCACCCTCACCCCGTCGGCGCAATCCCCTCGCCTGCTGGAACTTACCTTCTCTGAACAGACGACCAAACAGTTCCTTGAACAGGTCGCCGAGTGGCCCGTGCAGGCACTGGAGTACAAATCGTTTCTGCGTTTTCGGATAGGCAAAATTCTTGACGACTTGTGTGCAAATCAGCTGCAACCACTGCTGTTGAAGACGTTGCTAAACCGCGCTGAAGGTGCGTTGTTGATCAATGCGGTGGGTGTCGATGATGTGAAGCAAGCGGATGAGATGGTGAAGCTGGCAACAGCGGTGGCGCATCTGATTGGTCGTTCCAATTTCGATGCCATGAGCGGTCAGTATTACGCGCGTTTTGTAGTGAAAAATGTCGATAACTCAGATAGCTATCTGCGCCAGCCGCACCGCGTAATGGAACTGCATAACGACGGCACCTACGTTGAAGAAATCACTGATTACGTGCTGATGATGAAAATCGACGAACAGAACATGCAGGGCGGAAACTCGCTGCTGCTGCATCTCGATGACTGGGAACATCTGGACCACTTTTTCAGCCATCCGCTGGCGCGCCGTCCGATGCGCTTTGCCGCGCCGCCAAGTAAAAACGTCAGCAAAGATGTCTTCCATCCAGTGTTCGACGTCGATCAGCAGGGTCGCCCGGTGATGCGCTATATCGACCAGTTCGTCCAGCCAAAAGACTTCGAAGAAGGCGTGTGGTTGAGCGAGCTTTCCGATGCCATTGAAACCAGCAAAGGCATTCTGTCTGTGCCGGTTCCCGTTGGCAAATTCCTGTTGATTAACAATCTGTTCTGGCTGCACGGTCGCGACCGCTTTACCGCGCATCCGGATCTGCGTCGTGAACTAATGCGCCAGCGCGGCTATTTCGCATACGCCACTAACCACTACCAGACGCATCAGTAAGCGCAAAGGAATTGAGCGGATGTATGATTTTGTGATTATTGGCGGCGGCATCATCGGCATGTCGACCGCCATGCAACTGATTGACGTCTATCCGGATGCCCGCATTGCGCTACTGGAAAAAGAGTCCGGCCCGGCCTGCCATCAGACGGGTCACAACAGCGGCGTGATCCATGCCGGGGTCTATTACACACCCGGCAGCCTGAAAGCGCAGTTTTGCCTGGCGGGGAACCGCGCCACCAAAGCCTTTTGCGATCAAAACGGCATCCGCTACGACAACTGCGGCAAGATGCTGGTCGCCACATCCGCACTCGAAATGGATCGGATGCGCGCGTTATGGGAACGCACGGCGGCAAACGGTATCGAGCGCGAGTGGTTAAACGCCGACGAGCTGCGCGAGCGTGAACCGAATATCACCGGGCTTGGCGGTATTTTTGTGCCGTCCAGCGGCATTGTCAGCTACTGCGAAGTGACAGCGGCGATGGCAAAAATCTTCCAGGCCAGAGGCGGTGAGATTATCTATAACGCCGAAGTCAGCGGCCTTAATGAGCATAAGAATGGCGTGGTGATACGTACCCGTCAGGGCGGCGAATATGAAGCGTCGACGCTGATTAGCTGTTCCGGGCTGATGGCTGACCGGCTGGTGAAAATGCTCGGCCTCGAACCGGGCTTTATTATCTGCCCGTTCCGTGGCGAGTATTTCCGCCTCGCGCCGGAGCATAACCAGATTGTTAACCATCTGATTTACCCCATTCCCGATCCAGCGATGCCCTTTTTAGGCGTTCATCTCACTCGGATGATCGACGGCAGCGTGACCGTCGGGCCAAACGCGGTGCTGGCTTTTAAACGCGAGGGTTATCGCAAGCGCGACTTCTCATTTAGCGACACGCTGGAAATTTTGGGCTCCCCGGGGATTCGCCGGGTGCTGCAAAACCATCTACGCTCAGGACTGGGCGAGATGAAAAACTCGCTGTGCAAAAGCGGCTATCTGCGGCTGGTGCAAAAGTATTGTCCCCGGCTTTCGTTAAGCGATCTCCAGCCCTGGCCCGCCGGTGTGCGGGCGCAGGCGGTATCGCCGGACGGTAAGCTGATTGACGATTTTCTGTTTGTCACCACCCCGCGCACGATCCACACCTGCAATGCGCCCTCCCCGGCAGCGACATCAGCAATTCCTATTGGTGCGCATATTGTCAGCAAGGTACAAACGCTGTTGGCAAGCCAGAGTAACCCCGGACGCACGCTGCGAGCGGCACGTAGTGTGGATGCCTTACACGCCGCATTTAATCAATAACCTTTGAAAACAGGACGTAACGATGAAACTTAACGACAGTAACTTATTCCGCCAGCAGGCGTTGATTAACGGGGAATGGCTGGACGCTAACAATGGTGAAGTCATCGACGTCACCAATCCGGCGAACGGCGACAAGCTGGGTAGCGTACCAAAAATGGGCGCAGATGAAACCCGCGCCGCTATCGACGCCGCCAATCGCGCCCTGCCCGCCTGGCGTGCGCTTACCGCCAAAGAACGCGCCACCATTCTGCGTAACTGGTTCAATTTGATGATGGAGCATCAGGACGATTTAGCGCGCCTGATGACCCTCGAACAGGGTAAACCGCTGGCTGAAGCGAAAGGCGAAATCAGCTACGCCGCCTCCTTTATTGAGTGGTTTGCCGAAGAAGGCAAGCGTATTTATGGCGACACCATTCCTGGTCATCAGGCCGATAAACGCCTGATTGTTATCAAGCAGCCGATTGGCGTTACCGCCGCTATCACGCCGTGGAACTTCCCGGCAGCGATGATTACCCGTAAAGCCGGTCCGGCGCTGGCTGCTGGCTGTACGATGGTGCTGAAGCCCGCCAGTCAGACGCCGTTCTCCGCACTGGCGCTGGCAGAGCTGGCGATCCGCGCGGGCGTTCCGGCTGGCGTATTTAACGTGGTCACCGGTTCGGCGGGCGCGGTCGGTAACGAACTGACCAGCAATCCGCTGGTGCGCAAGCTGTCGTTTACCGGCTCGACCGAAATTGGCCGCCAGTTGATGGAACAGTGCGCGAAAGACATCAAAAAAGTGTCGCTGGAGCTCGGCGGCAACGCGCCGTTTATCGTCTTTGACGATGCCGATCTCGACAAAGCCGTGGAAGGCGCGCTGGCCTCGAAATTCCGCAATGCCGGGCAAACCTGCGTCTGCGCTAACCGCTTGTATGTGCAGGACGGCGTGTATGACCGCTTTGCCGAAAAATTACAGCAGGCGGTGAGCA
>ERZ1034901.1301-NODE-1301-length-17617-cov-16.026250_pt1 | contig 17617 bp, 13 predicted proteins | sample MGYA00520628_ERZ1034901 | MGnify/ENA primary metagenome ERZ1034901 (study PRJEB33766, sample SAMN09781783) | gut metagenome | biome: gut microbiome | host: Homo sapiens | place: Madagascar | study: EMG produced TPA metagenomics assembly of the PRJNA485056 data... | reverse complement strand
TACTGTCGGCGAAGTGGAAAAACTGGCTTTCCGAATTTATGGAAGCCCCCTATAGTCGCCGTTTCCGAAAGTGACGCTGGCTGCATAGTCCGCATCGCCGAGCTTCAGGTTGCCCTGATAGACCTGGCCGCCGTGCGTAACCTGGCCGCCATTGAGCGTGAGCTTGACAGTCGGCGCCTGCTGAGTACCAGCAATAACGATGCCGTCGATTGCCTCAGAATTCAGCTGGGTGATTTCCAATGTACCGCCCTTATTTACGGTCGTATCGTAAACCGCATAGCTCAGCGTGTTGGCTTCGCCTTCCTTCTTGGCGGGAATAGAAATGGCCGTCGTGAGCGTGGCATTCTTGCCGATCGTAACGGAACCAGCAGTCAGAACGCCGGTGTTTGTCAGAGAGGCGGAAGCGTCATCGGCACCACCGAGCGAAAGGGTCGTGGCAGTCAGCTTTCCGGAATTCGACGCGCTGCCTGTGGTCACGGAAAGGCTGCCTCCAACGGCCGTAGAGCCTTCGTTCGTGATCGAGCCGCCATCAACAACTACGTTTGCCTTGATGTTTGTCGTGCCAGTCTTGGTCGTATTGATCCCGCCAGCAGTGATGGTGACCGCCATTGCAGACGCCTGAGCACTGTTCAAAGACGCTTCTAACTTCTCATGACCGTTGCTGCCATTGCCGTTGGAAAACGCCAGATTAAGCGTACCGGCATTGTTAATCGTACCGCCCGTGATATTCAGGGTCGGAGCAAGAATGGCGCCAAATTTCTTGTCAGCAATAGAAACATTAGCCGCATTGCCAAGTTCCATTACCTTCTCAGTGCCGACGTACAAAATGCCGGATTTATTGACGGAAGAACCTGCAAGATTCACCTTTGCGCCGTCAGTAATGAGCAGCTTGCTGGCTTTACGAATATTAGAAGCAGCATCCTGAGCACCACCCCAAAGCATGCCATTCGTAACATTGACAACGGTATCTGCACCCGCCACGAGCGTCTGACGCACGCCGTCAGCGTCAACATAGGCATAGCCGCCGATATTGACACCGTCGCGCCAGTTAGCCTCAGCGTCACCGCCGTCGATCGTTACCTTACCGCCGGTGATACTGAGGTTGTAGAAGTTGTTGGCGCCTTTAACGACGAGTTCGCCGTCGGTCATGTTGAGGGATGGCGCAAATTGCTTGCCATCAGCGGTTTTAGGAGTCTCGTTTACATTTGTGATAGTAGCTTTGCCGCCTTCAATCGAGATCGTCGCATTAGCAGTAACCTTCGAGGCATTCTGCGTAATGGCTACATCATCCCCCGCTTTTACGACAAGATCCTTGCCCTCATAAACGAGAGACGTACTTTCGGCCATGGCAACACCAGCAACGAGAGAAGCCACCGCCGCAGCGATCACCGTCTTCACAGCCTTGCCCTGATAGGAAGACGCCTTCTCGCTCGTCACGACCGTGCCGCGTGTGAGAGAACGGGCGACCTTGAAAGTCTTATTCATTTTTTGGGTTAACTCCAAATCAATTGATTTCCTGAACCGTCCTCCATAAAAGAAGGCAGTTCATGCCCATCCGGCGCTCCCATGGAGAGCGCGCGGTTCTGAGCACGAACCGATCCTAAAAAAATCAAATGAACGGGGGGGGGGTAACCCTAATAGACCTTGTGAAATCAGTCCTATCAGCTGTAATTAGTCATCGTAATGAATGCGTAGGGAAAATACTCATAAATTAACTTTGTGACATCCGTGCTACGGCTTTATAGGGTTTACCCTCAGCCTGAAACAGCGCTGGTTGTCAGCCCTCCCTTTGCATCTGAAAACAGTCCTTCCCCCGCGCTCGGAACGGCATACAGGAGCCCTCATACCTCATTGAAGACCCAAGAAAGCCGGGCGCCCACGGCGTGCGAGCGATGCCTCGACCCCGCTTTCATAACGGATCCCGTCAGCTCAACCCGCGTCTGCGGAAACTGAATCCCAATCTTCGCGTCGGCCGACATCTGGAATTTCGGCAGATCCGCCACCGCAAGCTCCCCGCGGGCGCCTTCAATTCCCGGCACTGTCACCGTCATCGAAGCCGAGTCGGAAGTCAGCCCATGCATCGCAGCATTGAGCGACCCATCAATTCTCCTCGGCAGCCACTCTTCAAAGATGCCCTTGGCCGCAAAGTTGATGCCGCCCGCAATGCGGCCTCCCAGGGTTGCCGAAACGGCATAACCGCCCGACTCCCGGGTTTTGAGAACGTCTCCCGATTCCGCCTGCCAGAGTGCCTCCGCATCGCCCCACTTCCAGACACGCGCTCCGGATAGCCCCGTCACCGTCCAGTCAACGCGGGTGCTCCCCAAATCCCCGAAGAGCGGGCATTCCGTCATGAGGCCGAAGCTCCAGAGCGAGCGCTTCACGCCTTCGGCATGCAGAAATTCACCGGCAGACGGCACCCGTACCTTGTCAGCGGCCTCGGACCAGGTGAGATCCATCGTCACCCGCTTTTCTTCAACCGGCACATACGCAAAGACGGAAACGAGCGCGCGTTCGGAAGAACCGGTGAGCGGAAGCCTGGACTCTTCCGCATGGTGATTAAAGTCCGATTCCGTGAAGGCGCCGTAGAGCCCGAATCGGATATCACCTTTCCCCAGAACAAAGGCTCCCCGGATGGTCGTGTCGTCGCTCGTTACCTGTTGATTCATCCCCAGATCCGGAATCGGAACGGAAGTCCGGCTTCTTCCTCCCGACGCGTCCACCATGACAGGGATCGAGGTCATCACTTCCGGGATCTTTCGCAGAATGGAATCCTCTTCCACGGGCACTGGCACGCGCCCTTCGAGCTCAAGCGTCCGAACGACATCTCCAATGTTCCCCGAAAGCATCGTCATGTCGGCCGTCATCCTTTCGCGGGTGCCGATCGCCGCCGTGGAGCCGGCCACGCGCACGAGGTTCGCGGCCGTTGCCTCGGGTTCCGTATAGAGAAAAAGCTTTCGGAAATACTGAGGCGTGAAGACATCCTTTCTCTTCAGCCACACGGCCTGAGTGAGGCTTGCGAGCGGACCTTCGAAGGCGGGCGGCTGAATGAGAATGTGGAGCTTCCCGTCGGCGCCGTAATAGAGGTCTCCCGTTTTCCCCTCGGTTCCTACGTACACCGTGAGGTTTTCGAGCCCCGTCACCTTGCCTTTAGAAAAGTCAAGGCTCTCCACCGCGTCGCGGTCCGCGATCAGGGGTTCGCGCGGGGTCTCTTCCGCATCATTCCCGCCCGGGGCGCTTCCGGAACCGTCGCCAGCCGAATCGTTCGGATTTTCTTCAGGCTCCTCATCCGGCACTTCTGGCACGGCTTCGGGGAAAATCCAGAGAATCGACCCCAGCTCAAAATGGGTCCAGGTTCCTTCGCCAGTCGTGAGCTTTGCGTTCGGGCCGTCAAGCTCAATGACGCCGTCGCGGGCAACGAGAAGGTTCTGACGCAGGCTGCCGGCTTGTTCCTCATCGACTTCGCCCACCTGAATGGCGACGTTGTCGGCAAGAAGAAAATCTTTTCCAATGACAAGCGTCCCAGCATCGGGATGACGGTCGCCCGGAAGTTGATCCGCATTGCTCATAGTGTTCAGCCCGACGACAAACCGGCCGCCCTTGAGGAGCTCGATTCTCATAGCCGCATCCGGGTCAATCAGAAGGTCTCCCACGCAGAATCGGGCAGAACCGAAAACGGAAGCTTCCAGGTTTTCCGGAATGTCGCCGCCCCCGAGGATCACCCGGGTCGTCCCCTTCGCGGCGTGAAAGACTTCTGCGTTGAAGATGCCGCCCTGATAGACAGTCTCGATAGGCTCGCCGGTATCCGAATCAAAGCCTTCCTCGATCCATGGCGTCGCCCGAATCTCGATCGTGCCGCCCTCTGTACGAACGCTGCCGACAGTGATCATCGAGCCGCCTTCCATAGAGATCCTGCCTGCTTCACCGAGCTGAATGGCACCTCCAATAGCGCCCTCTTCATCGAGTTCACCTGCAATCTCAGAACCTTCTCTCAGTTCAAGCAGGCCCTCCGCGAGGCTGAGGTAGGCAACATCTCCCAAATAAGACTTGCCTTCGAGTCGAAAGAGACCTTTGTCCGTAATCGAGATATTTGGGGATGGCGGGCCGTATGTGAAGGTTCCTTCGCTTAGCGTAAGCCTTCCCCCGGCAACATCGATTTCTCCGATGCTTCCAGAACTCGTCTCAATCCTGAGATTCCCGCTCGAAGCGATTTCGAGCCGATTGAGCTCAAAGTAACCCTCTGGTCCCCAGACCTCCTCGCCTGAAACAACCCGATCTGAATTCCATTCATCCTCCGGCGTATCGGCCTGAACCCCTGACAGAGGAAGCATCGCAATGCTGAAGCACGCCGCTGCTATGGGCGTCAGCCGGGATCGGAAGCAGCGTGAAGGAGAGGATTTCTTTTCCTTCAGGCCCCTCGCCCTTTCGGCAGCAAGGAGTGAAGGCAAATCTGTGGCCGCGGTGGCTCGCGAGTGTTCGCTCATTGCCATCCGGGCGAGCGTTCGTATCTGAGCGTTCGTCATGGATCTTAGTCATCGTGGTCATTAGAGCCTCGCTCTAAGCGAAGCAGACGAACGATGCATTTTGCTGACCCGTAAACATTTCATGTGTAGTATTAACCCCTAATCACCCTCCCGTATTTTCGTTATTTGATACCGTAATACATTTTATTTGAAACAAAGCCCCGGCACGCCGAAGCGCCCGGGGCTGTGAAAATCACTCTAGGAAGGAAACTTAGTTCCTCAGGCTGTGAATCGGAGCGGGGATGCGGCCGCCGAGCTTCACGAAGCCGGAAGCGTCGCCGCCCGGCACGCGGATGATGCTCGCTTCACCCAGGAGGCCGCCAAAGACCGCAACGTCGCCCACGGTCTTTCCGGGAACCGGGATCACGCGGACCGCGGTGGTCTTGCCGTTGATCATGCCGATCGCCGCTTCGTCGGCGATCATGCCCGAGATGGTCGAAGCCGGCGTATCGCCCGGAATCGCGATCATGTCGAGACCCACGGAGCAGACGGAAGTCATGGCTTCGAGCTTTTCAAGCGTGAGGGCCCCGGAGCGCGCAGCCGCCTCAATGGCGCTGTCTTCCGAGACCGGAATGAAGGCGCCCGAGAGCCCGCCCACGTGCGAGGAGGCAAAAACGCCGCCCTTCTTCACCTGGTCGTTCAGCATCGCGAGAATCGCGGTCGTGCCGGGAGCGCCGATGGAGGAGAGGCCCAAGGACTGGAAGATTTCGCCCACGCTGTCGCCCACGGCCGGCGTGGGAGCAAGCGAAAGGTCGGCGACGCCGAAGGGGAGGTTCAGGCGCTTGGCGACTTCGTTGCCGATAATTTCGCCCACGCGCGTCACCTTGTAGGCGGTGTGCTTGATGACTTCGGCGGCATCCGTGATCGTGAGGTACTCGCCCTTCGCCTTCACCGCGCGGTCAAGCGCCTTCTTGACGACGCCCGGGCCCGAGACGCCCACGTCGATCACGACGTCGGGTTCGCCGACGCCGAGGTAGGCCCCCGCCATGAAGGGCACGTCCTGCGGAATATTGCAGAAGACGACGAGCTTCGCGCAGCCGATCGCGTCGCGGTCCTTCGTCGCATGCGCAACGTCGAGAATGCGTTCGCCCATGAGGCGCACGGCATCCATGTTGATGCCGGCCTTCGTCGACCCCACATTGATCGAGGAGCAGATGCGGTCCGTGGTGGCGAGCGCCTCAGGGAGCGCATCGATCAGGTTCTTTTCGCCCGGGGTCATGCCCTTTTCAACGAGGGCGCCGAAGCCGCCGATGAAGTCGACGCCGACTTCCTTCGCGGCCTCATCGAGCACGCGGCAGGCGGCAACCATTTCGTCGCGCGAGAAGGCGGCGCCCACGGTGCCGATGGGCGAGACGGAAATGCGCTTATTGACGACGGGAATCCCGTAGCGGTCGCCCACGAGATCGCAGGTTTCAACGAGCTTCGAGGCATAGCGAGAAATCTTGGCGCGGACCTTGTAGGCGAAGCTGTCGAAGTCGGACGAAACGCAGTCGAAGAGGTTGATGCCCATCGTGACGGTGCGGACGTCGAGGTGCTCCGAGCGGAGCATGTTGATGGTGGAAAGTACCTCGCGGTCTGTCAGCATTTTTTGGTTTCCTAAGAATTCGGGTATGTCGGATCGAGAGGCAGATCAGTCCACCTTCACGCGGTGAATGGCTTCGAAGATGTCGCGGTGCTGGAGATTGCAGCGAAGCCCCATCGCGCCCGCGCGGTCGATGAGCGTGCGGTGAAGCGCCCGGCGGTCGACGTCGAGCGGAATCTGGGCTTCAAAGACCTGAAGCGACATGCCGTCCTCGATCGGGAAGGCGCGCAGACTCTCAATGTTGATCTTCTGCTCGGCGAGGATCCGCGAGAACGTCGTAATGATGTCGTTTCTGTCCGGCCCCCAGATGCTGATCACATAGGGTTCGCCTTCGAGGTTTTCCGTCGGCTCCACAAAGTCGAGGACGAGCACGGCCTGCTTCAGCTTGCGGCGGCGGATCTCTTCGTTCAGATCATCCTCGATCACGGACTTGTCGAGGTCGACGGGCTTCTGCACCACGCACATCAGGGCGAACTGCCCGTGAAGGGTAACCTGACTCACCTGCTCGAGGTTTGCGCCGTGGCGCGTAATCACGGAGGACACTGCGGATACGATGCCGGGACGGTCAAGGCCGAAAACGCCGACGAGAACGCGGTCCATATTTGCTTCTGTCACGGGGAATCTCCTCATGGGGCCTAAAGTGAATCCTGGCCGGGGATCGGAGGCGCACCGTCAAAGAAGCGCGCTCCTCAGGGGTATGTGCAATTAAATTAGTTTACGTCGGGCATGCCGCCGGCTGGGCCGAATGCCCTCAAGAATCGTCTTAGTCTACTTGAGAGGAGCCGATTCTCTTTGCGAACGCATCGGGCAAAGCGAGAAGCCCGGAAAGCCGCGGGAAGGCCGCAATGGCAGCGTCGCGCGAAACCTTCGCCGCCTCTTCGACTGTGATGCCCCGGAGTTGGGCGGCAGCCTTTGCGGCTTCGAGAATGTCCGCGGGTTCTGTGGCGAGAGACAAGCCTTCCTTCTCATGGGCGTCCCGCCGCTTCGACCCGGGCATGTCGGGCGCATCGGTTTCAAGAAGCCAGGCGCCGTCAGGAAGCTCCGCGAGATGCCGGCGGATGCGCTTGCTCCCGGCGTAGGTGGCGGCGCCCCCGAACCCGAGTCTCAGGCCGAAGCCAAGAAAAGCATCCCGCTCAACGTCAGAGCCGTTGAAGGCATGAACGGCTCCTCCGGGTGGCGGCAGGCGCCTCAAGGCTCCCATCGTCTGAGATCCGCTTTTTCTCACATGAATCGAGAGCGGCAGCGAAAATTCACGGGCGATCCGGAGTTCCGCGAGAAAGACCTCTTTTGCGAGCGCCTGATCGATGCCCGGCACAAAGCCGTCAAGACCCACTTCGCCGATCCCGATGAAGTGGGGATCCGTCATCCGCTTCGCCACCTCCTCGCGCAGTTTTTCTAGCGTTCCCTCGCCTACTTCGTTGAGCGCAAGCGGATGGATGCCGAGGAGGTAGCCCAGCCCCGCTTCGCAGGCCACCTCGCGGGTGAGATCCCAGTTCGAAGGTCCCCCGGCGCAGAGAAGCATGTTTTCAACGCCGGCGCGCCGGGCGTCGGCGAGGAGTTCCGGGAGGCGCTCCCTCAGCCTCGGAACCCAGAGGTGCGAGTGCGTATCGATGAAGCCCATGGCAGCCTCACGCTTTAGAAATTCTTTTCGACCGGTTCGATCGCCCCGTCAGCGAGCTTTACAACGCAGTCGCAAAGACGCGCGAGGTCGCGGTCGTGCGTGACGATGACGATCGCCGCGCCCTTTTCGTGCGCGAGCTTAAGAAGCGACTCAAAGACCTGCTCAGCCGTTTCCTCATCGAGGTTTCCCGTAGGTTCGTCGGCGAGAATGCAGGCGGGTTCCGTAATAAGCGCGCGGGCAATGGCCACGCGCTGACGTTCGCCCCCGGAGAGCTGCGACGGAAGGTGATCGAGCCGGTGCCCGAGTCCCACGGCTTCGAGCGAGGCTCTGGCCTTCGCGCGCGCTTCCGTCCGGTTCATGCGGCGGATGAAGAGCGGCATTGCGGCGTTGTCGAGCGCTGTGAACTCGGGTAGCAGATGGTGGAACTGGTAGACAAAGCCAAGGCGCCGGTTTCTCAGACGCCCGCGTTCGGACTCGGAAAGCCCGGAAAGCTTTTCGCCCGCGATCGAAACTTCGCCCGAGTCCAGGGCGTCGAGCCCTCCAAGAATATGAAGAAGCGTCGACTTCCCTGATCCTGAAGCACCGAGAATCGCCACGGTTTCGCCCGGCATCACGGTGAGGCTCACGTCCTTCAGTACCGGCACGGCCGCCGCGCCGTCTCGGTAGGCCTTGGCGACGTGCACCGCCGAGAGAACCGGTTCATTCGCGTTATTCATAACGGAGCGCCTCCGCAGGGTGAAGTCTTGCCGCGCGCCAGCTCGGATAGAGCGTGGCGACAAGGGACAAAAGGAAGGAGAAGACCGAAATCGGAATGATGTCGGAGAGTCTCGGATCGGAAGGCATCGAGCTGATGAAGTAGATCTCTCTCGGGAGGAATTCGACCCCCATGAGGCTCTCGATGAAGCTCACGATGGAGCCGACGTTGTAAGCCACAAGGAGCCCGACGGCGACGCCGGCAGCAACGCCCACGATCCCGACGATCGTCCCCTGAATCATGAAGATCGCGAGGATGGAGGAGCGCGAAGCCCCGAGCGTTCTCAGAATTGCAATGTCGGCCTGCTTTTCCTTCACCGTCATGACGAGGGTCGAGACGAGACCGAAAGCGCCCACAAGGACGATCAGGAAGAGAATGATCCCCATCATGCGCTTTTCAACCTGAACGGCCGCAAACCACGTGCGGTTCTGCCGCGACCAGTCGGACGCGTAGACGCCTGCCGGGAGCATCTGAGCCACCGACCGCGCGATCTCGGGCGCCTTATTCATGTCGGCCGTGCGAAGCCGCAGCCCCTGGGGGCCCCCGGTGCGGAAGATCGCCGCGGCGTCCTCGATGTTGAGAAGCGCCATGGTGCTGTCGTATTCATAGTGGCCGGAAGAGAGGTACCCGAGGACCGTCAACTGCCGCATTCTCGGCATGAGTCCCGCCGGAGTCATGTTTCCTTCGGGCACGATGAGGGCCACCTTGTCGCCCGTGCGGACGCCGAGCGCTCTTGCGAGATCCCGCCCGAGAATGACGCCGAAGCTTTTGGGCGTCAGGTCCTTCAGCTCCGCGCCCCCGGAAATGTTCTCAGACATTTCGCTCACGCCCGGCTCCTTCGCGGGGTCGACGCCCTTCACAAGGGCGCCGCGGACCACTGAACCGGAATTGAGGAGCCCCTGCCCCTGCACGTAGGGCGCGGCGGCAAGAATGTCGCTTCGGGCTTCAAGCTTCCTGGCGAGCCCGTCAGCGTCCCTGAGCGGTCCCGGAACAGCCGTCACCTCGATATGGGGAATCACGGAAAGCATCCGGTCGCGGACCTCCTTCTGAAAGCCGTTCATCACCGAAAGCACGATGATGAGGGCGGCGACGCCCAAAGCAATCGACGCGACGGAAATGCCGGAAATAAAGGACATGAAGCCGTCCCGGCGGCGGCCCTTTCTGCCCTGCCTCGTATAAGTGAGGCCGATCATGAATTCAAATGGCGTCTGCACAAAAATCCTCTCTCCGGATCGTTTCCGAAAGCGGGAGTTCCTTTCAGGTATTTGTCGTCAAGGCGCTCATTCTAGCGGCCGCATCATGGGGAAAGCGTGAAAGGAAAAGAAAAAGAATTCCGCAACAAATTGTTTTTCCTCGACTTCATGAGGAAAGAAAGCCTTTCGGCTGCACCGCACTCCTCGGAAAGGGAAATGCCGCCGGCGCATGATCTCCGGCCTTCGCTTCAGAAGGCTTTCCCCAAGGAGAGAAGAACCCGCAGGCAGAGAGCGTCCAGCGTGCGGGCGGCTACAATGCCTTCCATTATGACAACTGCCTTTTATCTCCTTCCCGGCGCGCGTCTTCCTCAGGGATGCGCCCGTGAGGTTCTTGCGTCCCTAACGGACGCGGACCGCACGCGGCTCACGGCGCTCGGGACCGGGCGCGAACCGCCCGGCATTCAGCGGCTCTCGGAGCCTCTTCACGAATATTCGCCCCACCGTGCGTGGCTCTGGAAAGTGCTCACGCACCGGACGGGCGCGCCCGTCATCGCCCCTTATGCCTGGATGGCCGAGCACGGGCCGCGGCTCGATCAGGAATTCTGGTCGATCGACTTCTGGACGAAGGATTCTTCGGGGCGATTCGCGCGCTTTGAATTTGCGGACGACGCGCTTCCCCGCGCCGCCTGCGCGGCGGATCCGGTTCTTGCGGCATCCGGCATGCGCCTCATGATTTCCGGGAAATCGTTCTACGCTGCGACGCGCGAGGGGCTTAACTATTCAGCGCGCCCCTTCGAGGATCTCTGCGGCATGGAAGCAGCGCATATCGCTCACCTCCCGCATCTTGCCGACGGCGCCGACAGGGAGCGCGTGAATGAGCTCCTTCACAGGATCGAAGGCGCTCTTCGCGCAGCGCTCCCTGAAGAAACGAAGGCCATTCACGGCCTCTGGCTCTCGGGGGGCGGCCGGTCCGCACCCGTTTTTCCGCCCTCAACCTTCCGCTCAGTCCTCGCGAACGACCGCACGGCGCTCGCCTGGGCCGAAGACGCCGGAATCCCGAAGGCATACCTCGGGACGCTCGGCAAAAGGACCAAATGGCCCGAAGCCCCGGAGGGCGACCGCATTCTCGTGATCAACGACCTCTATGACGCGTGGCTCAAGCACGACTGGGACGCGTGGGTTGAACGCATCCCAAAGCTCCTCGACAAGCTCGAACACTGGATCGGCGAAGAGAAGCCCGCGCGCCTGACGGAAAACGTCATCGTCGCCTTCGGGCACGGCACCTCCGCGACGCTTGTTCCCGAAAAGAGGGGCGCGCTCGGGTTCCTGAAGCGCAAAAACGTCGTTTCTCCGGAAAAGTGGCTTTTGGACTCTGAACCCAACACTTCCGGAATGAACGGGGAGGACGCAGCATGACCCGCATTCTTTCCCGTACCTACGATCCCCATGCGGCCGAAAGGCTCGCGCGCGCAGGGTTCCTTCCACCCATTGCCCGGGCGCTTGCAGCCCGCGGCATCAGCGAAGCCTCGGACCTCGAGCAGGAGTGGCAGGGGATGATTCCGCCCGCCATGCTCGAAGGCACCCGCGAAGCGGCTGAAAGGCTTGCCGCGGCCCGCGAAAAGGGCGAGCACGTCACCATCGTCGCCGACTACGATTGCGACGGCGCGACCGCCTGCACGGTGGGACTGAGGGGCTTTCAGATGCTCGGCATCAGCGCCTCCTACTTTGTTCCCGACCGTGTGGTGCACGGCTACGGCCTCACCCCGAATGTGGTCGACATCGTGGCCGCGCGCGACCCGAAGCCCTCTCTCATCGTCACGGTCGACAACGGCATTTCGTCCGTTCCGGCGGTCGACCGTGCCCGCGAGCTCGGAATCGACGTGATCGTGACCGACCACCATCTGCCAGGCCCCGAACTCCCGCGCGCCGTTGCCATCGTCAATCCCAACCGCGCGGATTCGGTTTTCCCGTCGAAGAACCTCGCGGGCGTGGGCGTCATTTATTACGTCCTTCTGGCCCTCCGGGCGCTTCTGCGCGAGCGGGGCGTCTATGACGCGAAGACCCAGCCGAGGCTCGACCAGCTCGTCGACTTTGTTGCCCTGGGCACCGTCGCCGACGTCGTGAAGCTCGACAAAAACAACCGGATTCTCGTTTCCCAGGGCTTAAGAAGAATCCGGTCGGGGCGCACCCACGCGGGTCTCGAAGCGCTCTTCGCGATTGCCGGAAAAGACATCCATACGGCGGGCGTGCGGGACTTCGGCTTCGCCGTCGCTCCGAGGATCAATGCGGCAGGGCGCTTGGGCACCATGGAAAGCGGCATCGAGTGCCTCCTTTCCGACGATCCGTCGCGGGCGCTTGCCTTTGCAGACAACCTCAATTCCATCAACGCCGAAAGGCGCGAACTCGAGGGCGAGATGCAGCAGGCTGCGGAAGCGGCGCTCGAAGCGGTCGACCTTGACCACCGGGCGACCTTCTCTCTCTACAACCCCGACTTCAACGAAGGCGTCGTGGGACTCGTCGCCGCGCGCCTCAAGGAACGGATCCACCGTCCGGTGATCGCCTTTGCGCCCACGGAAAATCATGAACTGAAGGGCTCCGGTCGTTCGATCCCCGGCATTCACCTTCGCGACATGATCGACCTCGTTTCGAAGGCCCTTCCCGGCGTCGTCATCCGCTTTGGCGGCCACGCCATGGCGGCGGGTCTTTCCATTCGTCCGGAGAGCCTCAGAGAATTTCAGGAAGCCTTTGAAGAAGTCGTGCGCACGCACTGCGATGCCTCGGTTTTCGAGCGCGTCGTGCTCACGGACGGTGGGCTCGCTCCCGACGAAATCACGGAGAGCCTCTGCACGGAAATCGACCGTCAGATCTGGGGCCAGGGATTTGAAGCGCCGCTCTTTGCGAACGAATTCACGGTGCTCAACCAGACGCTTCTCAAGGACGCGCATTTGAAGCTCCAACTGGGCTTAGGCGGCCAGCGCTTTGAAGGCATCTTCTTCCGTCATCGCGAGCCCCTGCCCATGCAGGCGAAGATCGCCTACCGGCCCGCCATCAACGAGTACCGGGGACGCCGCACGGTGCAGCTTGTTGCGGAAGCGGCGGAATAGTCCGTTCCGGCCTCAAAAAACCTTCCGGCTTCTTCTTTTTCCTGCTTTTTCTTTGGGGAGAGCGCTTCAGGCGCTCTCCCCATTCCGCTTATAATTCCGGGTTTCATGATTTCACTTCGGGCTGCCCCTAAGGGCTTTGGCCTCTATCAGCGCGGCCCGTCAGCTCCCCCGCGGGATTTATCCGGATCTTTTGGGACCGGAGACCCTCTCATTACCAGCGGACCTGGGGGAGCGCATCAACAGGACTCAAAATGGAAGCTGAACGCATCAATCAGATTGAATCCCTCATCGAAGATCTGGGCCGCAGGCTCGCTGAACTTCGGAGGTATCTTTGACGTCGACCGCAAGGCACGACGACTCGAAGAAGTCAATCGCGAGATTGAGAATCCCGACCTCTGGAACGATCCCAAGCACGCTCAGGAAGTGAGCAAGGAAAAGAAGATGCTCGACGACATCGTCGGCAGCTTCGAAAGGCTCACCGCGGGACTTGCGGACGCGAAGGAACTCTTTGAACTTTCGATGGCCGACGAAGACTGGGACGCCGTCGAAGCGATCGGCGCCGATGTTGACGGCTACGCCGAAGAGGTCGGTCAGCTTGAATTCAAGCGCATGTTCAACCAGCCGATGGACTCGGCCAACTGCTACCTCGAAATTCAGGCAGGCGCGGGCGGCACGGAAGCTCAGGACTGGGCGAGTATGATCGAGCGCATGTACATGCGCTATGCCGAACGAAAGGGCTTCAAGGTGACGCTCGAGGAAGAGTCCGCGGGCGAAGTCGCGGGCATCAAGTCGGCAACGCTCTTCATCGAAGGCGAATGGGCCTACGGGACGCTGCGCACGGAAACGGGCATTCACCGTCTTGTGCGCAAGAGCCCCTTTGACGCCAACGCCCGCCGCCACACCTCCTTCTGCTCGGTCTACGTTTATCCGGAAGTCGACGACTCGATCGATATCGAGATCAACCCGGCCGACCTCTCGATCGACGTCTTCCGCGCTTCGGGCGCGGGCGGCCAGCACATTCAGAAGACGGAATCGGCTGTTCGAATCCACCACATCCCGACCGGCATCATCACGATCTGCCAGGACGACCGCTCGCAGCACCGCAATCGCGAGAAGGCGATGCAGCAGCTGAAGGCGAAGCTCTACGAACTCGAGATGAGAAAGCGCATGGAAGCGCAGACGAAGCTCGAGGAGCAGAAGTCCGACATCGGCTGGGGCCACCAGATCCGCAGCTACGTGCTCGACCAGTCCCGCGTGAAGGATCTGCGCACGGGCGTCGAAACGGGCAACACCGGCGCCGTACTTGACGGCGATCTTGACCAGTTCATCGAGGCGAGCCTCAAGAACGGCGTGGGCGGTCTCCCCGCTGCTGAGTAATCGCTTTAAACCTGAAAGCCTAAGAAAGGAAGGCGCGAGGGAGAACCGCGCCTCTTTAGACGAGGCACATCAAGCCTTTCAGAAGGAAATTCAAATGGCTGAAAATGAAATCCAGACGGCGCAGGAAGCCGCAGCCGAGGAGAACCACATCATCGCCGAACGCCGCGCGAAGCTCGCGCACCTGCGTGAAACGGGCGTGGCCTATCCCAACGACTTCGTGCGCACCGACCTCTTCGGCGACCTGCGCGAGAAGTACGGCGAAATGAGCGCCGAGGAGCTCGAGAAGCTCGCGCCTCAGGTTGCCTGCTCGGGCCGCGTGATGCTGAAGCGCATCATGGGCAAGGCCTCCTTCTGCACCGTCCGCGACTTTACGGGCGACATGCAGTACTTCGTTCAGATGAACGAAGTGGGCGAAGACGCCTACGCCGCCTTCAAGACCTTTGACCTCGGAGACATCGTCGCCTGCCGCGGCACGCTCTTCAGGACGCGCGCGGGCGACCTCGCCATCCGCGCGAAGGAAGTTCGTCTCATGACGAAGAGCATCCGTCCGCTCCCCGACAAGCACAAGGGCCTTCAGGACACCGAGCTCTGCTACCGCCAGCGCTACGTCGACCTCATCATGAATGAGGATTCGAGAAAGCGCTTCCTCACGCGCTCGAAGGCGATCGCCGCGATCCGCCAGTACATGCTCGACCACCGCTTCCTCGAAGTCGAAACGCCGATGCTCCACCCGATCCCGGGCGGCGCCAATGCGAAGCCCTTCATCACGCACCACAATGCGCTCGACATGGACATGTACCTGCGCATCGCGCCGGAGCTTTACCTGAAGCGCCTCGTCGTGGGCGGGTTCGAGCGCGTCTTCGAAATCAACCGCAACTTCCGCAATGAAGGCGTCTCGGTCCGTCATAACCCTGAATTCACGATGATGGAGTTCTACTGCACGTACTGGACGTACCGTGATCAGATGGACTTCACGGAAAACCTCCTGCGCACGGTTGCGAAGGAAGCCACGGGTTCCGCGGTTCTTCAGTATCAGGGCCATACGATCGACCTCTCGAAGCCCTTCCATCGCCTCACTCCGCTTCAGGCGATCAAGAAGTTCGCTCCGGACTACACCGACGAAGAGCTCAACAACCCCGAATTCATCCGCGGGGAGCTGAAGCGCCTGGGCGGTGAAATCCCGGTCGACGCCGGTCTCGGCGCCCTTCAGATGGCGCTCTTTGAAGAAACGGCCGAGTCGAAATTGATCGAGCCCACCTTCATCATCGACTATCCGGTCGAGATTTCGCCCCTTGCGCGTGCGTCGGACGCGGATCCGGAAATCACCGAGCGCTTCGAGCTCTACATCGCCGGCCGTGAAACCGCCAACGGCTTCTCGGAACTGAACGACCCGGACGATCAGGCCCGCCGCTTCAAGGCCCAGGCCGACAAGAAGAGCCACGGCGACGATGAAGCCATGTACTACGACGCCGACTACATCCGCGCGCTCGAGTATGGGCTCCCCCCGACCGCGGGCTGCGGCATCGGCATCGACCGCTTCATGATGCTCTTGACGGACGCGCCGACCATCCGCGACGTGCTCCTCTTCCCGCATATGCGCCCGGAAAACTTCAAGGGTTAATCGCCTGAAATGATGAAATCTGATGCCGGGGACGCTTTCACGCTTCCCCAGGCATCCGACTTCGAAGCCCGCCTCGAAGCGCTCTATCAGACGCTTAAGGCGGGCTTTTCCATGTCGGATGCCGGACTTGTATCCGTCTTCTGGGAAGGGGCTCTCATCGGGCGCACGCGCCCGGAATTTGCCGAGAAAATCGGCGCGCTTCCAGGGGCAAGCCTCTCCTCAGGCGCCCTCACGCTCCCTTACGGAGACCTCACAGACTTCGGCTTCGCAATGAGGGATAAGGGGCTGAGCCAGGGCTGGCGCGATGAAAAACTCGACCTTGTTCCTTTGGATCAGCCTGAGGCGGCTCCCGTCGGCACGCTCGAGCGCGCGCTCTACCGGCCCTTAGGCGCCCGGACCTCGGCCATGCACCTCGCGGGCCGCATCCGGAATCCCCGGGATGCGCGGGATCCCGTTTTTCTCCTCGGAAAAAGGAGCGCAAAAAAACTCGTCGGCCCCGGACTCTGGGACGGACTCGCCGCGGGAATGATTCAGGCGGGTGAAGCGCCTCTCGAAGCGCTCGCGCGGGAATCGCAGGAAGAGGCCGGCCTCACGGCGTTCGACCCGGTGAAGGCGGAGTTTCTCGCCTGCGACCATATTTCCCGACCCGTTCGCGGCGGGTGGATGCATGAGGTGAGCTACGCCTACGCGGCGCTGCTCCCTGAAGGATTCATGCCGGAGCCCGTTGACGGCGAGGTGGATCACTTTGAATGCGTGAGCGCGGAAGAGGCCCTGAAGCGCATTGAAGAGAACCTCATGATGAAGGAGGCGGCGATGACGCTTCTCCTTTCCATCAGGAAGCTTCTCTGAGGATGAGCGACATGACCGCCCTCCGGGCGGTCAATTTGGTGCAAAACTCCGGGAAAAACGGCTGTTTTTAGGTTGTTCCGAGGTCGTTCGGGCGTCAAAACGCCCTGAAACAGCTTTTCCTCGGATTCACGGTCACCGATAACCCGCTTGCGCGGAGAAAAGTGCACCACCGTCATCCCCGAGGCCGTTATCTGCTTTTCGGGAATCGAACCGCCGCAGCCTTTCACGGCATTTTTGCGCTTCAGAAGGCCTGAATCAGCACTTTGATGCCCTTTTTGAGCCTGCCAACCCATCAAAACGCGCAGATTCTCAATTTTTCAAAATTCGCGGTCGCCAATGGCGGATCACGCGGGAAAAAGTGCACCACGCCGATGCAGAAGCAACGTTCCGCACCGTTCTGAAACCGCGAAAAGAAAAAAGCTGCCCGATCCCGAAAAGGGAATGGACAGCTTCAAAGAGGCGTCTGAGAACATCAAAGCCTCACAGGCTCACAGGCGGCTCAGACTGGAATTGACGGGGACGAGAAGCTGCGGCTTCGTGCCTCTCTTCTCGCAGTAGTCCGTCACCCACTTGCGGCAGGTGCTCACGGAGATCCCGGTGCTTTTTTCGATTTCGTTCCAGGAATAGCCCGAGAGCCGAAGCTGAATGACTTTTTCCCGGATTTCCGGCGGATAGCGGTACTGATTGCGGGAAACCTTGATCCGAAAGGTGCCCTTGCGAAATTCCCGGCTCCAGTCGCGAACCGTGTTGACGGAAAGATTGAGAATGCGCGAGGCCCGGGTATAGCCGATGCCGTGCCGAAAAAGCTCCACCGCCTGACGGCGCTTTTCTTCGGATGCGCACTTTTCCCGCCGCTCACGTCGTGCTTCCAGCGTCCGCTCGTCGGTCTGCGACATCATGACTGCATCTCCTTCAGAAAATTTCGGTTTTCCGAAGAAAAGAAGCCCGTCTCCCGAAACACTCTCAGGAAACGGGCTCTATCAAGAGGGTCTTCTG
>ERZ1034901.1300-NODE-1300-length-17623-cov-14.968238_pt1 | contig 17623 bp, 2 predicted proteins | sample MGYA00520628_ERZ1034901 | MGnify/ENA primary metagenome ERZ1034901 (study PRJEB33766, sample SAMN09781783) | gut metagenome | biome: gut microbiome | host: Homo sapiens | place: Madagascar | study: EMG produced TPA metagenomics assembly of the PRJNA485056 data... | reverse complement strand
TGATAAAACTATACAGGGCTGAGCTTCAATAAATATTTGTAATCGTCAGCCCTGTGCATGAAGGCACGAAGATCACGGCCAGTCGGGATGTCGACATCCGGACGAAGGACGCCATTGATGCCGTGACGGTAGCCGCAACTGCCGGCGTCAATAAGGGCGGATTGTCTGTTTCAGGGTTTGCCGCCGTTGCCGACGTCACCGGCAGAAATGCATTGTCGATAGACGACGAAGTCGACGTGACGGCCGGAGAGAACGGGAAGATCAACATCCTGGGCGAACGGAACGACAGCATTCAGACCGTTGCGGGCGGCATTACCGTTGCCTCGGGCGAGAGCGGGAGCAATGCGGCCGCGGGCGCCGGCATTGCCGTCAACCTGGGCAGCGTGGAAAACCAGGTCGCCATTGAAAACAACGACGCGGAAGGAAGCGCCCATCAGGGTCAGGCCGGTACGTTCAAGGCGGGCTCCGTTTCCGTCAATGCCGGAAGCGACATCAACATCAATGCCGTCGGCGCAGCCGGTCAGGCGGCGACTTCCGGAACGAAGGACAAGGACGCCAAGGACGTAGCCTCGAACCTCAATTCCAAGGCCGGCGATTCCATGACGGCGGCTTCGGAAAGGATTCAGAACCAGACGGCCGATGCGCTTGCGCAGAACTCTCAGGAGTCCGCGAGCGATCTCGAAGGCCTCACCCGGACGGAGCAGAATGCGCCGGAAGCCGGCAATGCCGAAACCCCCGACATTGCTACCGATAAGGGGAAGGAAGAAGCCAGGAAGGCGGGCTCGGGCCTCAATCTTGCCGCCGCCGGAAGCTTCGCCTGGAACGATTTCGGCACCGTGAATGCCCTTCGGATCGGCACCGACCTCGGGAGCTACACCTTTGCGACGGAGCAGCTCAATGTTGAATCCGTCACGAACAAATGGGTGGGCGCCTTTGCGGGCGCTGCCGCCGTTTCTGCCGTGCGCGGCAAAGACGGGGCGAATCAGAAGCAGTCGAACGTCGGGATCGGCGGCGCGGTTGCCGTGAACAACGGCACCTTCGCCAACACCCTCGATATTCGGAATCTCACGACGTCGGCTTCCGTCATCAACCTTCATTCCCTCGTCAACGGCACGACCATTGCCGAGGCGTTGGGCATCGCCGTGGCGGCCGGAAGCAGCAGCGTGAATGCCGGCATTGGCGCGGGCGTCTCCGTGAACCTCGTCGACAATACCGTCTCGGCTAAGGCAACGAATCTCCGCAACACGGCGAGCGAAAGTCCCCTCGTTCTTGATCTTGCCGCCTGGTCGGGCGAAACCCAGATCACGGGCGGAACGAACGTGGACGTGGCGGCAGGAAGCACCAGTGCGTCGGCCGCAGTCGGCGCATCGGTCGCCGTGGCGGATATTGAAAACAAAATTTCGGCGGAACTCCGCGACTCGGCGCTCAAGAATGCCGGACAAGTGAACGTCAAGGCCCTTGCGAGCCTCACGCAGGTCAATACCGCCGTGGGCGCCAATGTTGCCCAGAGCAAGGGGACGGCAGCCGCCATTTCGGGCGCGGTGGTGAGCGCCGGGATCGACAACATCGTAAAGGCAGAAGCCGTCAACTCGTCGATTGAGACGACGGCATCCGCCGGTCAGGCGCCGCAGGTGGCGATCGTCGCGAGCGACGCCGGCACCGATGAGGGCGAAGCGGCGCACGCCTATGCAGAGCTCGCAAAGGGCATGGAAGGGCTCTTCAATGTGAGCGGCAAGACCCCGATGACGGGCAGCCTGCTCAACGGCCTGACGCTCCAGACGAGTGACCAGACGACAGACACCGAGAACATCAATAAATTCATCGACGACGCCGACATGACGCAGGTGTCGGTGGCGCTCGGCGTGGGCGTTGCCGTCGGCGGAAGCTCTGGCGCACAGGGCGCGGGCGCCGCAGGCATTGTCGTCACGGACCTCGCCAACCGCTTTAAGGCGAATTCGAGCGGACTCACGATCGCGGGCGAAGACGGCTTTGAGTTTGCTCAGGAAGCTTTCTCGGGCGTTTCGACCGTGAACGTTGCGGCGGGCGTGGGCGTTGCGGCAGGGGGCGGCACGTCCCTCGGCCTCAGCGGCTCGGTGGTTGTGGGCGCCATTGATCAGACAGCCGAATCCTCAGCCGACCACCTCACTCTGGATGCCCGGAACGGAGAACTCTCCTCCGCCATTGCCGCCGCCAACAAGGCGCATTCCGTCAATGTGGCGGGCGGCGTCACGACTGCCATCGGGAGTGCAGGGGCCGGCGTTGGCGCTGCCGTGGTCGTGACCAATACATCGAATACGGCGAACGCTTCGCTCAGCAACAGTTCGATCACGGGGGGAACGGGTCAGACGAATGCGCTCACGGTTTCTGCCGAAAACGCAGCCGAAACCTGGGACGCCGCAGCCAACGCGACGGTCTCGAACAATGTTGCCCTTGCGGGCTCCTTTGCCCGGAACAATGTCTCGAACAACGCGCTCGCGGGCGTAACGGACTCCACCGTCACGCTCCTTGACGCCCTGACGGTCCGGGCGGCGGACGACTCCGAACTCTGGACGCTTGCCGGCTCCGTCGGCGTTAGCTTCAAGCCGGGCGGCTCGCTTGCGGGCGGCATTGCCGTCACGCACGGGGGCGGCGCAACCGAAGCAAAGGCAGAGAACCTGACGCTCACGGGTAGCGACGCGGCTGATGCGCCGAAGACCGATCTCACCGTTGAGGCTCTGGCCCGCGACTACATCCGGACCATGACGCTGGGCGCAGCCGTCGGAGGCGTTGCGCTCTCCAATGCGACAGCCGTCAACGAGGTAGAGCGAAGCGTCGAAGCGGCGCTTTCGGGGCTCAAAGTCAGGGACGCAGACGGAAACGCCTGGACCGGCGCTCGGCAGCTCGATGCCGTGACGGTCGGGGCGATCTCCGACGCGCAGATTTCCAACCTCGGCATTGTCATCGGAGGCGCCGGAACCGGGGCGCTCGGCGTGGGCTTCTCGCAGAACAAGGTTCAGGTTGATGTTTCCGCGAAGGGTTCCGGCCTCAACGCCCTCCTCGACACGCTCGACATCCATGCGTCGTCAATGAACGACATCGATACGATCGCTGTGGGCGCGACCGGTGCCGGCAACGCTGCGCTCGGCGGCTCGACCGCCGACAATCTGTCGGGCGGCGACGTTGAAGCGCTCCTCGACCAATCCGACGTTGCGGCTTCGGGCGCCGTTGCCGTGCACGCCGAATCCGATGATGCGATCGGCACGTACAGCGGACAGCTCTCCGCAGCGGCCGGCGCCGCCGTCGGCGTTTCGATGGCCTTTGCCGAGCGTCAGGGAACGACCTCGGCACGGGTGACGGGATCCACAATCACGGAAACGGGCGAAACCTCGGGCGTCGTGAAGGTGTCCCGCGGAATCGAGACCACCGACATCAATAACGACGTGGTCGAAGACGTCTCCACCGGAGCGTCGCTTGCCGAAAAGCGCCTTCAGGACAACGTCGGCGGCATCCGCGTCAGCGCCACGAGCACCACGACCTATAAGACGCTCGCGATCAATGCGGGCGCGGCCGGAAATGCCGCGGCTGCCGGGTCGGCGAATTCCATCACGCACGGCGGGAAAACGTCCGCGATCGTTTCGGGCTCGACCCTCACCTCTCAACAGGGTGAGGCCGCCGTCCTTGCGGGCGACTACGCCAATGCGTTTACGTCCCTCACGACCGTCGGCGCTGCCAGTACGGCAGCTGCGGCCTTGGGCGTCTCCCTCGTTGATTCGGCCCATCAGACTTCGGCCGCGATCGAGAAGTCGACCGTAGAGGCAGACAAAGTTCGCCTCGAGGCAGAAGCGAAGGAAGGGTTCTCGTCGATCCTCATCAATGCCGGCGCCGCCATGACTGCGGCGGGCGCTGCGACGGCGTCCGACGTCACGCAGGGTTCGAGCGTTGCGACAATGCTGACTGGCAGCACCATTGAAGGCAAGGACTACGCGCAGAAGGCCGACTACTACGGCTCGATCGCGAACGTGGGCGTCAATGCATCACTCTCCTCGACTGCCTCCCTCGGCGCCAATGTTGCGCTCAATACCAACAAGGCGATGGTTTCGTCCCTGGTGGACGGAAGCATCGTCAAATCGACCGATACGGTGGACGTGACCGCGAGCCGCCGGGCCAACATCAAGCAGTACGGTGCGACCGCGGCGGGTTCCTTAATCGCCGGCATCTCGGCCGCCGTCGTCATCAACACGATCGAGGGCGAATCGGCCGTGAAGATTGCGAACGGCTCAAAGCTCGGCGAGGAAGTGCAGCTCCCCGACACCGGCACGAAGCCCGGAGAAACCACGGGCACGATCCCCGACAAGGCGCCGGATAAGGATGAGGGCGAACTGAAGGATGTGACGCCGCCCGCGACGACGGATCCGGATGCGCCGAAGACGAGCACCACGGCGAGAGTCAATGTTGCAGCGGAAAACAATGACAAGATTGAAATCGTCACCGCCAATGCCTCGCTCGGCCTCTCGGTCGGCGTCGGCGCCACCGTTGTGGTCAACAAGATGAACGGCGCCGCCGGCACGCGGGTTGAGAACGCCTCCGTCACAGCTGAGAACGTTTCGATTGCCTCGAAGCAGAACCGCACGATCGAGGGCACCGTTGCGACCGCATCGGGCGGCATTCTCGCCTCGCTCGGCGCCAACATTGTGGCGACCGCCATCGGCGAATATCAGGACGGGTACGACAAGCTCCTCGGAAAGGAAGTGAAGAAGGACGGCACCGACCCGGCCGGGCAGCTCGCCAAGTTTGAAAACGAGGCATCTGGCCTGACGACAAGCGGCCTCAAGGGCAGTGCCCAGGGCTACAAAGCGGATTCGACTGATTCGACCGGCTCCGGCTCTCAGACTCCGGTTGAGCCGCTGATCAAAGACCTGAGCGGCACGCAGACTCAGCTGGTCGATGCCGACATCAAGGCAAAGAACCACGCAGAGGTTGCTGCACTTGAAGACACCACCAACAACGCAGGCGTCGATCTGACGCTCGGAAGCGGGAACGCAGGCGCCCTTTCGCTGGGTGCTGGCGTCGCTACGCTCAACCGCAGCCACAACGCGGGCGTGACGGTTTCGGGCGGGAATCTCACGGCAGAAACCACGGAAGTGGCGGCGAAGCTCGGAAGCAATGACCACATCACCGTCTGGCAGGCTTCGGCCGGCCTCGCTTCGGGCGTTGCGGCCTACGCTGAAGTCACCAATCAGGGCGGCGCAGCCGTTCGCTTCCTCAACAATGCCTCAATCACGAATACCGGTTCCGACCGGGGTCTGACGGGCGGCGCCATCAATGCGAGCCGCACCACCCTTGACGTCAACGGCATTGCGGCGGGTCTCGTTGCCGCGGGCGGCATTATCGGAAAGATCAACGACGCTTCTCACGCGACGGTTGAAATGAATCAGACCCGCGTGGCGGGTGAAGCGGCGCTTTCCGCCGACCGGGGACAGACGCTCAGCGTGAAGACCATGGCCGGCTACGGCGGTGCGGCCGCGGGCGTCGGCGCTTCGTCTGAAATCGTCGACAGCGGCGCGGTCACGGTTTCGCTCGCGGGCGTAACAACTGAAAACGCAGCGAAGGAAGCAGCAGACCGCTTCGCCGTCGACGCCAACAGTCATGCAGACATGACGGTGGATGCCGGCGCTGCGGGCGGCGCGCTCGGTGCGGCCGTGGGCGTCGTAGAGGGCTCGATTTCCGAGTCGGGCAAGGTTGCCTACACGGTTAAGGACAGCCGCTTCAACACGTCTGAAGTGAGCCTCACCGGAAGCGCGGGCAATACCTCCAATGCCCTCTCAATGACCGGGAAGCTCGCGGGCTACGGCGGCGCGCTTCTCGCGGGCGTCGGCGTCAACAAGCTTTCCTTCAGGAATGACGCTCAGGTCGACTTCAACCTCTCCGGCACGAACTTTGGAGAATCGACCGCCGCCAATCTCTTTGCGGGCGGGAACGCCCTCTACAGCGGCAAGTCGGACGCCATCTATGCCGGCGCCATTGCGTCGGGCAACAGCGCGCTTGAAGTCGCGCACGGCGTCAATGCGACGATGAATCTGACGGGGAACAATTCCACCGCCGGCCTCATCAACGCCAAGGTCGACAACATCGAAACCGTGAAGATGCTCGGCGAATCCGCGGGCGGCGGCCTCCTCGTCGCTGAAAGCGCCTCGGGCGATGCCCTGAAGATCTCGCACGAAGACAAATCGAACGCCCGAATCAATGTGTACGGCGGCTGGCATTCAGCGGACAGCATCAATCTCGCGGCATTCTCGCAGTCGGCGCTCAAGCTCTCCGCCGACAACACCAAGGGCGGCTTGGGCGCCTTCTCGAGCGCCATGGTCATCAACAGGCAGGAAGGCGAAAGCCGGGTCACGATTCACGACAACGCGGATGTGAAGGCCGATGAGAGCCTCCTCATGTCGGCCAAGTCCGACTGGTCCGTGGGCGCGTACGACGGCAGAAGCCATGTGGTCAATTCCGAGGTTTACGGCGGCATTACCGGGAACGGCATCAAGTACACGGGCACAAACAGCCGCTCGAACATCATCGAAATCGGCCGGGCAAAGCTCGACGCCGGCGACCTTTTGTCCGCAGAAAGCTTCTCGCAGGGCAAAACCGACATCCGCGTGAAGACCACCGTCGGCGCTCTTGCGGGCGTCGCGATGGATGCTTCGCTCTCGCAGGACCTCGACATCACGAACCGCGTCAACATCAAGGACGGAGCGAATCTGCGCACGCGCCAGGGCGCGAGCAAACTGATTCTCGCGGCTTCCGCTTCGGACGACCTCTTCCATGAAGCCGTCTCGGACTTCTCCGGCGCATTTGCGGGCTCAGTCGGCTCAACCACGAACGTCGACTACGTGCGCACGAATGCCGTCGACGTCGCCTCCGGGTCGAACATCCTTGCGGGCGGCGAAATGTATCTGAGAGCCGGTGAAAATGCGGCCGGGTACGATGCGTATCTCTTAGGCATTCACCGGGCGGAAGTTTTTGCCAAGGCGGGCATTGCTCTTCCCAAGGCCGGCCTCAACCTCAATACGACGCTCACGAATACCGTCAATGTGGCCGGCAGCGCCCTTTCCGTCGCAACCGCGGCCGTCAATGCCGACTCCGGCTGGTGGCTCCAGCAGACGGATTCCGTCGAGCATTACTGGGGATCGCTCGGAAAAGACAATTCCGTCGTGGTTGCTCAGAAGTCCGACGGCGAGAGCCATCCCTTCATGCATGAAGTCAATGAGCTCACGGTTTCCGGAAAGCTCGAGGCGGGCGTTCTCACGGGGGCCGACATCACAATTGACGGCATCCTCGGCTACAACGACGAGAGTGTTGAAGTGAGCGGAGGCGCAGCGCTCGACGACTGGCGAAAAGGCCTCACCGTTTCCGTCGGGGAAAAGGACGGCGAACTCACCGAGATCGAAAAGCAGTTCCAGAAGGAAATCTACGAGAACATCACGTTCGGCGAACAGGACGCTCAGAACGACTACTGGAACCGCTACGAGCAGCTCCAGAAAATCATTTCCGACTATTCCGGAAGCGGCGCTGCAGCCGATCAGGATGCCGTGACGGCTTACCGGAGCGAGCTCGAGGGTCTGCGCGCGCTGATGCTGCAGAAGGGCTTTGCCTATCAGGACAAAGACGGCAACTTCATTCCGATGAAGTCGCAGAAGGAACTTGTCGTCAGCGTGAAGGACATCTCCGTCTCGGGCGGCTCGATCGAAATCACGGCCGGCTCCGTTAAGGGCGGCGGTTCAATCAAGGCGAATTCCGTGGACGGCATCTCGATTACGAACAGCTCGAACGCCAACCTCAAGGTCGGGAACATTCACATTCAGGAAAAGGGCGGCAGCCTCTTCTTCAACGGGGCGGCAGCCGACGCATCGACCTTCCAGAACGCGGGATTCAGCGGCAGCGTGGCCGGAGAAAGTTCGGCCGGCACGCCGGCGATCAATATCGTTTCGCACTATGCCGGACAGCCCTTTACCGTGACGGTGAAGGATGCGGCGGGCCAGCCGGTCGGTACGGAAGTGGTGAGTCCGAAGACCAACATTACCGTCTCGGGCGACATCGCCAACCTCGCGGGCAACCTCTCCATCAAAGCGGTCGACGGCGATCTCTTCTCTCTCGCGGGCATTTCGGCGAGCGGCCAGTCTGAATTGAGCGCCAAAGGGGCGGTTACGCAGTCCTATACGGCCGGCGTCACGGAAGTGGGCGGCCGGGTCCAGAACAACTCCGTCTGGGCGTCGCAGATTGCCGCCATTCGCGACAACCTCGCGAAAGGCTTCTCCGTCGGCACGGGCGGAAATGCTTCGTACGCTCTGCCCGATGCCTCCGGTTCCGCCATCGTCGCGGGCGGCCAGATCATCATTTCGGGCGAACTGCTCAACCTCAACGGCCTCGTGCAGTCGGGCTTCAGCAAGTACGAAATTTCGCTCACCGAGAACGAGCTCGACTCGAAGATTGCCCAGGCGAAACAGAACTGCACAGGGATCTGCACCTTGATTGAGGGCGGCGCCGTGAGAGACGGCGACACCTACAAGTATCAGATCGGCCTCTCCTACGATACGGTCAACGACCGGCTCGTTCTCGACGACGTGACGCCTACCGGCGGGAACGTCTTCATCAGCGGCAAGATCGCGAGCACGGGGAACGGCAAAATTTATGCCGTCGACGGCACGGCCTACGTCAATATCGACGCGGCCGATTACGACCTCCAGACGGGGAAGATCTCCACGGGGAATGCCTCGGGCCTCATCAAGATTACCGATACGTTCAAGGCGAATGGCGACGTTGCCGCCGTCGTGACGGAGTACCGCTCGGGCGGGGCGCAGACCTACAACATCGACAAAGAGGGCAATACGATCAACGGAAGCCTCCGGTCGACCAGCTCCGACTCGTACGATCCCAAGAAGGGACTCATCTATCTCTGGACGGAGGGCTATTCGTCCCTTGAGCGGGAAACGACGACAACCAAGTACGAAGGCAAATGGTGGGGAACGCCGAAATGGGATCATGAAGAAAAGTCGAAACCGTATGTAGAGAGCCTCTACAACTCAGCGCTCAGCTCCTCGGCCACCATCACCGACAGCTTTGTGCGTCCCGGCGGCGCCGGCAATCAGGACTTCTTCTACTACGCCTGGACCAACAAATACGTCATGTCGGCAGAGCATACGCGCCATGATACGGGCGTCACATCGTCCGGGTTCCTGGGCTTCTACAAGCACCGGACCGTCACGGACATCGTGGAGAAAGGCGGCAAGTCGATCGGCACCTTTACGGTGAAGGCGGATCAGCAGATCAAGGTCGGCATGCTGAAGGATGCAAACGCCAATACCATCAATCTCAAGGGCAGGAACATCCTTCTCGGCGGCAATCTCACGACCGACTCCGGCACCGTCGACATCAATGCTGCGGGCAACATTTCGACCTTAAGCAGTCAGTACGGCATTGCCGGCACCTCCCGCGTCGATCTCGCCGCGGGCGGCGACATCGGCTCGGAAGGCCGCGCCCTCAGACTGACGGGTGGCGAGGGAACGCTCACCCTCTCGGCAAAGGCGGGCGGCAGCCTCCACCTTGATGCCAGAAGCCTCAACGCCGGCCGGAATGTCGAAGCGTCTGAGCTCGAAGCCGGCGGCACGCTCTCCTTTGCGACGCGCGACGCCATGCATGTCGGAAAGCTCCGCGGCAATGACATCACGCTCACGAGCGACAACAGCGGCATTACGGTTGACGACCTCGTCCAGGGTTCGGGGAAGACCGATCTTGCCGATCAGAGCTACCGGTTCGACGCGGCCGCGAAGGGCAACATCAGCGTCACCGTGACTCAGGGCAGTCTCGGACTCGGTCTCGTTGAGACCGGCGCCGACGTCGTGCTCGAGCTCCAGAACGGCACGCTTTACGACGCGGTGAAGACCGATCAGAACACGGTCTCCGACAACGACCGCCTGAAGAGCTGGATTGCTTCCGGATTCATTAATGAGGACGGGAGCAGCCGCAGCGAGGCGATGCATCTCGAAAATGTCGAGAAGCAGAAGACGGCCGTGAAGGGCGAATTCACGCGCTACGAGACCTACGCTGCGCACCAAAAGGAAGGCCGCTCGCTCGAAGGCTGGCAGCAAAAGGACTACGACGCCCTGAAGGCGAAGTACGAGGGCTGCGCTTCCGCCGACGAAGCGGTAAGCCGCATGGCGTCTCAGGAAGGTTCCGCGCTTTACAACGTAATGAACGAAAAGCTCGATTCCTGGACCGCCAACGACCTCCTCTACTCCGTTGCCGACACGATCGTGAACGGTACGGCGACCTCGATCACGGGGAGCGCCAACATCAAGGCGAACGACGTGACGATCCGCACGCCGGGCGGCTCCGTTGGGAGCGTCGACGACCCGGTGACGGGTTCCCTCAGCGGAACGCCCGAAGAACGCCTCAGAATGCTCCAGTACCTCTCGAAGGCAGACGTCGGCGACTTCTCGGTTTCGGGCGACCAGGTGACTGTTGCGCTCAAGGCGCCGATTACGATCGGCGCGACGGGAAGCGTCAATATCGAGTCCAATAAGAGCGTCTTCATCGAAACGCCCCGGGAAGGCGGCTACGGCTTCCAAGTCGGCGAAATCGTTTCGAAGACGGGCGACGTGCGCGTCACGTCCGGAAACGGCATCACGAAAGCAAACGAGACCGCAAACGCCGGCTTCGTTTCGGCTGCAGGGACGGTAACGCTCCGCGGCGGCCTCAACTCCGTCGGGTCCGACACCGGCGCCATCCGCATCCATGCGGGCGACTGGACGGCCGTTTCGAGCCAGAAGGATATTTTCATCGAGTCCGTCGATGAAAATAACCAGGACGAGGAAGACTTCACGATCTACTCGATCGCTGGCGGCGGCGACGTATCCATTTCTGCGAAGAACCTCTACGCCTACGACGGCGTGAAGGCTGACGGCAGCTACGATGACTTTGCCGAACTCGGCTACATCGGCGGCAAGGCGCTTCACTTCAACGTGAAGGGCGACTTCGGCAAGGCATCTGTCGCTGAGAAGTCGAACGCGCTTCGGGTCGGCTCGAGCTCCACGATCTACTTCGAGCCCGGCGTTCAGAATCTGTGGCTCCATGCCATGGGTGAGGGCAATCTCGGCATCAATGACATCAAAGCTTCCGGGCTCGTCGACATCGTCGGCGACGATGCGGTGACGGTCGGCCTGAACGGTCAGGCGGGCGGCATCAAGGGCAGCTCCGTAACCGTCAGCACGCAGAACAATCTTGCCGTCAACGGCAATATTGAGAGCGCATCCGAAGCGCGCCTTGCTTCTGCTGCGGGGAGCGTCTCGGTTGACGGCAATGTCGACGGCACGAGCGTTGATATCGACGCCGCGGGCGGCGGCATCAGCGTCAAGGGCAACATCGAAAGCTCGGCTGAAAACGGTCAGGTAACGCTTGATGCAGCCAATGACGTCTCTGTGACGGGCAGCGTCACGGCCAAGGGTCTGGCCGCACTGACGGCAGGTCTCGGTGCATCCATCGACGGCAGCGTCACCGGCACGACCGTTGATCTCGATGCCACCGGCGGCAACATCAGCGTCAAGGGCAATGTCGAAAGCACAGCTGAAAACGGTCAGGTAACGCTTGATGCGGCACAAGCCCTCTCTGTGACGGGCAACGTCACGGCTAAGGGACAAGTCGCGCTGACGGCAGGCAGCAATGCAGCCGTAGACGGGAGCGTCGAAAGTACGAACGATCTCGTCAGGATCGCTGCTCAGGACGGCATCACCATTGGCGAAAATGCCAAGGGCAGCATCCGCGGCACGAGCATTGATCTTGATGCCGCTGGCGGCGACATCAGCATCCACGGAAGCGTCGAAAGCACGGCCGGAAACGGTCAGGTAACGCTTGATGCGGCACAAGCCCTCTCTGTGGCGGGCAGCATCACGGGCCAGGGACTGGTCGCGCTGACGGCAGGCGGCAATGCATCCGTTGACGGCAGCGTTGAAAGTACGGGCGATGCCGTGAGGATCACTGCTCAAACCGGCAGGATCACAATTGGTGAAAAGGCCGAGGGCAGCGTCACCGGCACGAGCGTTGATCTTGATGCCGCTGGCGGCGACATCAGCGTCCACGGAAGCGTCGAAAGCACGGCCGGAAACGGCCAGGTAACGCTGGATGCGGCAGAAGCCATCTCTGTGGTAGGCGACATCGCGGGCAAGGGCAAAGTCGCATTGACGGCCGGACTGGGCGCCGCCATTGACGGCAGCGTGAGGAGTGAACAGAGCACCGTAGCCATACTGGCAAAGGGCGGAGACATCACGCTAGGCAGCATCACCGAGGGAGCTCGCGCCCTAGGCCACGTCTCCGGCACGAGCGTTGCGCTTGATGCGCAAAAGGGCCGCATTTATATCAACGGCGGCGTTGAGGGTACGGATGCGGGAGGCCACGCCAAACTTAAGGCGACCGACGACATCATCGTCAAGGGCAGCGTTAAGAGCGCTGGTTTTGCCGAATTGGCTGCCGATTCCGACATCTCTGTTGAAGGCAATGTGACGAGCGCCGGCAAGACTCTCCTCACGGCAGGCGACGGCGTGACGGTAGCAGGCAAGGTGGAAAGCTCTGCCGATGCGGTGACGGTTGCCGCGAAGAATGAAAGCATTCATGTCGACGGCGACATCATCAGCAATGGTCAGGACGGCAAGGCCGATTTGAGTGCCGGGAAGGACGTTGCGGTGACAGGCAGCGTCGTCAGCAGGAAGGACGTTCGCCTTGAAGCTCAGACGGGCAACGTAACGATCGGCACTAAAGATAGCGCCGACAAGGGCTTTGTCACGGCCGACGGCTCGGTCGACATCACGGCCGACCAGACGATCACGATCTGGGGCGACGTGACGAGCAACGGCAAGTCTGACGATAGCGGCATCACGATGACTTCGAAGTCTGACGCCATCCTGCTCGACGAGAAATCCAGCATTACTGCGGCAAAGAACGTTGCCATGACGGCGGCCAGATCGGTCGCGCTCAAGGGCGGCGCAATCACGGCCGGCGCTAAGGCAGCGGTCAAGGCTGGTGCAGAAGGCATCGACTTTACGGGATTGGAGCTTCATGCTCATGACGCAAACATCACAAGTACCGGCCATATCGCTCTAGATGCGGCTCAGCTCTCAGTAACGAAGAACGCCAGTATCGAGGCCGGCGGCAATCTTGGCTTTGCTCAAACAGAGCTCACGGCAGAGGAAGCCGTGCTCAAGGGTGCCGGTATTACGGCCCCGAAGGCTGTAGTCCAGGCAAGCGCCGGTGCAACGGTAAAAGCTGGTGCAGACGGCATCGACTTTACGGGATTGAACCTGCAGGCTCATGACGCAAAGATCACGAGTACCGGCCACATCGCTCTCAATGAGGCTCAGCTCGCGGTGACGAAGAACGCCGCTATCGAGGCCGGCGGCAATCTGGGCTTTGCTCAGACAAAGCTTACGGCAGAGGAAGCCGTGCTCAAGGGTGCCGGCATCACAGCCGCGAAGGCCGATGTTGAGGCGACGAAGCACATTTCGCTTGCGGCCGGTCAGGGCGGCATCGCTGCGGAAGAGGCTAGGTTCTCCGTCACGACCACGGAAGAGACCGGCAGCATCCTGCTCGAAAGCGCAGGCGACGCCAACCTCGGCGACGCGGCCTTCACGATCAATAAGGGCGACCTCACGATTGCGGCTGAGAATTCCGTCGATCTGAAGGGCGTTGACTTTGCGATCAAGGACGGCGGCATGTCCATCGATGCCAAATCGGGCGACATGGATATGAGCGGTGCTCAGGGGCTTGAGCTCGAAAAACTCGATCTCTCTGCCGGCGGCAGCATGCTCGTCAACGATCTTGACGTGACGGTTGACGAAAGCTTCAATATCTCTGCCGGCCGCAACGTTGAGGCCGAGGGCATCAGCGTCAAAGTCAAGGGCGCATCGGGCGACGTGAACTTTAATGCCCAAAACGGTGCCGTGAACCTCGCGAACGCCCAAATCAACGCCTCCGGCGACGGTGGATCGATTGGCGACGTCTCCGTCACTTCCGGATCCGAAGCCGATCTCACGAACGTCTTTGCCGGGACGGAAGCCTTTACGGCCGAAAATCTGACGGTGAAGGCGGGCGGCAAGGTCACGCTCGGCGACGCCTCCCAGTCGATCACGGCAACCACCGGCAGCGTCACGATTGAGGCAGCGAGCCTCGACGGAAACCGCCTCGCGGCAGGGTCCAGCATTGAAGCGGGCGAGAACGTTGCGCTCAACCTCACAGAGGCCGGTCTGACGGTCAACGACCAGACGAACATCGCGGCCGAAAAGAGCGCTTCGATCACAGCGCGCGACGACGTGGCGCTTCAGGGCGACATCCTCGTGACCGGCAACGAAGCAGTTCTCCTGAAGGCGCTCGAGGGAGACCTCTCTCTCACAGGTGCCGTGACGGTGGGCGACGAAACGATCGGCGAAAACGCGGCCGATGTAACGCTCTATGCCGGGAAGTCTCTGACGCAGAGCGCGGCTGACGGCGACGCCGGCGTTCGCGGCAGGACCCTTACGGCTACCGCTCGCGGCGGCGATGTGGCGCTTCCTGCAATTTCCGATGCGTCGATCGGGTCGGACGGGAATGCCTTTACCGAAATGACGGTTGATTCCGCTGGGAGCGTCTATCTCGGCTCGAACGGCCGCGACACGAAGGTGACGCTCAACAAGGACCGCGGCGGCAAGGTGACGGGCGACCTCAAGGCCTACGGGCAGATGAACGCCTTTGAATTCACCAACGACGTCTCGGTCGAAGGCGACGCGCTCCTCTACGGTTCTGCCGTTTTCGGCACGAGCCTTGAAGCAGGCAAGGCCCTGCAGATCGTGACCGCGGGCTTTGACGGCGAAGTCGGAGAGAACCGCCTGACAGGCGTCCGGTTTACAGGGAGCCTCAAGGCTCATGACCATGTCGGCATCTTTACGGATGCCGGGGACATCATGATTCAGGGGTCGACCAACGCTTCGAAGGGCTACATTGACGTCTATCGTCTCGCGACCGAAAAGGAAGGCACGGTGACGATGGGCGGCGGCAGAGGCGGCTACACCATTACGGTCTTCAACGGTTCAGGCGACATCCGCATTACCGATCTCCTCTACGGTGAGGATGCGGTCTACGCCTTTACCGAGAGCGGCCGCACAGAGGGCAGCCGCTACCTCCTCTCGGCTGTTCACAAGCAGGCAGCAGTCTCGGGTGCCGGGAATATCGGCAGCCAGATCGACCTTGAGCATCTGAAGGACATGACGGCATTCGATCTGATGCCCGGGCTTCCGCATGTGGTCATTGACCGCTCAGCGCTTGAACGTGCAGACAACGACCGCATCAACCCGTTTGTGTATCCGGCGATCGACACGCTTTCGCCGAATCACAGGTACTTCTTCCTCCATCTGCGTCCGGACGCTGCCGCCAACAAGGCTGCAGCGAGCGAAGAAGAGGAAGAAGGACAGGTGCTTGAGGAAGGTCTTCCCGCAAGGGGCAAAGGCCTGATTCGGGATCTGCGCGAACCGGAAAAGGAGAAAGCCTTGACCATCAAAGGAGACGACAAGGGCTGGATCCTTTCGCAAACCGACTGACGGCGCCTCACCGCTTTCGCAGGCGGCTGAACCTCACCGCCTGCGATTGAGGCTGCAGAGTGCATCATTACCCGGAACTCCAGGGAGCCGTCTCCCTGGAGACGGGCTTCCCTTTCGATCGCGCCGGAGCCGCGCGTACGAGGTGAGCTGGGACCAGGACCCGAGGCGTGAGGTCCCGGCGTTTTGGTCTTATGAACGGTGAGAGGCCGGATGCTGAAGCATCCGGTCTCTTTCCAGTCGTCAGATCTTTCTTTGAGCAGCGTTTCGTCCGGCCACGCGGCCGAAGACCACGCAGTCGGCAATGGATACCGTTCCGAGACGCACCATGCCGTGGACGCCGCCCGCGACTTCGCCGGCAGCATAAAGTCCGGGGATCACGCTGAGATCAGTATTGATCACCTCCGCCTTCGGATTGATGGCGAGGCCGCCCATGCAGTAGTGAACGCGCGGCCAGAGGCGGCAGGCATAGAAGACGCCTTTGTTTTCCTTCGTGTCCCTGAAGATCTTCGCGTTGAAGTCGGGATCCTTCTTCGCTCTAATCGCGTCATTCCAGCGGTTGACCGAGGTCTTGAGCGACTCCGCCTGAATGCCGTAAAACTTTGCGAGCTCGTCGAGATTCGCGAAGCGCCGGATGGAGCCGTTTTCCATGCCCGCCTTGATGGTGGACGGAGGCACGTGGCCGGCATTCTCTTCAGAAACCAGAATCACTGCAGGATGTCCCGTCGCAATGATGGCGTCGGAGCGCACCTTGCGGTTGCCCGTTTCGTTGACGAAGCGTCTGCCGGTCTTCGGATCCACCATGAGGCCGTAGCCCACCGACGACTCAACGAACTTCGGGCAGACGCCGAAGCCCTTTTCGTCGGGCGAGGTCCAGGGACCGAGCTGAATCCAGTCCATCTGCACGTCCGCCGCGCCGATTCTCTGTGCGGCCATCATGGCGTCGCCCGTAGCGCCCGGCTGATTGGTCGACTCGAGCTGAGGCCCGAGCCTCGGATCGTGAAGCATTCTGAGCTTCACGTTCTGCGAAAAGCCGCCGCCCGCCACCACGACGCCTCTGCGGGCGCGAACGAACATCCGGGTGCCGGAATCCTCTTTGGGGAAGACGTAGTTCTTCACGAGCTCGGCGCCGATGACCGCTCCCTTTTCATCCGTCACGAGGTTGACGAGACGCGTTCTGGTTTCGACTGCGACGCCAATCTCCTTCGCTTTCTTCGCCATGGGGCCGACCATATTTGCGCCGTTGCCGTTCATGTAGCAGGCCGAGCGCGCGACGGAGTGTCCGCCCTGGTAGCCGAGGCGGTCGAACTTGACGCCGAGGAAGTCCTTCGCCCAGCGGTACGCATCCAGAGCGCCGTAGGCGACAACCTTCGCGCACTCGACATTGGCGAGTCCCCCGCCCGACTTCAGCATGTCGGCGAGGAGCAGTTCAGGACTGTCCTTGATGCCGGCAGCTACCTGAAGGTCGTTGCCCGGAGAGGCGAGTCCGCCGCCCGAAAGAATGGAATTCCCGCCGATGATCGACATCTTTTCGATGCAGAGCACATCCGCGCCTTCCGTTCTGGCTTCAATCGCCGCGGCGAGCCCCGCGAATCCGGAACCCACCACGAGCACGTCGACCGTGCGGTCCCATGTCTGCGGCGCCTTGACGCCGCGGGCAAGTGCGCCCGAAGATGCGAGCGCCAATGCCGTGCCGCCCGCGAGTCCTAATGCCGCGCGGCGGTTCATGCGTGCTGAAGTCATGATTTGCCTCCTTTCCTTTTGATCAGGCCTGGGCCGGAGCTTTTGAAAAACCGAAAGTCCGGCCATTGAGAAGCAATCTATACCGACGCATGAAAAGAAGGCCGGCAGAGACATCAGAAAAACGGAAGCGAAGGACAGGAGGGCCACGGGTTCTGTTCCCGGGAGTCCGTCTGAAGCCGGCGGGTGCTGCGGAAGAGAGATGTCCGGAGCCGGGCCTCGTGCAGGCGATTTAAAACCTGCAGAATCGGGTAGAGGGCCCCTTTGCAGGGTGCCCCCTCCCACACCGCATGCCCCAG
>ERZ1034901.1295-NODE-1295-length-17655-cov-6.986648_pt1 | contig 17655 bp, 22 predicted proteins | sample MGYA00520628_ERZ1034901 | MGnify/ENA primary metagenome ERZ1034901 (study PRJEB33766, sample SAMN09781783) | gut metagenome | biome: gut microbiome | host: Homo sapiens | place: Madagascar | study: EMG produced TPA metagenomics assembly of the PRJNA485056 data... | reverse complement strand
CACCTGATTTAACTGCTCATATGTCTTATTGTCAGCAATTGTTAAATCGACGAGCTTTATATCTGCAAAAGCATCATCAAATTTAAAATGACAAAATCCAAATTCATCACCAACATGCGTTCTACATTCTGCCTGAGCGCATTGATGTATAGCCGTTTCATTTCCAAGGGCCAAATACAGCCATTCAACTCCCGGTGGACTGAATCTGTTATCAGCCGTGATGAACTCTTTCTTCGGTATAAACCTTTCATAATCAGGAGCTTCATCTTTTTTGAGAACACAACCTCTTCCAACTTGTGTACCATCAAGGTCTGTTAGCTTTATTGTACTATGTTCAATTCCAAAGTTATCATGAAACAAATCATTATATACCTTTAGAAATGTACATTTTTTTGCTTCTTCAATATTGTCGTATGAGAAAGTGCCACTGGATAATGCTGCTCGAAACTCGTCCCATGTCTTTCTTATTGTTCTTTCATTATTTTTTATATCTCCAAAATCAAAAATCTGCCCCATGTTTTATACCTCCTATCACCGCTATCTATTCCACTGCCAAGTCTACCCCTTAGTATCGAGTGGCTTGAACTGCGGTCGGCTCTGACAACAATCCTGGTGCCACAACCTCTGACATCTAATCCACAGCCTAAACCCTACCGCTATTCTCCGGCTACTCAAATTTTCCTCATTCAGTTCCAAAAGTAGATATGTTTCCATACAAGAAAACCGAGCTTTCCGCAAGGCTTCTCTGATGATACCGACCTTACAAAAAGCCCGGAAATACGCCACTTTTCAGCACTTATTTATCTTTCTTTGACAGCAAACAGACCGTCTCAACATGCACCGTACTCGGGAATAAATCGACGCACGCGATCCTTTCTACTCTATATCCTCTTCCCTGCAGCATCTCAAGATCTCTTGCAAGACTGGTTGGCTTACATGCGATATACACCAGTCTGTCCACACCGAAATTGCAAATCTTCTCCAGTGCCTTCGGATGTACACCGTCACGTGGCGGGTCGAGCATGATCAGATCCGGTACTTCGCCGAGTTCATCGATGACTTTTAATACATCACCAGCCCAGAAGGTACAGTTGTCCAGTCCGTTCAGTGCCGCATTTTCTTTGGCTGCCTCTACTGCTTCTTCTACGATCTCTACACCAACGACTTTCTTTGCGACTGGAGCGAGGATCTGTGCGATGGTTCCGGTTCCGCTGTACAGATCGAATACGACTTTATCTTTGGTGTCTCCGATATATTCTCTTGCTTTTTCGTACAATACTTCTGCTCCCAGTGAATTGGTCTGGAAGAATGAGAACGGTGTGATCTTGAATTTCAGTCCCAGCAGTTCTTCATAGAAATAATTCTGTCCGTAGATAATCTCGGTTCCTTCGTCTTTTACCACATCTGCCAGACTGTCATTAGAGGTATGCAGAATGCCTGCGATACTTCCTCTCAATTCCAAATTCTGCAGTGCCTCTGCCCATTTCTTCATATCAAATGCATCCGATTCCGTAGTCGTAACCAAATCAACAAGGATCTGTCCGGTCTTTACAGCTTTTCGTACCAACAGATGACGGAAATATCCATCATGGCGCATTTTATGATAATACGGAAGTCCGCTCTCTGACGCGTACTCTAATGTGCAAGTAAGGATTTTACGGAAGTCTTCATCCACGATCTGACATTCCGGCACATTGACAATATCATGAAAGCTTCCGCGCTTGTGCATACCGAGTGCTAACGGTCCGTCTTTATATTCATCACCAAATGAGAATTCCATCTTATTGCGATATTCGCTGATTGCAGGGCTTGGACTGACACCTTCCCATACATAATCACCGTTAACAGCCTCATCCATCATGGCTTTAACCTGTTCCTCCTTCATACGAAGCTGACACTCATATGGCAATGTCTGATATGTACAGCCTCCGCATGCTCCAAAATGCGGACATGGTGATGTCACTTCGTCCGCTGACGGCTCCAGCACTTCCAAGAGTCTTCCTTCTGCTTTGCCTTTGCGCATCTTATTGATGGATGCTTTCACCTTCTGCCCCGGTATGGCATTCTTTACGATCAGAGTCTTTTCCTCTCCCTCGACTTTCACAATTCCCTTATTCGGAAAATCTACCTTCGTTACAATTCCTTCTACGATCTGTCCTTTTTTCATCTTCTATCCTATCCATTTCTTCTATCTTAATCATCGTTCAGAGCCACTTCCAAAACGCTCCGCGTTTCGTCAGTGTGCGTATCCGCCACATAGGATTCCAAATCAGGGTGTTGTTCGTGTAAACACGACACCGCCCTGATTTGGAATCCTGCGTGGCTCTGAACGATACAAAAAGGCACTTCTATTGAAGTGCCCTTTGCATCTGAACTGTCTAACTATACCTGATCCTCTTCGTTGAAAAAGTCATCATCGAAATCGTCTTCGAAGTCTTCTTCAAAATCTTCCAGATAATCCGGTGTCAGGAAACAGTATACTGCGTATGCGATACCTGCTACTGCTGCAACTGCTCCGACAATAGCCAGAATCATAAGAATGATCTTACAATTCTTCTCGTCTTCCTCTTTCTTGTGGATCAGTTCATTTAATTTGGAAGTAGCCAGAACTTCCTCAAGCTTGTTCATGTTCATATTCATGCTCCCGCTCCTTTCCGCTTACCATGTATTGATGATGCCGGGATTCAAAGCCCGGCTATGATGTGTTTATTATAACACCTAAGCCTGCCGATTACTACTTTTTTTAACAAAATATGCCCGCATTTCTTAACGGATTTCTTAATCAATTTTCTGCAATTTCGCAAATGTTGCAAACATCTTTTTCTGACCTGCCTGATCAAACAGTACAGTCACTTCGTAATCTCTTCCGCCCTCTGTGATCGCTGTCACAAGTCCATCTCCAAACTTCATATGACGGACTCTGTCGCCCACATCATAGCCGGGTCCTTTGCCGTCTGCGACCTTGAACTGCTGAATCGGTTTTGCCTGAAATGCTTTCGTATGGAAGCTTTTCTTTGCCTGCTGATATGCTGTCTGTACCGGCGGTTCCGGTTTCTCCTTCTTAAATGCATCTCCATCGGATAATAGCTCAACCGGAATCTCTTTTAAAAATCTGGACATCTTATTATACTGCATTTCACCACGGATCATACGTCTTCTTGCGTAGGTCAGTGTCAGTTCCTGCTCTGCTCTTGTGATTCCCACGTAGCAAAGTCTCCGCTCCTCCTCAATCTCGCTCTTATCGTCCGAAGTGATGCACATATAACTTGGAAATACGCCATCTTCCATACCTGCCAGATACACCTGTGGAAATTCCAGTCCTTTTGCACTGTGAAGTGTCATCAATACCACGTAATCGCTGTCTTCTTCCAGACTGTCGATATCGGCTACCAGCGCCACTTCCTCCAGAAATCCGCTCAACGTTGCCGTTTCTCCCTGGTCTTCACAGACCTCTTCGTATGCAATAATCTTATTCTTCAACTCATCGATATTTTCAATACGCGCTTCTGCTTCAATCTCGCCTTCACCCTTCAGTTCTTCCATATAACCTGTTTCTTCCAGAATCTCATCTACTAATTCAGATATCTTAATCCGTTCTGCATCCATTTTGAAATGCTCAACGAGTGCTACAAAGGATTCCATTTTGGATGCGCCCCTGCCGATATTCGGGATAAATTCTACTCCCATCAATGCTTCATAGAATCCCAGTTCCCGGGCAAGTGCATACTCCTGCACACGATTCACACTGGTTAGTCCGATACCGCGTTTCGGCACATTAATAATACGGCGGACTGCGATATCGTCTTTGGCATTATCGATTGTCTTCAGATATGCCAGTATATCCTTGATCTCCTTACGGGCATAGAAATTGATACCGCCCACGATCTTATATGGAATATTCGCTGTGACAAATTTCTCCTCGAACAGACGGGACTGTGCGTTGGTCCTATAAAGGATTGCAAAATCATTATAATTTGCCCCATTGCCACGGGTCTTTCTGCGGATATCATCTACAATAAACTCTGCCTCATCATAGGCAGAATCAAACTGGCGGAACTGGATCTTATCGCCCTCGTCATTATCCGTCCACAGCGTCTTATCCTTTCTGCCGCGGTTATTGCGAATCACAGCATTGGCCGCATTCAGAATCGTACCTGTAGAACGGTAATTCTGTTCCAGTTTGATCACTTTTGCATCTGAAAATACCTGCTCAAAATCCAGAATATTACGAATATTAGCGCCACGGAATTTGTAAATGGACTGGTCATCATCACCAACCACACACAAATTACGATACTTCGCTGCCAAAATGCTTATAAACTGAAACTGTACCGTATTAGTATCCTGATACTCGTCCACCATGATATAACGGAATCTTTCCTGATAATACTCCAGCACATCCGGCTGTGTCTGAAACAGCTGTACCGCTTTCAACAACAGATCATCAAAGTCCAATGCATTGTTGGCACGCATCTGTTTCTCGTATTCTTCATATACCGTTGCGATCTTCTGCCGTCCGAAGTCACCCTCTGCTTTCAGACGGTACTCCTCCGGCGTGATCATTTCATTCTTTGCTGAAGATATGGCTGATAAAAGATTACGTTCTTTAAATACCTTCGTATCAATCTGCAGATATTTGCAGATATCCTTCATCAGGGTCTTCTGATCATCAGTATCGTATATAGTAAAACTGTTGTCATAGCCAAGCCTGTCTATGTATCTTCTCAGAATCCGCACGCAGGTTGAGTGAAATGTACTTACCCAGATGCTTTCTGCGCCAAATCCTACAATCTTATCCACACGTTCCCGCATTTCACCCGCAGCTTTGTTAGTAAATGTGATTGCCAGTATATTCCATGGGTTTACGCCCTTTTCCTCGATCAGATATGCAATCCTGTGGGTAAGCACTCTGGTTTTTCCCGATCCTGCACCTGCCAGAATCAGGAGCGGTCCTTCTGTATGCTGTACCGCCTCGCACTGAGGCGGATTCAGTGTCTCCAAATCTATCATGTTATTCCTCACAATTTCTCTTTATTCTACAATCCAGCAATGAATATCGGATGCACCGGCATATTGTTCCAGATATTTTTTACCATATCCCATTGCTTTTTCCAACCGAATACTCACTGACTCATTCTCATTGAATGCATCGTTGCTGTGCTTTAACAGTATACCTCAGTTTAACTTTCCATTCAACCGGAAAAGCACCCGGAGCCTGAGCCCCGAGTGCCATTCATGAATGTCCTTATTCTTTTAATTCCGTCTGATTTTATGCGGAAATGCTGTTTCCTGTATACAACTGGTAATATCTTCCTTTTTCCTCGATCAGCTGGTCATGCGTACCACGTTCAATGATCCGTCCCTGCTCCAGTACCATGATACAGTCGGAATTGCGTACAGTAGACAGTCTGTGTGCAATGACAAATGTTGTCCGTCCGTGCATCAGGCGATCCATACCTTCCTGTACGATTCGCTCTGTTCTGGTATCAATGGAACTTGTCGCCTCATCCAGAATCAGTACCGGCGGATCTGCGACTGCTGCCCTCGCGATCGCAAGAAGCTGTCTCTGTCCCTGGCTTAAGTTCGCTCCGTCTCCGGTCAGAACTGTGTTATAACCTTCCGGCAGTCTGCGGATAAATCCGTCTGCATTGGCAAGTTTTGCTGCCGCAACAACCTCATCGTTCGTTGCATCCAGGCGGCCAAACCGTATGTTGTCCATAACCGTTCCGGTGAATAAATGGGTATCCTGCAGTACAATACCAAGTGATTTTCTCAGATCAGATTTCTTGATCTTATTAATATTGATGCCATCGTAACGGATCTTACCATCCTGAATATCATAAAAACGGTTAATCAGATTGGTGATCGTCGTCTTACCGGCTCCTGTTGATCCTACAAACGCAATCTTCTGACCCGGTTCCGCAAACAACTTGATATTATGCAGTACGATCTTGTCATCCGTATAGCCGAAATCCACATCGTTAAATACCACATTGCCCTGAACTTCTACATAATCGGTTGTTCCATCTGCCTGATGAGTATGTTTCCATGCCCAATGTCCGGTACGTTCGTCTGTCGGTACTAATTTTCCATTCTCTTCTTTTGCATTTACCAGTGTCACATAACCGTTATCTACCTCTGGCTCTTCATCCAGCAGATTGAAAATACGCTCTGCTCCTGCAAGCGCCATAACGATCGCATTTAACTGCATACTGATCTGGTTGATCGGCATACTGAAACTCTTGTTGAATGTCAGGAAACTTGCCAGACCGCCAAGTGTCAGTCCACCGATTCCATTTAACGCCAGCACGCCTCCTACGATAGCACACACCACGTAGCTGACATTGCCAAGCTGTGCATTAATCGGCCCCAGAATATTGGAAAATGTATTCGCACGGTCTGCACTGACATACAGTTCATTATTCAGTTCCCGGAACTTTTCTTTGCTTTCTTCCTCATGGCAGAATACTTTTACCACCTTCTGGCCGTTCATCATTTCCTCGATATAACCATTTACTGCACCAAGATTCTTCTGCTGTCTGGCAAAATATTTACCACTCTGTCCAGTCGCTTTCTTGGTAAAGAACAGCATAATGCCGACCATGATAAGTGTAACTGCTGACAGCGGAATGCTCAGGATCAGCATACTGATAAAGGTACTGATAATGGTAATTCCGCTGTTCAGAAACTGTGGAATACTCTGACTGATCATCTGACGCAGCGTATCAATATCGTTCGTATAAACAGACATGATATCGCCATGTGCATGCGTGTCAAAATACTTGATCGGCAGTTTTTCCATATGGCTGAACAGATCTTTTCTCATATTATGAAGAGTTCCCTGTGTAATGTATACCATGATCAGATTGTAAATGTATACAGACACTACACCCACTGCATAAAACACTGCCACCTGACCAATTGCTTTTGCAAGCGGTGCAAAGTTCGGATGGTCAGTCAGCAGAAATGGCGTAATGTAATCGTCGATCAGCTTCTGCATAAATAAAGTTCCCTGTACATTTGCGAGCACGCTCACAAAAATAAGGATCACAACCAGAAAGAACTGGTATTTATAATTCTGAAATACATAAGACATGATCCGCTTAAAAATCTTGCCCGGATTCTTAACATTGGACTTCATGCCCCGCATCTGTCTTGCATTCTGTGCCATCTTACTCACCTGCCTTTTCATCAAAATCTCCGCCGCCCTGTGTCTGCGACTCGTAAATTTCGCGATAGATCTCATTCGTCTCCACCAGTTCCTCATGAGAAGCAAATCCATCTATACATCCTTCATTTAACACGATGATACGGTCTGCATCCTGAAGACTGGAAATACGCTGGGAAATGATGATCTTCGTCGTATTCGGGATTTCTTCACGGAATGCCCGGCGGATGTTTGCATCTGTTGCCGTATCTACTGCACTGGTACTGTCATCCAGGATCAGAATCTTCGGTTTCTTAAGCAGTGCTCTCGCAATACACAGACGCTGTTTCTGACCACCGGATACGTTACTTCCGCCCTGCTCTATGTAGGTGTTATATCCATCCGGAAAACGCTGGATAAATTCGTCTGCGCAGGCCAACTTACATGCACGGATGCATTCTTCCTCACTGGCATCCTTGTCACCCCAGCGCAGGTTCTCAAGGATTGTTCCTGAGAACAGCACATTGTTCTGAAGTACCACGGATACCTGATTACGCAGGACTTCCATATCATAATCCTTTACGTTGTGACCGCCTACGATCAATTCACCGTTCGTCACATCGTAGAGACGGCTGATCAGATTGACCAGACTGGTCTTGGCACTTCCGGTCGCTCCCAGAATACCGATAGTCTCACCGGACTTGATCGACAGATTAATGTCTTTCAATACCGGAGTCTCACTGTCTTTGAAATATGCAAAATCCACATGTTTAAATTCAATTGCACCATTCGGCACTTCCATGACCGGATGCTCCGGATTCTCTAATGTACTGGTCTCATTTAATACTTCTGCCACTCGGCGTACACTTGCCACACTCATGGAAAGCATGACAAATACCATCGACAGCATCATCAGACTCATCAGAATATTCATGCAGTATGCTAACAGACTCATCAGTTCGCCTGTGGTCAGCGAATTCGACACAATCATCTTAGCACCCAGCCAACTGATCAGCAGAATACAGGTATATACAGTCGTTTGCATCAGCGGTGCATTAAGGATTACATTCTTCTCCGCACGGACAAAAATCTTATAGATATTCTCACTTGCTTTCTGGAACTTTGTAGTCTCTTCACCTTCTCTTACATATGCCTTAACCACCCGAATTCCGGATACATTTTCCTGAACCGATGCATTTAACTCATCATATTTCGGAAATGCCATCTGAAAATATTTGGTCGCATGACGGATCAGACAGAACAAAATCACACCAAGGATAATGACCGCACAAAGGTAAATGCTTGCAAGTCTTCTATTGATTAAAAATGCCATCGTCATGGCGCAGATAATGCTTGCCGGTGCACGCATGGACATACGCAGCGACATCTGGTATGCGTTCTGAATATTGGTAACATCTGTCGTCAGACGAGTCACCAGACCTGCTGTGCTGAAACGATCAATATTGGCAAATGAAAATGTCTGAATGTTATTAAACATTGCCTCCCGCAAGTTTCTAGCAAGTCCCGCACTGGCCTTCGCACCGTAACGTCCGCCTGCCATACCGGCAAGCAGTCCCAACAGTGCTGCTACAATCATCAGACCGCCTACTTTGTATATATGATGGATATTTCCCGCATTCACTCCCTGATCAATGATTGATGCCATCAGAAACGGAATGAGCATTTCCATCAATACTTCCAGGATCATATAAATTGGCGTTGCGATCGATGCACGTTTAAATTCTTTCACTTCTTTCAAAATTGTCCGAAGCATATTCTTCCTCCTCTCCACCAACCTGTATTCGTATCAGATTCTTCTTGATTTTCGTCATGATTCGATACAGACTGTCCAGCTCTTCTTCTGTAATATCTATCACCTGTTCTTTTTCCAACATTGAAATCAGGTGTTCCATCTGCAAATGATTCTCCTCACCTTTTGCCGTCAGACTGACACACTTTAGTCTGGCATCTCCCGGTACGGATCTGCGCTCTACATATCCCTTCTTCTCCATCAGCTGTATAATATTGGTTACTGTAGATCTTCGGATATCAAATGTATGCTCAATATCCTTCTGACAGATCACCCTGTCTCTGTTCTCATACAGATATCGCATGACCCAGCCATGCATCAGTGTTACTTCATCCAGACCTTCCGCACGCACACGAGAACTCAAGTTACGGAACATCAGACGATCTATCTGATGGATCATCGGTCCCAGCGGAACATCTCTGGTAATTTCTTCAAATTTTCCACATTCACAATTGTGCATAACACCACCCCTTCTCTATATCGTCTTCCTTCATTTCTGTTAGTCTCCTAATTGTTCGTTGTCTAACAATTAGGCATTGAACATTATTCTAAATCCATTATTTTAAATAGTCAAGTATCATTTTAACTGTTTCAAATCATCGGAAGTGCCAAAGGCACATTCCGAGATTGCACGCGGTCGTCAAGGTCCTTAGCAAGCTAGGACTTTGACTCGTCGCGATACAAATAAAAACAGCGGACCTATTTCTGATCCACTGTCTCTATAAGTTTCTTTATTTCTTCGTCTTCTTTGTAGATAATGTCTGTTTTGCCAATGCTGTCTTCTGCCTTTCAGACACGGATGTCTTTCTAGGTGCGGTCACATGCTTTTTCAGATACACTGCGCTCTCCGCAGGCAAATCAAGATGCAACCCTCCAATCTTCGTCCGGATACTCTTCTTCTTTTTCTCTGTACCACCATAGATATCCCAATTACTGCTTAACAGAATATCATAGGTGCCCTCTTCTGTTTTGAAGAAATAATCCTTCTGCTCAATACCAGAGAAATTAAACACTGCAATAATCTTCTCATCTCCGCTACTACGCTCCATTGCATAGATACATCTGCTCTCCTGATGGCAGTCGAGCCATCGGAATCCCTCTGACCGGTAATCCCATTTCCAGAATGCCGGATGCTTCAGATACAGTAAGTTCAACTCTTTCATGAATCTTTGAAAACTGTCATGGATTGGATATTTCAAAATATCCCAATCCAATTCCCGCTTCGCATCCCATTCCCTGAGCTGTCCCAGTTCATTGCCCATGAAGTTCAGTTTCTTACCCGGATGCGCATACATATACATGGCAAGCGCTCTTGCCTGCGGAAACTTCTGTTCATATTCGCCATGCATTTTCTGGGCAATTGTAGCTTTGCCATGCACAACTTCGTCATGTGACAGCGGGAGAAGATAATTCTCCTCCGGATAATACATCATAGAAAATGTCAGCTTGTGATATGCACCACCGCGGAATAACGGATCTGTCCGAAAATAATCCAGCGTATCATTCATCCATCCCATATCCCATTTATAGTCGAATCCAAGTCCGCCTTCCCATACTGCCTTGGTCACATTTGCATACGCTGATGAATCCTCCGCTGCCAGAAGTATTCCCGGATGTCGTTCTTTGAGTCCCTGATTCATATGGCGCAGAAATTCCACACCGTCCCGGTTCACGCCACGGTCTTTATTGCCCTGCCAGTAGATCAGATTGCTGATGGCATCCATACGCAGTCCGTCCATATGATACTCCTCCAGCCAGTAATTCGCACAGGATTGAAGGAAACTCCGCACCTCGCCTCTGGAATGATTAAAGTTACAGCTTCCCCATTCACTCTGTCCGACATCCTGATGCGGATATTCATACAGAGGTGTGCCATCGTAATTGGCCAGCGCATATCCATCTACTGCAAAATGCACTGGCACAAAGTCCAGAATGATTCCAATATCCGCCTGATGCAGCTTATCCACCATCTTCTTCAGATCCTTTGCTGTTCCATATCTGGATGTCGGTGCATAGAATCCTGTCGCCTGATATCCCCAGGATTCATCACACGGATGTTCATTTAACGGCATTACTTCGATATAGTTATACCCATTTTCCTTCAAATATGGAATCAATAGATCAGCAAATTCATCATACCGATACCAACCATTCTCATCCCTTTTATTCCGTTTCCAAGAGCCCACATGTACTTCATAAATATTCAACGGTGTCTCCCGGCAGTCTGTCCGTTTCTTCATCCATTTCTGATCATGGAACTTATATCCCTGCATCTTCCGTACAAGTGTCGCATTATTCGGACGCAGCTCCATCTCATAACCATAAGGATCGCAGTGATCGATCACACTGCCATTCTGAGTGTAGATCCGATACTTGTACATCTGTCCTTCCTTCACACCTGGAATCCTGCATTCCCAGAAGTTCCGGTCATATCCCTGATACATCTCCCACTCATGCCAGCCGTTAAATTCTCCGATTACCGCTACACGCGTTGCGGCTGGCGCAAATGTTCGAAATACCGCTGTGTCCCCCTCGAATGAACATCCCAGATAACGATACGTATCAAATATTTTCCCTGTGTAATATCCATACAAATCCATATAATCTCTCCATTCATACAACATCCCTAAGAATCTACTATCATCATATAATAGATAAGATTCTTTTTCCACCATCATTTCTTCACCTGTGTCTAATTTATATATTTCCGTGTCTGTGTCTGGTTTCATCGAACGATAAGCAAAATTTCGCTTGTCATATGGTTTTCAATACTATATAATATCCATATTGAGGTGATTATAATGACGATTGATAAAAAAGATATGCTGAACAGCATTCTGGACAGCATTTCCAGAATTGATTATATTAAACCGGAAGATATTCCGAATATTGACCTGTATATGGATCAGGTTACTACATTTATGGAAGAGGGTCTGGAACGTACCAAACGTTACCCTGATGACAAGATTCTGACCAAGACGATGATCAATAACTATGCGAAGAATAATCTGCTTCCGCCCCCGGTTAAGAAAAAGTATACTCGCGAGCACATGCTGATGCTCATATTTATTTACTACTTTAAGAATCTGCTGTCAATTAAAGATATAGAGACCTTATTTGCACCGATGACGGAGAAATATTTTGGAAATGATGAAGGTCTCTCCATGACCGATATATACAAAGAAGTATGCGAATTTGAGAAAAACAGGATTGATGTCACAGCCAAAGATATCGCAAGAAAATACCGTGATTCCCTGGAGACATTTACCAATATGCCGGAAAGCGAACAGAAAGATCTGCAACTCTATTCATTTATCTGCAGCCTGGCTTTCGATGTCTATGTAAAAAAACAGGTAATCGAAAAACTCATCGACCAGATGCCGGAGCCAACGCATAAAAATAAAAAATAGGATGCCAGAAGTATTCTCTGACATCCGCACTTATATAAAGGAGACAGCTTATTCGCCGTCTCCTTCTTCTTTTTCATTCTCTTTATTAATTCGCTCAAATACCATGTCATATCCGTCATTGCCATAATTCAGCGATCGATTTACGCGGCTGATCGTTGCGGTCGATGCACCGGTCTTGTCTGCAATCTCCAGATATGTCTTCTGCTCTCTCAGCATCTTCGCCACTTCAAATCTCTGCGACAATGATAATAACTCATTAATCGTACAGATGTCTTCAAAAAATGTATAACACTCTTCTTTATCCTGCAGGCTTAAGATTGCCTTAAAGAGATAGTCTACCGCTTCGGTTCTGATCTTCTTACTCATAAATAATTATCTCCTTCATATCAGACTTCATGACTATTACATTTTAGCACACTAAATTTGTAAAGTCCATAGTTATCCTTATAAAAAGCCAGAATATACTTATGTTTATACTTTTCTTTCTCTGATATTACATTTTCTTCATTCAGTATAACATAGAAAATGTTTTTCCGACACATACTAACCATACTTTCAACTCAGAAAACCAGGAGGTCTTATTATGAAGTCATATACAAAATCGGATATCACCAAATCTATCCACTCCATTTCATCTGACCAGAAGTCCGATCAGCCGCACAATCAGAAAAACACTGATTCCTATGATTATCTCGCCAATTCTGCATCTACGCAGGACTGCACCGGATTAATTCCTTCTGCTCCACAGAGCAAAGCAGAACTAGAATCCTACGAAGACGTCTATCACTATCAGCCACCGGTCATGAAGTCTACTCACCACAGGAAAAAGGCGGACTCCTGACATCCGCCTTTTGTATGCTATAGTTCTTTTGCAGTCTATTACTGTATCGCTTTCTCGGCAAATTCTGTGGTCACAAGATCTTTGTAAGGTGCACGTTCAGTCAGTTCGCCTGCATCTTCCAGAATATCCTGCAGCAGATCAAAGCTGTCTTCTTCAAAGACCAGATCTGCTTTCCAGGTATCCTGCTCATAATATCTGGTCACGATCTTTGTAATTGTCTCTAAATCCGTCTCATCAAACTGCGGTGCGATTACCTTTGCAATCTCTTCCGGTGAATGAGCCTGCACATAATCCATGCCCTTCTGAAGTGCATTTACAAACCCCTGAATCACTTCCGGATTCCGATCCAGATAGCTCTTCTTCGCTGAAAATGCAGTGTATGGCACATAGCCGCTATCCGTACCTAGCGATGCTACTACATAGCCCTTGCCCTCTGTCTCCAGTGCAGTCGCACTTGGTTCAAATTCCACAGTATACTCATATTTTGACTGATCTCCCGCAAATGCTGCTGCAGTAGATCCGAAATCAATGCTCTGGTCAATATTTACTTCTGATGGATCAATGCCATTCTGACGCAGAATATACTCAAATACCATCTCCGGCATACCACCTTTTCTGCCACCGATCACATTCTCACCTTTCAGGTCTTCCCATTTGAAATCCGGTTCATTGTCTCGTGCCACAAGGAAATTACCGGCCCGCTGGGTAAGCTGTGCAAAATTCACCACATAATCATTCGCACCCTCATTGTAGGTATAAATGGACGCCTCCGAACCCATAAAACCGATATCTGCTTCCCCGGAGATTACTGCAGTCATCGTCTTGTCAGCTCCAAACGGGGTTAACCAGTTAGGCAGAAACTTCTATATAATAATAGCTGTTTTTCCCTCTTTTTGGAGCTTCTTTTGAAGTGCCTCAGCATTCGCTTTTGACTTAAAAGCACCCTTCTGCTCATACACCCGGTAGATCTTACCTGCAGTTTCCGTCTTCGTGGATGTGCTCACTGCCGACAGCCCAAACGCCTGCAGGATGCCTCTTGCAATATCATCCATCCGGCTGTTGAAGATCTTGACATCGTTCGCGTTGGTGATAAAGCCACATTCCATCAGCCGGTACGGATAACCTTTTGCTGCTGCACGTTTTGGATTAGCCAGATCCGTCCTACCTACTACAATCTGAGATCTGCCCGGAAAGATACCGGAGATCATTTTCGCCAGAGCATTATCATACTGATCAGCCTTATACTTTCCGTTGATAATTACGTGTCCGCCTTTTGCGGATGCTGACGCGCTATCCATGTGTAACTCAACAATCTGGTAGTCCTTTGGAATACTCAGCTTGCTGATACCATTATCTGCATACCAGTTCCGGCTCGTATCTGCAATTGTAACATTTTTTCCGCCCAGTGCGCCGATACGTGCTGCCAAAGTTCTCACTCTCTCCGCTTCCGTATATCCGTTTCCGGTTGCTCCCGGATCACCGGCACCATGACCGGCTATGATAAATAGATGTATAACTTACTCCTTCCTGTGCGACGTCGCACATAAAAGAGGACGATTACTCGCCCTCACTACACTCCGGCAATCCAGTAGCTACACTGGTCAGCAGTGACAGGATTCCCGCCAGCACTGATGCTGATACCACAAGCTTCGCATCGATCTGGTTAAGCACTGTCGCCGTGCCAATCGTTGCAACTGCAGTCTGCGCTACTGTCTTCACCGCTCTGATACCGGCGCATTTCGCCCATTTCTTCCAATCTTTCATTAATGTCCCTCTCTTTCTTCAAACAATTCGTCCAGCCTATGATGCGCTGATTTCGTAGACTGTTCTACTACTACCATACGTTCTACAAGGTTGTTATGTTTCTTTACTTTTTCCTCTAACTGCTCAATCCGGTATGTGGTCAGTTTGTTGGCCGTCATGATTCCGGCCAGACTGCCGACCAATGTTCCGATGAGTGAGCAGATAGCAACTGCTACTTCTGGTGCCATATATTTGTTCCTTTCCTAATTTTCTGTATAAAAATAAGACCTCTCGGTCTTGCTCGTATCTCCATGCGTTCATCTTCCTCCATCTGTCTCTACAAATCGAATGGATAGTCATAAGGGTAATCCAAGGACCCCTCGCGATTCTTATAGGAAGGCTGGAAATCAAACGGATAATCGAATGGATAATCCACTTTTTCCTCAATTGCAACGGAGATCACAAACTTCTCACCGGTAGCAACCACATTTTTGCTCAGCTTTATATCTGTAATCTCCAGCATCAGCTTACCTCCACTTCCAACCTCGCTTTTCTCGTGGAATCTCCCACTACATAAGTCACTTCAAGAATATATACTGCTTTTTTTGCGGGTGCAATCTTGATATCCAGATAGTGATCATCAATATAGCACTCTCCCTGCGCTTCCACCTCTCCATATCTGCTCAGTGTATAGGATGCGCTCAAAATCGTAAACGGCTCGTTGTCCGGACTTCTCACCAAAAGCTTTACATGCTTGTCCTCTCCCTGTATGAACTTGATCTTATTCACAGCAACACCCCCTTCTGTGCATTGGATATATTACTTCCAGATAGTACGAATCCGACTGAACTCCTACCAGATAATCATCTTCCATCGCTTCAACTGAATATCGATCCGGTATGGCATCTACCCGGTATTCATCTGGCACGATGTTACATAAATAATCATAAGGTTGTAAACTCACGCACAATGTCTCTGGATCCACAATCAGCAACATCTTCGTGCAGTATGCAATATTGCCCGCCTCATCATAGGCTGTAACTTCGATCACATACATTCCATCTAAATCACAGGGGACAGTGACTGTCCACTTGTCCCCTTCAGATCTTTCATACACAACTTCCTGTCCATCGACTTTCCCGATTACTTTCGTAACCATGAACGCCTCCTAGTCTGTCACCTCAACAGAGATAACGAATGTCTTACCGCAATCTACTGGATTCGGTGTCAGTGTAATAGACTTGATCACTGGAGCTGCTGTATCGAGCGTAACTGTACGTACAACAGTTGTTGTTTTGCCAGCTTTATCCTTCGCAATGATTGTAATCGTATTAGAACCATTGACAAGTGTAACATCCTTGGAGAATGTGCCATCTGTTCCAACTGTAACCTCTGTGCCATTGATCGTCACTGTAACAGGCTTAGATGTAACATCATCTGTCTTACCAGTAACCGTAACAGTAGATTTATTGGTAATAAGCTTGTCCGCTGGTGCTGTAATAGACAGCGTCGGCGGTACGGTATCAACTGTAAATGTCGATGTCTTAGCTGCAGATGTATTGCCATCGTTATCCGTTGCCGTGATGGAAATTGTATGCTTGCCATCCTTAAGCGCAGCAGCCGGTGTGCATGTGTATTTGTAACCACCAGTAATAGCGGTTTTTGTCACAGAAGTGATCTCTGTTCCATCCAATGTGATCTTAGCAGAAGCAACCCCTGAATCTGCATCTGTAACTGTAAACTCAATGGTTGGAGCTGTGCTGGTAAGGTATGCCCCTGATGACGGAGATGAGATACTGACTACCGGAGCAACTTTCTCCTTAACTCGAATCTTCAACGATGCTCCAAGCGTTGCATGTGCCTGATCTACCGTTGTAGTATTGCCTGCCTCATCCGTTGCCTTGACCGTACCGCCAAGAACATGGTCTGTCTGTGAATAGGACGACTTATTTGGCGCCGTTACTGTAGCTTCGTACTTTCCAGTACTGGTATTCTTGGTCAGCGTGTAGGTCGTCCCATTAAATATATATTGAACTGTTTTTACTGCCATCTATACTGCCCTCCTACTCAGCTGTCTCTGTCACAAGTTCTTCCATACCGGAATCAACAAGAATCTCTTTTACCTTATCCTTTAAGAGTCTCGGTACCTGTGCGTAAGTCTTCTTTCCTAACATAATCTGCTGTGCCCATAACATTGCCATCATTTCTTTACCTCCATTGTTTTGTAATAATATGAATAAGTTTGTTAATAGAGTTACCATTACTGATATACCAACTCAGACATTTCGAGTATGCACCCCTGGAGCATGTCAACAGTCTTTTTCAGCTCAGCATTCTCTGCCGTAAGGGCTTCTATCTTTTCTGCCGGTGTCTCACCAACCTTATAAAGAATCACGCCAGTAATGCCGGCTGTGTACATCACAATGGCATCCATGTTGGTGTAATTCTCATACTCTCCCAGTGTGGACTCACGCTCTTTCACAACCATCTTCTTGGTTTTTGTCTGATCCTGGAACATAGTTTTCAAGTCTTCCTCTGACGCCGAGATCGTCTTGATCAGAAGTCCGCCATCAGATTGGATGTCCGCTGACTGGATCACCAATTCTGTAGCATCATTAAATATGAGTTTCATGAATATCACTCCTTTCCGGAGTGGTTCTTAATTAAATGGCAAATCTGAAAAGCTTATAGAAAATCAAGATGA